>Ga0208961_1000657_pt1 | contig 13767 bp, 6 predicted proteins | sample RifOxyB3_FD_184034 | JGI IMG/M metagenome (GOLD analysis project Ga0208961, IMG submission 184034) | Groundwater microbial communities from Rifle, Colorado - Rifle Oxygen_injection B3 (SPAdes) | ecosystem: Environmental > Aquatic > Deep subsurface > Groundwater | place: Rifle, Colorado, United...
CATCGGCGATATTTCATCCGGGCGGCATCACCCCGGAGGCAATATACGAACTACAGGATGCCGATACCGGTCACACACGCCGGATCCCGGGTCGATCCCTGCTGGAAGGCCTGTCCATAAGTATTGACGAACCCCACCAGAGCAAGTTGTTGTTCTACCAGGAACAAATCAGATAAAGCAATCCGCCGTCTCATATCGCATACACATTTGGAGTTAATCCCCATGAAAACACCATCCGCTCCCTGCCCCGTTACACCCGGCCAATGGCACGGCAAACGCCGCTACTTCGGCCTGCACTACGACTTGCACGCCGGCCCCAAGGACACCGAACTCGGCTCCCGGTGCAGTCCCCGGGAACTGGTCCCCATGCTCCGGATGATGGGCGTGGATTTTGTCCAGACCGACTGCAAGGGTCATCCCGGCATGACCAGCTGGTTCAGCAAGGTGCCCAACGCCACCGTCTCCCCCGGCGTGGTCAAGGATGCCATGGCGCAATGGCGTCAATCCACCCGCCAGCTCAGGCTCCCGCTCCATTGCCACTATTCCGGCATCTGGGACAAGGCCGCCGGCAAAAAGCATCCCGCCTGGTGCATCATCAAGGCCGATGGCAAGGTTGCCGGCGCACCGTTCGGTGATAACGCAGCCAAGTCCACGGGTGAGAAAATGTGCCCGCGCGGTCCCTATGCCGACAAGCTCATGATTCCACAACTGCTGGAACTGATCGACCGCTACCAGGTCGACGGATTCTGGATCGACGGGGATATGTGGGGCATGGAACCCTGCTATTGCAAGGCTTGCCGGAAAGCATTCCACGAGCAGACCGGCCTGAACAAGCCCCCAACCAAACCCGATGATCCCAACTGGCACCGGTGGTGGAACTTCACCCGCGAAAGTTTCGAAGCCTATGTGACACACTACTGCAACGCCGTCCACGCACATAAACCCGGCGTCCTCGTCTGCTCGAACTGGCTGCAGACATTCAAGCATCCCGGCGAACCGAAGGTGCCGACCGACTGGATCAGCGGCGACAATTCCTGGGTCTGGGGTCTCGACGGCAGCCGCTGCGAGGCACGCTTTCTATCCACCCGCGGCAAACCCTGGGACATCATGCTGTGGAACTTCTACTGTTCGCATGGCATGGGCAAGCCGGAGTCGCCCTGGACGGCCAAACCGGTCGAAATGCTCCAGCAGGAGGCAGCGGTCCTGCTGGCGTTTGGCGGCAATGTACAAGTGTATGAAAATCCAGGGGTCCGGACCGGTCAACTGATCCCCTGGCGCGCCAAACGCATGCAGGCCATGGGACGGTTCGTTCACCAGCGACGCGCCGTCTGCCAGGGAACGGAAACCATTCCCCAAATCGCCGTTTTGCATTCTGAAACCCATCTGCGCAGAACCCCGACCGGCGCAAACCTGATGTGGAACACCGACGCCTCACCGGTCCAGGGCGCCGTCTTCAGCCTGCTCGAGTGTTCCTACGGCGTCGACATCCTCGACGAATGGGCCTTGCTCCAACGCCTCGATCAATTCCCGGTTATCGTGGCACCCGAACAGGATTTCATGTCCGACGCCATGGTGGCCGCACTGAAAGGCTACGTGGAACGCGGCGGCCGCCTGCTGGTATCCGGCGCCAAGGCTTTCGAGCGGTTCGGCAAGAAATTCCTGGGCGTCAAATCCGGCAGCGTGGAGGAAGGCAAAACCTACCACGTGCCGGCGGCGGACGGCAGCGTGCCCATCTGGAGCAAGGATTGGCGACGGGTAAAACCGACCACGGCCAAGGGGTTCGGGCGGCTAGCCTTGACCGCCCTCCTCGACGAGCGTCTGCTTCCGGAACCCGCCTACACGGTGAACCGGGTCGGCAAAGGGCAGGTGGCCTATGTCGGATGCAACCTCTTCCGTGATTTTACGCACAACCGTTATCCACTGTGCCGCACTTTTATTGGTGAGGTGTGTGAACAACTGGCCGGGAACCGTTGGAACATCCGCGTCTCGGCACCGGTCGGTGTGGACGTTACCCTGCGGCGCAAAGCCGGCTCGATCCTGGTACACTTCGTTAATCGCGGGTCGGGCATCCCCAACCAGCCGAACAACGGCGCGATCGACTGCATCCCGACCGTCGGTCCCATGCAGGTGCGTATGCGACTGGCACACAAACCCTCCACCGTGAAAATGGCCCTCGAACCGGCCACCGTCGCCTGGCGTTATTCCAAAGGCTGGTTGACCGCCACCGTGGACCGCGTCCGCATCCACAACACCCTGGTGATATGCCGCCATAATCGCCCGGTAGCCAGAATCATCGCCTTGCCTGAAGACGCCCCGGCACCGAACCGGACCCGGCTCGGATCGGCAAAAGGCAGTGTATCCGTGAAATGTGATCTCACCGCACCGGCGTTGCCTGAAACCGACTGGGAAGCCATGACATGAAGCTGTTTGACTATCCACATGTCCAAACCTTGTGGTAGGCGGTCAACCCTTCCGGTCAGGCTCCGGTGATGAGGTCACGGAACTGTTGGAACAGGTAGAACGGATCGTGCGGGCCCGGGCCGGCCTCGGGATGATATTGCACGGCAAACATCGGTTCCTTCCGGTGCCGGATGCCTTCCACGGTCTGATCGTTGAGGTTGATATGCGTCACCTCGATGGCCGCCGTATCCAGCGTCTTCATGTCCACCGCGAAATTGTGGTTCTGCGATGTGATCTCCACCGCCCCGGTCAGCAGATTCTTGACCGGATGATTGCATCCGTGATGGCCGAACTTGAGCTTGTAGGTGGTTCCACCCACAGCCAACCCCAGCAACTGGTGCCCCAGGCAGATGCCCATCATCGGCACCTTGCCGATCAACCCCCGGGCGGCTTCGACGGCATACGTCACGGCCGCCGGATCCGCCGGCCCGTTGGACAGGAACACGCCGTCCGGCTTGCGCTTCAGCACGTCCGCGGCGGAGGTACACGCCGGCACCACGGTAACCTTCAGACCCTTTTGCCGCAGCCCGCGGAGGATGTTCCACTTGATTCCGAAATCGTAGGCCACCACCGACAGGTCCGCCGGCGGCAAGGTTGACGGCATGCCCCACGACGTGGTCATCCGGTCATCCGGATCCCAGGCATAAGGTTTCCCGCACGTCACCTTCTGCACATAATCCTGCCCGACCAGGCCTTCCCATTCCTTCGCCCGCCGGACCGCCTCCTCGGGACCCACCCGTTGCTCCATTGAAAGGTAACCCTTGAGACTGCCCTGCTCGCGCAGGCGCGACGTGAGGCTCCGCGTGTCGATCCCCGCCAGGGCCGGGATACCGCACCGGACCAGCATATCCTGCAGCGATTCCGTACTGCGCCAGTTGCTGGGTTCGTGCATCTCATGCACGATGAACCCGTTGGCGTACAAGCGGGTGGATTCCATATCCTCCGGATTCATGCCGGTATTCCCGATCTGGGGATAGGTCATGGTCACGAACTGCCCGCTGTAGGATGGATCGCTGAGGATCTCCTGATACCCGCTCATCCCCGTGTTGAACACCACTTCGCCGAGGGCATCGCGCAGGGCTCCCACGGCATACCCCCGCATGATGGTACCATCCTCCAACGCAAGGAAGGCTTTTGCCTGCCGTTGCAAATCCCACTGTTCCCGCATGGTCGTCTGGCGATTCACCGTTTCCATCCTCCCTCAGGCAGATTCAGCCGGGGTGCCCGCCGGTGGTATTCCTGAAGACTGCATACTTCCATCTGCTTCATCTTGCGCAGGGATTTCAGGGCTTCCAGGGCGGCCCGGAACCCGTCAATCGTGGTGGTGATCGGAATCCGGCGGATCAGGGCATGGGCCCGCATCCGGATCTCGTCCATCCGGGGCGCAGGGCCCACCGACGGCGCATTGACGATCCAGGACACCTCCTTGGCTTCGATCAGGTCGATCACGTTCGGCCGGCCCCCGGTAATACGGAATACCGCCCGGCTTTGGATTCCGGCATCCCACAGGGCGGCGCCGGTACCCTCGGTGGCATAGAGGGTGAACCCGAGATCCACCAGGTCACGCGCCAGCGGCGCCAACGACCCCTTGTCCTCGTCCCGGATGCTCAGGAAGACACTGCCGCCAACCGGCAGGCTGCTGCCGGCTGCAATCTGGCTCTTGAGAAAGGCCATCCCGAAGGTGGCATCAATCCCCATCACTTCGCCGGTGGATTTCATCTCCGGGCTCAGGGTTACATCGATGCCCGGGAACCGGATGAACGGAAAGACGGCTTCCTTGACCGAGCAGTGCCGCGGAATCACCTCCTGGGTGAAACCCAGTTCCTTCAACGTCTTGCCGGCCATCACCAGCGAGGCCAGCTTGGCCAGCGGCACGCCGATGGCCTTGCTGACAAAGGGCACCGTCCGCGAGGCCCGCGGGTTGACCTCCAGCACATACACGGTCTCGTTCTGTACGGCAAACTGGATGTTCAGCAGGCCCCGTACGTTGAGCGCCCGCGCCAGCTCATGGGTATGTTTCCGAATGGTATCCTGCACGGCGGCCGACAATCCCTGCGGCGGAATCATGCAGGCGCTGTCACCGGAATGGATCCCCGCCAGTTCGACATGCTGCATGATGCCGCCGATCACCGCACGCTCGGCATCCGCAATGCAGTCCACGTCCACCTCGACGGCATTTTCCAGGTACCGGTCAATCAGCACCGGCCGTTCCTCGGAGACATCCACGGCCTCCTGCATGTAGCGGCGCAGCATGTCCCGGTCATACACGATCACCATGGCCCGTCCGCCCAGCACAAAGGACGGTCGCATCAGGACCGGATACCCGACCTGGTCGGCAATCTGTTCCGCCTGTTCAATACTCACGGCCAGGCCGCTTTCAGGCTGGCGGATGCCGAGCCGCTCAATGAGTTCCTTGAACAGCTTGCGGTCCTCGGCCACCTCGATGTCGCGCGGCTGGGTGCCGATGATCCGCACCCCGTTCCGCTCCAGCGCCGCCGCCAGGTTCAACGGGGTCTGGCCGCCGAACTGGACAATCGCCCCCCCGCATCGTTCGTTGCGGTAGATGTGCAACACATCCTCGAGGGTCAACGGTTCGAAATACAGCCGGTCACTGGTGTCGTAGTCCGTGCTGACGGTTTCCGGGTTGCTGTTGACCATGATGGTCTCGAACCCCGCCGCCCGCAGGGCGAACGCGGCATGCACACAGCAGTAGTCAAATTCAATTCCCTGCCCGATCCGGTTCGGCCCGCCGCCGATGATCATGATCTTGTCCCGGTCGTCGGCCACCGCCTCGTTGTGGTCCCCGTAGGTGGAATAGTAATACGGGGTGAATGCGGTGAATTCCGCGGCACAGGTATCCACCAGCCCGTAGACCGGTATCAGCCGGATCCGCTCGCGCGCGGCGCGCACGTCGTCCTCCCGGCTGCCGGTCAGCACGGCCAGCTGCCGATCCGAATACCCGAATTCCTTGGCCTGCCGGAACCGGGCGCCATCGCGCTCCAGCGCCGCCAACCCGCCGACGGTCCGGATCTCGTCCTCGTACGCCGCCAGTTCCTCCAGCTGCCGCAGGAACCACGGGTCCATCCGGGTCAGCGCCCGCACCCGTTCCGGTTCCCACCCGCGCCGGAACGCCGCGCGCACGGCAAAGATCCGGGTCGCGGTGGGCCGTACCAGCGCCGCCTCCAGCTTCGCATCGTCCAGCGATTCCATCGGCCCGTCCTTGCCATCGGCGCCGAATCCCGCCCGGCCGGTCTCCAGCGACCGCAGGGCTTTCTGGAACGACTGCTTGAAGGTCTTGCCGATGGCCATGGCCTCGCCGACGGACTTCATCTGCGTGCCGAGCGTGTCGTCGGCGGTGGCAAATTTCTCGAAGGCAAACCGCGGAATCTTGGTCACCACGTAATCGATGCTCGGCTCAAAACAGGCCGGGGTCTCGCGGGTGATATCGTTGCGCAGCTCATCCAGCGTATAACCCACGGCCAGCTTGGCGGCAATCTTGGCAATCGGGAATCCCGTAGCCTTGGAGGCCAGCGCGCTGGACCGCGACACCCGGGGGTTCATCTCGATGACCACCAGGCGGCCATCCACGGGATTGACGGCAAACTGGACGTTGGACCCGCCGGTTGCCACCCCGATCTCCCGCATGACGGCGATGGCGGCATCGCGCATGCGCTGGTATTCCCGGTCGGTCAGCGTCTGTGCAGGCGCCACGGTGATGCTGTCGCCGGTATGGACCCCCATGGGGTCCAGGTTCTCGATCGAGCAGATGATCACGCAGTTGTCCCGGGTATCCCGCATCACCTCCAGCTCATATTCCTTCCAGCCGATCACCGACTCCTCGACCAGCACCTCGGAGTTCGGGCTGTAGAACAGGCCGCGCCGTACAATGGTTTCAAATGAGGCATCATCGGTGGCAATCCCCCCACCCGTCCCCCCCATGGTGAACCCGGGCCGGATGACCAGCGGGTAGGCGCCGAGCGTGGTGCGCACCGCGCAGGCTTCCTCAAAGGTGTGGGCCGTGCCGCTTCGCGGCAGGTCCAGCCCGATACGGCACATGCATTCCTTGAACAGGGACCGGTCCTCCGCCTTGCGGATCACCTCGGCGCTGGCCCCGATCATCTCCACGCCGAACCGTTCGAGGATCCCCTGCTGGAACAGTTCAATCGCGAGGTTCAACGCCGTTTGCCCCCCCAGCGTGGGCAGCAGGGCATCCGGTCGTTCCCGCCCGATGATCCGTGCCAGGACGTTCACATCCAGCGGCTCGATGTAGGTGCGGTCGGCAAATTCCGGGTCCGTCATGATCGTGGCCGGGTTGCTGTTGACCAGCACGATCTCATACCCCTCCTCGCGCAGGGCCTTGCAGGCCTGCACGCCGGAATAGTCGAACTCGCACGCCTGCCCGATGATGATCGGCCCCGAGCCGATCAGCATGATCTTCCGTATGTCCGTCCGTTTAGGCATCCGCCATCACCTTTTCAAAAATCCGTTCACCACATCCCGCTGTCTACGTTCCACGCTCCACACGTCCGCCGTTCTTCCGTTTTCCGTTCTTCCGTTTTCCGTCTCGGTTCCCTACCGCCCCCGCGCTGCCCGTATAAAATCACGGAACAGCGGATGCGCCGCCAGCGGCGTGGATTGGAATTCCGGATGATACTGGCACGCCACAAACCACGGGTGGTCCGGCAGTTCAACCACCTCGACCAGCCGACCGTCCGGCGATACGCCGCTAAACCGCAACCCCTGCGCCTGCAGGCGGTCCCGGTAATCGTTGTTGAATTCGTACCGGTGCCGGTGCCGTTCGCGTATTTCAAGCATCCCATAGGCGGCTTCCGCCTTCGATCCGGACGCCAACACGCACGGGTAGGCGCCCAGCCGCATGGTGCCGCCCTTTTCCGTGACCTGCTTCTGCTCCGGCATCAGGTCGATCACCGGGTGCGGCGTGGCGGCGGCAAACTCGGTACTCATCGCCCCCGCCAGCCCGGCTACATGGCGCGCAAATTCCATCACGGCGCACTGCATGCCCAGGCAGATGCCGAAAAAGGGAATCCGCTGTTCCCGCGCATACCGGATGGCCTGGATCTTGCCCTCAATGCCACGGTCCCCAAACCCGCCCGGCACCAGCACACCAGCCACCCCGCTCAACAGCGTTTCAACCCCCTGCTGCTCAATATCCTGCGATTCCACCATGCGAATGCGGATCTTCACCCCGTTGGCGATGCCCCCATGCACCAGGGCCTCGTAAATGCTCTTGTAGGCGTCCTGCAACCCGATGTATTTGCCCACCACCGCGATCTCCACCTCGCCATGCGGCGGCGTGATCAGGGTCTTGAGCATGGATTCCCAGTCGGACAGGTCGATCCGGTTGACATGCAGGTTCAGCTTCTCCATCAGGTACACATCCAGGTCCTGGCGCGCAAGGTCCATCGGTACCTCGTAGATGGAATGGGCCACGTCCTGTTCCTCGATCACCAGGTTGTTGTCCACGTTGCAGAACATGGCCAGCTTTTCGCGATGTTCGCGGCCCAGCGGCTGCTCGCACCGGCAGACCAGGATGTCGGGAATGATCCCGATGGTCCGCAAAATGCCCACCGATTGCTGGGAGGGCTTGGTCTTGAGTTCCTTGGCCGCCTTGATGTACGGCACCAGGGTGACATGCAGGAACACGCCGTTCTCGCGTCCGACCTCATGCCGGAACTGGCGGATCGCCTCCAGGAACGGCAGCGACTCGATGTCACCCACCGTCCCGCCGATCTCGTTGATCACGATGTCCACATCGTCCCCGTCCATCGCGGCGATGGCCCGCTTGATCTCGTCGGTCACGTGCGGGATCACCTGCACGGTCTTGCCCAGGTACCCGCCCTCACGCTCACGGGAAATCACCGACCGGTAGATCCGGCCGGCCGTAAAATTGCTTTCCTTGGTGCAGGCGATGCCGCTGAACCGCTCGTAATGACCCAGGTCCAGGTCCGTCTCGGCGCCATCAACCGTCACGTAGACCTCGCCATGCTGGTACGGCGACATGGTGCCGGGATCCACGTTGAGGTACGGATCCATCTTCTGCAGGCGCACCCGGTACCCGCGCCGCTTGAGCAGCAGGGCCACGGAAGCCGACGTCAACCCCTTGCCGAGGGAGGAAACCACCCCGCCCGTCACGAATATGTGCTTGGTCATACTGTCCCTTTCCGGACCGGCAGATCCCCGAACGACAACTGTCCCGTTTCCAATCCCAGCTTGCCCGACGCTTCGTCCACGGGAATCCGGTAATCCCCCGTGAAACACGCCGTGCAGAAATTCCCCCGGCAGGCAAAGGGCGACAACAACCCGTCCACGCTCAGGTAGCCCAGGCTGTCAGCCCCGATAAATGTCCGGATCTCATCGATCCCGCGCTGCGCGGCGGCCAGCTCCTTCTCCGTGGCAAAATCGATGCCAAAATGACACGGATGGATGGTCGGGGGTGAGGATATCCGCATATGGATCTCGCGGGCGCCGGCATCCCGCAGGGAGGAAACACGCCGCTGGGCGGTCGTCCCGCGCACGATCGAATCGTCCACCACCACCACCCGTTTGCCGTCCACCACCTCGGACAGCACCGACAGCTTGATATCCACCCCCTGCGACCGGGCGTCGGTCTGGGGCATGATGAACGTGCGCCCGACATAATGGTTGCGGATGAACCCGAAGTCCATCGGAATGCCGCTTTTCCGTGAATACCCCAGCGCGGCGGAATTGCCGCTGTCCGGGACGGCAATGACAATGTCGGCATCGACCGGATGCTCCTCGGCCAGCCGCATGCCGTACTGCAAACGAACCTGGTGAACGTTTGAGCCGAACACCCGGCTGTCGGGCCGTGCAAAATACACCACCTCGAACACGCACTGCGACAAGTGGCCGGCCCGCGCATCGGCAAACCGGGTGCTGTGCAGCCCGCCGGCATCGATAATCACCAGTTCGCCGGGCTCCACGTCCCGGACAAATTCCGCGCCTGTCTGCCGGAGTGCGCAGGTTTCGCTGGCCACCACCCAGGCCCCGCCGATACGCCCGATCGACAACGGGCGGAACCCCATCGGATCGCGCGCGGCCATCAGGCAGTCCCGGGTCATCAACAAAAAGGAATAAGCGCCCTTGAGTTCCCCCAATGCACGCCCCACCCGGCCCGGCCGGGTCCGGAACATCGGGTCCGCCAGCAGGTGCACCAGCACCTCGCTGTCGGTGCTGGTCTGAAAAATCGCGCCCGCCTCCTGGTACATGCGGCGCAACCGGGCGGCATTCACCAGGTTGCCGTTGTGCGCCACGGCCCAGATACCGTCCACGCATTCCACCACCAGCGGCTGCACGTTCTGGACCCGGCTCGCGCCGGTGGTGGAATACCGGACATGGCCGATCCCGATCGAGCCCGGCAGGGTGTCCCAGGGCCGCCCGGCAAACACCTCGCTGACCAGCCCCAACCCCTTGGCGGAACTGACCTGGGTCCCGTCGCTGACCACGATGCCGGCGCCTTCCTGGCCGCGATGCTGGAGGGCGAACAACCCCGTGAAAATGAGCGGCGCGGCCGCGGGAACCCCGTAGACTCCGAACAGCCCGCAGTGTTCCAGCGGATGATCGTCCAGGATTCCGCTATTCATGGCCCGTCCTCTTTCTGGCGATATGTGTCGACAACGCTAGCGCGCAAAATCGCGCATAAGCATAGCTGCCCGAAATTCCCGAATCAAGGTTTTTCACTCCGCAAGTACGCATCCACCCCGCGGGCTGCCTTGACCCCGTCCGCCATGGCCCGTACCACCAGCGAGGCACCCTGGGTCATGTCACCGGCAACGAAGATACCGGCCACGCTGGTCATGTGTCCGGCATCACGGCGGATGAACCCACGCTCATCCAGGGCGATGCCCAGCGTCTCGACATACGGGTTTGGACCCGGCCCGACAAATCCCATGGCCAGCAACACGAGGTCAGCCTCCAGCACAAATTCACTCCCGGGCTTTTCACGGGGAACCGGACGCCCCCCTCCCGCCGGGGTAACCCAATCCACTTCCACCCCGTGTACCCGCCGCACCCGGCCATGCTCCCCTTCAAACCGCTGGACGGTCACCGACCAGCGCCGGTGCCCGCCCTCCTGGTGACTGCTGGATTCGCGCAGGATCACCGGCCATTGCGGCCAGGGATTGGATTCCGCCCGCCGGCGGGGAGGTTCCGGCAATATCTCGATCTGCCAGACATCCTTCGCGCCCTGGCGCAGCGCCGTCCCGAGACAGTCGGCGCCGGTATCACCCCCGCCGATCACCACCACCCGGGCCCCGGCCGCCAGGATCGCGGTTTCCGGAGGAATAATCTCACCGTCAAGCCGGCGGTTCTGCTGGACCAGGTACGGCATGGCAAAATGGATGCCCGCCAGCTCCCGACCGGGCGCCTTCACATCGCGCGGCTCGCGAGCGCCGCCGGTAAGCACCACGGCATCATAACGACTGGCCAGGAACCGGTGGGAAATGTCCCGGCCGATCTCAACCCGCGTCTCGAACCGGACCCCTTCCGCCTCCATCAACTGGAGGCGCCGGTCAATGATCCACTTCTCCAGCTTGAAATCCGGAATCCCGTACCGCAGCACCCCGCCCGGCTTGGGCGCATTCTCGTAGACCGTCACGTGATAGCCGCACCGGTTCAAGGTCTGGGCGACCGCCAGACCCGCCGGGCCCGATCCCACCACGGCCACCTGGCCCGCCCGCCGGACAGCCGGCGGTTCCGGCCGGATGAATCCCCGCTCGAAACCCTTCTCCGCAATGGCCAGTTCAGCCTGGCGGATGGTCACCGGCGCATCGTGCATGCCGGCCACGCATGACCCCTCGCACGGGGCCGGACAAATCCGGCCGGTGAACTCGGGGAACGGGTTCGTCATCGACAGCAGGTCGGCTGCCTCACGCCAGGCGCCTTCATACACCCGGGCATTGAATTCGGGGATCACATTGGCCAGCGGACATCCCGCCCCGTGACAGAACGGGATTCCACAATCCATGCACCGGCTCACCTGGCGATTGAGTTCCTCATCCGTCAGGCGTCGCTCGACGGCATGGAAGTCCTTGAGCCGTTCCTCGCGGGGACGGTATCCCGGATCCTGGCGCGGAACCTCAAGGAAGGCGCGCTCCTTAGTCATGGCCCACCTCCTGTCGTTCCACCGCCACGTCCTCACGGCTCATCTTGCCCAGCACCCGCTTGTATTCGGTCGGGAACACCTTGATAAAGTAGGGTCGGCAATCCGCCCAGTGATCGAGAATCCCGCGCGCCTTGCGGCTCCCGGTATACTGCCAGTGCCGTTCCAGCAGGCCCCGGAGTTCCTCCGCATCGGCGCCCTCACCCACCAGCTCGAGGTCGATCATCTCCAGGTTGCAGTGGTCGTCGAACAGGCCGGTTTCATCGTACACGTAGGCAATCCCACCACTCATCCCGGCCGCAAAATTCACCCCGGTTGACCCGAGCACCACCACCCGTCCCCCCGTCATGTATTCGCACCCGTGGTCGCCCACCCCTTCCACCACCGCCACCGCCCCGCTGTTGCGGATGGCAAACCGCTCACCGGCCCGGCCATGGATGAACACCTCGCCGCCCGTGGCGCCGTACAACAGCACATTGCCAACGATGATGTTCTCCGACGGGTCATAGGCGATGCCGGGCGGCGGCGTCACGATGATCCGCCCGCCCGACAACCCCTTGCCGAGGTAGTCGTTGGCCTCCCCTTCCAGCCGGCAGGTGATGCCGTGCGCCAGGAAGGCGCCGAAACTCTGACCGGCTGCGCCCTGGAACCGCAGGGTGATGGTATCGTCCGGCAACCCCCGGTTGCCGTACCGCCGCGCCACCTGGCTCGACAGGATCGTGCCCACGGTCCGGTTGACATTGCGGATAGACAGGTCCAGCACAACCGGCGTCTGCCGTTCGATGGCGTCCTGCACCTGCGGCAAAATCTGCCAGTCCAGGGCCTGGTCCAGCCCATGTTCCTGCCGGGTCGTACATCGGCGCATGGTGGCATCCGGTTCCGGCGCCTGCAGGATCCGCGACACGTCCACCTGCTGCGCCTTCCAGAACGCGATGGCATCGCGCATTTCCAGCAGGTCCGTCCGCCCCACCAGTTCGTCAACGGTCCGGACACCCAGTCCGGCCATGTAGCCGCGCAGTTCCTCCGCAACAAAATGGAAATAATGAACCAGGTGCTCCGGCTTCCCCTGGAACCGCTTGCGCAGTTCCGGGTCCTGCGTGGCCACGCCCACCGGGCAGGTGTTGTTGTGGCACTTGCGCATCATCACGCAACCGCACACGACCAGCGCGGCGGTGGCGAACCCGAACTCCTCCGCCCCCAGCAGGGCGCCCACCAGCACGTCCCACCCGGTGCGCACCTGGCCGTCCACCTGGAGCCGGACCCGGTTGCGCAGACCGTTCCGCACCAGCACCTGCTGGGCTTCGGCCAGCCCGAGTTCCCAGGGTGCACCCGCGTGCTTGATCGACGATAACGGCGAGGCGCCGGTCCCCCCGTCATACCCGCTGATCAGGATCATGTCCGCCCGGCCCTTGGCCACACCCGCCGCGATGGTGCCAACCCCCACCTCCGACACCAGCTTCACCGAGATCCGCGCCTCGGGATTGGCGTTCTTGAGGTCGTAGATCAGCTGGGCAATGTCCTCAATCGAGTAAATGTCATGGTGGGGCGGCGGCGAAATCAACGTCACCCCGGGCGTCGCATGACGGACCCGCGCAATCTCGACGTTGACCTTGTGACCCGGCAAATGCCCGCCTTCACCCGGCTTGGCGCCCTGGGCGATCTTGATCTGCAGTTCACGGGCATTGACCAGGTATTCCGCCGTGACACCAAACCGGCCGGAGGCCACCTGCTTGACCGCACTGCACCGGCTGTCCCCGTTGGACAGGGGCTGGTACCGGGCGGGATCCTCCCCGCCCTCCCCGCTGTTGCTCATGGCGCCCATGCGGTTCATCGCGATGGCCAGCGTCTCGTGCACTTCGCGGCTCAGGGACCCGAACGACATGGCGCCGGTCGCAAACCGCCGGACAATCGCCGCGGCGGGCTCCACCTGGTCCAGGGGAACCGCGGGGGTCCCGGCCTTGAGCTGGAACAAACTCCGCAGGGTCGTACCCTGCAATTCCTGGCGGTTGATCCGGTCGGCAAATTGCCGGTAGGCATCGGCGTCGTGGTTGCGCGCCGCCTGCTGGAGCAGGGTGATGGTCTCCGGGGTCCACATATGCCGCTCGCCGTCCGCACGGTACCGGTACTGGCCGCCCGCGGGCAGCACCGGCGGCTGGCCGGACTCCTGC
>Ga0208961_1000660_pt1 | contig 13698 bp, 13 predicted proteins | sample RifOxyB3_FD_184034 | JGI IMG/M metagenome (GOLD analysis project Ga0208961, IMG submission 184034) | Groundwater microbial communities from Rifle, Colorado - Rifle Oxygen_injection B3 (SPAdes) | ecosystem: Environmental > Aquatic > Deep subsurface > Groundwater | place: Rifle, Colorado, United...
GGTCGAGCGTTTCATGGGCTGCCGGAAAGACGGTCACCTGGAGCCCCGACAGCGGCCGCAGTATCTCCCCTGCATCGGTCAGGATCAGTCGCGCCTTAGCGCCGATCCGCTCCCGCGCGGCGGTCTCCCGTGCAGCGGGTACGACAAACGGAAGATCGGGATGGCGCTGCGCTAGCGGGGTCAACGTCATCGGGTCCATATGGTCGGTATGGGCGTGGGTGATCAGGACAAGGTCCGGGCGCGGTAGGGCTTCGACGGTGACGGGAGGCCGCATCATCCGTTTGTGATCGTTCGGCTTGCCTGCGTATTTCATCGCCAGACTATCCGACAGGTAGGGGTCGATCAGAAGACGGTGCGCCCCGGTCTCGACCCAGAACCCGGCCTGCCCCAACCAGTAAAGGCCGGGTTGGCCGCGGGCAGGGAAGCCGGGGCGGCGTTCAATCCGCATGGGCATGCAAGATATTCAACAGGTTGGCTACCGCCATCGAGGTGGCCCGTTCGACCGATGCGGTGGTAAAGCCGCCGATGTGGCTGGTCAGGATCACCCTCGGATGCGACAACAGCGGCGAAGGCTCTGGCGGCTCGGTTTCAAACACATCGGTTGCATATGTGCCGAGTCGGCCCGCATTCAATGCCGCGATCAGCGCCTGCGGCGCAACCAGACCGGCGCGGGCAGTGTTGACCAGAACCGCCCCTGGTGCCAACAGGGCCAGAAGGTCGGCCCCGATCAGCGGCTGGCCATCGGTAGGCATCGGCGCGTGTAGGCTCACCACATCGGCCCCTTCCAGCGCGCCGGGCAGTTCGGTGCGGACAAAGGCGTGGTTGGCGATTCGGTTGGCCGGGGCAAAGGGATCGAACCCCTGCACCTGTGCGCCAAGCGCCAGACAGAACTGCGCGAAAAGTGCCCCGATCGCGCCAAGACCCACCACGCCTACCCGGGCACCCGCCATCTCGCGCCCGATGCGTCGGGGCCAGTCGCCGTGCTTCATGCCGACATTAGTCGGCACCACGTCGCGCAACCCCGCTAGCGCCAGGGTCAGCGCCAGTTCCGCCACGCCCTGGGCATTTGCACCCTCGGCCCGGGCCACCGCAATGCCGCGCGTCTCAATCACCGACATCGGCAGATTGTCCACTCCTGTTCCGTTGCGGCTTATCACGCGCAGGGCATCGGCGGCGGCGATGACTGCGGGCGTCACCTTTTCCACCCCCGCCAGCCAACCGATACAGCTGGGGACCGCAGCGATCAACTGCGCCTCGTTGGGTGCGGCACCGGGTGTAGGAAACACCAGTTCGAAACCCGCGTTGATCAACGGCTGCATCGCCGGATGCCCTCCCTTCGAAAGTGAGCGCGGCGTGACCAAGATGCGCCCGCTCATCGACCGGTCACCCTGGTGGCGATATCGGCAATCTCGTCAAAGGCCGAGCCATGAGTGGGTATGGCGATACTGAAAACCTCAGAAATTACCTGCGTCCAGCCGTGGATGAAATAGGTCCAGCCATTCTCGACCTGAAGGTTTTGCGCTTGTTTCTGCGCGTTGGCCTGATCCAGAAACACCAGATCGCCGCGATAGTTCAACTCCCACACCACAGCGCGGTCTGGAAACTGGCCTGCGAAGGTCAGAGGTGAGCCGGGCGCGTCCTTGCCAAGGCCAGTGGCATTGATGACCAGCGCGCCGGGCTTTAGCCCCCCCAACACCGCGTCATTGTCTTCGGCCCGGGGTGCCAGCACATAATCGCAGGGGATGCCGCTGTTCAGGTGCTCATGAATCTCGCGGATATGGTCCAGCCGAGACTGGCTACGGTTCGACACCACAACGCGCGAGGGCCGGTTGGCACCACGCGACGCCTGCATCAGGTGCCACGTAAGCGCGATGGTGGACCCGCCCGCGCCCATAGAAAAGACCTCGGCCCCGGTGGTAGCAAAGTGGTCGGGTGGCATGAAGCCGTCGATTGCCAGACCCGAGGAGATCGGGTCTTTCGCATGGCAGATCAGCTTGCCGTCCCGCTTGGACAGGCATGAGGTTTCGGCCATCAGTTCGGCATGCGGGTCAATAACGTCGAACAGGTCTTTCGCCGCTGCGAACAAGTCCAGCTTGTGGGTGGTGACAAGGGCCCCCAGCGACAGCGGGTCGTTCTTCAGGAAGCGGACGACCTCGCGGTAGTTCTCCACCTTGTCATGTGGCACCAGGTCGATGCCTCGGATCTCGACATCGCCCAGACTCAGGTGCCTTGCCCATTCAGGGAACACCTTCATGATCGAAGATTTTCCGGTGGTGACGCCGATGAAGTAGAAAGTCGGCCGCGTCGCAGGGGCATAGGTCATTTGGCAGCTCGCAGTTCGGCCACGCGCGCCAATGCGACGCGGGCGTTTTCGGTGATCGTGTTCCAGTTGCCCGCGGCGATATCGGCCTTGGTTGCAATCCAGGTGCCGCCCACGGCCCTAACGTCGGGCAGGGCCAGCCAATCACCCAGATTGGCTAGCGTGACGCCGCCCGTAGGGTTAAAGCCGATGCCGGTATGGGCATAGGGCGCGGCAATGTTCTTTAGCATGTTAGGTCCGCCCGCCGGCATAGCCGGAAAGAACTTGACCATTTTGCAGCCCGCCCTCAGTGCCGCCTGAAGATCGGTCGGCGTCATGATGCCGGGGGCGAACGGCAGGCCCAGCTTGGCCGAATGTGACAGCACCTCGGCATCCAGTCCTGGCGAAAGCGCGAACTGGGCACCGGCCTCAAAAGCGGCATCCAGCTGCGCAACGGTAAGCACCGTGCCTGCGCCCACCAGCATTTCGGGGCGGGCGGCGGACATGGCGGCGATGGTGTCCTGCGCAGCGGCAGTGCGGAAGGTGATCTCGGCCACCGGCAAGCCACCCGCTATCAGCGCATCGGCCAAAGGCAGCGCGGCGCCGGCATCATCCAGCGCAATGACCGGCACGACGCCGTAATGCGAAAGTTGCTCAAAAATGCTCATCTCAATCCCTCGTGGCTAAAATGGCGGCGATTTCTTCTGTAGTGCGGGGGCGGTAGGCGGTGTTGGCGACGGCCTTCCAGCCGGTGCCATTGGCCATGATCCGGGTGGCCATTCCGCCCGAGCGCGCGATGATTTCATAGTCCTGACCGGAGTCGGACGGATAGCAGAAGCTCATCACCAGCGGCTCCGCCCCCGTGTTGACCGAGCGGTGGATCCACATCGGCGGCACATAGACCAGAACGCGCGGCGCGATTTCCAGGATTCGCGTCTCGCCTTCGGGGTTTTCCATTAGCATCAGGCCGTTGCCCGACTCGCCGTAATAGGTCTCGGGGCGGTTGGCGCGGGCGTGGATGTGGCCCCGCGTGACGAAGTACTCTTCACCTATCCGGCCCGGCTCCATGAATGTGGTGCCGAAGATTAGGTCGCCATGGCTGGCCGCTGGGCGGGTCTCGTGGACGTAGTAGACCACGCGATCCCCCTCTTGCGCCACTGCCCGGGCAAAGGCGGCCTCATCAGCATAGATGGTTGACAGATCGCGCAACCGCTTTTCATAGCGGGCAGTCGCCCCATTCATCGTGCCGGTTTTCGGGTCGATGGCATGCGCAGTCGGCGGGTGATTCATGAGCCTCTCCGTTTTTCGTAGTTAAACTACCTAAAAATCCAACGCGCCGCAACCAAGATCGGCGGCTTACTGACAAAACCCCGTAAATCTCTGGAAAAACATGGAAAGCATGTGCTTGCGCTACGGGATGATTGGAGAACGGCACCATCTGGCCGGATGTGGATCACGTTAGGGCCCGGGTCTCGGGCTTCAGGCCGTCGTCTAATCGGCTGGTGTCACGATCTGATAGACAGTTGCCCGCTGCAAGTGCATAACTCAGTGTAATCAAAGGTTTGCGCTTGATATAACTATGGATTTCGTTCCGCAGGACAGCATTCCTCTCAGCCCTCGACCGTATTCCATCAAGAAAGCCATGCCGTTGCCGCAGCCTCTCGGCGCGCTAGAGACCCATCTCTGTGACGGAATGCAAAAAAGTAGTTAAACTACATTTTACTATTGCCGCAGCCGCCAAGTTGGGGCAGTCTGTCGGCGGGAGGAGATCAAGATGACCACAGCCACACCCCGGCGGGACAGTATCAAGCACGTATTTCTATGGCCCGCCTTTCTGGTGGTGCTGGTGGTGTCGCTGTTCCCGCTGATCTACGCCCTCAGCGTTAGTTTTCAGACCATGCGGCTGGTGCCACCTTCGCCGCCGCGCTTTGTCGGGCTGGACAACTATGCGGCCGTCCTTGCCTCGGGCAGGTTCTGGGGGTCGATTTGGACGACGGCGGTGATCGTCTTCGTGTCGGTCGCGCTGCAGTATGTGATCGGCCTCGTGCTGGCGCTGGCGCTGCATCACAACGTTAAGGGTGCCTCGCTTTACCGGGTAACCTTCCTTCTGCCCATGTTTCTGGCACCGGTCTGTGTGGCGCTGATCGCACGGATGATCTTCCATCCGGTGTTGGGTCCGCTGAACGATGGGCTGACATTGCTGGGCGCGGCGAACATCCCCTTTCTGACCAGCCCCGGTCTGGCCGTGGGCGTACTGATTTCGGTCGAGGTCTGGCAATGGACGCCCTTCGTGGTGCTGCTCATGCTGGCGGGCCTTCAGGGCCTGCCCTCCGAAGTGTTCGAGGCGGCCCGTGTCGATGACATCCCCGCATGGCGTCGGTTCACCGGCATCACCTTTCCGATGCTGCTGCCTCTGTCGGTTGCCGTGATCTTCATTCGCCTGATCGAGGGGTTCAAACTGATCGACACGGTCTTCGTGTTGACCGGTGGCGGTCCGGGCACTGCCACCGAAACCCTGACGCTGTTCGCCTACAGCGAGGGTTTCAAGAAATTCAACATAGGCATGACCTCGGCGCTTAGCTTTATGTTTCTGATCGTGGTCATCGTCTTCGGCACGCTTTATCTGGCCGCAGCACAGCGTCTGACGCGGAGGTTCACATGAACGAGAACCGCATCTTCCGCCGCCTGGGCCTGATTATCGCGCTGATCTGGTTGTTCTTCTGCCTGTTCCCGCTTTGGTGGGTGCTTGTCACTGCCTTCAAGCCGCCGATTGCCGTCAGCGAGGGTGCGACCTACTTGCCCTTCATTGACTTCTGGCCCACGTTGAATGCCTTCCATGAAGCGTTCTCGGGCATCCGAGGCGATTTTGTCGGGCCGATCCTCTCCTCGGTCCTCGTCTCGGTCGTGGTCACAGTGCTGTCGGTATTCTTGGGTTCGATGGCGGCCTATGCGCTGGTGCGGTTCGAGTTCCGCATCAGATTGCTGGCTGGGCTGATTTTTGCGGTGATCGCTATCGGCGGCTTCATGTTGCTGACGATGAGCTTTGGCATACGGGCACCCTATGCACTTGTCGTGGTGCTTGTTTTGGGGCTGGGCGTTGCGGTGCCGATGAACGGGCTGAACCTGCCCGGCCCGGTGATGGGAAATGACGACGTGACCTTCTGGTTCGTCTCGCAGCGGATGTTCCCCCCCATCGTCTCGGCTTTCGCGCTGTTCCTGCTTTACTCCGAGGCAAACAAGGTCGGCGTGCGGCTCTTGGACAGTTTTCCAGGCCTTGTCATCGCCTATACCGCCTTTGGCCTGCCTTTCGCAGTGTGGCTGATGCGCGATTTCTTCAGCACCCTTCCGGTCGAGGTCGAAGAAGCGGCGCAGGTCGATGACATCGGTCGTATGCGCATCTTCTTTCAGATCGTGCTGCCGATGTCCAAACCGGGGCTTGTCGCGACCTCTATGATCGTGCTGTCCTTCATCTGGAACGAATTTCTCTTTGCGCTGCTCTTGACCTCGTCCAAGTGGCAGACGCTGCCCATCCTGCTGGCTGGCCAGAACTCCAGCCGCGGGGATGAATGGTGGGCGATCTCGGTCGCCACGCTCGTCTCTATCGCACCCATGATCGTGGTCGCAGCCATCCTTGGCAGGATGATGCGATCAGGACTGCTTGCCGGCTCAATCAAATGATCTCAACGGAGGAGAAAGTGATGAAACGATTCCTACTGGCAACCGCCATGTTGCCGCTGGCCACTGGGGCATGGGCACAGTGCGCCCCCGATTACTCGGGCGTTACGCTGACCGTGTCTACCCAGAACGGGCCCTACATCGCCTCTGCGCTACAAGAGGCCGCGAAAAGCTGGGAAGCCAAGACTTGCGGGAAGATCAACCTTGTGGAGTTCCCATTCGGCGAGCTGTACCCCAAGTTTCTTACGGCGATGACCCAGCAGACTGGCGACTTCGACGTAATCGGCTTCATTCCGGCATGGCTGCCGGACTTTGCACCGTATCTGTCCAGCATGCCCAGTGCTATGCAGAGTGGCGCAGCATGGGACGACATTCACCCCGTCTACCGCGAACGGCTAATGTCGTGGGGCGGAGAGGTAAAGTCGGCCACGATGGACGGCGACATGCACATGTTGAACTATCGCGCCGACCTGTTCGAGGACCCTGCCAACAAGGAGGCGTTCAAGGCCAAATATGGTTATGATCTGGCCGCCCCCGTGACCTGGGACCAATACTACGACATCGCAGAATTCTTCAATCAGCCTGACAAGGGGCTGAACGGCACTGCCGAAGCTTACAAGCGTGGAGGCCAGCAGTTCTGGTACTTCTTCAGCCACGCTGCCAGCTATGCCAACAATCCCAACAACCCTGGTTCGATGTTTTTCGACCCAGAGACGATGGATGCCCAAATCAACAACCCGGGCTGGCTGAAGGCGCTTGAGGATTACAAGAAGGGGTTGGACTTCAACCCGCCGGGCAGCCTGAACAACGGCTCGGGTGACGTGCGACCGCTTTACGCGGGCGGCAAGGTCGCGATGAATATCGATTGGGCAGACTCGGGCGTTCTAGGGGCCACCGAAGGCTCTATCAAAGGTAATGTCCGCACGGCCGTCTTGCCCGGCTCGACCGAGATCTGGAACCACATGACCAAGGCATGGGACAAGTTTGAAAACCCCGTCGCCTCGCCTTTCCTTGCTTTCGGTGGTTGGCAGCTGGCGGTTCCCGCCGACAGTAAGAACGCCGAAGCGGCCTGGTCCTTCGTGGCCGATGTCACCAGCCCCGAGGTGTCGGGCAAGGCGATCGTCACTGCGAATACAGGCGTGAATCCCTACCGACTGAGCCACTACGAGAACGTCGCGAACTGGTCGGCGATCTTCTCCGAGGTCGAGGCCACCAGCTATCTGGCTGCACAACGCGCCTCGCTGGACGCCCCGAACGTTGCATTGGACCTTCGGCTTCCTGGGTTCTTCGCCTATACGGAAGTCTTGGAACTCGAACTGTCCAAGGCACTGGCCGGCGAAGTCGAACCACAGGTCGCACTTGATACCATCGCCACTGAGTGGAACAAGCTGACGGACGAATTCGGCCGTGAAGCCCAGCTTGCTGCCTACCGCGCTTCGATGGGCCTGCCTCCTCTCTAAGGCCCTGACCAGCCCCGGGCGGCGCTCCCGCGCCCGGGGCTACCCATTTTTCTGTAGGTGTTCTCATGCCTCACGTTGAACTAAAATCCATCACAAAGTCCTTTGGGACCGCTACAGTGATCCCGCCTTTGGATCTGTCGATCACCAAGGGTGAATTCCTTGTGCTGGTCGGCCCGTCTGGCTGCGGCAAGACCACAACATTGCGGATGCTGGCGGGGCTTGAAACAGTCAGCACCGGTGAAATCCGCATCAACGGCCGCGAGGTGACGCATGAACGCCCTGGCGCCCGCGACTGCGCCATGGTGTTCCAAAACTATGCGCTTTATCCGCATATGAGCGTCCGGGAAAACATTGGCTATGCCATGAAGGTGCACGGCACCGACCGCGTCGAGATCGACCGGCGCGTGGCCGAAGCCGCCCGCCTCCTGGGGTTGGAGCCCTATCTGGATCGCAAGCCGAAAAACCTTTCGGGCGGTCAGCGGCAGCGGGTGGCAATCGGCCGCGCGCTTGTGCGTCAGCCGCAGGTGTTTCTGTTCGACGAGCCGCTGTCGAATCTGGATGCAAAGTTGCGCGTCGAAATGCGGACTGAGATCAAGCTGTTGCAGCGCCGTCTTGGCACGACCGCCGTCTACGTTACCCACGATCAGGTGGAAGCCATGACGATGGCCGACCGCGTGGTGGTGATGCGCGCGGGGAGGATCGAGCAGGCGGCGGACCCGATCACTCTCTATGAACGCCCCGCCAACCGCTTTGTTGCGAATTTCATCGGCTCTCCGGCGATGAACTTTTTCGAGGCCACCATCGACGCTGGCGCCGTGATACTGGACGGACAGCGCCTGTCCTTGCCGCCGCAGGACGCCGCCCGTCTTGGCAACCGTACAAGCGTGACATTTGGCATCCGTCCCGAACACATGCGGCCTTCGGAACATGTGTCCGCTTTCACGTTCATCCCCGAAGCGATCGAGCCGTTGGGGGCGCATACCCTTGTGCTGGGCAAGGTAGGCGGCACACGCATAACTGCCCAGGTCGACCCACGCCTTGCCGTGGTCCCGGGTCAACCATGCACCGTGACCTTCGACATGACGCAGGCCCACTTCTTCGACTCCGAGACGGAAATACGGCTGTGACGCGCGATCTCTACCTGACCTTCGATGTTGGTACCGGCGGCCTGCGGGCGGCCCTTGTGGACCGCGCGGGCAGGATTCTTGCTTTTGCACATGTTGAGCATGAGCAGGTCGTGCCGCAGTATGGCTGGTCGGAACAGCGTCCTGCCGATTGGTGGAACGGCACGGTCCAAGCCATCCGCGCGGTGTTGCAAAAGGTGCCCGACGCCGCCGGGCGGATCGCCGCGATCTGCGGCTGCGGGCAGATGCATGGCTCTGTGCTTGTCGATGCCGATGGCAACCTGACGCGCGAGGCCGCACTTCTGTGGAATGACAAGCGGACCGCGCCGCAAGTGGCCACCTTTGCTGCGAGAGTGCCGCAAGAGGCATATTTCAGTATCACCGCCAACTTGCCCGCCCCGGCATGGCCGGCATTCAAGCTGCTGTGGTTGATGCAGAACGAACCCGCCACGGTGGACCGCGCGGCCAGCCTTTTGATGCCCAAGGACTGGATCAACCTGTGCCTGACCGGCCAGCGAGCGCAGGATGTGACGGAAGCGTCCCTATCTTTCTTGATGGATGTACAGACGCGCGATTGGTCGGGGGAGATGGCCAATCTGGTGGGCATCCCTCGCCGCCTGCTGCCCCGCCTTCGGGAGCCGGGCGAGGTTTTGGGCGGACTGACGGAACAGGCAGCGGGCCTTTTGGGCCTTGCACCGGGCATTCCGGTGCTGGTGGGCTGCGGCGACTATCCGATGGCGCTCTTGGGGTCGGGCGTGCGCAGCGCGGGAATGGGGTCGGATGTGACTGGCACCTCAACAATCATTACTCTGCTACACGCCGCCCCAGTGATGGACCCAGCAGTGTCGAACGTGATCTCGGGCTCCGGGGTCTGGGGAGCGATGACCCTTTTGGACGCAGGCGGTGATGCTGTTCGCTGGGCCCGACGCGCCTTTCACGAAAACCAGCGCAGTTATGCCGAAGTATCGGAAGATGCAGCCCGCGCGGAATCGGGGGCCAAGGGGCTGTTCTTTCTGCCTTATCTCACTGGCGAACGCTTTGGAGCTTGTCGCAACTCGCGCGCGCAGTTCTTCGGGCTGACAGCTGCGCACGGGTTGCCTGAACTGCACCGCGCCGTGCTGGAAGGTGTCGCGTTTTCGGTCCGGCAACAGCTGGATGCACTTCAAGCAGGACATGGTCGGCCCGAGGTAATCGTGGCGGCGAGCGGTGGCGCCAAAGCGGCGCTATGGTTGCAGATCAAGGCCAGCATGTATGGCGTGCCCTATGTCGTGCCGGAGGAGCTGGAATGCGGCATCGTGGGTGCGGCGATGTTGGCTTCGGTCGCGTCAGGAGATCTGCCCGATCTGTCCACGGCCACTGAGCAGATGGTGCGGTATGGAGCCACGGTGCTGCCAGACCCGGAGGCTGCAGAACGCTATGACCGTATGATGCCGATTTACTCCCGCCTTTATCGCGCGGCGCAGTCGTTTTACGACGATCTGGACCGCCTATGATCTGCCGGGCAATCCTGTGGGACATGGACGGCACCCTGCTGGACAGCGAGCCCGCCCATGCCGCCGCCTTTCATGACGCACTGGACGAACTGTGCCTTTCCGTACCGCTCGACTTTCATGACAGCTTGCTGGGCGCCAGCGATGACACTGTGCATGCCGCTTTGTCGGCGGCATCCGGGCTAACCCTGACGCTGCCGGAATGGCGGGCAGTCAAATGGCAACACTACCAGCGCCACGCGACGGCAATTACCCTTCGACAAGAAGTGGCTGTGCTGGCTCGCGAACTCGCTCGACAAGGCATGCCGATGGCGGTGGTCTCAAACTCGACCGCCGATGAGGTGGCGCTTTGCCTTGATGCCTCGGGGCTGGCGCCGCTGTTTGCCGCCACCGTCAGCCGCGCCGATGTGGTTCGCGGTAAGCCCGACCCCGAGGGCTATCTGCTGGCAGCTTGCCGCCTTTCCCTTCCCGCCGACGCCTGCCTGGTGATCGAGGACAGCCCTGTTGGGGCCGCCGCAGGCGTGGCGGCGGGAATGACGGTGGCTTTCTACCCACAGCATCCTGTCCCCTCGGCTTCGATTCCGGCCGCCGCGCATTACATATCATCCTCTGAACAGCTGGTGTCTTTCCTGCTGGCTGCCATCGGTCGAGGAACAGCATGACTCCTACACTTCGCTTGCACGACGGCCACCGCATACCGAAGCTGGGCTTTGGCCTTTGGCAACTGCCACCGGACCAAACCGGCGGATTGGTGAATGCCGCGCTGGAGTCCGGCTATAGGATGCTGGACGGTGCATCGATCTACGGTAACGAGGCTGGTCTTGGTCAGGGCATTCGCGCCTCGGGTCTGCCGCGGGAAGAGGTCTTCGTGACCACAAAGGTCTGGAATGAGTTTCAGGGTTTTGACTCGACGCTGAGAGCGGTGGAGGAAAGCCTAGCCCAAATCGGAGTGAACTACCTTGACCTGTGCCTGATCCACTGGCCCGCGCCGCGCCGGAACCGCTATGTCGAAACTTGGAAGGCACTGATCCGGCTTCAAGCCGAAGGCCGCATTCGGTCTATCGGAGTGTCGAACTTCAACGCTGACCATCTGGCGCGTATCGAGGGCGAAACCGGCGTGCGGCCGGTGCTGAACCAGATCGAACTGAACCCCAGGATTCAGCAGGCCGAACTGCGGGCGCTGCATGCCGCCAAGGGCATCGTCACCCAAAGCTGGACGCCGCTCGGCCAGTCGCGCGACTTTGATACGCCCGAAATAGCCACCATCGCCGCACGGCTGAGCCGCAGCCCGGCGCAGGTGATCCTGCGCTGGCATCTGCAACTGGGCTGTTCGGTCATCCCGCGATCGTCCAGCCCGGCCCGGATTGTCGAGAACTTCCGCCTGTTCGAATTTGATCTGAGCGAGGCCGACATGGCGTCCATCGCCCGTCTGCAAACGGGCGAACGCTGCGGCCCCGATCCGAAGGATTTCGAGTGATGGAAGGCTTCGGCATCCATTCCAGCATCTGGACCATGCGCTGGACTGCTGAAGCAGCGGAGTATGCGGTGGCACAGGCGGTCCACCATGGCTTTGATTTCGTCGAAGTGGCCATCCCCGAGCCTGGAGTCGTCGACCGCGCCCATTCCCGCGCCTTATTCGAGCGAACGGGCATGCGGGCTGTCTGCTCTCTGGGCCTGCCTGAAGCCTGTTGGCCCTCTCGCAGCCCCGAGGCGGGGGTGCACTTCTTGAAAGAGGCCATCGATACCGCCGCCGAAATGGGGGCCGAGGCGCTGACCGGGGTGATCTATGGCGGCATCGGAGAGCGCACCGGCAAACCGCCGACCGAGTGCGAGCTAGATAACGTCGCTCGATGTTTGGGCGCCGCCGCCACTCATGCCAAGGCGCGCGGCATCCTTCTGGGGATCGAGCCGGTCAACCGCTATGAGACGCATCTTCTAAACACTGGCTGGCAGGCGCGGGCGATGATCGAAAGGGTGGGGGCAGAGAACTTGTTCATCCACCTTGATACCTACCACATGCATATCGAGGAGAAGGGCATCGCTCAAGGCATCCTCGCCGCGCGTGAGCATCTGCGCTACATCCACTTGTCGGAATCCGACCGTGGCGTGCCCGGGAAGGGAAATGTCTCGTGGGATGAGATCTACGGTGCACTGGCCGCGATTGGCTTTCGCGGCGGGTTAGCGATGGAAAGTTTCATGAACATGCCCCCCGAATTCGCCTTCGGCCTGTCAGTCTGGCGACCCGTCGCCAACAGCATTGAAGAGGTCATCGGTGAAGGCCTGCCCTTCCTTCGCGGTAAAGCGCGGCAATACGGGCTGATCCCGTGATCCCGGTCCTTGCTCTGGACGATCCCGCAGAGGGGGCAGGATTCTTGTGCACCCGTCTTGGCTTTTCCGCCGATCCTGCGGACCCGCAACTCTTGCGCTTTGGCACTCAGGCGCTACGTCTGGTGCATGCCGGGCAGCCGGTGCAGGGCCTGATTGACCTGCCTTTCGACCATCTTGCGCTGCGCGTGCCCGACCCTGACGCTGCCCAGTCGCGCGCGATGGCGCTTGGCGCCCGGATGCATCCCGCCTTCACCCCCGACGGCCCGCGCGAGATTGCCGAGTTCGGGCCTGTCGGGGTCCGCTTTGTCTTCTTTCAAGGCCCAGAGGGCTGGCCTTTCGAATTTGTCGCCCCTCGCAACGCTCCGCCAGGTCTGCCCGGGCATGACCATTTCGGCCTGCGCAGCCTGCCACTCGCCCCGGCCGAGTCGCATCTGGCCGAAATGGGTGCAACTTTGCAAAGCCGCCATTCCCTGCATGGTCCGGATGCTGCCGTATCGGTGACCTTCCTGCAACTGGGCGCGGCGGTTTTCGAACTGTTTGACGAGCCGGCGTCCCAGCCACCCGTGCAAGGCAAAGGTTGGGTAGGCTTTCTGCGCTAAGCCGTTGTCCACGTGCAGCGGTAGCAAAAATACATAAGCATACTGTCGCGTTGCCCTTAAATTGGGTCATCCTCAATTTGTGTGGTGCAGAGGAAGCATTCGGGCCCTGAGCAAGTTCGGGCCGGCTCGCCCATACATCGCGCGCTTCAAGGTCTTCAATCGGTTGATCTGGCCTTCGGCTTGACCATTGCTCCACTCCATTTCGATCGCATTCCTGACCGCATCAATGTCTCTGTTCAAGGTTCGGGCGAACCGCACGATGGGCGCCAGGTCCGTTTCGATCGCATCGTCGATCCAGGCGGGCAGCGGGTCTGCTTTTCGACCACGCAAGATGCCATTGAAACGCATGGCGAGGCGCCGCATTGTTGTGAAGGCAGGCGAGCCTTCCTTGAGAACTTCGACTTTTCTCGCCTGTTCCAAGGTGAACTTTCCTCTTGGTTTGATGCAGAGTGCGGCCGCGATAACCGGGGAAATCGCGTGCCCGGTTTCCGGGTCCCGGACCGGTGCAAGGATCTGATCTTCCTTGATGGGTCCCTCCTGTTCCTGTTTTTCGGCTCTGCGCCATCCGGCCAAGAGCCGCTGCAAGTTTGACAGGCTGCCCTCGTAACCACGTTCTTGGATCAAAGGGAGCAGTGCATTGCCGCTGCGAATACCGTTCTCCCAGCGTTGCTTCAGGTACTCTTCAAAATACCATGCAGACGAGCGTTTGAGGACCGCGCGCTT
>Ga0208961_1000672_pt1 | contig 13542 bp, 10 predicted proteins | sample RifOxyB3_FD_184034 | JGI IMG/M metagenome (GOLD analysis project Ga0208961, IMG submission 184034) | Groundwater microbial communities from Rifle, Colorado - Rifle Oxygen_injection B3 (SPAdes) | ecosystem: Environmental > Aquatic > Deep subsurface > Groundwater | place: Rifle, Colorado, United...
GAGAGGGGAAGTTGCTCTATGCGAAGGCTTGATCAAGTCCTCGCCGTGGTCGCAGAGTGGGTGCAGAAGGCGGAGAATGACCTGACGACCGCCGCGCACACGCTCAAACTGCGAGCCAAGTGTCCGACCGACACGGTCTGCTTTCACGCCCAACAGTGTGTCGAGAAGTACCTGAAGGCCTTGCTTGTCCTCAACGGTGTGAGCTTCCCCAAGACACATGACATCGAGGATATCCTGGCGCTCGTCCCCGCCCCGTGCCGACCAGATCTGTCCATCGACGACCAGGCCCGTCTCACGAATTACGCGACTGTCGCCCGCTACCCAGGCGGCCAACCGCCCATCGCACTTGCAGAAGCACGGTGCGCCGTGTCCACTGCCCGGCGTGTCCGCAGGGACGTCCGGCGTCTTCTGCCGAGGCAGGCCCTGCGCAGACCCCTCTGACAAGCCCCGACACAAGCCTGCAGTGCCCCGAGCGGGCGTGGAACTCAAGCCGGCGCCGAACCAAGTACCGCGTCAACTCGCAGCAACCTGGCTCGGGCGAACGCGTCCACCCGAAGCGCTACCAGTCGCGCTAGGGCTTCTGGCGGCCCGTCAACACATCCCCGCCCCTAGTGCGCAGCAGATTCGCTACTACGGGTGGGACTCGAACAAGTCGCGCGGCCAGCGCGCCAAGACCGCCGCCGCACCTACCCGGGACCAACATGTGCTGGAACTGCAATACGTGGATACCGACGAGTTTGCCACTCCGCTGGCGCTGCGTTGCTGCCCTTCGGGACAGCCCGTCTCGCGTTGCTCGGCTCTCGCCGCCCTGTGACCCGCCCCGGGCCGCCCAGGACACGGTAGGGGTGTGCCTGCGTCAGCCGTCTCCCGGCCTGTTTCTCGCTTCTCCCGGCGCTCTTCTACCTTGCCGACCCCGCCCGTACCGTCCTTCCCGCCCGGCCAGGCCCGGCAGCCGGGCCTGGCCGGGCGGGAAGGCAGGCAATTCCCCCATCCCTTGCGCTCCCACCCCATCCATGACTATCTTCTCCCTCGTGACCTGGGAAAAAGCAATTCCCTATCAGTACCAATAACTGGCACTATAACACAACCAGCGGTATAGTGCATTGTTATGGTATAATAGGACGGAGTAGCATGAACTCTCTGGTGTCAGCACTTGAACGCTACCTGCAGGAGGCCGCGGGCTTGGATGCCCGACTCCAGGCCGCACCGGAGGCGGCCGAGCAGTTGCCGGTGCACGTGGGTACGCGCTATGCCGTCTACCGGACGGTGCTGTTCGAGCGGCCGTACTGGCTGCTGCTGGCAAACGCCGCGGAGCCCTTCTCGCCGGCGGCGGCGGCACGCGATCAGGCATTAGCGCAGCGGGCTTTCGACGCGGCGGTGGCGCTGGTCTTTCCCAGGCTGGCCGCTTTCGAGCGTCGACGCCTCATAGAGAAACGGGTCGCTTTCATCGTGCCTGGCCAGCAGGCCTTCCTGCCCATGGCCCTGGTGGACCTTCGGGAGCACGTGCGCCCGCGCATGTTGGACGTGGCCGGCGAACGGCCTCTCGCCCTTACGGCGGCGGCTCAAGCGCTGTTTCTCCATCTTCTGCAGCACCCCGAGATTGATAGCTGGCCGCTGCACCGGTGGGCCGAGCAGCTATGCTGCTCCAACATGACCATCAGCCGCGGCGGCAGGGAACTCGTTGCCGCAGGGCTCCTGGCCGCCGATGGCAAAGGCCGAACCGTGCACCTGCGCCTGAGCGGTACCCCGCACACCACCTGGAAAAAAGCGCTGCCCCTCCTGCGTTCTCCGGTGGCGCGCAAGACGCATGTGCTCATCCTCAAGCCGGACGCCGTTCACGCTCAAGATGCCGGGCTGACGGCTTTGGCGCAACTGACAGCCCTGGCGACTGATCCCCGACCGGAAATGGCCATGTCGGGAGCGGCGTACCGGGCTGCCGTGGCGGGCGGGGCACTCGCGCCGCAGCCGTTCGCCGATCCCGGCTGTGTCTCCATGGAGCAGTGGCTTTACGCCCCCGGCCTGACCGCCGGCGCTCGCGTCGTCGACCGCCTGTCGCTCTTTCTTTCTCTTAAGGACAGCCCGGATGAACGTGTCCAGGGCGCGCTCAACGAGCTGCTGGAGGGCATGCAATGGTAACCGGCCTGGACCGTTTTGTGGCGCATTTCCGGGGTTTCGAGGACGCCTACATCCTGATCGGCGGCGCCGCCTGTGACCTCTGGCTGGGCACGCAGGAACTCCCGTTCCGTGCGACCAAGGACCTCGACCTGGTACTGGTGGTGGAAGCGCTGACCCCGGCTTTCCATCAGCGGTTCTGGGCCTTCATCGCAGACGGGAACTACGCGAGCCTGGAGCAGAGCGCGTCCCGGCCCCAGTTCTACCGCTTCCGGGAACCGCGCAGCACCGGTTATCCGTTCATGATTGAACTGCTGACACGCAACTTTCTTGAACTGCCGCCCGGCACGCACCTCACGCCGATCCCCGCCGAGGAGGATGTCTCCAGCCTCTCCGCCATCCTGCTGGAGGAGGACTACTACCGTCATGTGGTTGCCAGCCGCATCACGGTCTCCGGCGTACCCATTGTCCCGGCCCGGTGCCTGATACCGCTGAAGGCCCGGGCCTGGCTGGACCTGACCGGCAGGCGTCAGCGCGGCGACAGAACGGTCAGGAGCGACGACATCAGGAAGCATCGAAACGATGTGTTCCGCCTCCTCCTTGCCCTGGTGCCGACGGAGCGGTTCGTGCTGCCGCCGGCGCTCCAGCACGACCTGCAGCGCTTCCTGGACAGCTTCCCGCCTGCGGCTGCCGACTGGCCGGCGATCCGGAATGCCGTCGGGCCAGGTCTTCCTGCCTCCGCCACGGCCGTTGCGCGCCTCCGCGCCATCTTCCAGCTCGCGCCAGCGGGCGGGGAATCATCGACACCGCCCTGACGATGAACGGTCCTGCGGGCGGGATTCGACGGTGTTGCTTTCCGTCAGGAGGCGGTATACTCTGTGAGTGCTGTATGGACCTGTCCGAGAACCACGCCCGCGGCCTGGAAATATCCGACGGTCAAGGCTCGCGACGAAGACAGAGACAAGGAACATGCGCATGAAAGCGTTCGCCCTCTTCACGGTCTTTCTTCTGGTCGGGTTCTGCGCGGTGGCAGCGGATGCGCCGGCGGACGGCTCGGCCGTGGCGCTGATCCGGCTCAATGACAAGTCCCAGATCGTAGGCCGGATCGTGGGATTGAAAGAGGGCGTTTACGAGATCAAGACGGAGTCTCTCGGTCTGGTGAACGTGCCGGAAGGCAAGGTGGCCAGCATCGTGTATGAGAGCTCTGCGGTGGTCAGCGAAACTGAACGCGCGGCGCCAGCCCCCGCGGTGGCCGCGGGTGAGGAAGACCCGTGGGACATAGACGTGGACCAAGTGGGCGCCGGCCTCGGCGGTGCCGGGCTGGATTTTCAATCCCTGCTGAAGTCCATCGCCGGGAATCCGGCGCTGATGTCAAAGGTTGAGGGACTCAGAAAGGACGCGGCTTTGCAGGCCGTGGTGAACGATCCGGCGATCATGAAAGCGATGCAGTCCGGGGACCTGGCCACGCTGCTCAACAACGATAAGATCAAGGCGCTGCTGCAGAACCCCGCGGTCCAGTCCGTGACCCAGGACGTTCTCGAGGGCCAGCCGACTCCGGGCGCGCCCGCCGCCAAGGCTGAAGAGACCGATGCCGCCGAACCGGCGGCGGCAGACGACAAGTGACCCGGCACGGCCAGAAAAACCGTGCTCACAGAAAGACCCGAGGCACCGAGTCTGTCGAGGGTTCGCCCGCCGCCGCCTGCGTCGGGCTGAGCGGCTCCGGTGTCTCTGTGCTTGACCCAGTGCGATCACCTCCTCTGGAGGAACCGCGCGCCCGGCACAGGGCGCCGGGCCCCCGCCGCGCGTCCCGGGCAGGGTGAATACCGCGGATATGGCCTTCGTCAGACCTGTTACGGACCCGAGAAGGAAACAGGCGGACACGGGGGGGGAACATGAGGCAGCGCAAGATGAAAACGAAACGTGACAGGCTCTCGGTGTTGACTCGCAACGCAGCGTTCATCCTTGTCGGCGGCGTGCTCTCCACGCAGGCGGGGTGCTATCAGACCGTGTCGCCGCGGCCGGCCAGGACCGTGACGGTCGTCCAGGCGCCATGGCCCGCGGCCACCACGGCGGTCGCCGCGCCCGTTGCGGCGATCGCGCCACCGGCTGGCCCGCGGCTGGCAACGTTCTACCGCTATGCCGATCAGTACGACGAGTACTTCGTGCGCGGCGACGCCGCACTCTCCGGTAGCCCGGTCTTCAGCAACGGCATTCGCCTGGCCGCCTGGGATGCCCAGGCCCCGAACGAAGTGTCGCGTGTCGCGGTGGCGTCCGCGGTGTACCTGTTCAGCATCCCGCCAGGCGCCTCAACCCTTCGGCTGGACATCGGCTACCGCAGGGCGGAGATGGCCGGTGATCAGGCGGTGGCGGGACTGGTCTACGTCCGGAATCTGGCCGTCGAGGAGCGGTACAGGCCGGATGTCGAGCCGGACGGTGAACCGGGGTTCTACGGCGACAGCTACGTGCTGCTGGGCAACGACACGCGGACGGTCTTCGATATCGCGACGGCGGACCGGGTCATCGACGGCGTCCTGGAACTGCACCTGTCGGCTGGCGCCGGACAAGCGTTTGACGTCAACTATGTTCAGGTAACAGCGCTGGCCGACCCCGTCGTGGTCGTGCCGCTGGTGACGACACAGGTACTCCCCAGCCCGTGCCTTTACACGTACCGCTACTACTACGTCGGGCCGTGGCAGCACTGCTACGCCGACCGGGTCGTGGCGTACACATTCCATGTCGATGACGTGGACCCCTTCTTCTGGGGCGGGTGGGTGACGCACCGGGCCTTCTTCTTCACGCACCATCCGTGGGTGTACCGCCCAGCCGTCTATGCGCATCCCGGACATTTCCGTCCACGTGACGATCACGGCCGGTTTGCGCAGGGCACAAGCCACCTCGCGAGTTACCGGCAGGGCTGGTACCAGAGCCATTTCCGCGTCGACGTCGCGCGGATGACGGAACGCGATCTGGACACACGCGTACGGACGCACCGGGACGTGCGGCCGGAAAACGATCGCCTGCGCCATGAGCAGGAGCAGCGGCGGATTACCGAGACCGTGCGCGTCTCCCAGGAGCGCCTGCGCCAAGCGGAAGGCAACCGGTACCAGAACCGCGTGGCCGCCTGGTCCAAGGACCCGCGCCAGGCGCGGCAGGACCTGCGGACATTCGGTGACCGGGACCCGGACGTGCGCACCGCGCGCGAGTCGTGGCAGACGCAACGGTCGCGCCGCCCCGACGCCGGGACGTCAGGGCCGCGGCCGGACGCGATTCCCGCCAGGCCCCAAACCGGCGACGCAGTGAGGCCCGCAGATGCCCGCCCGGTGCGCCCGTCCGAGCCGGAAGCAGGGCCCAAACACGAGGCGCAGGACCGCCCGGAACAGGGCTCGGCCGCCCCGAAGCCACATGACGACCGGCGGCCGTCGCCGCAGCCTGCAGTCCCTGGTTCCGCGGGCAACTCATCCGGTTCCGTCGGCAGCGCACCTGCCACCGCACCCGTGCCGCCCCCGGCAACTGCGACGGTTGAGCCACGCCCGGGCGCGACACCGAAGACGGACCACCGGCCGCACCGCGAGGAAACGGCGCCTGCCCGTCCCGCCCCGGCGCCAACGGCGGCGGACGGCAAGCAACGGCCCGGTTCGGAACGCCCAGCGGGGTCGCCCAACCGGGTCCCGGAGCGTGCCAGGCCAGTGGCCGCGCCATCGCAGCCGGCGCCCGTCGTCCCGGTCCAAATCCCGGCGCCTCCACCACAACCGGCCGGTATCCAGCCGCCGGCGCCCGCCACGCCTGCGACGCGCGTCGTGCCGCGACCCAGCGAGCGCCGCAGTCCCGCGCCTGAACGGAATGGCCATGACCGGGTAACCGACAAACCCGCTTCCGCACCCGTGCCGGTGTCCCGTCCCGCCGAGCGGCAGCCGACAGACGCCGGTGGTGCATCAAGGCGTACTCCAGAGCGGCAGGCACCGACCCCCGCGGCGCCTGCTGCAAGACCAGCTCCTGCACCAACCCCGGCCGCCGCCGCCCAGCCAGAGGCTGCGCCGGCGGAGGCCACACCGCAGCCCGCCGCAACAGGGACAACGGCGCCGGACTCTGAGAACGACAAGCGCAACAGGAAAGAGAAAGACGAGAACGACCGGCGGCGTGGCGGGCGTCATTGACCGTTGCCACTGGCTTGGGCACGGCGCCAGCGCGGGGGCGCGCCCCGGCGATCACACGGTGCCGGCAACCTTCTGCGGCGCCTCGCAGAAGGCGCGGAAGACATCGTCGGGGGTTTCGCCGGGGACTTCGCAGCCGGCGCTGAGCATGTAGCGCCGGCCGGCGGCACGGCGCAGGCGGTTCAGGCACAACCGCTCACACGCCTCGGGCGTCGCCTGCAGCACACCCGCCACCGGATCGATGTTGCCTTTGAAGCAGCGTTGCTGGCCTCCGTAGACGGCACAGGCGCGGTCGAAGTCGACCAGGTGGTCGACGTTGAACAGGTCCGCGCCGCACGTCACCATGTCCTCAAGCAGGTGCGACGTGTTGCCGCAGATATGCAGCTTGACCAGCCCGCCGGCCTGGTGCACGGCCTCGACCACGCGCCGCTCGTACGGCAGCGCAAACTCGCGGTACTGGTCCGGCGAGACCAGCGATGCCGCCGCGTCGCCCGCCCCGATCATGGGCGCCCCGGCCGCGAGCTGGACCTTGGCAAAGTCACTGACGATCTCGGTCAGGAAATCGAGGAGCTTGTGGGCGAGCGCCGGTTCGTCGCACAGCATGACCATGAACTCGGTGACGCCGCACACGGAGCACGCTTCCGCGAACGGCATATCCACCCACCCGAGCACGAGGCAGTCGTCGCCGGCAGCCTCCACCATCCCCCGAACGCACCGCGCCCGATCCGCCATGCGCGAGCGTGCCGCGGTCGGGTCGGGCCGGCCGAGCTTGCGCAGGTCGGCTTCGGACTGGACCAGCGGCTGGGCGGCGTACGGCGGCTTGTCGTCAGGAAAGACCATCTCCGCACCGAGGTCCGCAGTGATCCGGAACGCGTCCGAGCAGGCGGTGATGGCGTCGACGGGAAAGCGCTGGCGAACCAGGAGTTGCGCGTCGGCCATGGCGCGGCCGTTGGTCACGAACTCGCGGTAGGTGATCCCCAGCCGCTGCTGCGCAAAGAACATCAACAGCGGAAACACCGGTGCGCGGTCGACCGGTTCCCCGCGAATGGCTGCCAGACATCGTTGCTTGCTGGTCATGGCGTCACCTTCACGAGGCGCACGAATGCCCGTACCACGAAGACAGCCATCTCGACGGCGCGCGGACTGTTCAGAATCGAGGCAGCCATAAGAGCGCCGTGTTCGGTGAAGACAAGCGGCCGGTACTTGACATTCCGCCCACGCTTCAAGGTCGCAGATTGCGATCTTGAACTCCGACGGACGTGTTCATCCTTCGCGGCAAGGCCCGACATCTGGGACGCGACTTGGGCGGCCTCTGTCCATGTGAGCTGGAACATGAAGTCCTCGGGGAAGCGCCTCCGATTACGTCGCACCTACTCGTTCAGCCGTCGGGTCTCCACGCCGTAAAGGGTGGCCAGGTCAGCATCGAGCATCACCTTCTCGCCGCGGATCAGAAGGATCCGGTTCTCAACCCACGCCGAGGGAGTGATCTCGTAGGCTGGCGCCTTTTCTGACATTTCCCTTGACCTTTCTCGCTGTGTCCCGCACAGAAGCCACTGTCAGCGCGGTGGATGCGGCGGGTTGGGGAACACGAACTCGCGCGCGTTCGAGTAAGCCTTCAAGAAGAGCCTTTCGTCGCCGGGCCCTTCAGCGGATCCATCGTCACTGGGGCACGGCCGGCAGGACTTTCGTGCCTTGCGCGTAGGCCTGGGCAGCGGCCTTGGCGAAGGTGTCGTCGGGCGCGCCCGGGCCCCAGATGTAGACGCGCTTCTCGACCGCGTCGGCGCCGGCGTTCAGGCTGATCTGGCCCCGGGCGCCGCCATCCCAGTAGGTGAAGCCGCTCGGCGGGGTCAGGGCGATGCAGGCGTTGCGGAACTGCGGGTTGAACACCGCGTACCACGTCGGCGTGCCTTTGAACCCGAACTCTTCGGCGTCACCCTCGCCATCCATCTGTACGCTCTTGCCGGTCTCGTTGCTGGCCGTGGCGTCCTGCGCGTAGAAGGCGCGGGTCAGCGTTCCGAGCTTCGGTTCCGCCGCGGAATCGACCTCGAACCGGTCCGCATAGAAGTACCAGGTCCGGGTCACGCGGTGCGCGCTCTTCAGCACCTTGGTGGCGGCGAACACGCAGCGGACCGGGCCGCGCTGCAGGCACGTGAGTGCCTCGACGGCGCCGTCTTCCTTGCTCCACCCGGTTTCCTTGGCCGAGACAATGATCTGCGCCGCCGCGGTCTGTTCCGTGCCCTGCGGCGTTCGCACCGCGATGTCGGAGAGCGTGCCTTGTGCGAGCGACACAGAGTACGTTGCGAAGCGCAGCCGGCTGCCGTCGGCGGCCACGTCGAACCCGCTCGCATGCGGGAACACGCGGTAGTCGCCGGCTGCCACGCCCAGGACCTGCGCGGTCGCGGCCACGCCCGGCTTCAGGTCCGGCGGCAGGCAGAACACGAGCGTTCCGGCCGTGGTGCCGGCAGACGCGGACTCGAACTGCGCGGGCACAACCGTGCCGCTGTCGAACCGGACGCGCAGGTTGGCGGGGTCCGCAGCCTGCCCATCCGGCCGCGCCAGCGAGAACGGGACTTCGACCGGCATGCCGGCGCTGTCGCCGGCAGGGGGCTCGATTGAATAGGCGCCGAGCGCGAGGAGCGCCTCCGAAGTGCACGGACCCGTGAACACGCCCGCCGCTTCGGTGCGCCCGGTCAGCGACACGGGCTTCTCGGACAGCACCTGTGCGACCACCTGGCGCGTCCCGTCCGCCATGCCCGCGATCAACGGCGCATTGAAGGTCTGCGCACCGCCCGCACCGAGCCGGCGCACGTGCTTGCGCAGCAGTTCCGGGCCGGCGGGTCCGTCCAGATGCAGCGCCACGTCGAACGACTTGGCCGCCGCCATGCCGGCGTTGCGGACTTCGCAGGCAATGTCGAGCACGTCGGTGGCGGCCAGGGTTGTGCCGGAGCTCACGGGCTTGCCGCCAACGCTCAGGGTCAGGCTCGCAATGGTCACGTCCGGCACTTCCGCCTCACGGTCGGCGAGCAGCAGGTACGTCGCCTTCGCGTCGGCCGACGCGCGTCGTGTCAAAGACTCAGCATCGGCACCGGGAGCTCGCGCCTCGGGCCGGCCTTCGGCATCGAGCGCGAGAAGCACACGCGGCACGCGCTTCCAGGCTGGACGCCAGTCGGCGACCGCCAGTTCCAGGGTCGCGCCTTTGCCGAGGACGATCCGGGCCCGGTCCGGGCTCTCGAGGATCACGGTCGCCTGCCCGGTGGCCCGCACGCCCGCCGCGGCGAACGGCTGCGGCCCGGTCTCGGCGAACAGGAACGTGTCGGTACGGATGAACGTCGACCGCGCCACGCCGTCCGCGGCGGTCACACGCCACTGCTCGACGTGCGGACCACGCACGTGGAAGTCGTTCTCGAGCAACTCGATAGATGCATCGTTATCCGGTCCTTTCGACCGGACTTGGAACGGTGTCTTCCCGAAGTTCACCGTGCAGACCGTGCCGTCGGCAAACTCGGTTTGCTGCACCATACGGTCCGGCGACAGGAACACGTGCGCGACCATCTCCTGCATGCCGATGACCTCGTGCAGCTTGCAGACGTTGCGGTAGATGGTCAGCATCAGTTCGCGCTCCTCGGGGACCTGCCAGCGCAGGCCGTGGTTGTTGACCCACATCATGGGCGGTGTGCCGTAGAGGATGTTCATGGCCGTCTTGCGGTCGGTCAGTTCCGGCGCGACCTGGTGCAGGTAGTCGCTGCAGGCGCCCCAGTACCAGTAGTTGACCACGCAGTCGTGGAAGACCAGTTCGTACAGCGGCGCGCGGTTCGCCGGGTTGATGCCGTAGTCGAGGTATTCCTGGCTGATCTCCGAGCGGTCTTTCGGGTCGCGCAGGTAGCCGGCCGGCCAACTGTAGAAGCCGCCGCCCATCATGCCCTCGTGGTAGTGCAGGACCGGCGCGGACCAGAACCGGCCGTGCTCGCCGCCCGTGACCAGGTTGACTTCCTCGCTGACATAGCGGCACAGCGCCTGGCGGTTGGCGATGTCCGAGGAGCGCGTGGTCGGGTGCACCGTCGAGTAGCACTCGATCAGGCCCTCCGCGGGCGTGACGTCGAGGAACCGCGCATTGTACGGGTGCGTCTTCAGCAGCTCGGGAATGATGACCTTGGCGCACTCGACCTGTTTCGCGGTGCAGTGCTTCATGAAGGTGTGCGTCGGGTTCATGTCCTTGTCGCGCGAAATCCAGGCGGTCATGAACTCGCCGTCCTCCTTGACCACCGCGTGTTCCGCGACGGGCGCCTTTTCCCGGTCAATGGTCGGCGAGTCGTCGATGTCGACGTAGTTGTCGTACTCGCCCACGAGCCAGCCCAAGCGCACCATTTCGGCCATGGCTTCGGGTGACCAGCGGCCGTTGACCAGGCCGTGGGTCATGCCCGCGGCGACCGCCTCGCGCACGAACCCCACACCGTTGCCGCCCCACCAGTCGACCGCGCCCATGAGCTTGTGCACGTCCGGGTTGGCCTTGGCTTTTTCGGTCAGGGTCCGGACCAGCTTCTGCTCGCGCGCGATCCCGCGGTAGATCTTGCAGGCCTTGACGTGCCCGCCCTGGTCGTAGAACACGAGCCGCCCCAGGCGTTCGACAGCGAACGTGCCCTTGCTCGGCTGCCAGCCGAACCCGGGGAACCCGAGTCGCGCCTCGTCACCACAGCGCGACTGCATCTGGATGAACGAGTCCGCCGGGGTCATGGTGATCGCGACCATGCCCTGGCGCCCATCGGTGACCGCAACCCACGGCATGTCGTAGCCATAGGTGGCCAGGCGGCTGGCGCGGAACCGCTTGTCACCCACCGGTACGTAACGGCCATCGCAGCCGTTGGCCGTGGCCATGAAATAGGTCTCGGGCGCGGGCGGGAACAATGCGGCGGGGTGCTGGAAGGTCTTGATCCGCGTCGCGTCGCCGGTCGTGCAGGTGATGCGGACGTCGAGGACTGGGTCGTCTCCGAGCAGGCTCAGCTCGACGGCCAGTGCCAGCGGCTGCGGCTGCCCGCGGGCCACGCTCAGGTCGTAGGCGATGGCGTTACGGGACGAACCTTTCCGGACGTTGGCCACGGCCCCGTCGCCGACACCGATGGTCCGGTCGTTGTCGCGCGTCAGCGGCGGCGCGGTGCCGTCCGTGTCCGCGAGCACCGCCACGGCGAACGTGGCGGGGACCGAATGCACCCATGTGGACGGAAAGTAGCCCTGCGCCTTGCGCCGCACCGGCTCGCCCGGCTTCGGGTCCGCGTCGTTCTCGCCCACGGCGAGGTGGAACCGGATCCCGGTCACCGGGTCCCTGAGCACCGGGAAATGCGCGAGCGGCATGGCCAGTTCCACGGCGTACCCGGGGAGCTTGTCGCTAGGAATGAGCTTCACCGCAAGGCGCGCATCCTTGAACGGCACGCCCTTGGAGTCCACGGCCGCTTCCTTGCCCGGGCACAGGTGCAGTCCCACCTGCACGCTGTCAATCCAGAGTTCGACCGAGTCCGCCTCCCACCAACCCTCCGTCGATTCACCGCCGAACGCAACCTGGTCGTCGCGCATCCGGACGTGGACGTACAGGAACTGGTCGTCCCACATGACCTGCGCGCCACCCGAGAGGTTGGCCTCGCCGTTCTCGCCGACCCAGGGCAGCCAGATCCAGTCCTTGTTCGGCCAGTCCGCCGCGTCGCCGTCAATGACCGGCGGCGTGGCGCAGCGCCGGACGGTCACCGGCTTCTCCGCCGCCTGCCGCTCGCGCGGGTCTTCCTGCGCCCAGAGCAGTCCGGTCGTCTTGTGCAGGACACTGAGCCGGCCCGTGTCCGTGGCGACGCTGACGTTGAGCGCGTCGTTCTCCATGACCCACGCGGTGCCGTCGAGTTTGGTGGCCGCGCCTGCGCTCAGGCCGAAAACCCCAGCCAGAACCAACCCCGCCCAGCCTGCGAGTCTGCGATGCATGGACATGGTGCCTCCCTCTCTGTGCTCGTGTCCGTGGACGTCTTCCTCCGTCCGAGAACCCAAGACGGTTTGCTGACATACCGCTCAGATACCTGAGCCGGAGACAGCAGGCCACCCAGACGGAAAAGCGCGCGACCTGTGCGGGTAGGTCCGACCGCGCGGGATGACGCCCTGATGCGGACAGACATCGGTCGCAGCCCCGCTCGTAGTGGTGTCGCAGTCCCGGCGGTTGCCCGCCGGGCAAGACACCATCCCCGCGCCACGCCGCCGCAACACGCCAGATGGGCTCTTGGCGCTCCACTTCGTTGCGCGCACTGCGAGCCCACTACGAACGGGCGTATCCAGGCGCCCACGGCACCGCTTCCTCCCTCTGTGGATTTCCCCGCGCAGGTCGTCGACGAGCGCGACACTACGGCACGCTGGATGCGGGTGGGCGCGACGTCGTCCGGCTGAGTCTCCACCACGAACCGGCTGTAGTCGCACAGTGAGCTGAGGGGAGCACAATCCATACGTCAGTAAGCCGGCTGCACCCGCAATGCCTTGGAGAACTCCCGCTCCTTGAGTTGCGTGGTGTCGCTCTGCTTGCGGCGCAGCCACGTCTCGTAGATGCCCTTCCAGCGACTGAAATCGACGCGGGTCTCGTCGTACTCGTCGTACTGCGTGAGCGTGCCGGCAACCAAGGCTGCGTAGAAGTCCTCGCTGAGCACGCCGTACTTCTCCTCGAACAGCGTCAAACGCCGCTCAAGTTGCTTCATCTCGACAACGAGTTCGTGCAGTTCCATGGTTTCGTCTCCCGCGCAGAGTCTGCCAGCGTTGTCCGCAGGCCATCAAGCGAATATACGGGTACGCTCAGGCGACTTCAAGGCCCGAGCACCCCTCGCGGCAATGCGTTGGCGCGGCTGTGGCCACTGTGATTGCGGGCTGGAGGTAGCTCGCCAGTTTCTGCCAAAGCCTGTGGCAGATTTGTATTCCTCTCACAGTAAGCGAGACAGAATACCATCATGCGCCAGATATTGCGAGGCGAGAAACCCTTGACACCAGGAAACTCGCGGAGGGGATGTTCGCGTTGTGGCGCGTGTTCCGGCGTGTCGACACTGTGTGCGGATGGCAACGCCATGCGCCCGCTCGCTGAAGCGTCGCTGCCACTTCCGCCTGAAAGGCGGTACTCAGACGGAAACGCAGGAGTAACAACTTGAGGTGATTGCAAAACGCCCGTTCTGCGGGAATCCAGGAGTCAGGAGACAGAATTCAGAATGGGATTCAAGCACAAATCCAGCGTGTCTTTCAATCATTCTGGCTACTGACTTCTGAATTCTGACTA
>Ga0208961_1000675_pt1 | contig 13510 bp, 7 predicted proteins | sample RifOxyB3_FD_184034 | JGI IMG/M metagenome (GOLD analysis project Ga0208961, IMG submission 184034) | Groundwater microbial communities from Rifle, Colorado - Rifle Oxygen_injection B3 (SPAdes) | ecosystem: Environmental > Aquatic > Deep subsurface > Groundwater | place: Rifle, Colorado, United...
GTCTCTTGATATTCTTCTACGCTCCAAGTCTTTATCGTTTAAATACATCACATGTGTCGGTTCAAGCATCAAACATCTCTACATCGCTAGAAGTTCTTGCTAGTTTAAATACATCACATGTGTCGGTTCAAGCTTTACAATAAATCAGGTGCAACAGCTAATCTCGGTTTAAATACATCACATGTGTCGGTTCAAGTTTCTATGCCCTGTGTGAGTTGGCTTACTTTACCCTGTTTAAATACATCACATGTGTCGGTTCAAGTCTTTTGTCACACCTCTAGCACTATCATATATGGCGGTTTAAATACATCACATGTGTCGGTTCAAGAGTTGCGCTCTACATTGAGCCATCTTTAGAGATGTGTTTAAATACATCACATGTGTCGGTTCAAGGCTCTTTTTTGGTCAATCAATAAAGCCATCATCAGTTTAAATACATCACATGTGTCGGTTCAAGGTAAGAAAAATAGCGGTCTGGAAAAATCAACAAGCCATAAAATAAGGTATTCTAGACTCTTTTTCCAACTAAAATAAATTAACAATAAATTTTTAATGAACTATCGTTAAACCGTTTATTTTAGCACTTTATATCAAAAAACTCAATCCTCTTGGTAGGAAAAATTTGGTATATGCATCAAACGTACAAACTCTTACTAAGCATTTTCGATATAAATCTTCACGTTTTAGAGAGTTTAATGGTGGCAGAGTCTTATATTGTTTCAGTATTTATGATAAAAAAAAGAGATATTTTTGGAGAGATTTAGTATCACAAAGAACACATTAAAGAGCATAGAGACAATTTAGCCAGCCTAGATAGAACTAACTATTTTTTATGTACATATATGAGCTGCTTAAAGTTCTGTAATTGTTGTTAAATTTTAGTTAAAAGTTGATTTTGAAGTTTTTTTAAATGAAGAAAGAAGGGCTTTTAAAGCTCGTAAAATAATTGTGGTACCTGCGGGCGGACTCGAACCGCCACAACTTGCGTTAGCGGATTTTGAATCCGCCGTGTCTACCATTTCACCACGCAGGCTTAAGAGCGAAATAATAGTGACTTATTGCTTAAATTTAAGTTATGCGGAAGTGATTTTTGCCGATATAGTTGAAATGGAACTTATATTGCTTAAGTGAAATATAATAAACTTGTCGGAGGTGCACCGTGAGAGTTACAAACAGTATGTATTACAGAAATATATTTGGCAAAAGTAATAGTGATATAAGTCAGCAACTTTTTAACGTAAATAAACAGATAGCTTCTACATCAAAAATTCAGTATGCACAAGATGATGTACGGATATTTTCTGAAACAATGAGGCTTGATAACGAGATTACGGTACTTAGCCAGAGTAAAAAAAGTTCTGAAAGCGGTTATAAGATTTCAAATCAGACGGACGTAATTCTCAACGATTTTGAAGATAGTCTAGATCGTATGAAAACACTTCTTGTACAATCTGCGAGTGCATCTCAAAACGATGCTTCAATGGATGCCGTAGCAAAAGAGTTGCGAAGTATAGAAGTGCATTTAAAAAATCTGGCGAATACATCCATAAATGGGCAATACCTTTTTTCAGGATCTGCTATTGATACAAAGCCGATAGCAAGCGACGGCACTTACAAAGGTAATGACAATGCACTGAAGGCTTTTACGGGTTCAGGTGTTGTACAGCAATATAACATAAGTGGGTCTGAACTCTTTCTAGGTGAGGAATTGGCTCAAAAAAAAGAGATATCTACCAATATTGTAAATTATAGTTTAACGGCAAAATATCCTGAACTAAAAGGTGAGAATATCGACGCGAAGGATGAGATTATTACCTCAGCCAGCACTATTCGCGATTTGATGGGTGATACGGATGATATCATAGACGCTAACAATGCAAAACATCACTTCTATGTTAGGGGAACTTTAAGTGACGGTGTCGCTTTTAACAAGCAGATATCTATGAAAGATGACGAAAGCGTTGATGAACTTTTATCTCAAATAGGTGAAGCATACGGCAATACTCCGGATTTAACGGTTGTCAATGTAAAGCTTAACAGCTATGGACAAATTGTCATAGAGGATAAACTAAAAGGTTCTAGCAAATTGGATTTTCATATGGTCGGAGCTACAGACTTGGACTATAGCGGGTTTCCTGCTGTTGATAAAGCAGATATTATGAATGCATCAGCTTATCATGTTGCAGAGCTAGGGAAGATTGAGAATTTAATAAGCGGTGAGAGTAATTTTGGTAAAATCATGAATGGTACAAGCTCTGCCGTATATCCAAACTTGCATATAAAAAATTTTGTTCAATCAGATTTTACTCCTGCTAATGAGTTTGAAAATAAACTAGTAAGTGCAGAATTTTCAATGAGTGCACCTGTGGCTCTCGGTGAGACTCTTTCTCTAGGAATTGATAATGGAGACGGCACTGTATCAACTATTACTCAAGCTTTTAATATCGATGCTGCAACAACTTATAATGATTTGAAGACTCAAATTGAAAATACCGGTAATTTTTCGGTAACTGTAAGCGGAGACACTATTACGCTAAATACCACGTCCAAAGGTATAGCAAAAGGTGTTGCGATAGGTAGTAATTTAACAAGTGACAATGTCGCAGTGACAACAAGCACCATCACCTCTAATAAGACAATTTTAAGTGATATGCAAAATATATTTTATGATGATACAAGTTTTAGCAAGGATGGCTCAAAACTGACATCCAATGTACCTCAAATAGTTAAAGATACAAATGCCTTTGCAACGGCTTCAACTAAACTTTTTGAAGTTGCTGATATAACACAAAATAACGCAGGAACTCTTGGCGGTACATCGCTAAAACTTTCAGGAGTAAGTGTTCAAGGCACAGCGTTTGATGCACAGATAGATCTTAAAAGCACGGCAAATGGCGGTTCTACTTTTTCACTAGACGGCGGAGTCACAAACTATACTATATTTAATATGGAAAACCCAAGAACTGCAATAGATGCAGATGATATGACATATCAGCAGCTCATGGATGTTATGAATATGGTTACGACTTCTCAACTTCCGGTGCTGCCAAATCACGCGGCATCTTATGATAGTGCCATAGAATCATCTAATCAATATGCTAAAACATACTTAACTCATGATGGCAAGATAGAATTTAAAGATATGAATTCTACAGACACTCATGCCGACATTATGGCATTCAATGCTAATAACGCGCTCACTACAAGAGACCCAAAAACAGATTTTTTTAAATCCATAGATGAAGCAATCAGAGCAGTTGAAGAGCATAAAGTTTATTCTGATGGAACTACCGGTTCTCCAAGGAGTATAGGTATTCAAGAAGCTATGCAGGTTATCGATGATCTTAATGTACATGTATCGAGGATTCATGCAAAAGTCGGTGCTCAGTCTAATGCGCTTGACGTATCGATACAAAGAACGGAGATGCTTCAGATTAGTTCTATTACACTTCGTTCTTCAGTTATTGATACGGATGTTGCAGAGTCGCAGCTTATGTTGTCTCAATTGAAGTTAAATTACGAAGCAATGCTCTCAACTGTCGGTAAAATATCACAATTGAGTTTAGTAAACTATCTCTAAGATTATTTCAAAAAATCCTTTATAAAGCATTTTTTGTTATACTTCATTTTTATTATGCCAGGGGAGTTTCTTCCTTTGGCTATACCTATTTTGATAGATTTTTTTGAAATAAAAAAGGAAGTTGCAGTTTGAAAGATGCCCTATATATAATAATTTTTGGTCTATTTATCTATTTTGGATTTGCAACAGTTTTTGGCGATACTGCGTTAATGGGAAGTTACGGCGCTTCTTTTGCATCTTATAATCACAAATATTTCGGTTATATCTCTTACATTTATATATTTGCTTTTATGATTCCTCTTTATGTTTTTTATAAAGACAGCGAGTTTGATATAAGAAAATTAGAGTTGCTTATATCTTCGTTTTTAGCATTTTTTTCTTCTCTTTTGGCTCAGGCGATGATTGTACAAAATGATTTACGTGGGGAAATTGGTGCAGGATTTGCCGATTTTCTATCTCCATATATCGGAACATTCGGGCTTTGGACATTTTGGCTGATTATCACGTCTGTTTCGCTGGTGATTCTCGTAGATAAAAATGCACATGAGATAGTAGATGCTTTTTTAAAAAATATTAAAGATATGTTTTCAAAAAATAATACATTTACTCTCAAAGAGATAAAAATAGAGAGTAAAAGTAGAGATTTTACAGATGTCGCAGAGAAAAAAATAGAACAAAAAAGCAATAAAATTATTGCACAAGAGAAAAAAATAGCGCCTATTATGCAAGAGACTGTAAAAGAGGTTGAAGAAGAGATTGACGTACCGACATATTTAAGAAAAGAAGAACCTCTTAAACCGCAGCCATCAAAAACAGTACAACACAATATTATTGAGCTAGTTCAAGAGATAAAAGAGCAAAAAAACGCCATAGTCGTTGAAGAGCTCGAAGAGAATGCAAAACTGCTCGCTTCCATAGAAAAAGGAGCGGTTGAGAAGCCTAAAAACTTCACTCTCCCCTCAGTTGATTTTTTACAAAAACCAAATAATAAGGCTCACAGTGTTGATGAGAGCGAATTAGACGGCAAGATAAAATTTCTTATAGAAAAACTGGCACACTTTAAAATAGACGGTGATGTAGTAAGAACTTATGCAGGACCTGTTGTTTCAACATTTGAGTTTAAGCCTGCCGCAAATGTAAAAGTTTCAAGGATTTTAAACCTTCAAGATGATTTGGCAATGGCGCTAAGTGCGGAGAGCATCCGTATTCAAGCCCCGATTCCGGGAAAAGATGTTGTAGGTATTGAGATACCAAATGCAACCGTAGATACTATATACTTAAGAGAGTTGCTTGATAGCAAGTTGTTTAAAGAGTCATCTTCGCCTCTGACTATCGTTTTGGGTAAAGATATTGTAGGCAAACCTTTTATAACCGACCTTAAAAAACTTCCGCATCTTCTCATCGCAGGAACAACGGGAAGCGGCAAAAGTGTCGGTATTAATGCCATGATACTTTCTCTTTTATATAAAAATTCACCAGATCAGCTCAGACTTCTTATGATTGACCCAAAGATGCTTGAATTCTCTATTTATAACGATATTCCGCATCTCTTAACTCCTGTTATAACAAAGGCTAAACAGGCGATTGTAGCCTTAAACAACATGGTTTATGAGATGGAGAGACGATACTCTCTCATGAGTGAAAACAGAACGAAAAACATAGAGAGCTATAACGAAAAAGTTAAAAAAGAGGGCGGCGAGCATCTTCCTTATATTGTTGTTATTATAGACGAGCTGGCGGATTTGATGATGACGAGCGGAAAAGATGTGGAGTACTCCATCGCGAGACTTGCACAGATGGCAAGAGCTTCCGGAATTCACCTAGTTGTAGCAACTCAACGACCTTCTGTCGATGTTGTAACAGGACTTATCAAAGCAAATCTTCCGTCTCGTATATCATACAGAGTAGGGCAGAAAGTAGACTCTAAAATCATACTAGACCAACAAGGTGCAGAGTCGCTTCTTGGCAAAGGCGATATGCTTTTTACTCCTCCTGGTTCAACGGGACTTGTTCGTCTTCATGCGCCTTGGAGCACGGAAGAGGAGATAGAAAAAATCGTCAACTTCATCAAATCGCAAAGAGCGCCTAACTATGATAAGCGTTTTTTAATTGAAGAGAGTGAAAACAGTTACTCTTCATCTGGTGATACTTACGAAGAGCTAGACCCTCTCTTTGATGAGGCAAAAAATGTTATCTTAACAGATAGAAAAACCTCGATCTCATATCTTCAGAGAAAACTTCAAATCGGTTATAACAAATCTGCAAGACTTATTGAACAGCTGGAAAATGAGGGGATACTCTCTTCGCCAAATTCAAAAGGTATCCGCGATATTCTTTAATGGCGGTACCGTACTTTATCTTTAGCAAATTTGCCAACTCATTTAGTGTACATGTAAAGAATTTGGAAGAGCTTCGCGTAGAGCAAATTCGAGATATAGAGGCTTTTGTCAATGCAAGAAAAGGGATTTTTGATTTTAACTCCTATACATTTGCTATTCAAAAAAGATTGGAATTTAGCGAGTTTGTTTTATTAATAGAAAAAAGCTCCATAAATGCAATATGTCAAGAGCAAAGTTCAAGCTCACAACAAAAAAAGAGAATTGAGTATGGAAAGTATAAAGGAATGTGCTACTCAGAAATTCCGGACACTTATCTTTTATGGCTAAAAAGTAACTATATCGGTAAAGATAGGGATACGATAGAAGCTGAATTGAAATTTAGAGAACAGTAGTGTTACTAAAATAAACAATCTTGTAAAAAAATCCAAAATTAGTGTTTATTTTTGTAACACATGAAAAATCTCCTTTACTTATTTAGTTATAATTTTCCATATTTAAAACACAGGAATAACAATGGCATTTATAGATGAGTATAAAACGCATATAGCACAAAGAGAAGAGTTGGGTGTTCCACCATTGCCGCTCTCAGCAGAGCAGACTGTAGCACTTGTTGAGATGATTAAAGCCGGTCAAGGCGACATGAGTCAAAATGTCGATCTTCTTACAAACCGTGTTTCACCTGGTGTTGATGATGCGGCATACGTAAAAGCTGCATTTCTAAATGATGTTGCATCAGAGAAGATTAGCATAAGTGCTATTTCAGCACCACAAGCTATAAAAATGATGGGCATGATGCTTGGCGGATACAATGTTAAACCTATGGTTGAAGCACTTACTTCGAAAAACAGTGAAGTTGTAGAAGCTGCAAAAGAGGCACTAAAACATACTTTGCTTGTTTACGATGCATTTAATGATGTAGAAGAGTTATATAAAGCAGGAAATGCGGCAGCCGTTGAAGTTATGAATTCATGGGCAAATGCTGAGTGGTTTACTTCAAAACCGTCACTTCCGGAAGCTATGACTCTTACTGTATTTAAAGTTGCCGGCGAGACAAATACGGATGATTTATCTCCTGCATCTGAAGCATTTACGCGTTCAGATATTCCACTTCATGCAAACTCAATGCTAGTTGCAAAGATGGATGATCCTATAAATACTATCAAAAAACTAAAAGAAAAAGGTTACCCAATCGCTTACGTAGGCGACGTTGTGGGAACAGGAAGTTCAAGAAAATCAGGTGTTAACTCTGTTCAGTGGCACATGGGTGAAGATATAGATGGTGTTCCAAACAAGCGTACGGGCGGTGTAGTTTTGGGCGGAATCATCGCTCCTATTTTCTTTGCTACATGTGAAGACTCAGGCGCACTTCCTTTAGAACTTGATGTTGCAAATATGGAGATGGGTGATGTTGTCACAATCTATCCATACAAAGGTGAAGCGCATAAAGATGGTAAATGTATCGCAACATTTAAACTAAACCCAAATACAATCGTTGATGAAGTTCGTGCAGGCGGACGTATTCCGCTTATCATCGGACGCGGTTTAACTGCAAAAGCAAGAGGTGTTTTAGGACTCGGTGCTACAGATATATTCTTAAGTGCAGAGCAGCCTGCCGATAGCGGCAAAGGTTATACTCTTGCACAAAAAATGGTAGGTCGTGCTTGCAGTATGGCTGGTGTTCGTCCTAACATGTATGTTGAACCGATAACATCAACTGTAGGTTCTCAAGATACAACAGGTCCAATGACTAGAGATGAAGTTGTAGAACTTGCGGCTTTAGGTTTTAGCGCGGATCTTGTTATGCAGTCATTCTGTCACACTGCGGCATATCCAAAACCATCAGATGTTATTATGCACCACACGCTTCCTGAATTTATCTCTAAGCGTTCAGGTGTAGCACTTCGCCCGGGTGATGGAGTTATCCACTCATGGTTGAACAGAATGGTTCTTCCGGACACTGTCGGAACAGGTGCGGATAGCCATACTCGTTTTCCAATCGGTATATCGTTTCCTGGAGGTTCTGGTATCGTTGCATTTGCAGCTGTAACTGGAAGTATGCCGCTTACTATGCCTGAGTCTGTTCTTGTAAGATTTAGCGGAGAGCTTCAACCTGGTATCACGCTTCGTGACTTGGTAAATGCTATTCCTTACCAAGCTATCAAAGAGGGACTTTTAACGGTTGAGAAAAAAGATAAGAAAAACATCTTCAACGGTCGTATTTTAGAGATCGAGGGTCTTCCGAATCTTAAAGCGGAGCAAGCTTTTGAACTCTCAGACGCATCTGCTGAGAGAAGTGCGGCAGCATGTACCGTACTTTTAAACGAAGAGCCTGTGATTGAGTATCTAAAATCAAACGTTGTTCTTTTAGAGTCTATGATTGAAGCTGGATATGAAGACAAGAGAACGCTTAAACGTCGTATAGATAAGATGAATGAGTGGCTGGCTAATCCAACACTTATGAAGCCTGATGCTGATGCTGAGTATGCTGCTATTATAAATATAGATCTCAATCAGATAAAAGAGCCGATTTTAGCTTGTCCAAATGATCCGGATGATGTTGCGACTCTAAGTGAAGTTTTAGCAAGCAACCGCCCGACTAAAATAGATGAAGTGTTTGTAGGTTCATGTATGACAAATATCGGTCACTACCGTGCACTTGGTGAAGTTTTAAGAGGCGAGGGCGCAGTTCCTGCACGTTTGTGGGTTTGTCCTCCTACAAAAATGGATGAGAAACAACTTACAGAAGAGGGTTACTATGCTATATTTGGCGGCTCAGGTGCAAGAACTGAAATCCCGGGATGTTCACTCTGTATGGGAAATCAAGCACGTGTTGCGGATAATGCTATAGTATTTTCAACTTCAACGCGTAACTTTGATAACCGTTTAGGAAAGGGTGCTCAAGTTTACTTAGGTTCTGCAGAGCTTGCAGCAGTTTGTGCGATGCTGGGACGTCTACCGAGTGCAGCTGAGTATAATGAAATCGTACCTAAGAAAATAGCCGGCAAAGAGGCTAAGATATACAAATATCTAAACTTTAATCTCATAAAAGATTACAAACTTTAAAAATAGGGTGCAGAGATTTTCTGCACCATCTGCATCAGCTTCCGCTCCTTCGTTAATTAATATTTTTATTTTTTTTAGTTACAATCATTTAAAATTATTCTACATAAGAGATGTAAATGCAAAAAATATATAAATTTGCGGTGTTGGTTCTGTTTTTGATAGGCGGAACTCTATTTTTATTCAACAATTTTGTGGCTAACTACAATCAAGAGATCCAAAAGATAGAAGATAAGTTAGACGGTGTTGAATTTGCACAAAAAATACAGAAATTTATATTAAAACTCCAAAAATTAAGAGGCTACAGTCAGTTTGACGAGATCTCTTCAACTGATTTGAATTGGAACATTATACAAAACAATGTTCAGCTAATAAAAGCTGATGTCGATAAAGATATATTTTTATTTAAAAAATTTGATAAAACTTATCCGGAACTATACGATAGCGATTATGATCACATTATAAAAGAGATTGAAAGTCTTTTGCAGAGTTCTCAAGATGATAAAAATTTACTTTACCAAAGATATACGTATATCATTGAACAGCTAAAAGATAAGATGTACTATATTGGATTTAAGTCTAAACTTCTTTTAGAATCAGATAGCGATAAATATTTTCTTATAGAAACTATGCTTAAGCATATACCAAATTACATAGAGACTGTCGGAAAAATCAGAGCTAAAACAACTAAAGCTATTTTAGATAAATATACAGATGATGAGTTGAAATATTCTCTTCAAAATAACTGCATGGTGTGTGACGAAAATGCAAAACTTATCTATAAAACAATAAGTGAAATAGAGGAGGATGATAAAAAAACAAGATTGCTCTCTCTGCTTGAAAATGTAAACAGCGAGACAAAAAAAGTCCGAGAATATGTGAAAAAAACGTTTATCTCCGATCATACAGATGTTGACGCACTTGATTTCTTTTCGGTAGCTACAAGCGTAATTGATAAATCTTTTGAGTTATACAGTGCCAACTCTGAATATTTAAGCCAAAAATTAAATGAAAAATTAAAAGTTTTAGAGAAAACAAAACTCTATGGAACCATCATAGGTGCGGTCGTTGTTCTGTTTATAATCGTAACTATTATATCCATGATAAGAGGCTACATGCTCTATACCCGCAGCGAGAATAAGATAAAAAATAATTTAACATCTATTATAGAGCTTAAAAATGATCTTGAGAAATGTAAAACAATTGCTGAAATATCATCCTCTTCGCTCTACTTTTTTGCCACAAAATTAAATATTGTTCAAGGTGTTATATATATCTTTAATGAAGAGAATAATAAGCTATATCTTGCATCTTCTTATGCCACAAATGAGATGAAACCGATTGTTGAGCTAGGAGAGGGACTAATCGGGGAAGTTGCTGCACAAATGCGACATATTCAAACATATTTGGGTGATGATAAAAAGAGATATTTTGGTATAGAATCCATAGTAATTGAGCCTACAAGCATATGTACGATTCCGCTTATAAGCTACGATAAGATATTTGGTGTTTTGCAACTTGGTTTTATTAAAGAGAATAAAGTAGTTCATAATGATGATTTTGCCTATTTTATAGATATGATTACCAGCTTCTTACGTGATGCAAAATATTCGGAAGTTAATAAAAAATATATTGAACTTATAGATAAACATGTAATTACGTCAAAAACAAATATAAAAGGTGTTATTACCGATGTAAGTGATGCTTTTACAAAAATTTCAGGATATTCAAAAAAAGAGATTATAGGGAAATCACACTCAATAATTGCACACCCTGACACACCAAAAGAGGTGTATAAAAATCTATGGAATACTATTCTCAGTGGAAAGATATATAGAGGTGAAATTAAAAATCTTAACAAAAACGGTAAAGATTATTGGATAGAAACAACAATTACTCCGCAAATGGACAAATATGATAATATTTTAGGATTTTCGGCAATAATACGCGATATAACGGATAAAAAAAGAATAGAAGAGTACTCAATTACGGATGCTCTGACGGGACTCCATAATAGACGTTTCTATGATTCAAATTTTATTAAAGAGTATAAAATTTCCAAACGTGAAGATAAAAATTTAATTTTACTGATTATTGATATAGACTTCTTCAAGCAATATAACGATATGTATGGACATCAAAGAGGTGATGAAGTATTAAAGACCGTATCTTCTTCAATGAAGTCATTTTTTAAACGGGCAAATGATTATGTTTACCGTTTGGGCGGCGAAGAGTTTGCCATAACTTTTTATACAAATAATCCAAAAAATGCATTTGAGAGAGCAGAAAATCTACGTAAAAATATAGAAGATCTTAAGATTGAACATAATGCGAGCAGTGTATCAAAATATGTTTCTATATCTATCGGGCTTACTTTTATAGCTAAAGAGTGCATCATGGAACCTGATGAGATATATAAAATTACTGATGAAACACTCTATAGAGCTAAAAAAGAGGGACGAAATAGAGTTGAAGTAACATCGTTTTAGTCCCTGATAATATCAAATTCCAAAGGAAATGACGGAGTAAAGATAGCTTTATTTACATGTTGATTCTGTTTTTGATTTTTAAAATTAATTTGAACTCTATTCTCAAACTCATCCAAGTAGGAGATTGACTCTATTAGAGATCCATTTTTGATAATAGTAAACTTTGAATCTTTATAGTGTGCTAAATATTTGTTTTCCGCAATTTTTTTAGCATTGGATATCATTTTAAAAAAATCAAAATTTGACTCTAATGTTCTAACAATAACCTGTTCTATCTCCGGTTCAACGATAGTTACCTCAAAATCATTTATATATACATCTTTTTTTACGGGTTTAGTATAGCTCCATTTTGCATTTTGAGGTTTTAATGCTGTTATTTTGCCGTTGTAAACTAATGTTTTGTTTTTCTCATCAGTAATACTTTGAGTAAAATCCGCCTCAAACGAAGTAATGTCATCTAATGATGCAAATAGCTGTAGTCCTGTAAAGATAACTAAAAAAAAGTATTTCACTTTTATCCTTTTTTTTAAAAAAATTATATCCAAGTGACTGTTTACATATTATTTAGTATAAGGATTTAAAAAAATCATCTCTTAATTTATGCAAAGTATAATTATATGTGTGATAAAATAAAAAGAAATTCAGTGGCAGCCACGCAAAATGTGCCTGCCTATAATAAGGTTGCGGATGCTACAGGCATTAATCGGTAAGATTTTCGGTACTTCAAATGATCGTGAATTAAAAAAATATTATAAGATAGTTCAAAAGATAAATGCACTTGAGAGCAAGTATAAAGTTTTAAGTGATGATGAACTTAAAACCGCTTTTGCAGAGGTTAAAGAGAGTGTTTTGTCCGGTGAAAAGAGTCTAGACGATGTTTTAGCAGACTCTTTCGCTATAACAAGAGAAGCGAGTATCAGAACTCTAAATATGAGGCATTTCGATGTTCAGCTTATCGGCGGAATTGTTCTGCATGAGGGCAGAATCGCCGAGATGAAAACCGGTGAGGGTAAAACGCTGGTAGCAACTTTGCCGATAGTTCTCAATGCAATCAGCGGCAAGGGCGTGCATCTTGTAACGGTAAATGATTATCTAGCTTCGAGAGACGGAAATGAGATGCGTCCGCTTTATGAGTTTTTAGGCTTTAGCGTTGGCGTTATCTTAGAAAATATGAATGATTCCTCTTTAAAGAGAGAAGTATACGGTTCTGATATAACTTATGGAACAAATAACGAATTTGGATTTGATTACCTAAGAGACAACATGAGCTACTCTCGTGAACAGATGGTTCAAAGAGGTCACAACTTTGTTATAGTCGATGAAGTTGACAGTATTTTAATAGATGAAGCTAGAACTCCTCTAATTATCTCTGGACCGACAAATAGAACGCTTAGAGATTTTAATGACGCAAACTCAATCGCACTTAAACTGATTAAAGATGAGCACTTTAGCGTTGATGAAAAAGATAGAACCGTTCTTCTCACAGAAGAGGGCATCACTAAAGCAGAAGAGCTGTTTAAGGTTGAGAATCTTTACAGTCCCGAAAATGCTTCACTTTCGCATATCCTTGATCAGGCACTAAAAGCAAACTACTTATTTGAAAGAGATGTTGACTATGTTGTAAATAACGGAGAGGTAGTCATCGTAGATGAGTTTACAGGTCGCTTAAGCGAGGGTCGCCGTTTTTCAGAAGGTTTACATCAGGCACTTGAAGCTAAAGAGGATGTAGAGATAAAAGAAGAGACGCAAACCTTAGCAGATATCACATTCCAAAACTATTTTAGAATGTACGATAAACTTGCAGGTATGACTGGAACTGCTCAAACTGAAGCATCTGAATTTGCCCAAATATACTCTTTGGATGTTATATCAATACCTACAAATATACCTATTACCAGAAAAGATCTTAATGACTTGATCTATAAAACTGAGAGAGAGAAGTTCGAAGCTGTTATAAATACTATAAAAAATCTCTCAAAAACAGGTCAGCCGGTTCTTATCGGAACTGCTTCTATAGAAAAATCTGAAGCATTGCATGAACT
>Ga0208961_1000680_pt1 | contig 13327 bp, 13 predicted proteins | sample RifOxyB3_FD_184034 | JGI IMG/M metagenome (GOLD analysis project Ga0208961, IMG submission 184034) | Groundwater microbial communities from Rifle, Colorado - Rifle Oxygen_injection B3 (SPAdes) | ecosystem: Environmental > Aquatic > Deep subsurface > Groundwater | place: Rifle, Colorado, United...
GTTGCGGCGTTGGCCGTTGGCCTCCACCGCGCCCTGATTAATAAGTTTGGGGGGACTATAAGGGAAGAGAGGGGGGGCGCGCACGTTTGGCGGGCGAACCCGATTCACCCGTGGCACAAGGCCACGGGGGTCTCACGCATGGCCCAGCACGCAGTCGTTCCACCCGCCACTGACGCATCACGACCAGACTCCTTCTCCGCAGGGAGGACAGAGAGCGAGTGTGCATCGGCCGGCAAATCAGCAATCAAAAATCTGAAATGCAAAATGTGAGTAAGTAGCATTGAACTCCCCCTGAACCCTGAACCCCAGGACTCCCCCATGACCTTCACCGAACTCCGGTTCCAGGATCCGCGCACCCAGACCTACCTCGGCAGTCCGGCCATCGTCCGGCTGCCGGACGGGGCGCTGCTCGCGTCACATGACTACTTCGGCCCCGGCTGCCCGCGCAACCACGAGGACGAGGAGCACCTGTCGAGTGTCTACCGTTCCGATGACGACGGGCGCACGTGGCGGAACGTCACGCACATTGCGAACGCCTACTGGGGTTCGCTGTTCGTGCACGGCGGCGCGGCGTATCACCTCGGTACGTCGCAGCAGTACGGGTCGATCGTCATCCGCCGCAGCATGGACGGCGGTTACACGTGGACGCACCCGAAGGACGAGAACAGCGGCCTGCTGTTCCGCGGCGGCATCTACCACACGGCGCCGAACTACCACTGCGCGCCGGTGCCGGTGCTGGTGACGCACGGCCGGGTTTGGCGCGCGTTCGAGGATTGCGATCCGTGCGTGTGGGGCTCGGGGTTCAGATCTGCGGTGGTCTCCGCGCCTGAGAACGCGGACCTGCTCAAGGCGTCGAGCTGGACGATGAGCAACAAGCTGGCATTTGACCCGGCGTGGATCCCGGCGGGCGTCAAGCCGAGCAAGGAGTGGGGCTGGCTCGAGGGCAATATCGTTGAGACGCCGCAGGGCGAACTCCGCAACATCCTGCGGCTGCACTCGTGGCTGCCGGGCAAGGCGGCGTTGGTCACGTTGAGTTCCGATGGGCGTGAGGTCCGGTTCGACCCGGCCACGGGCTTCATCGACTTCGCGGGGCATCACTCGAAGTTCAGCATCCGTCGCGACCCGCGGACCGGGCTGTACCTGAGCCTGGTGAACGCGACGCCGGCGGACCCGAAGTACTGGGCGCGCAACGTGCTGTCGCTGTCCGTCTCGTCGGACCTCATCCACTGGCGCGTGGTGCACACGTTGCTGACGGACGACCTCGGGCTTTCCGAGAAGGACTCGCGACAGAACACCGGGTTCCAGTACGTGGACTGGCAGTTCGACGGCGACGATATTCTCTACCTGGTGCGTACGGGCTACGACCAACCGCACAACTTCCACGACTCGAACCGGATCACCTTCCACCGGCTGGCTGAGTATCAGAGGCGGATCGTCTGACGCGCCGGACAGGTCGGACAGGGCTGACGTGCCCGACGTTCCGGAGGAATGGCGATGGTTTCAAGAACAGACCGTAACACGAGGTGGACCATGATCGGGGCAACGGTGATCCTGTTGAGCGGTTCGGCGATTGCGGACGGTGGTGTGGAGACGGTCGCACCCGCCGGGGCGATCACCAATCACGCGCAGTGGCAGGACGGCAAGCCGGTGGCACTGGAACCCCTGCGGCGTCCGCCGGTCGAGAGCCGCATGATCTACGAGCCGGCAGCGGGGCAGGGGCACTACTCGCACCACCCGCACATCACGGTTTTCAAGGGACAACTGTTTGCCATGTGGTCGAACGGGCGCCAGGACGAGGACGCTGCCGGGCAGCGTGTGCTGTACGCGAAGGCCGCGGATTTCGCCGCCTGGTCAACACCGCAGCCGCTGGTGGATACGTTGAAGGATGCGGCGGGCAAGGAACGCGTGCTGACCGCCGCCGGGTTTCATCAGCACAGCGGCACACTGGTCGGGTATGTTGCCGACTACGGCGTGGCCAAGGAAGGCACGCGCCTGCTCGCCGTGACCACGACGGACGGCGCGACGTGGACGCCGGTGCAGGACCTCGGCGTGCCCATCTGCCCGAACCACGGCCCACACCGGACCGCAAGCGGACGCCTGATCATTGCCGGCAATACGGCCTTCCCCTACACCGACGATCCGGCCGGGTTGACCGGCTGGTCGATGACCGGCATCTACCCTGATGACATGCACGAGTTTGCCGACAATCCGAAGACGTTCTGGGACGTCGGCGCGCGCCGGAAATGGGCGAAGCGGCTGTGTGAAGGTTCATTCTACCAGACGGACGACGGGGTGCTGCACATGCTGCTGCGGGCCACGGGCAAGGACTGCGGCTGGCTGATGTGGGTCACGCACAGCCGCGACAACGGCGCGACCTGGTCCGACCCCGAACCCACGACCTTCAGCAGCATCGACACCAAGTTCCACTGCGGCCGGCTCCGCGACGGGCGTTTCTACTGCATCTGCTGCCCGTTGTGGGGATCGCGGTTCCCGCTCGTCCTGTCGACCTCCGCCGATGGGCTGTCGTTCGACCGGCACTACGCGCTGGGCGAAACCCATTACAAGATGAAGCACCAAGGGCGCTACAAGGGCGGTGAGTACGGTTACCCGCACTCCGTCATCCACGACGGCTGGCTCTATGCCATCGTCTCCCGGCAAAAAGAGGCGGTCGAGGTGCTTCGGGTAAGGCTCGACGAATTGGCCGCCGACTGAAGGGCGCCGTCGTTGCCGCCAGCCCCGCGCACAAGGACGCCACGGCGAGAGATGAAACGTTGATTGGCGTCATGGACAGCCCCTCCTCTCACGGGTCGCGCCCAAGGCTGTGGGGTGGCGGGCCCGGACTGCGGAAATCGTCACCACAACACACGGCGCTCTGCCTGCGTTGCAAGGCACTGTGCCCGCGCATCTCTGATTCCGCCGCCTGCGGGCTCGCAAGCCCACAGGCGGCGGACTGGACCGCGTCGGAAACCGGCAGAGGGCGAAACGGGTCGCATGGAGGCAACCGTTGGCGGCTCAAGCCCCCGTTGCTCTCGCCGAACTCTGCCGGTTTCCGACGCTCACATCGAGGGGTTCCAAGGGGAGTCAATGACGCCCCTTGGCCAGGGGTGTGGGGGCGGGAAGCCCCCACATTCTCCTCACGCCGCGCCGGGGTTGCCGCGCAGGCCGATCTGGTCGGCGACCTCGCGCATGCCGGCGATGCAGTCGGTGATCAGTGCTTCGAGCGGGATGCCGAGCATGTCCGCGCCCTTCTGGATCAGATCACGATTGGCGCCGGCGGCAAACCCCTTGGTCTTCCACTTCTTCAGCACCGACTTGGTCTCGACCTCAAGCACGCTTCTCGACGGCCGCACCAGTGCGGTTGCCGCCACCAGGCCGGTGAGTTCGTCCAGGGCGTAGAGCATCTTCTCCATGCGCGACAACGGCTCGACGTCCGAGCAGATGCCCCAGCCGTGCGACACGGCGGCGCGGATGTACTCCTCCGGCCACCCGCGCGCCGTGAGCAGCTCGCGCGTCTTGCGGCAGTGCTCGGCGGGGAACATCTCCCAGTCCAGGTCATGGATCAGCCCGATGACGAACCACCGGGTCTCGTCCTCGCCGGCCTTGCGCGCCATGTAGCGCAGCACGCCGGCCACGGCGTAGGCGTGGTAGATCAGCCGCTCATCCTTTGTGAACTCGCGCAGCAGCGTGTCCGCGTCCTGGACCGTAGGCACCTTGGTGTCGCTCATGTTCGACCTCCTCTGAAGTCAATCCTCTTTCGACCTGTGCAATAGGCCTGGTGGGCCGCAAACGGAAGTAGGGCATGGCTCCAGCCTTGCCGTTTCCGGGGTTTCCAGGGGCTGTCACCGTGCACGACGACAGCAAGGCGGCCCGGCCACTATCCGCGCAGTGTGCCGCGCGCCGACAATTCGATGCGCGGCCGTCTGACTTGTCCCGCACGCGGCGCCTCACTCGGGGAGCAACCGGAACCAGCGGGTCTCGCCCAAGCCCATCTTGATCAGGAGTGTATCGGTTCTTGGTGAGATTTCAATGCCCGTGGTCAGGTCGACGACGCGTGTTGGTAGCGGACGTTGCCGGCCACGTTGAAATAGAGTGCGTGGTCGCTCTCCTCGCTGACGAACACGGCGAGGTCAGCTCGCTGTAGCCCTCCGCGTTGTCCTTGCGGAGCCGGAACGCGCGCTTGCCGCTGTGCGCGTTCTCCGTGTCCCAGGCCCAGGTCCCGGTGCCGTCGTCCTGCTGGCTGGCATTCCACTGCGCCGGACTGGCGTCGCCTTCCTCCAGGTCCGCGTTCGGGATCGGAATCGTGCCGGCAGCGTCCGCCGCACGCGTGCGGACTGCACTGCACGCCAGCGCCAGCACGAGAACCCCGAGCGTTGTCGCTGCGCCGCGCCGCCACGGATGGTTGAACATGAAAGGGTTCCTCCTTGTGTGATCGCTATCGTGCACTGTGCCTGTCAGGTGGAGCGTGCCCGCCCAGACGGCTCGCAGCGGATCGTGGCCACCGGCAACGGCCTATGGAGTGCGGCGGCAGAGTCCTGCTGTGCAGCAGGACGGCGACGCCGCTTTGGCTGGGGTACGTCGCGCGGGCAATGGGCCTCAGCCAAAGCGGTGTCGCGCCGCCCGTGGCGGACTTGCCACCGCGCTCCATATGCTGATGTGGTCGAGAACCTTGGCCACATTCCCACACCTCACCGTCCTCCGAACAACCTGCGGAACAGGCCGTGCGCCGGGCGGTAGAAGACCACGGCCGTGTCGAGCATGGCGCAGTCCGGGTTCCACTCGGTGACGTGCCGCGCCAGGACGGTCTTGCCGTCCAGGTCGATCAGGTCGACCGGGTGTTCGAACGTGACCGTTGCCGGGCCGGGGCGGATGCGATGACACACGGCGACACCGGACCCGACGTAGATGACCTGCCCGGGCGTGCCTAGCGTTCGGATGCCGGCCTCGGTGGCGATGTTGTGCACGAGCTGCGGTGTCAAACCGCCGACGAATTGCAGAGTGGTCGCCTGCGGTGTCCGCTTGATGGCGTGCGACGTCCTGTTCTGCGCCACGAACGTGCCGAATGCCGTCGCGGTCGGGTCAGCCGGGACGAGCGTGTACTTGCCCGCTCTGCCTTCGTGGACGAAGGCGCCGGTCAACCCTTCGGCGATCGGGTCGGTGCAGCCGGGCAGGGGGATGCAGGCGGTCGAGCTGCCTTCGGGCAGCCACTCGCAGCGGATGTCCGTCAGTTCCTGGACCAGCGCGGGCACGTCGGCGAAGTCCGCGGAACCCAGCCCGGGCGTGCCGGGAAACGCGAGAATCGCGTCCGGTTGACGGCAGCGGCTCTTGATTGCCGTCATCTGTTCGCGGTTGAGCGTGAACGCCGAGAGGAAGATGTAAGCTTTGTAGTCGGGCAGGCGCGGGTTGCGGATGTCGTCGAGGTAGTAGACGTCGTAGGGCACGCCCGAGAGGTTCAACGCCAGGCGCTGCGGCGGCACGGCGTTCCAGATTACGTCGACCGCCCCGCGGCTCACGCGCCACCCGGCCGCCTCGTCCACGAACACGGCGAGTTGCGCGACCGGTGACGGCGCATCGTTCCGGCTCGTCCAGGCCAGGATGCGGTTCGATTCCTCGACGACGGACCACAGTGTCGGGTCGTCGTACCAGCCGCCGCCCATGTCGTAGTACCAGGCGCCCATGCCGCGTGTGGCCGTGGCGCCGAGGTCGCGCCGGATCTGGGCGCGGAAGCCTTCCGCGGTGTCCGGTGCGCCCAGCGTGTCCATGCCCCAGTCGCCACCGGCGTAGCAGCGGAAAGTCCGGTAGTCGATCTCGCACAACTGCGCCGTGCCGCGCAGCCGGTGCACGCCCCAACTCGCGTTGGTGCAGCCCGTGCCGCCGAGTTGGCGCCATTGGCCATACTCCTGCACCGCGACCACCGAGTCGAACCGGCCCGGTTCCGCCAGCAGTTCGGTGAGGGCGTACCGGTTGCTGCCCCCGTCATGGATGGCATCGGGGTAGTAGATCATGGAGAAGACCGGGCGCCCGATGGTTTCCTTCATCGTCGTGGCGAGTGCCTTGGCCAGGCGCACGGGTGCGAGGCTCGAAAAACGGTTGGCGTCGGCGACGCGCCGCTGCGGGCCGGTGGTCTGCAGGAACGGCGCGTCGACGGTGCGCTCCTTTTCGGCCGGGACGGTCGCGGTCTCGAAGGTCACCGCCGGATCGCCCCAGGCCTGACGCAGCGCCGCGACATCGTTGCCGTACACCTCACGCAGCCATTCCTGGAACCCGCGCCGGTGCCCGGGCGACTGGTCCAGGTGCGCCTGCCAGTTCGGGCTCCAGTCGAAGAACTGCCCGTCGTTGCCGCCGCCGATGATGAACCCGACGACCACTTTGCCGACGTCGCTGGTGCGCACGAACTTGCCCAACTCCGCCACGGCGTTGCTCATGTCCTGACGGTACGCCGGCGATCCGTACGAACCCACGAAGTAATCGCCCTCGGCCAGCGTCGTTCCGATCTTGCAGGGATGGCAGTCGCCTTTGGGGACAATGCTCTTCTGCCCGCTCTCCTCGGCCCAGATGTCGTCCGGGTGGTCGATGCCCCACTGCCGCGGCAGGTCGCACCGGGTCTGGAGGATCACCCATCCGTCGGGGTCTGCGCCCACGACGCGCAGGATGTCCTGCTCCAGGTCCTTGAAATCGAACCCGTTCGGGTACTTCCAGGCCACGCCGCGCTTTTCGGAGAGCGGGCCCATCTGCACCGTCACGGTGTGCAGGTGGACGCCGCTGCGGCCGAATCCGCCGTAGCGCGAGGCCGCCGCGCTGCCGTACGCGGCCTGGTGCACCAGTGTGGTCCGAATCCTGTCGCCGACAACGAAGACAGGGCGGTTGTCCTGCGTCTCGACCCGGGCGGGCAGGGGTTGCCGGCTCGCCAGGATCGCGCGAGCGGCAGCTTCGTCGAACGGCTTCTCGCCCGAGTCCGACTGGCCTGGGTGTACCACGGGCTTCGGGGCTTCGACAAACTCGACGTCGTCGATGACCAGACTGCCGGGATCACCCAGGAGTAGGAAACGCAGACGGGTCGCAGCCGCGCGCGAGTCGACGGTCCACTTGCACCCGTGCCGCTGCCATTCGTCGCCCTTGGCAAAGCTGGGAATCCGCACGTAGTCGGGTGAGTAGTGGACCGGGAACAACTCCTTGCCGTCCGCGCCGATGTCCATATTGCAGAAGTACACGCGGCTGCTGAACCCGCTCTGCTGCAGGCGGTAATACAGAGCCGACTCGTACTCCACGCCGGGCTTGGCCGGGAGCGGACGGGCCGTGGACAACATGATGTAGCCGAGACCGTTGGTCTTCTCGATGCGCAGGGCGCGGCGACCGGTGTGGGCCTCAGTGGCCCAGGACACGGCGCCTTCGGCGCCGCTCTCCAGTGACAGGACCCATTCGGACGGCGTGGCGCCGGGTTCGGTCTCGAAGGAGGGATCGGCCAGGCCTGCGGGCAGGGCGGTCTCCGGTGCGCTGCGGGCCCCAAGACACAGCAAGACCAGAATGGTGAGACTGCGGGAGACGCAGAATCCCAGCCTGCCAGTCCGTCCGATCGCATGCATCAGCACCCCTCCTTCTGCCCGAATCGCTCCTCGCAATCGTCGTCGCAATCGCTTCTCGATAACCTGCAACGTGACGCACGCGGGATCGAGGATCGATTGCGACGACGATGGCGATGGCAATTAGCCGTTCGTCATTCTTCTTTCTTGGCGAAGCTGACACTGCCCGATTTCGAGGTGCGCGCCGACGTGTAGTCCGTCAGAGCCTGGGTTTCGTCGATGACCTCGATGATCTTGGATGTCGCATCGTTGACAAAGTAGCGCTTGCAGGTCGGGCAGCGGACACACAACGCCGTGCCGTGCACGCCCACCTCCGGCAACTGTGCGAAGTTCTCGCCGTCCAGGCAATGCGAGCACCGGAACCGCCGCTGCCACTTCGCCACGGACCACAAGAACAGGACGACCCCGAGGCACGCGGCGATGCCCAGCGCCAGCAGAAGCATCCGCATGACATCAGCCTCCTTGCCGCACGGTCCCGGTGCACGTCTCCGGCATGGGTGTCTCGCCGGAGACGAGGAACCGCGAACCCACTCGGTCACCGTAGCCGGGAAACGTCCGGAAGGGAATGCCGGCGGGAGTGTACAAACGCACGAAAAAGGTGTAAGAACGTCCGACGCCGCGAGGGAGGGGCACGGTTGACCCCCGGCTGACGCATTACCTTGACAAGCGCCGGAAACCGTGGTAATATGTACTACATAAGGGCATAATAAGGAGGCTGTGCGGCGATGATCGCTCCGATCCGGCAGAGCACGTTGGCCGACACCGTGGAGGCGCGGCTGCGGCAGTTCATTCGCAAGCAGAGATTCCGTCCGGGGGATGCGTTGCCGAAGGAGACCGAACTGGCGGCCCAGCTCAAGGTCAGCCGCAACGTGGTCCGTGAGGCGCTCAGCCGGTTGCGGATGCTTGGCATCGTGGAGTCGCGTCGGCGTCGCGGCATGGTCCTGGCCGGCGCCGATATTCCGGCGGTGCTCAGGCGCATGATTCACCCGCAACTGGTGCCGGACTCGCAGGACCTGTTCGAACTGCGCCTGGTGCTGGAACTTGGCTTGGTGGACCTGCTGTTTCTGCGCCGGCAAGAGTTTCTGATCCGTGACTTGGAGCGGATTGTACGGCGCGAGGAGGCGGTGCCCGGGGACCTCAGGCTCAACCAGCAGTGCGAGATTGCTTTTCACAGCGCGATCTACGCGGCGACAGGCAACACGCTGCTGGTCTGCTTCCAAGAACTGCTGCAGCCGTTCTTCCGCGATGCCAGGGGGCGGCACTTCGCCCCGGACCGCTTCGCCACGCCGAAGCGTCCGAACCATCGTCATCTGATCGAGGCCCTGAGGCAGGGCGACGTCGAGGAATACCGGCGGCTGATGCGGCAGCACCTCAGCCCGTACTTCGACGACCTGCCGCGCGTACGGTCTGGGGTTCGGTGATCAGGAGGGCCACGCGGCATGGCATGCAGGAACGAATCCGGACTCGGCATGACTGTCGTCCTGGCCATCGGACTCGGTGTCGGCGCTCCGGTGCCGGCAGCGGACGTTGCGCCCGAAGCCGGGCAGCAGAGGAATGAGATGAGAACGAAGGAGACCAAGATGCAGGATGCACAGAAACTGACCCCGGCAATGCTTCCGGTCGTCGACCTTTCGCAGGAGCCGTCGCGGCAGGTGGTCATTGCCGCAGGCACACCGGAAATCTACCAGGGGCATCCGACCACATGCCTGATGCCGGACGGCAAGACGATGTGGGCCGTGTGGACGATTGGTCACGGCGGCGCGTGCGGGCCGATGAAGAAGAGCCTAGACGGCGGGCTGACGTGGTCCGAACTGCTGCCGGTCCCACCCGGCTGGGACAAGACCAGCAACTGCCCGAGCATCTACCGGCTCACGGACCGACAGGGCAAAGCGCGGCTGCTGATCTTCGCCGGCGGACCAAAGACCATGCGCCAGATCGTCAGCGAGGATGATGGCGCGACGTGGGGCGCGCCGGTTGACCTCGGGTTCAGGTGCGTGATGGCGTTCTGCGGCATTATCCGGCTCAACGACGGTCGTCACCTGGGACTGTTCCACAAGGGGCCGGAGGGGAAGGATCGTTCACCGCTGCTCGTGCTGCAGTCGTTGTCCGACGACGGCGGCCTGACCTGGCAGGAACCGCGTGTCGTCGCCGAAGTCGCGGGGCGCGACCCCTGCGAACCGGCGCTGGTCCGCTCGCCCGACGGGAACCAGATTCTCTGTCTCCTGCGCGACAACAAGCACCAGGGCAATTCGCTGATGATGGTGACCAACGACGAGGGGCAGACGTGGTCGACGCCCGTGGATACGTGCTGGGGCTTGACCGGCGACCGGCACATGCCCGCGTACGCGCCCGACGGACGACTCGTGGTTGCCTTCCGCGACCAGGCGCCGGCCAGCCCGACACGCGGCCATTTCGTCGCCTGGGTCGGCACCTACGACGACGCGGTCAACGCGCGGCCCGGCCAGTACCGCATCAAGTTGTTGCACAGCAACGCCGCCGGCGACTGCGGTTACCCGGGCGTGGAAGTGCTCCCCGACGGCACGCTGGTCGCCACCACCTACATCAAGTACCGGCCGGATGCGAACAAACACTCGGTCGTGTCCGTGCGGTTCAGGCTCAAGGAGACGGACGCCCGGCTGCGCACCGCTGCCGGCGCGAAGTGACGGCGCGCCCGACCGCCGTCTCAGCCCTGAACGGGCGTGACATACCAGCCGAGGGCAGAGCGGCGCGACGCCCCGCCTTCGCTCGAATGGCTGGAGCGGGCGAGCTGCGGGCGCCCCAAGTCGGTACGCATCCAAACTGGAGCGCCCGCGTCCTCGCGGGCTCTGGGGCCGCAGTTTCATGGTACCCCACGACTCCAAACTCGCGTTTTCTGGTCGACTTTGTGACGGTAGCATGGGCCAGTTCCCGCCATAGCCAATCCCGTTCCGCCGGTTATCTTACGTCGGACGGTCCCTCTTCCACTGTTGTCGGAGGTCATGCACCCTGTGCTCATCCCGTACCAGAAACTCAGCGCTGAAGCCCTTCGTGGCGTCATCGAGGAGTTCGTGACCAGGGACGGGACCGAGCTGACTGACGCCGAAGCCAAGATGGCGCAGGTCAAGCGTCAACTCGAACAGGGCAAGGTGGTCATCACCTACGATCTCAAGACGAAGACGTGCAACATCGTGGGTGCTGAGACGGCGCGGGACGAAGAGGCGTGAACTGGCAGGAGCACCAGGGGCACTCGGAGCCGTATGAGGGCAAGGAGCAGTAGCAGACCATGAAGCAACCCAAGGCGAAGACCGTAGCCGAAGCGGTGACCTGGCTCGAATCCGTGCTGCCGGACGATGACCTGAAGAAACTGGCCGGAATGGACGAAGACGACTTGGTCCAGCTTGATCTCGGTCTTGGCGCGTACATTCGCAACGATCTTCCGGTCTGGCACAACGAGCCGCTTCTGAAGGATGCCGGGGTCTGCCACGAGAGTGGCGCGTCTCAAGCCATCATCAGGGCACTATGGCTGAAGTTGCGACTTGAGACGAAGAGTTCCGAACCGGAATCGTGATGCCTGCGACTGTGATGGCCATGGGAAGGGAACGTGACCGGTATGAACAGATTCGCATCATTGACCGTCTTGGGTACCATTCTACTCGGCTTCTCCGTCCATGCAGAGGAGTTGCAGCTTCCACCCCCTCCGAAGGGATACTCCTGGGAGCGTTGCGAGGAGATCAAGGGCGCGTTCCTTCGCCCGGATGGATGGAATTTTCTGAAGAGCAAGAAGGGAGACACCCAAGGTTACTTCATCACCAAGGAACCAGCCGGAGAGGGGAAGCAGTTTACCACGGGCCTGACCGTCAACGTCATCACGGACATCCCGAGGAAGAAGTCCGTGACGCCATACCGATATGCTCAGATCTTCCGGGAATCGGCACGGAAGACCGAGAAGTTCACGAGCGAATGGGACAAGGCCATGGGGCCATTTCAGTCGGTTGGCTTCGTCTACATCAAGACCGACAAGTCCGGTTCCCGCACCGTTCACAACCTGCTCATCGCGAACGACAAGACCGGAACGTTGTATCTGGTCATGTTCGAAGCGCCAGCGGATGAGTGGGACGCGGCATGGACGACGGGGGAGCCGATCTTGAAGCTGCTGTACATCGATGACACTATCTGAGGCCCGGATCACCACCGCGTCATCAGCGCGAACACGCCCCAGCCCAGGTATTCACGCGTGTAAGCGGCGTAGCGCTCGGGTTCCGAGGTTAGTTTGGCTCGAACATCTTTTGCGAACTCGTCGTCGGGATTGGCTTCAAGCCATCGGCGCATGGTGAGCCATTTGGCCGCCTCGTATCTGTCCCAAGCGTCTTGGTCAGCCAGAACCATTTCAACGACGTCGTAGCCAAGGTGGCCGAAAGACGCGATTAGTTCTGGAAGCATGAGAAAGTCGGCGATTGAGTTGGCAAGACACCCCCTGGCAACATCTTCCGTCGGCGGTAACTGCCGCCAGTAGGGCTCGCCGATGAGGATGATCCCTCCGGTGCGCAGGCTCCGCGCCAGAAGCTCGATAGTGCCGACGACTCCTCCGGCGATCCAAGTGGCACCGACACAGGCTGCCACACCGACCTTCTCGTCAGAGACGTAGCCCGCAGCATCGCCATGGATGAACTTGACTTGATCGGCGACGCCGAGTTCTTCAGCACGGAGTTTGGCTTGCTCGGTGAACAACTGGCTCATGTCGATGCCGGTGCCGATGATGCCGTGATCGCGTGCCCAAGTGCACAGCATCTCCCCCGAACCGCTGCCGAGGTCGAGCACTCGGGCTCTCGATTCCAGACGCAGCGCCGCGCCGAGAGTGGCGAGTTTTTCGGGCGTGATCGGGTTGTGGATGCGGTGAGCACTCTCAGTGATGTTGAATATCCGTGGGATGTCCATTGTGGAAAACTCCCTTACGGGTGTGTATAGATTCGGTCACGGCCTAACAATATCACTACCCACAAATCCGCTTTCCGGGGAAAGCCCGGCAGAATCCCATGGCCCGTCAGCCCGACTGACCCCGCTCCGTGCTCGATCGTGTCTGGATAACGGGTGCTTTTCGCCTGCTATGCGCAAAAGTGCTGAATTTCCGCACATTTCATCGTCGACGACAGCCGTACCTCCAAGGCGACGCCGGGGTTGGGCGGCGTGACACGCGGCTTTGGGCGCGGGTGGCGCGTTTCCACGGGGACCGCCTCAATCCCTTCCTTTTCACACCTATAGCACTGTCGGGGGCGGCATGCAAGGGGTAGGTCGGGGCCGAGTTCCCGCCGTGCTTGCCGGGCATGACCCCGGTACAGGGGCCTACAGAACCTGATGAGAATTGTAATGGCCGCAGTGGAATTGCGCCTCTACATTCCCAGTGTGCACTCGGTGTACGTCGCGAGCGAAAGATCGCATGACGGTTGTGCGTGGGGGAAGCCCGCATGGACGACGAGATCCGCATGGACAACCAGGTCGAATGGCTCTGCTACGACCTGATCAGCGAGGGGCTGCTGACCGCTGAGCAGTGCCATGAGGTCGTGCAGCTCTTCGAGCAAGATGGGGAGTACCCGGAACTGGAGATCTTTGCGCGGGCCGTGATCGACAATGGGCTTTTCACGGACGCGGAGCGGATGAAGGCACTGGTGGACAGCACTCCATGCCGCCGTCTATGGTGGGCACACGGAAGTCGTGCGTGCTCTGATACGAGCTGGTTCAGACCTGAATGCTACCGATGAGGGCGGAAACACTCC
>Ga0208961_1000685_pt1 | contig 13238 bp, 6 predicted proteins | sample RifOxyB3_FD_184034 | JGI IMG/M metagenome (GOLD analysis project Ga0208961, IMG submission 184034) | Groundwater microbial communities from Rifle, Colorado - Rifle Oxygen_injection B3 (SPAdes) | ecosystem: Environmental > Aquatic > Deep subsurface > Groundwater | place: Rifle, Colorado, United...
CCCAGGACCTTCATGGTCGACGGGAACATCGCCAGCTCCTCCCGGCCATTCTTGTAAGCCCTGCATACCTTGAGGGTGTCGAGCCCGCCCAGCACGTCGATTTTCGTCAGGACGATACCGTCTATCCCGTTGAGCCTGCACGAGTGGTTGACCACGACCATGTCGAGCCAGCCGCAGCGGCGCGGGCGACCCGTCGTCGTCCCGACCTCCCCGCCGCGCTCCATCAGGCGCTTGCCAGTCGCATCCGTCAGCTCCGTCGGCATCGGCCCCTCGCCGACGCGCGTGGTGTAGGCCTTGACGAGGCCGACGATTTTGTTGACGTGCTTGAGGCTGACGCCGCCGCCGGCGCAGGCGTTCCCCGCGACGCAGTTCGACGACGTGACGAACGGGTACGTTCCGTGGTCGATGTCCAGCATCGTGCCCTGTGCCCCTTCCATCAAAACGTCCTTGCCCTCGGCGAGAGCCCTCTCGATTAGAACCGACGTGTCGGCGACGAACGGCGCGATGCGCTTCGCGTACGCGGAATATTCCTTGAAAATCGCCTCGGCGTCGAGCTTGTCCGGCATCCCGTAGGCGGCGAGGATGCGCTGCTTCATCGCGACGTTCTCGTCGAGCCTGGCCTTGAAAAGCTGCGGGTCAACGAGCTCCGCCATCCTGATGCCGGAGCGCGCCGCCTTGTCCTGGTACGCCGGGCCGATTCCCCGCCCGGTCGTGCCGACCTTGGCGCCTGCCGCCCGGAGGCGCTCCTCCGCGCCGTCGAGGAGCTTGTGGTACGGCATGATGACGTGCGCCCGGTCCGAGATTTTCAAGCCAGCGACGGAACGCCCGCGCTTTTCCAGCTCGTCAATCTCCTTGACCAGGACGGCCGGGTCGACGACGACGCCGTTGCCGATGAACGCCTTCTTTCCGTCGCGCAGGATGCCAGACGGAAGCAGGTGGAGCTTGAAGACGTCCTCGCCGATGACGATGGTGTGGCCGGCGTTGTTGCCGCCCTGGAAGCGCACGATGATGTCCGCCTTCGCGGCGTAGACGTCCGTGGCCTTCCCCTTTCCCTCGTCCCCCCACTGCGTCCCGACGAGTATCGTGACTGGCATGGTTATCGGCGGAGAATGGGCAGCGGGCTAATAAAGGATTTGGATGCTGCCCCCTAAAGATTATAATATTACAGACCCCATCCCAGTTGTGTAATGGGGGTAAAACTATCGGGTGGCTAAGTATCTCATTTGAAATTATCGTCTTTATCGTTACAGTATTGGGCGTAATTCCTGTCATTTTCTATTTTATCGACCGAGAGAGCTGGAAAAGATATTGGTGTGGGGGTCTTCCTTGTCGAGAATTATACTCTGGAAAGCGGGGAATGCGTAGGAGACCATTTATAAAGGATATTGCTCCCACGAAAAAAAGCCTTGAGGTTTTAAATCAATGGTTGTTGAATCCTCACCGCCCAATTCTATTAATTGGAATTCCTGGTATCGGGAAAACCAGAGCCGTTGACCATTTTCTTGCCAATTTACCTTGGAAGCAGCGATTAGTGACTCGCGTTCTTGTCCCCTCGGTAGAAGATATACGTAATCGTAAGTTCCCCTGGCTCCCACTCAAATATATCATATTAATAAATGATTTACAGAACTTCCGAAGCAAGGATATTGATGATAAGTTTAGGGACATTTTAAAGCTAGATGATGCAAAAATCATAGGGACAGCGCTCACTGAAAAAATAGAAGGATGGATTTTAGCGAGCGATGATTACTGGACGATTAATGAGATACCACCTTTAACCGAAAAGGACAACGAGGTAATCGTTAGTAAATACAAACTCGAACAACAAGTCAGATCCTATCAAACAAATGTTGTAGACATTTTAAATCCAGATAAAGATATTGAGTCAGATTTGGAGCGTCGTTCCGAGGCCGAACGAGATGCCCTCACTAATTTAAAAATCCTACACGAATTACTACGAACATCAGCAGATTTCGAAGTGCTGAAATGTTTATGTGAGAAAAGGTTCACTAAAGATATGTTTAAAAAAATATCAGCAAGTTCCTGGGTAATCTGTCAAGATAATGCAATCCGACTTAGGGACGGCATGGAAAGACATCTTTATATCCAGCCCAGTTTGAAAAACAATGGTCATAAATTAATTCACCGACTTGAGAAATGTAAATCCAAGCTTGCTCCAAGCATCTTATTCTACTTGGGCTATAAATATTACGAAAATACCGAATATCAGGATGCAGCTAAAAGTTGGGAAACTACCTTAAAACTTGAACCGAGGGGATACCCCGCATGGAACAACTGGGGAGTATTACTAGGTAAATTCGGATTCGATATCTTCCCCACGGATGAAGAAAAAGGAAAACGATTTTATCACCAGGCTTTCGAAAAGTATGAAAAGGCTGTTGAAATAATACCGGAATTCAACGAAATTTGGTACAACTGGGGCAGAGGTTTAGTTAATCTTGCTAACCATCTCTCACAATCAAATAAAAAAGAGGCTATAGAACTTCTTCACCTTGCCTCTGAGAAATTTGAAAAAGCTGTTGCGATTAAACCGGAAGACTACCAATCATGGTTTGGTTTGGGCCAATCTCTCATTACAAATGCGATGCTCATCGATGCATCTGACCATAATAAAGCTATAGAACTCTTCCACCTTGCTTCTGAGAAATACGAGAACGGTATTAAATTGAATAAAGATTACGGCCCTTCCTGGCATAATTGGGGGGTTTGTCTAAGCCAACTTGCAGACGATATCGCGCCTACAAACGAAAGCAAAGCTAGAGTGCTGTTTGATCAAGCCTTTTTAAAATATAAAAAAGCACTCGAAATAAATCCCAACGGATACGACACATGGACTAACTGGGGATATGGCTTATGCAGTCTTGCTGAGATTACCTCACATACGAATCGAAAAGAGGCAGAAAAACTTTTCCTTCAAGCCTTCGAGATGTTTGAGAAGTCCTCAATATTAATGCCGGAAAATCATCTAACTTATTTTAACTGGGGCACGAATCTAGGCAAATATTCTGAAATTGCTAATGACACAGAAAGATTGCCCCTGCTTAATGAGAGCATAAACAAATTACAAGCTGCAATTCGATATAATTCAACAATTTCGAAATATCATTATAATCTAGCAATGTCACTCAAATTAGCTGGGCGAACCGTTGAGTCAGAAAGAGAGCTAAATATTGCAAATAAAATGAATGATGAGTAGAAGATTTAGCCCCGGCACCATCGCCTCGTAACCGACGACCTTGTCCGCACAATAAGGTCGCAATATCTCGCCAGTATATCACCTGATATTGAGCTCCGAGCCATCGCAGGACGGGATCGTCAATATAAGACTCAACGAGTGAGCCTTATAAACATCCGTAATCACGACAAAATGGCGCGATTTGTGTCGCGATTCGGTTTTCAATAGATTCTGCGATTGTCTATCGCGACAAAAAGACGCGTAAAGTGTCGGGATTATCACGCCACAATCACATATTTTGTGGAAGGACCTGCGCCCATACGGCGGATCAGCCCCAGGCTCACAAACTTTTTAAGATGGCGTTGTGCTTTTCGGTCATCAAATTTCATTTGTATCGCATATTCGGTTTTGGTGATCGTCGTTTTAGCCGAGATAAAACCATATCCCTGCAATTCGTCCTTATTGAGTGATTTAACTATACCCTCTGGCAATAAGCGTGTCTTGCTTTCGACACTGCGATATAATGTTAATTCAAGATATGGTTTATTGTATGCGTACTTTGGGGCAGGCAATTTAAATTTATCGGTAACTGATTTAAAGGATTTCATGCCCAATCCCCTTTCTTCAGCCAGTTTCATCTGAGCGAAGACATAGTGCAATTCAGGGTTTCTGCTTAGAACTGGTGCGTTGAAAGAGATTAATTGTTCAATTGTAATCGGTGACGGTGGATATCCGGGGCTCTTGACAGTTATTGTATCTGGGGTCACGATGAGGTGACACTTGGCGCCCGCGATTGCGTAATCTCTATGCACCAGTGCGTTTACCACAGCTTCGCGGATTAGCTCGAATGGAAATGCAAGTACTTCTTGGCGCTGCATCTGATTTCTATCGATGATATTGGGCATTTTGTCATGGAGCCATTTTTCAACCTGTTGTGGTATCATCACCATCGGGCCATCGAAATCTTGTTTCGCTTCGGACCCATCGGCATTGTGAATCGTAGCGAGAAGTCCCGCCTGGGGCATTATTGTGCGTGGCTCTTTGCCGAATAGCAGAAACCCGAAACCCGTTGGAATGAACCGCCCATGCTTCTCATGCAGGAGCCCTTGCTGGACAAGTCTGCGATTAAATGCCTTGGTTCCAACTGCATCCTTGATTTTAGCTATGGTTCGATATTGAATTAAAGCCTTTTGAGAAATATTGTCTATTACCGTAGTTGAAACCGGATTCTCGAACGTCGAAAGTGTGACTTTATCGGTGTTCTGGCTTTCTGTCTGTGCGGCCCTCTCCATCGCCTGTGTGAAGTATTTTTGATTCTCTGTACGGATTATTTCTTGAAGGTCACGGTCGAACATATGGACTGTCACTCCGTGGTTCTGAAGATATTTGATTCCCTTCCGATCTACGGTTGGGTCGGGATCCTCTATGCCTATCCAGACATCCTTGATGCGCGCATTGAAAATGCGTTCCGCGCAACTAATTTTCGGAGGGTGTCGCGAACCGGGAGCACATGGTTCCAATGTAGTGAACAGATGCGAACCGTCAAGCCTGTAATGACGATTTTTCCGTTCCAGTAAAGTGTACTCGGCATGGTCACCGTAACGTAATTCTCCACGACAGGCCGTTTCAATGGTTCCATCCGGCTTGTACAGCAACGCCCCAACTTGCGGACTTAGCTTACCGTCAGAGCGCGGTTCGTTAACCGAGTGGCGCATAACTTCGACGGTTAATGTCATCATTTTCCTTGCGTCGAACCCACGCTTTTTTACCAAGTCGACCAATCCATGACCTCTCCGACTCCGATATCCTCAGTTCCCCCAATAAAAGTTTCGGAAGATGGGTATCGCGCGTATACGGGTGAGGGTGTGGAGTTCATGTAGGTTTAAATTTAGCCTAAGATTGCACAACTACGACATCGCCATCGCCGCGTACCCGACGACTTCCTTCATCGGCGCCAGGTCGCCCGACGTGGCGTATTTCAGCAGCTTCGCCGACTTGGGCTTGATTGCCTCCATCATAGCCATCACCGGCCCGTAGCCGCACATCGAGATGTCGTTCTTCTCCACGACCTTGCCCAGTCCCTCGGGGTCCAGGGCCTCGATGCGCTCGATTGCCAGCGCATCCTTCCTCTTCGCCGTCTCGGGCGAGACGTAATGCGAGAAGTCGGTGGACGCTATCACGACGGCGCTCTTGCCATCCAATGCCTCGCCTATGGCCTTGCCGGCCTCCCGCGCGGACCTGTAATCCTGCATCATCATGCAGACCGGGACGAATTTGGCCTTCGGCGCCACGTACTTGACGAACGGCAGCTGGACCTCGATGGAGTGTTCGAACGCGTGCGCGGAGGCGTCCTCGTCCACGATTCCACCGCGCATCGCCTTGGCCGCATCCTTGTCGACCTCCACCTTCCCCATCGGCGTGTCGAAGTCGTCGGCCATGACCGCGATTCCGGAGCCGCGCCCGGTGTGGTTCGGGCCGATTACGACGACCAAGTCGGGAGCGCCGTCAGCCGCCAGCGCAGCGTAGGCGTACGCCGCGACAGGACCGGAATACATGAAGCCAGCGTGCGGGACGACGAGCCCGCGCACGGCGCCAGCCCTCTCGGGAGCGACCGTCGGCAGCTTCCCAGGCCCCACTCGGTGCCTGAAGCACCACTCGACCTGGGCGCGGAGCGCTGTCTCGCCTCCTGCGTAGAACTTGCCTGCGACCACGGGACGACGCATCTAGACCCTCACCGCAGGGGATATGCTAATACGTCATAATAATAATTACAGAATAAGCGGAGGGAAAGACCCGATCCGACGCATGCCTGCAAATCGAAAGGCGATGCGAAGTTTACACTCGTCCCTTACGCCGATGAGCCGACCTCAACCAGTATCTTTTTCTTGCCCACCTTGGATATCGTGACTGTCTCGTCCCCTTTGATTCCCAGGTTCTTCTCCATGTCTGCTGGAATGCGCAGGACGATGCCCCTCGCGCTGCGGGAGAGCTTCCTGTAAAGCTTCAACGGCTCCCCCCACAGCTTCATCTTCCTGGCGATGCGAATCATCTTCTCGCCTTCCTCCTCGGGTACGAACTCCTCCCCGCAGGATGTGCACCTGTCGCCGGTCTCTACGAAGATGTATCCCTCGATGTCCGAGATTATATCCTCGGCGCGCACCAGCTTTCCCCTCTCGCACACGGGGCACATTACTTCTTTCATGTTATCCCTCCCCTCCCGTTATCACGAATAGCGTGTCGTACTCCCAGTAGTAGACCGCGATGAGCTTTTTCTCCCCGCCTTTCCTCACGTATATCTCCAGCTTCCGCTTTCCCGCCTTCTTGACCGAATAGGCGTCGCGGACCGCGCTCCTCAGATCCCGATAGTCCCAATCCCATTTTCTCATCCATGTGTTCTTGAAGTGCTTGCTGACCTCGACCTTGCACGTTTCTATGTCGTAGGTATGCACCACATTATCACTATACTATGTAGTGAAAAGGAGGTTATAAGACTATCGGCGGTTGGGGTCAATATCCCAGATTATAGCCCCTCCAGCCGATTCTTGGTCCTCTCGTACGCTTCCTTGGGAATCTTGCCATCGTCGTAGGCCTTATTCAACATGGCGAGACGCTCCTCCTTGGTCAATTGCGGAGGTGTGACGGGCGTCTGGGGTTTGGCGACTGGCGGAGGGATAATCGGAGGAGGTGGAACGGCTCTAGGCGATTCTGCCGTTGGGGGCATCTGAACCGACGCTTTCGGTTGAACAGGTTCCGGTGTTTTCGCCGGAGCAGGTCCTGGAACCGATGCCTCAGTCGGAATAGGTTCTGGTGATGGTGTTATCGTTGGCTCTGGTGCAGAGACTTCCGCGACAGTTTCTTCGGGCGATTTCTTACCGCGCATCTTGAGAACGGCCAGCACAAGCACGACTGCGACGGCCAGTATGATGATGATTATCCACCAGTAGTTGCCGCCGCTGCCGTCATCGCCAGTCACATTGGAATCTAGCGGAGCCGGGTCTTCGCCGTCGGGGACGCCGTCGCCGTCGTCGTCGGGATCGGCGTTGTTGCCGATGCCGTCGCTGTCGGTATCGACGGATTCGTCGGGGTTGGATGGAAATTCGTCGTTATTGTCTCCGATGCCATCGCTGTCCGTGTCGGTGGACTCGCTGGAGTCGTTCGGGAAGGCGTCGCCATTGTCACCGACCCCGTCGCCATCAGTGTCTTCAGATTCGTCGGGGTTATCCGGGAAGGCATCCTCTGTATCCAGAGCGCCGTCTCCGTCCGAATCCTGTGGCAGCATCGGGAAGACCGATACGACTACCGTGTCCGTATCCTCATTCCCAGCGGCGTCCCTAACTGTAAGAATAATAGTGTAGTTACCTGGAATCGTGAAATTGTACGATGGCTCGACACCGTAGAGAGTTGCGTTTCCGGAACCTGAGCTGACCTTCCACGTGTAGTTGACGGCTCCGACGTTGTCCGATGATCCTGAGCCGTCGAGCGTTACGACGGTGCCTTCACCAACGGATAGGTCGGTGCCAGCGTTCGCAACAGGTGGATCGTTGTCGGATATTATGACATCCTTAACGGCTGACGAATTCCAATTCCCTGCCCCATCCACGGCGGCGATGCGGTAATGCAGCGTGTCCAAGCTGTTGAGTGGGATGTTTATCGAAAGCTCGAAATTGTCAGCGGTGGTTTGTGCGAGAGTCGCGTTCGTCGGGCTGCCTGGACCGAACCAGTATATCACCCAAACCTCGGAGAGATTCAGGTTGTCAACGACCGCGACGCTGAACCTGAAACTGTCGCCCGTGGCGCCAACGTACGGGCTGGCATCAATCATCTCTGACCCTTGGGTGTCGAAAGCGCACCGAGCATCCGCCGTCGATGGCGCAATTTCCCCGTTATTGGCGTTGTCGCAGGCAATTGTGTAGAACTCGTAGTACCCCTGACCATCCGGGAAATCGAAGCTCCAGCTCCACGGAGACGCAGCGTCGGTGCTGAAGGGCAACCACGAGCCCCATGTCGAATTGTTCACACTGAAATGGTACCAAAGAATGACGCTTGCCACCCCATTAGTGTCGTTGGCAGTTGCTACTATTATCATCGGAAGGAAGTCGTACCAGTATCCGTTTACCGGGTTAATCGAAGAATCAGGTTGCGTTGAATCAATAATGAAGGAATATGTTGCCACCCGAGTGTTACCCGATATATCTACGGCCTGAACAATTATTATGATGTTGCCCTCGCCCCAGTTCGTCGTATCGATATGGTATGGTTGCGCAAGGGCTTCGAATGCCCCTCCGTTGACTGAGTAGCTGGTGGAATTTAAATAATCATCTAAGATGTCGAAATCGATAGTTGTCCCTGGGACGATGACTGAATTGTTGGCGGGGATATTCAAATTGATCGTCGGCATAACATTGTCAATCACAATATTGATGTTCGTGTCTATGCCGCTGAAGTTCATCTCATCATTAGCGATAATGCGAATTGTCAAACTGGCGATGTTCAAGCCCGAGGTGTCCCAGATTATGAGCCAAACACCGTCATCGCTGTTATAACTCCCGATGCCAATCGGATGCCAACTTCCGTCATAGTAGCTGAATTCGACAGCAACTGTGTCGGGATCGCTCGTCGCTGTTATCGTATAAATACCCCGTATATGAGCGCCATCCATCGGTTCAAACAGCAATGGCGATGGGGCTATGTTGTCAATCTCAACATACGTAACCAAATCTGACCCAACCAACCCGACCTCGTCCGTGCATATTACATAGATTGTGGCATTTTGAATGTTTAAGCCCGTTGTGTCCCAATTGTAATACCATGTTGCATTAGTAGAATCATATGCTCCCATTCCAATCGTGTGCCAAGAGCCATCATTATAGCGAAACTCAGTAGACTTTGTGTCACTGTCGCTTGTGGCTGTGATGTTGTATACTCCGCAAATATGTTCGCCGTTTGCAGGCGTTATAATAGCTGGCACTGGCGGAGAGTTATCGATTTTAAATAATATTGAGGCGGTCGTGCCAAGCCAATGCGTCGAATTCCAATATGCCATGCCGTCAAACGCTCCAGAATTTAGAATGTCCCAGCAACCAGTCCCGGTCGAATTAGAATGGCCAGCGTCGGCTCCGTATAAATTATCAACCGTCCAAGTGACATTCACTTGAGCGATTACAATGTCGAATGTGGAATTATACGACCAAGCGTATCCCGAGATTGTTTTGCCGATTGCAACGGTCTGGTTGGATATGATTGTGCCATTATTGTCGCATATCAATAGAATGTCCGCCAGTGGTACTATTACATTGTAAAGCACCGAGTCATTCGTCCAAGTTACGTTGATGATATCGAAATAACTTGCATTAAACCATGCATGTCCTGAGGCGGCACCTGCATTGAAGGCATTCCATTCCGAAATGGGCGGCTCCTCCAGAAATGCTGCCGCTCCGGCATTCTCTATCGTCCAATTCACGGTGAGCAGCCCGATGTATCCTATCGTTCGATTGTAACCGGACGCATAACCGGTTTCATTTGTGGCGTACTGGATGTTGCGGTCGTGGATTTTCAAGCCGTTTGGTGTGAGTGTAATATTTATCCAGTCCACTTTAGCTTTAACGATGGCGAATTGTACACTGTCCACAACCCATGCGGATCCCGTCCAATGTGATGCATTCCACCATGCCATACCGATATCTGTACCACTGAAAAATCTCTCTTGTGTACCAGTTCCGTCCCAGGTCGAGGCCGTAGGGCTAGTTTTATCAAGGGTCCAAGAACTCGAAACAATGCCGAGATATCCTGCAGAATTATTATATGCAGAGACATTTGCCCACACAAATATGCCAACGCCAACAGTTTGGTTTACTACCTCCACGCCACCAGGCAGATATGTGATATTTATCGTATCTATTGCGGCCTTCACAACCGTTACAGTTTTAACAATTCCCCAATAAATTCCATCATATCCTTGGATAGAATATGTGTGTCCTTCTCCAAACGCCCATCCAGAAACGTCAATTGTGTAGTTAGTCAATTCCAAAGGCGAGTTGAAATTCCCGTCCGATGGCCACATTTGGGTATAACCGGGCATGCCATCCACCTGGAATCTAGCTTGGGTGATATTTTGATGGCCAGAATCCGTATCGTTAATAATTGCAGTCAATTCGAAGGTTGTAAAAGGGTATGATAACAGGAGAGGATTTTGGCCATTTGCTAAGGCATTTTGTGTCAAAGGCGCTTTGTCGTCGTAAACGTTTATCATGACAGATGACGGAAGGCCCCAGTCCTGTCCGTCGTACGCCCAGACCGAGTAGTTGTAAACAGAGCCTACAGCCCAAATTGCTTTGTCGCTGGTGTCGATTACAGCCCAAGCTTCTTCAGTGCTTTCTTCAAACGAACCGTCTGTCGCGTTCATAAGCAATGCAGTTTGTGGGTTGATTGTCGGGTTGGAATAATATCTCATTGGTGTTATCAACTGCCTTGGCCGTCAGGTTAAACCAGTCGCTGCTCCACGGCATGTTCCAGTTGCTCAGCGTTCCGTTTGCCTTGACCTCGGCGATTACGGGCACATCCCTCATAGGTATAATCAACCATCGGCTTTGAGTCATTTCTACAGAGGGCACTCCGCTCTCGTGTGTCGCATTCCAGACCTCAATCTTGTATGGCGTGAATGTTTTCACCCCGGTGCCCAATACTCTTTGTGGTAAAATGGTCCAATTGAGGTAACCGTCAAGGTTGTTTGTTGTTGATAGGTGATTTGCTCCCATCGTGTCATTAAAGGCCACGTTAACCGGTTGTACGGGTAGCATGTCAGTTGTTGTGTTAACGACAAGTATGTTACAAAACCATGCTATTGTTAAATTACAGGTTGACGATATTGATGCGGCTTGTTTTATTGTGGAGTTAACAACCCAAACGTGATTGTTGGTATCACGTATATCGTAACTATTAATTGATGTGTCGAATGTGTCGTTATAAAACCAGGCGTTGTTAGAAGCCCCCTCTATCCATATTACATATGGGCCAGTAACATTTAATATTTTACTTTCATTCATGTAGATATTTTGCGTATCACGGAAATAAGCTGCATAAAATGATGTATTATTTGCCAACATGTTTTGTATTTTAATGTTGTCTGAATTCGTACAAAACAAAGCTTCATAAACATTATTGACAGATACATTCACAAGTGTGAAATTTTGACAATTGTCCAAATATAGGCCATATCCGCTGTTCTCAATTGATATGTTTCTCAATGTTCCAGCTGAAAAATCATCGACCCTAATTCCACTGACAGCGCCCCCGTACAAAGTTAAATTTGATATGTTCAAAAATCCCCCTCCGCCCAGTATTTGGATGGCGTTCCCATCGGGCGAAAGATTGTGCAATCGGACATTATCGAGTGATGACATTGAATGCGTCTGGATTCTCATTCCATTTGCTTCTGAAAAATTGACCATGTTTATATTGTCAAATATCACATCTGTCGTTGATAAATTCCCTGCAACATAGATTCCCTGTTGAAACCTGTCGCCTGTTAGTCCTTCGATGGTAAGGTTATTGAAAATAAAATCACCAGTAAAATCTCCAGTTCCTGCAAGATATATCCCCTTATCATAATTGTTTATATAGACATCCTTAAAAGTGGATGTATACGAGAGGCCGTTGCTATAAACGGGATACTCCTGGGAACCATTACCGTAAAAGTTAACATTGGTCAGGTTCATGGAACCCACGCCATTCCAATCTCGAATTCCGTACCATGCTCCAGTGTTTGCATAAAAATTCACATTTTTCAATTCAAAGCATAAATTTGGACACGGTGGACTTGATTGAATCCCACAACCATCGTATTCAAAATCTGTGTTGTTAATGTAAAATTTCGTTGCAGATCCTTCGATCGCAGAGTATATCGCTGTATCTTGTATTCCACTAAATGAACAATTATCCATTGCAATGAATCCGTTGCATCCTCGAAATATTAAGACCTGCAAACAGCTATCTATTGTGAGATCCCGCAGAATTACGTTGTCACAATACCACAATTCAATCGCAGTCGAAACCATGTTAGAAAATTTAAAAACATCTGGCCCGCTTAATTCCACGCCAGTGATGTGATATGACCCTGAGCCCGCAAGGAAAAATACTCCTGTGTTATTTAAGGATACATTCTTCGGTGAAAAGTCGACTGGCGATGTAAATTCGATGTGTATTCCATCCCCGCTTAGATTCTCGACCCTGATATTTTCAAAGATGGGCATGTCATTCATATAATAAATATACAACCCAGTTGCCCCGCCAGCGAAATCCCTTACCGTAATATTACTAACTTCTATGATCCCTAGGCCACAGTTAATATAAAATCCATCGGTTTCTGTATCGCTTGTGACCCCAGATACTGTCACGTTATCGAATTTGAACGTGAGACCCGATGAGATAACGCGCGAGATGTAGAAACCTTTCGCGAATCCAGCGCAGGTAACGTTTCTGAATAAAACATCATGTATGGTATACGGCGAATAGACTGCATAATCTGTCGTGCCTCCGCCACCGGGATTTCCGATGAAATTTACATTCTCAAGGGTCATCCAGCCCATATTGTATATCGTACTCAGCCTCTTCGAGTATATCCCGGCAATAGAATTTGGCGATGGCTTAAAATCTACATTCTTTAGAGATAGATCCATGTTGTTATTGTTGGCACTCCCCATCAAACCATATCCCGTGTATTTCTCAAGGTCCGTGTCATTGAGATATAGGTCTCCAGACCAGCCGTTTATGCGTATACAATTAGCATTAATTTTAAAAAGCGAGTCCTTGAGATACAGATTGCCAGTACCCTGAATATACATGCCCGCATAGGTTGTGGATAAACAGGATTCAATCGTAGTATGATTTAATGTATGGCTCCCACCCTGGATCCATAATCCTTGAGCTGTTGCATTATCAATCGTTGAGCCCGTACAATCGAAATTCGCAGTAGGTGCAATTTGAATATAAGTTGCTCCAGTTATTCGGCTGCCGTCCAATGATAAAGATGCTCCATTGCTTATGA
>Ga0208961_1000691_pt1 | contig 13171 bp, 3 predicted proteins | sample RifOxyB3_FD_184034 | JGI IMG/M metagenome (GOLD analysis project Ga0208961, IMG submission 184034) | Groundwater microbial communities from Rifle, Colorado - Rifle Oxygen_injection B3 (SPAdes) | ecosystem: Environmental > Aquatic > Deep subsurface > Groundwater | place: Rifle, Colorado, United...
GGGTTTGCCTTGGCCCGGTCTAAAGGAGACCGCAGGAGGGATCTCGTCCGTGAAAAGGCAAAACGGGATGTGCTCCCAGATCGCGCCGGTATAATTTCCGCTTTTCGTATCGTACTCAGAGGAATTGAACCGCCACCCTTCCCCGCCCTTTGACGTGAAAAGCCCTGTTTTCGGCTTGCGTGGAGCTTTAATGCCAATGGAGAGTTTCTGATCGTAATAGACCACTCCCGGCTCAAATGCATAGCTCAAACTTGCCTGTACTAGTTCGGGCCAAGTCCTGACAAGGGAATCGGGGTACAATTGCAGCCAGATAAAGGTTTGGTTGAAGACCGCGCCTTTCCTGACATAAGCGGAGGCTATGTTGTCGGGAGATGTAACAACGATCCCGCTCTCACGGGAGGACCCGCCTACCTGGAACTGTTTCCCGAATACCCGTGCGCTGCCGTTAAAATCGAGCACTGTGGCTACTACGCCAAGGTTTTTCTGGCCTGAAAATGCTGCCCTGAACTTCACCGTGTATTCACCAGGTCTGGAGGACCGGGGGATCGGAAGCTGGATCGCCGTATCGTTGATGGATACAGAAATATCTGGCTCGCGGGGCAGCGGCGCTCCTGATATGAGCGTTACAGTCAAAAGATCGCCCTGCGCTGAGAGAAAAAGCTCCGGCGACGGGAGGGAGACCGCTTTTCGCGGGATAGACGAGGCATATCCTGTCACAAGCGGCGTGGATTCGAACCCAAGCGAATCCGAAGCCAATGCTTTTACATAGAAAAATCCAAGGGGCGTTGAATCCGCTTCGCAACTGTAATAGTGCTGGGCAAGTACTTCACGGGAAAGGATTTTTTTCCACTGGTTGCCATCGGGTGAGATGAAAAAATCAGTTTTCCGGACCGGAAACCCGCCGGGTTCGATATGGGCCACAAAATGCGCGCTCTTTCCATGGGGAAGAAGATCGATCCGGGCAATGACCGGCGGCTTTATATAATAGAGAGCAATAGTGGCTTCCGCGCTGTTTCCGGACACATCGTCCGCAAGTATCCGTACCCGGTGCAGCCCGTCTGCCGGAAGATCCTGTACGCCTAAGAGACCAGCGTTTGCGGGAAAATCCCCATAAAAAGGCAGGATGGTCCCTTCCTCTCGGTAGAGATTGTAGAAATCACCCATACCTGACCGGATGAGAAAAAGATCGCGGTCAAGATGGACCTGACGGGTAGTTTCAAAATTAAAAGAATCGTACATCGCGGAAAAGAGCAGGGAATCGTCTAAAAAAAGCCGGGTCCGGTAAAGCCCGAACTTGTTACCGGCCGCATCAGCGCAATCATAGCCATTGAGGGCGAACCCGATGCAGCCATAGGCCTGGATGGGCCGTTCGACGGCATACTGGTTTTTTGTGCCGCCCTTAAGGGCGGCCACATACACGCTGTCACATCCATTGACCGTGGATCCCGGCCGTAGGGGCTTGACCGCGATCTCCTGGAGTATTGGCGCGCGCGTATCCTTTACATAAAGGCCATGAGCGAGCGGGTTGCGCGGAACATTAGTTCTGCTCCTGTGTTCGTAATGCAAGTGAGGGAACCCCACGCCCGATTCACCGCTCAGTGCGATGACCTCTCCCTTTTTAAATCTGATCTGGTCTTTTTTAAACATGATGACCGTGGTATATTTCCTGGTTGCGTACTGCCGTTCACGAACCATGGCCTCTATGGCGCTGGTATATCGTTCAAGATGACCATAGACCCGGTATTCCCCGTTATCGAGCTGCACATAGAGTGCCCTGCCGTATCCTCCGGTGGAAACACTCGCCTTGAAAGCGCAGCTAGCGCCCTCGCTAATAACCGGGATACCGGTCCTACCCCAGGTCTTAAGGTCTGTTCCTGAATGGAAATGACCCGGCCGGTAGTCGCAGAACATGGAGGTGACAGCGGGATTGCATTCGAGCGGCCAGAAATGGGAGGAATCAGGTCTTTGCGCAGCCGCCGCGTGCATAACGAACAAGACACAACCGTAAATAAAACCACTGTATTTCATCCATAGAAAAATAATATTTTACCTAGTGAAAACCTATGAAGACAATAACCATCTATCTTTGTCTCATCTGCGCATGGAACGCGGCGGCCGTGGAGAAAATTACACCGGTCATATATTTCTGCGCCAAAGACCGGGTGGTATTGCGCGCCAAACCCATGGAGGCCGCGGATTCCACGGCCCAAACAAGCTTTGGCGTCCCGGTTATAGCGCTGGCCCGCCACCAGGGATGGCTGGGGATCTATCTCGATGACGGTACCAAGGCGTGGGCCCTGGAAGCGGCTTTTCTGACGCGAGAGCAGTTTCAGGCCGCATATCCATACATCAATTTCAATGAGGAATTCCTCTCTACCCTGCTTTCGTGGGCCCAGGGCGTACAGCCCAAACAAACGGCTTCACAGGCCCAGGTGATAAAAATCAAAGGCGAGTCCGAAGAAGTGTATATCAAAAAAGGGTATGCGAACATCTATTCAAAACCCAACACGCACTCACGAGTGCTGCGCGAGACCTACGAGGGCGAAGCGTTCCAGCCCGTAAATATGATTCGCGGCTGGTACCAGGTGGAATACGATGAAAACAGCTTTGGGTGGATCGCTGAGGACATGGCACAACCTGATACCATTGAAATAGCCGTATCGCCTCTGGCTACATTCGGGTCGGTCAAATCTGATTTTGCCTATGTCTATTCCGACCCTTTGCCAACGGCGAACATCAAGCGCAAGGCAAAAAAAGGTCTTATATACGAAATTGTGACTCCCAAGGAAGGCTGGTATAAAATCCGTCTTGATGAAACCAAATTCGGCTGGATCAATTCAGGCGACTTCTATGTAGTCAAAGGCTCCAGGGTCCCCCCTCCTCAAACCGTGGCCGCCGAACCCGGGTCCCCAGCTACTCGGCATACGGAAAAACCGGGGAGCACGCAACCGCTTTCCATGCCGGACGAACCGCGGGCAGCGTCGCCAGCGCAGACGCTCTGGCCAGAGTTCAAGTTCATTAATAAACCAGGCGTGAACATCCGTAGCGACCCTTCCACAAAAAGTCCGGCAATTAAGAAAACCCTCCTTGGCCAGGTATACCAAGTGCAGCGATACGATTCAATCTGGTCTGTGGCGCTTCTCGAAGACAACCTCAAGGGGTATGTTGCCACCTCCTTTCTTTCGGGCAAAAATGAAGTCGCTCCCCTGCTTCAGAAAGAATGCGCCATTGTCCAAGCCAAACCCCTCTATGCCGCAGGCATAACCGTGCCCGCGGCAAACATGTTTTCGGGTCCTTCAGACAAATTCACGCGCATTGTGGTGGTCGACATGACCGATACGCTGCTGGTGCTTGGCTCGTTTGGCGAATGGAGCCGCGCTGCCGTTATCTCGGGCGGTATAGGCTGGATATATACCCCCTATTTGAAAAAACGTACGGACAAACGCTCCGCCGCCTATTGCGCAAAAAGCATCTCCCTTGCACCGTTTGCAACGGTCCGGTCCAACGGACGCTCAGCCAACGATTCTTCCCTGACGCGGGAAGTTCTCTCCCCTGTGCTGAAGCCCGACGCCTATGCGCAGCCTTTTAACCCAGCCGGTGATTCATCACTCATGGAGTATATCGTTTCCCAGTATAAAGCCATTGTACAGGGAATTGATTCAATCAGTCAGGGCTTGAGTGCGGAGCTTGAAGCAAAGAAAAACGAGGTAAAACAGCTTGACCAGGCCGACGCTGTTATAAAACAAGACAGTCTTGCCATGGAAAAAGAGATGAACGCGCTTCGGGCCGGCTTTGCGCAGAGACTCGACAGCGCGCGCCTTACCATAAACCAGCGGATCCAGTTTTTGAAAGACAGTCTTGCGGCTGAAAAGTCAAAGGCCGAAGCAATGAAAGCGGGCAATGCCCCTGATCCCAAAATACGCCTTGCCGAAATCGGGAAAACAGTCGAAACCCTGAAAGAAGAGATAAAGTCCAATAAAAATAAATCCGCTAAAACGCGTGACCGGGCCGCCAATCTCAAGGCCCTGGCTGAGTTCGAATTCGATGTTGACACTTCCGCTCATGCCAAAGACAGCCTGTTTGCGTATGCGTCAGGACTCGATTCCGCGGCCGCTGAAAAGGAAAAACAAACCGCCGCCATCGAGACCGAGGCGGCCGGTCTGTCACAACAGCAGACGATTGACGTTGCGGCTGTCCTCAAAAACATTGATTCAACCTATCTTTCGCTGGGAACGCGTCAAACCGAGATGTTTACAGGTTTGCTCCAAAACCAGAAGGTAGGGGACGATTCCGCGGCCCAGGAACGGGACGGGCGTATGGCCCTGATACAACAGCGCCGGGCCAAGAATACGGCAGCCAAGGACGCGGCCGCAGTTAGGATTGCGGAACTTTCCGCAGCAATCAAAGACTCTTCAAAACTAATCATGCAAAAAACAGCGGAACTTAAAGAGCGGATTGTCACGGAAAATAAAATCGGAAAAGCCTATCGCTTGTAAGGTAAGTTTCCGCAACGCTAGAAAAAGACTCATGGTTATTCGGCGTACATGATAATGGTATTGGCATTACCCCCGAACATCAAGACAGGATATTTCAGATCTTTCAACGGCTGCATACCAGGGAGGAGTACAAAGGGACAGGAATTGGCCTTGCAGTGTGTAAAAAGATAGCTACACGGCATGGCGGCAGAATCTGGGTGGAATCCGAAATCGGGAAGGGAACAACTTTCTAGTTCACCGCCAACCCAAGTTCTTCAGTTGTGTGAGGACGGATATAAAATACTGCAAATTGGTTATAAATATAATTTAAAATATTTCAAAAACACGAAAAACAGCCCTATTTCATCATCATCATTTTACGCGTTCGCGTGAACAAATCACGGCCCAAGCCATCCTGGACAATCATCCGGTACATGTACACGCCAGACCCAACCTCTCTGCCATCCATATCATCAGCGCGCCACACAAAATGATAGTATCCGGGTTCCGCAATAGCCCGCGACACCTGCTGCACAAGACGTCCCTGAACATCGTACACTGAAACATCAAGAACACTCCCCGCTATATGGCTCCCATACGAAGGAATTGCGCACCCAATCGTGGTCACAGGATTGAAAGGATTCGGATAGTTCTGATCAAGCGAAAACACAACAGGTAGCTGCTTTACAACAGAACGGCTGATATACCCGCCATCGCCAACCACTATACGGAACACACGGCGCTCTCCGCTGCCAACATACCAAGAACTCGTACCAGAGGCGCCTACCACGCTCCCATATCCCTGCTTCCCGTCCTCAATATACACCATATATCCGCTGGGAAGACCGTCCATACCGGCAAAACCAAACGAAATGTCAGCGCCCACTGACCCATGGTTCTCAACAACATAGTCCCATGTGCTCACCAGACCGCCTGCTGGCGCCCGCCGCACCACACTCTGAAGCCCGGGACCGCTGCCCTTAAAACCGCACGCAAACACACTGCCGGGAAAAACAAGGTCGGAAAACTCCTCATCATACCCTTCGCCAAACTCGTTCAGACCATCAACAACAGCGCCATTGCTCGAAACAGAAAAGCCAAGCGACCAACTCATGGAAACACCTTTGCCCGCAACGCCTGACCCGGGAAGATACTGCGCATCGTCGGTAACAGGCGCAAACAAGGTGTCGCCAGCAAACAGGTAGGTAAGAAAACCTTGTTCACTGCCAGGCATGGAACTGTTTGAATCAATAGGAGTGAAAAGCCCATTGGTCAGACTCCACATGCGTCCCTTGAAGGCGCTGTGACTTGTCCCGTGAACAGACATGCGTTCAACAGCCGACTGTTTCACAAAACCCCTGAAAGGAAGTGAAAGCAGCCGCCAACCCTGTCCGCCGCCACTACCTGTGGCAATCATGTAGCCGCGACTACTGGCCAATCCGCGGTATACCGCCCGATTCGCCTTGAAACGGACGCTGTTATCGTCGCTATAACGCGTAATCATGAGATAGGCCTGGTTGCGCCCCATATAAAACCCAGTATCGTTCTTTGCGTATTCAAGGAAGCTGCCCGAGGCTAAACGGAGCATGCGCAGCCGTTCACGGTCATACCCTTTGTCGAACCCTTCCAGGTTATTCATGATATCACGCCTGCTTGTCTCAAACCCGCTGACAATGAGCGAGCATGGAACACCTACGATCTGCCATTGGTCCTGGAGTTTTGAGAATGTGGCGGTCACAGTGTCGGTGATGTCCGGACTCAGGTAATAGTACTTTGAATAGCTGCCGTCGCTGATCCAGATTGCGCAATAAATGCCATTGAGGTCAATCCGGTTCTGGTTCGCGGCGACCCACTGGCCAATGGACCAGGTACGCGAAACCACCGTGTCCCGGTTTCCCGTTGCATTGGTTAGTTTGTCCGTCTGGACAAACACCGTATCGAAAACATATCCATCGCCCCGGTAGGTGAAAAGCATCATGCGCACATCGAGATTCACCGTATTGTCGCGCACACCGAACCTGAGCGTTGAGGTCGCCCCGGAAAGGTCGATCCCGCTCCAGGGGCCAACAATTTGCAGCGGAATACGGTCTATGCCAATGATGAGCATGAAGGTGTCCTCAGGACTTGGCGTGGTCTCGCCATCGTTCGATTTCCAGAAATCGTCCATGACAAAGTTGTTTAACGACACGACCGCGTCCGTAGCGCTCAGGCTTTCGGCAACGCCGCCCAGGCATTCAATCAGACCATCGCTAAATACGCGGAAAATTTTAAGCGAATTGTTGAATGTATCGACCGAAGGATTGAAATGCATGGCGATATCAATGCCCGAGTCGCTGAAAACCGTGTCCACCATGCTGCCGGTAAACTGGGTCAGGAACCAGTATTCGCTCCGGGTGACATTGGTGACGCCTTTGGCGCCCAGAGCGCTCAGATCAGCCGAGGTCAAGGTCGAACGCCCCACAAAAATATTGGTCGACATCTTGTATTGGGGGCTGGCCAGACTCAGACTCGATATGGTAAGATCGATCATTCCATTATCATACTGTATGGTGGTATCTCCCGATGGCGGATAAATAACGGAGAGATCGGTTGAATCTGAGGTGAAATTGTACCAGGCAGTAGCGTAGGTGTTTCCGAACGCGTCCGCAAGAAGCACATAGATTGTATCAGCCCCTGTTGCCTGGAAAGTGATTTCAGGCGCGGCATAGGAAATGGCGTTGGCATATGCGCCCTGGACAACATCCCAACGAACAACACTCAGGTCCGGGCTTCCCGCAGCGTGTACAGTGCAGCTGACAGTGGTGGTGATCCTGTTGTAAGCGAAGATGACGGCGGCGTTCACAGGCCCCTTACGGTCGACCGTAAGTGAACAGAGCGTCGAATCGTCCGCAGAACCCAACGGAGGCGCCATGTCACTCACATAGAGGCGCAGGTAGATAATGTCGCTGTCAAGGTCATTGCCAAAACCGAGCCGGCTCACATTCACATAGGCGGTACATGGCGCGGCTTTGGCAATGGTATCGCCGGTCAGGGTGACTGTGCCTGAAAAGGAGGATGCGGGGAGCGCGCTCAACGCGATCGCACTGTTTTTCCCATAGCGCGACCAAATACGCATAGACTGTTCAGCAACATTGGTGTCTGCCACTGAAAAAGTAAGACGTAGAATACTGTCATTTACCTGGGAAAAACCCAGATCCTGAATGGAAGGCGCGCTCAATACATAGTATGCGCTGCCCGCAGTGGCGGCGTTTGACCCAAAGGCGTGAAAATTGACGCTCGCATAGGCGGTAATGTAGTATGGTCCCCGGTAGAGTTCGAGGTCGGTTATTGCGGCGGTGAGGGAATCAATGGGAAATGTGGCGCTATAAAAAGCCACACCATTACTGAACGACAAACCATCGGCAAGCGGCATTGCGCCATAATAATACCCGGTGTCTGTGGCCACAATAGTGATATACCGAACGCTCGCGTCATTGGCAAAATTAAATCCGCCTATGCCGTCCGAAACCATTGCAGCTGTCCAATCAACCGTAAAGTTATTGTAGGCGTTCTCCGTTGAAACGACAGTACCGGCGGTAAATCCAGCCACCGTGGTCGCAACGCTGTCGCGCGATGCCGCGGGAGCAACAGCGGCATTGCCAACGGAATCAACCGCTGTAACTGAGAAATAGTAGGTGGCATTTGCATCGAGGCCTGAAATATCGATACTGTCGCTTGCGACGAATGCCGCGGGTGACACGTAAAAACGATACCGGTAGAGCGGATTATCAAACACGCTAAGCCCGCTCTTGTTATAATCATATCCCAGCCGCAGATTGCCGTTCTCCGCGGCCTTTGCCGCGGCAAGGGCCGCCGCACCTACATTCCATTTCATGCGAATGGTGGTGGAATTGACTGCAACCAGGTCGAGATTGACCGCTAGCTGAGACGGAGCGGTAGTATCGCTCGATGGCACAGTGCGTAATGTGTCCCACGTACCAACGGTTGACCAGACCCCCCTGCTGTCCTGCGCATAGGCTGCGATTGTATACACGGCATTGTATTGCAGCCCCTGAAGCTCGGTAATGCTGTCCATGCCGGACAATGCCGCGGGCGTAATGGTATAGAGCAATGAAAAGCCCGGGTCATTGTATGCAATGGGCGTATCACCGGGTGCGTTGTAAAACCGGTACAGGAATTTTACATGAGCGGGCAGCGTTGCATTGGACCATGTCCAATAAGCATAGATGCGGTTGGTGTGCGCGCTGACATCGCCGCCTGCGCGCAATGAGTCGAACACCAGATAATTCACCGGCGGCGTGGCTTTGGTGGTAATACACCGTATGCTGGCCCGCGTGGACCATAAGCCATTTGTGTCTTGGACCGCGACACCGAAGAAATAAGCCGTTGAATCGTGGAGCGTGTCAACAGTAAAGGGACCGGTCTGCGAAATACCGCCCGTACGCCAGGCAGCAAGGTCTTTGTAACCAGTGTCGATTGACATAGAGTCAGTTGAAATGAAGATATATACAGATTCAATGTCAGCGTCAACGCTTGCTGAAGTCTGTAGGGTAAAGGTAATAGACGTATCGGAAATCGACGATGCCTGGGCGTAAAAAGGATTGGGCGGCGACTCGCAGCCATAATCTTCCGTTACGTGGTGTGTCCCATTCACCGTGGAATCAATGGCGGCCCAGCTGTTGGGGTTTTGATCGTCCCGGACGGACACCGTGAAGTAGTAATCGGAATGCGGTTCGAGCAGTGGTATTTCAAGTTTGTTGTTCGCCTGCAATTCACTCAACAGAACAGTTGTCGACGCCTGGGGAGAAAATGGATCAGTGATATATCCCAGTGTATAGTAGTAAATTTTGACCCGGTCGACCCCGGCGGTAAGCGAACCGAGATTTCCAACCGTGAGAATAACCGAACTGTCGCATGGATCGTTATCGGTCTCGGCGGCGGAAAGCGTGAGCGGATTGCTCAGGTGGGTATACTGCGAATAAATGGTTATGGTGCGCGACAGGTTGCCCATAGTATTGCGTGTGGCAACGCCCACGTAGTACTTTGTTCCAGCCAAAAGTCCGGTTATTCCATAGGTACTGCAATCGCCTACGCTTGATCGTGGTATTGTATTGCTGGGAACCATGGATTTATAGGTATTGGCCACTGTAGCTGAATCAGCATGATAAAAAACGACCACTGAATCGAAAGTATTGTCGCCGGCAAGCAAGGCGCAGTCGGGCAATTCGTACGAGATGGTACCGGTATTGGGTGATGAAAGCTCAAGGGTAACCGGGTTTGCGGGAAAATTAAAGGAAGCATAAACGCTATGCGTGTCGCTTCCCGCGATATTCGAACGGATAGGCACGCCGTTTTTTGTATCAACAAGGACAATGGAAAAATAGTACCGGCCTGTATTTAAATTGGGTATGATAAGCCTTGCCGAGGGCAATGCGAGAAACTGGGCAAGTGTAAAGGCCGTGTCCGGTGCAAGATACTGGTTCTTCACATAGCCGGTATCAGGAAAATGAATATATACTGAGTCGACATTACTGTTGATGGTCCCATAGTTGAAAGTAGCGTACACATGGATGCTGTCCGTGTTTTGAGAGAGCGTAAACGTGACGGGGTTATTATAAGGGGTATAAAAACTGTCGATTTTAACGCTGTCCGAGAAGATCCCGCCAGCGTCACGCGGGACAACGCCGATATAATAAAGAGTGGCGTTGCCGGTGAGTCCAGTGATAGAGGTATTGTCTTTTATGACCGATTTGGCGATTGTATCGGTGGCAGGCTGGACTTTGTTGATGATATTGGCCTTCACCTGCGAGACCCAGACATACACATCATTCACATCAGAGGGCAGAAGTGAATCACCCGTACAACGGAAAATAATGCCCGCGGAACTTGAGTCAGCTTTGATGATTGAAAGCGTATTTCGCGGAGGGCCATCGGGAGTTGTGGCTGTTGCTGTTGGGCCGGAAGCGGCGAAATTATCCGCTGTGTCACGCGCAAAAAGCTGAAAATAGTAGGTGGTATTATCAGCAAGACCGGTAAGTGTGCTGGAGGTTGCGCCCGCCGCATTGGCGACACGGGCAACATACATGCTGTCCCCAACGCCCGAAGGCGCGTGGTCTGTACGCATGATTATCCATATGCTGTCAGCATCGTCGCTGGCAGAACCTGTATAATCGAGCCGGATGCTGCTTGCACTGAGCGCGGTCGCTGAAAGACCGCTTATAGGCGATGGCGGGTTTGGGTCCCATGTAAAATTGACAACAAGCACGGGGATAGTTGCATCAGCCTGGTCTTTGGCAATGACCATATAGTTACCATCACATGGAGTGCCAGCATAGGTAATGGCAAGTCCATAGCAGGTACCGCGCAACCGGTCGTTGATGAGGGCCGTATCAATAGGCACAGATCCGGTCTGAAACATGGCCAGCGTGGTCAACAAGGTCGAATTTACGCGTGAATTCGGTTGGTTGCCATTACAAACATTGATTGCGCGCAGACTGGAGTTGCCAAGCCAGTAGGCTCTATTTGCTGGAGTTGCGCTATATTGCTTGTAATTATGGCAACTGGAGCCTTCTTGCATCTGGGATGGAGGATTCGCTGCTTGATTAATAGTTCCCTCGTATAAAGTATCAACATATGTCGAAATTCTGAAAGGCTTGCCCACAGGATCATCGGACCATGATGGCGTATTAAGTCTCAGTGTGCAGGACAGGATTGTCGCCCCTTTAAGGCTGAGCAAGCTGTCAAAAGCGAAAAAACCATAGTTATCGTCAGGAGAGCACATCTTTATACGCACCTGCCCGCGGCCGCCGGAATTATTGTTCGCCTCGCTCGAAAGGGCGAAAAAACCATTATCAGCTGTCGCTGGAATCAACCAACGCTTTGTAACCGGATATGCCTGGGAGATGAATAGAAGCGCAAGAAAAACAGAAAATAAATTTTTCATGGAGTCCCCCCTCTCCTGCTTATAATCTATAAAATTATTGTATTAAATCGCTTAACAATATATATCCTGTCGAACCTGGGTTAATATTATGATCAGCATTTTTTAAATCATTCCCACAGGTCTTTTCCCAATCATGGAATAAAACCTTTACCAAAATTTAAAATACTTTTCATATCGTTCTTTGAAAATAGGATAATATGCAGGTACGTTTTTTCTGTAATACGCCAGCATTGCATTATAATAATTCCGATAGTTATCAACTAGATCATTATCTTTATAACCCAGTATTGCGGCATTGCAATGATTCATAGTTGCCCTGATAATTTGTCTGTAATTAGGCAATGAATCAAGGATCACTTGCTGGAACATATTTTTAAACACTTCTTCCTGAAGAGCGCGTACCTCAGGGGTGGTAAGACCAAAATCTTCCATTTTTGGCGGAGGATCGAGGTATTGATATGATTTAACATAATCGTAGAATTCAATATAATTGGCGGGAAAAACGGAATAATAATCTATGTTTAACTTTTTCGTGTCAACTTTATACACTGATGACAGTGCTTCTCTGAAAATCAAACATTCGCTTCCGAGTATTCTACTTTCCTTAACCTTAAAAAAAAGGTCATTATTGAATGATTCGCCATTAAATAGCTCTTTCATCCATTCAACCGAAAGATGGAGCTGTTCCGGAGCTAAATACGAGTTAAAACCAACAATATTGCAATCGCCGGGAGTGATATTTGGAAAATTTGACGCCCCCGGCCAACTGGTAAGACCAACAACGTCACCATAAGATCTTTCTCTTCCAAAATAGGAGTATTTTTGCATCAAAGCGTTGTACAAAACCTCACGGCTCGTTGTATTGAGCATGCCTACCCTGCTCCCAAAAAAGTCAGAATGGGCTGAAGCGTAGGATACTTCCACGCCAGTAAATATGGACCTGTCACTCCAAAACATTTGATTAACGGTCTTTAGCCCTTCAAGAAGAACAGGATTATCATCAAAAAACGTCCACGTTGTTTTTTGCGTACGGTTAGGTTTTATAAAATGCTCCCATGGGAAATGAAACAGAGAATGCGCGAACAAATATAAAAAGTCGCCAGGTGCGTCAACAAATCCTCTGCGCTTGCCTGTTGTATCATTTTTAGTGATTAATAGGGCGATAGTCCTAAAATCCTCAAACGTCCAATAGGGTGGTATATAAGGACGTTTGTCGATGGGATGTATCCATTTCTTTGACTTGAACCATTCATAGATACTGGGTTCCTCTAACCAGTCACGGCGATAAGCAATAGCGTCGGTATTAATACACCACTCGGGAACGCCATAATACCGTCCATGAATCGAAGTTTCAGACATGACAAATTTTGGGAATAATTCAGGGTGTTCCCATTGGGTAATATAATCCGTAATATCGGCATACATACCCATTTTTAATACTTTCGGACAATCTTTTCGTTCGAGTGAATATTGCGCGGGCGCATTCCCTGATTTAAGAGCAATTAAAATGATTGTATTTTTGTTATCCGAACCTATTTCCCGGGAAAACGGCGCTCTGGCAACCCGCCCCATGGGATAGATAAGCGAAAATGATGCTAAATTAAAATATGGCGCAAGAAGATTGGTGATTTCACACTCATGCACCTTCCGCTCGGCAAGGGTGGCAAAATACATGCCTGGTTCTTCATCAACCAATGCTCCGCCATACAAGTCCTGTACGCCTATATTGACTTTACGTAGTTTATTCTTCTCA
>Ga0208961_1000692_pt1 | contig 13143 bp, 6 predicted proteins | sample RifOxyB3_FD_184034 | JGI IMG/M metagenome (GOLD analysis project Ga0208961, IMG submission 184034) | Groundwater microbial communities from Rifle, Colorado - Rifle Oxygen_injection B3 (SPAdes) | ecosystem: Environmental > Aquatic > Deep subsurface > Groundwater | place: Rifle, Colorado, United...
GAGCGAGCCGCTCCGACCACTTTAGGCGTCAGCCCAGGTCAAACTTCGACCTTATCTCCACCCGCAACTGACGCATTACCTGCAGCAGCGCGGACGAGCGTGCGTAGCATCAGCCTATGACCGGGCGCATCCGCCCGGGAGCCGCTGACGCGTTGCGGCATACATGCCTCGCTGCGGGGACTTAAATGTCCCCAACCCCGCCCCATGGCGACCACCCCCAGGTCGTGCCTGGCGTGGCGCGGGGACTTTTTTTTGAGCTCAAATCCCGCCCTTTTCCCTGAAATCCGCGAGCGTTTTCAGCGTTTGGCATGCGGCCTGCATAAAGGGGTTATGTCAAGCGGCTGAGAGCGGTCAGAGAGACGACAGGAAAGAGAGCAAGAAGATGAAGACAAACCTCAACAAGCTGGTCCTGCTCGCATCCGCGACCGCCGCGATCCTGGTCCTCACCGGCTGCGCCAGCATCCCGGAGTGCGATGCGTTCCAGTCGATCGCCCGCAAGCCTTACGATGTGACGGCGAACAACTGCCAGCACAAGGCCCGCGCCTACGCCGAAGTCCTCACCCGGGCCGGCTACAATGTGGAACTGGTGCGGGTCATGACGCAGACCACCGCCCACATGATCGTCCGGGTGAAGGACGGCGAAAAGGCGATGTGGCTCGACCCGACCTCCGGCCACAAGCTCGCCGACCTGCAGGGCTGGGAATACTACCGCATCGGCGACGGGCCCGTGCTGCCGGTGACCGCCGAGCTCAGCAGCGACGAGAAGCGCGCCCTTGAGTACTGCGACGCGATCGGCAGCGGCGAACTCGATGCCGAACTGGTCAGCGTGCATGTGGGACGCAAGGGCAACTGGAAGGCCGTTCCGGAAGAGAAGTGGGCCAACTACGCTCCCGTTCGTCCCGCAAACCTGGTGGCGGGATTGTCCCGGTAACCGGCTCGATCGCCAGTCCCACGCGAAGAATAGCTCCCCACAACAGACAACCTCCGTTTCCAGCCCCCTTCCTTCCCCACGCCCACCAAGCCAGATCCCGCTGCAAGAGTCCGGAAGCCGCGCGCAACGTGGCCACTACAGCAGTGTACTCAAGCTCAGGATCTGCTATCGCGTCGGCCTTGCAGGCCGATCCCCAACCCTCTTGCCGTGGGCTCAAGCTTACGATGCCGGCGTCTGTCGGTTCATGGATGGACGCTCCGGGGATGTAGAGCAAGGCTCCTGCCTTGCAGTCCCCGCCCAAGGCGAGGGCCCTGGCGCGGATCGGGACCGGGACGGCAAGGCTCGAGCCATCCAGCTGCTTGGCTGAACACCCTCTTGCGGTACACGCACAAGTCGCCGCCGTTGCGACATGGACACCTCACAATGGGGACTGAAATGTCCCAAACGGCGCCCCATGGGCACCCATGCCCATCCCGCGCTCTCCGCGGCTCAGAACTTATTTTGAGCTCAAATCCCGTCCTTTTCCCTGAAATCCGCGAGCGTTTTCGGCGTTTGGCATGCGGCCTGCATAAAGGGGTCATGTCAAGCGGCTGAGAGCGGTCAGAGAGGCGACAGGAAAGAGAGCAAGAAGATGAAGACAAACCTCAACAAGCTGGTCCTGCTCGCATCCGCGACCGCCGCGATCCTGGTCCTCACCGGCTGCGCCAGCATCCCGGAGTGCGATGTGGCTCGACCCGACCTCCGGCCACAAGCTCGCCGACCTGCAGGGCTGGGAATACTACCGCATCGGCGACGGGCCCGTGCTGCCGGTGACCGCCGAGCTCAGCAGCAACGAGAAGCAGGCTCTGGAGTACTGCGACGCGATCAGCAGCGGCGAACTCGATGCCGAACTGGTCAGCGTGCATGTGGGACGCAAGGGCAACTGGAAGGCCGTTCCGGAAGAGAAGTGGGCGAACTACGCGCCCGCTCGCTCCGCGAACCTGGTGGCGGGATTGTCCCGGTAAGAGGCTCCATAGCCAGTCCAAGTGCCACGTTCGACGTTCCTTGAGTCGTATGGGGGGATCTTCCCGGCTGTCATTGGGTGTTGCGCCCGACCACCTCCCTGGCTATGTTGCGGTGACGAGTTGCCCCGTGGCCGGTGGTGGAGTCGGAGGCACTGCCCCCTGTGATCATCCCGTACCAGAAACTCAGCGCTGAAGCTCTCCGTGGCGTCATCGAGGAGTTCGTGACCAGGGACGGCTCGGCGACCCCACCGGCCTTGCGCCGGTGGTGAAAAGCGGGTTCAGCGGCTACCCGCGCTGTCCACCCCCGCGCTGCTTCTACAGGCGGATCGCGCCGGGGCGCGATCCGCCTGTAGAAGCAGGTAAGACTGGAGAGGTGGGCGACACACGGTCCAGCCAAACGACAGTCCTCACAGTTCCCTGCCGATCTCAAACGCCTTCCCCTGCATGCTCCCGATCCCATGGTAGGTACGGTTGCCGGTGGCGTAAATCATGGGCCGGACCTTCTCGATGTCCGGACTGCCGTCCTGGTCCAGGACAGCCTCATCGGCTTTCACGTCCATGATTTCCCCGATGAACTGCGTGTGCAGACCGAGTTCGATGGTGTGAAGGAGCTTGCACTCAAGGATGAGGGGGAATTCACCGACATACGGCGCGTCAACCAGGTCACTCCGGACCGGCGTCAGGCCCGTGGCGGCAAACTTGTCCTCATCCCGGCCCGATACAATGCCGAAGTGGTCTGCCTGCTTGGCGTACTTCTCGGACGGGATGCTGACGGTGAACGCCTGCCGGTCCACGATGTTGTCGTAGCTGTACGTTGCCTTCCGCAGTGAAACCGCCACGCACGGCGGTTTGGAGCAGCAGATTCCGCCCCAGGCACACGTCATGACGTTGGGCTTCCCGGCTTTGTCGTAGGTGCCCACGATCAACACCGGCGTGGGGCAGAGCACGGTTTTGGCGCCCATGGATTTCTTCATGGTTGATCTGGCTCCTTTCTCGGCTTCCGGAATCGCGAAAGGAATGATGGCGGAGAGGTAGGGATTCGAACCCTAGGCACCCTGTGAGGGGTGCACAGCATTTCCAGTGCTGCACATTCGGCCGCTCTGTCACCTCTCCGCGGGGAGGTATGAGATAAGGCACAGTAAGATACTCGCAGGGACTTGATCCGCAAGCTGATCGGTCGCGTTCCGAGTTCGCCCTGCCGGTATCGCCGCGTATATTAGCCGCCACCGGGCTTGTCCGCGTCGCGCACCGCGCAACTCTAGAGAGGGCTGTCTCATGCGCTTCCACTCCCTGCCCCGCCATCTGGCCCTGGCTGCTGCGATCTGCGCCGTCTGCGCCGGTCGTGTCGAGGCCGCCGAGGCCGCCATCCCCGCCGCGATCCGGCTGCAACTCGGCTTGCCGCCCGATGCCGAGCTTGCCCTCATGCCCGTGGCCACGAGCGCGAACGGCGGCTTCACCGACGAGCTGGCCAAGGCCAATGCTCCGGACATCCTCGCGTTCGACGCCTGTCACGTCGGCGGGCAGCGGGTGCTGCTCAGAACCACCTTTGCCCAGCCGCCGGTGTTCCATGGCGCGACCTTTATCATCTACTGCGACCTCGACAACGACGTCAATACCGGGCGGAAAGACAAGGGCAACGCCGGGGTCGACTTGATGCTCGTGTTCACGGACCAGAGCTTCGGCATGAACTTGCTCAATCCGGCCTTCTCGGAAAAGAACACCGGAGCGCGCACGGCGCTCGTCGGCCAGACGCTGTACGTGGCGCTCGATGCCCCATTCAAGCCGACGGGGGACAAGCTCGCGCAGCGCCTGTACCTTCTCAGTGAACGCAAGGGCACGCCCGGCGACAGCACGCCGCCTGCCGTGGTCGAACTGCCCCTCTCCGCCCTGGACGTCCCCAAGCTGCCGCTCGGCAAGCCAGGCTCCACGCGCCCCCTAACGGATTTCCGCTACGTGAACGATAGGGTCGCATATGAGAAGTTGGCAGACAAAGGTTTGCGTTACGACCAGGTCGCGCCGGCAAAGCCGACCCAGTTCGGACGCCCGTGCCCGGAGGCGCCGTTTGCCGCTGTCGCGCGGCAACCCGCCAAGAGCGGCAGCGTCCAGCGCCAGCAGGTCCAGGTGCAGCTCCTCGAGGAAGCGGGCGTGGCCCGCGGCCCGGCGCAGCTCAGCTTCGGTTTCCCACTCCCGAAAGGCACGCTGTTTGACATTACCCGGATGCGGCTGCTTGACGGCGGGCAGGAAATCCCGGCCCAGTTCACCTCCACGGCGTTCTGGCCGGACGACAGTCTGAAGTGGGTCCTGGTTGACGCCGCCGCACCGCTGTCGGCGAAGGAACAGCGCGACCTCGCGGTCGAGTTCGGGAACGAGGTCCAGCGCGCCGCGCCCCGGGCGCTGCTGCAGGTTCGCGACGAGCCGAACCGGATCACCGTCGTCACCGGTCCTGTGCAGGTCGCCATCGACAAGCAGCACTTCAACCTGCTCTCGGGCGTCTGGCACGACGCGAACAGCGACGGTCAGTTCGCCGACACGGAGCAAGTCCTGGCTGCCGCGCCGGACGGCGTGACGCTCGTCGATGAGCAGGGCAAGGTGTTTACCATGGCGGCGGTCCCGCCGGAGACCGTCAAGATCGAGCTGCAGGGGCCCGAACGCGCCGTGGTGCGCGTCGCCGGGGCGTATGCGGCTGCGGACGGCACGACCTACATGCGCTACCTCGCACGCCTAACCTTCCGCGCCGGGTCGCCGCGGGTCGATGTCGCCGTCACCCACACCAACGACTACCTCAAGACCGAGTTCACGGACATCACGTCGCTCGCGCTGCCGTTGAATCTGCCGGGCGGCGTCAAGCAGGCGACGGTGTACGTGGACGAGGGCGGGCTCAAGCCGGTCCACGGCCAGGCGCTGCGGCTGTTCCAGGGTGATGAGAACCAGAGCACTCTGAAAGCCGCCGACACGACCACGCCGGCCGGCCAGGCCCCGGGCATGCTACGCGGCACCGGTGCGAACGGCGCCGTCACCGTCATGCTCCAGGACTTCTGGCAGCGCTGGCCCAAGGGCATTGCCGCGGACGGCAACCAGATCGCGTTCGAACTCCTGCCGGCGCAGCCGAACGCGGACTACGGCAAAGACCTGCCATACCACCTGATGTACCCGTTCGTCGAGGGCAAGTACCGGTTCAAGTGGGGCATGGCCTTCACCGAACGCCTCACGTTCGACGCCAGCGGCAAACTGGCCCCGGAAGAACTGTTCGCCGAGGTGCAGATGCCGGTCATCGCCGTGCTGCCGGCTGAGTGGTATGCGCAGACGGGCGCGTTCGGACCGCTCGCCGCGCCGGTGGGCACGCAGTTCGCCATGTGGGACAAGTTCGTCGACGACGGGTTCAAGGCGTACATGACCGCCAAGGTGCAGAACCGCGAGTACGGGTACTTCAACTACGGCGACTGGTTCGGCGAGCGCGGCCGGAACTGGGGCAACAACGAGTACGACCTCGGCCACGGCCTGTTCATGCAGTTCGCGCGCACCGGCAAGCGCGAGTACTGCCGCTGGGCGCTGACGGCCGCACGGCACGAGGCGGACGTGGACTGTGTGCAGGCATACCCCGACCCTTACTACATCGGCGCCAATCACCAGCACTCGATCGGGCACATGGGCACGTGGTCGCAAGTCCCGGAGCGCGCGACCTGGAGCTTCCGGTACGACATGCACACCGCTGCCGATGGCGGTCACACCTGGGCCGACGGCATGACGGACGCCTGGTGCCTGGCGGGCGAACCGCGCACCATCGAGTCGGCCCTGGGGCTCGGCGAACACATCGCCTGGGCCATGGCGCCCGGCTTCAAGGCGCTCGGTACGCACGAGCGCTCGGCCGGCTGGTCGCTGCGCGCCATCATGGCCGTCTACCGCGCCACGTCGTATGACCCGGTCTACCTCGAGGCCGCGAAACGCATTGCCGCCGTGGCATTGAGCGAGCAGAAGTTCGACCAGGGCGGCGCCTGGCCGCACGTGCTGCCCAAGGATCATGCCGGTGATCAGCCCGGCGCGGTCGGTAACAACCTGTTCCTGCTGGGCGTCCTTCTCGGCGGCCTGGAGGCGTACCACCAGGAGAGCGGTGACCCGGCGGCGCTCAAGTCGCTCGAGGCGGCAACGGCGTGGTTGACCAAGTCCTGGGACGAGAAGCGCTGCGGCTGGCCGTACTCCGCCACCGCCGAGGGCAAACCACTGTACACGCCTAACGTCAGCCTCAACCAGTTGATCATCAGTCCGATGGCGTACACGGGACGCCTGACGGGGAACACGGAACTGCTCGAGATCGCCGCGGCGGCGCTGACCGGGACCCTCACCCAGGGCGCCGCATCGTTCGGCAAGTCGTTGGCGCAACAGATCTTCTTCGCCAGCGAGACCTTGGCCGAACTCCAGCGGTGGTACGCCGCAACGCGACCGGACAAGGGCCTGTCCGTGCTCGACGGCAGTCCCGAGGTCATGGCTTCGTTGCTGGTCAAGACGGCCGCCAGCGACCGCTACAGCGTTCGCGCACCGAACGACAAGTTCTTCTTCGTCCGGCTCCGCGACAAGGATGCGGAACTCACCGTGCTGCGCACTCCGCACGGCGCCATGACGCGGGCTGCGGAGTTCGCAGCCCTCACCATTACCGACGCGGCGGGCAAGACGGTCTTTGATGACAAGTGCAGTACCGATGACAAGCACGAGTTTCGTTCCGCGCTCGCCGGCGAACCGGGCGCCGAGTTCAAAGTCGCCATCAACGACGACCAGCGCGGGGTCTGGAACCTGAAAGGCGAGAAGCTCGACATCGTCACGCAGGTGGTCAAGGATTACCGGATTGGCGGCGTGGGGCGCACTCGCTACTACTTCTCCGTGCCCGCCGGCGTCGCGGAGTTCAAGCTTCGGCTCGTCGGGGTGCACAACGGGTACTACCAGGCGGTGGTGCTCAAGCCGGACGGGACGCTGGCCGGTCAGTTCAAGGGCACGAACCCCGGCACCGCGCTGATCCCCGGCGCAGCCCCGGCACCCGGCCCCGCCCCAACCGGACACCCTGAACTCGGCGAACTGCCCCTCACGCCGGCTGCCGCCGATACGGGCAAGGTGTGGAGCCTGATCCTCGCGGCGTCCGGCGACATCGGCGTCGAAATGGACGGCGTCCCGCCGTACCTCGCGCTGGCGCCAGAGGCGTGGTTCGAACCGAAGCCGTAGCGGCCACACGCGGCAGCGGCGGGGGCTCTGCCCCCGCGCCCCCGCCAAAGGGACATTGTCCCTTTGGAATCCCGGGGAGTACCGCGTGCCCATCGCCGCGCCGCGGCGATGGGCACGCGGTACTCCAGATGGATCGCCAGAGCGCATCCGTGGTGTGTGTGCCCACGGCGGATGGCGGAGCCTCACGGGCCGGGGTGCCGCGCCTGTTGAGTGTCCGCCGGGGCTCGGACGAAGTAGAGCATGGCTCCAGCCTTGCTCACTGGTCCGGGCGCTCTCTCGGCCAGTCGCCGGGCGAACGTGCCGGACTCGAACCGACAGGAGTGGATTACAGTGAAAAACCGCAGCCTTGCACTCGCCGCCGCGGGCGTGTCCTGCTGGCTGGCCGTGACTGGCGCGTTCGCCGTGGAACCCGAAGCGTACCGCGACGCCTGCACCGCGGCGCACGCGAACGCTGCCGACCCTGCGGCCTGGGTGGTGCATGATCTGCTCACCCTCGAGGCCGCAACGCCCGGGCTGCAGTGGGACGGCGCGGCGGGCGCCAGCCGCGTGCTCATGAGCGTTTTCACCAGCAGTTGGTACTACAATCGCGACGCCAAGGCGACCCCCACGCACCCGGACCTGTGGGCCACGGCCGGCACCGAACTCAGGGATTTCTACGCTCAGGACGGAGTCACGGCCGACAACATCGCGTTGCGGACCAAGCAGATCTGCGGCCTGCCGACCAGCAAGGCGTACGACGCGATTGTCGAACTCTACGTGCCGCTGGCCCAGATCTTCCGGCCGTGCCAGGACCCGGACATCACGAACCCGGACTCGTCCACGGCATTCCCCGAGGGCGTGTCCGCGGCCCACGTCACGTGGTTCAACAGCAATGCGGCCTGGTCCTACCAGCCCGAGAACCTGGACGGCAGCTACCCGTGGACGCAACTCGGCTACACGTACGACTGGGGCGCGGCCGGCACGGCGCTGGCGGACATCCGCGGGCTGTCGGAGTTCGTCATTGCCAAGGAGTACTCGAACCCGACGGTCCAGACCTATGCCGTGTACAGCCTGCAGTCGTACCTGTACACCGACCGCGCGGGGAACTTCACGATCACCGGCCCGTGCGACACGGTGTGGGCTGGGAGCACGTTCACACCGGTGGATCCCGAGACTGGTTACACCGTGACACTGGCACCCGGCGCGGTGATGAGCGGCGGCCAGGGCATCTACGCCTCGTCGGCAGGCGCTGTAATCATCAACGCGGGAACCATCACTGGCTCCACCGGCGCAAAATACGGCGTTCCGGGGACCGAAGGCATCAGTGTCCTGCTCGAGCACGGTGGAGTTGTCGAGAACGCTGGGACGATCACAGGGAATAGCATCGCCATCGAGGGCCGAGCTGATCCGCAAGGCGACCGAGAGGATGGGCCCACGTACGTGGTCAACGCCAATCCGGGGGTGCTGGCGGGCAGCGTCTGTGCCATTCGCACCGGCGCCGCGAATGACCATGTAACCAACGAACAGGGCCAAATCACAGGCAACATCGAGACAGGCAGCGGCGACGACATGGTCCAGATTCTTGGCGGCGCGGTCAACGGCGATATCGATGCAGGCGAGGGCGTTGACACGCTCCACATCAAGGGGTCCCCCGACGGCACCCCCTTTGTCTACAGCGGCCACGCCACCGGATTCGAGAGCGTCGGGTTCGACCACGGGACCATTGTCCTCAACGGCCAGGTGGACGGCACGGGGATCCGGCTGTTCGACACCGGTCGCCTGCAGGGCACCGGTCGAGTCGTCGGGACGCTGTCGAACTACGGTGTCCTGGCACCGGGCAACTCGATCGGCACGTTCACCGTCACCGGCGACTATGAGCAGAACGGCACGCTGGAGATCGAGACTGACGGGACCGCGAATGACGTTCTGGTCGTCAACGGTACAGTCCTGCTGGGTGAGGGGAGTGCGATCCAGGTGCTGCAGCTCCCCGGGCACCCGCTGCCGGACGGGTACAGCATGTCGGTGATCGACGCCACGGGCACAATCACAGACGAGGGCGTCGACCTGACGTCGAACTCACTCCTGCTGCACTTCACCGCCGAGGCATCCCGCGGGGACTTCGTGCTCGAGTGCTCGCGCGACTCCTACGGTTCGGTGGCTGCGACCGGCGACCAGGCTGAGGTCGCCAGGGCGCTAGACAGCGGTGTGGACGGGGCAACTGGCGATCTGGCCGAGGTGCTGACCGAGCTCGAAGCGTTGCCCTCGGTGCCCGCGGCGCAGGACGCGCTGCGACAGCTCGCACCCGATGCGTTCGAGGCCATGACCGTGGCGACACGGCGCGGTGCGGGCCTGTTTGCTGCCGCGTTCTTCGACCGTGCCTGCGCGGTTCAGGACCGGCGCTCGCCCGACGGACGCAGCGCGGGGCTGGACCCGGACGTTGTTTCGGCCGGCCCCCTGCTGGCGGACGCCGACCCCAACTCCCCGATGGTTGCGCAGGCGGTGGCCGCGGCCGGTGCGCAGAACGCCAGCACGTCCGCATTGCGCGGGTTCCTCTCGACGTACGGTGCGGTCGGCGATCAGGACACCGACGGGAACCTGCCCGGCCAGGACTACAGCACGGCAGGAACCCTGTTCGGCGTCGAGTTCGGCGCACCGGAAGGGTTCAGGCCGGGACTGACCGGGGGTTACTCCTACACCCATTCCTCCCTGGACCGGCACGCGGGCTCGGGCACCATCGACAGCATCCGGCTGGGGCCGTCCTTGGTGTTTGCCGAGGGACCGCTGCGCGCTGCGTCGTTCCTGACCTACGGCCACCACGACATCGACGTGGACCGGCATATCGCGTTCGGCGGGATCCGGCGCACGGGCGCACTGACACTGGACGTGCCGTTCTGAGGTGGCCACTCTCCTAGAGGCGCGCAAGGCCTCACAAGCGGCCGGCTTGCGGCGTCGCCCGACGATGCGATGAAGTCTCTCCTCCGCGTGTGGGTTGTTGCGGCGACACCAGGAAGACTTCACCACGGCGCGGAGACACGGAGCGCGAAGGAAGAGGAGATGTGCGGCAGTGAGACTGGCTGGCCGCCCGCCAGCCGCGGTTGCCAAACACCTGCCTTGCTCCATGCTCCGCGCTCACGTGTACGCGCCGCCCGCCTTGGTGCAGACGTGCTGCCATGGAAGCTTGCCGTCCGCATTGGTGACGATGTGATAGCGTTCGACGCCCTGCTCGGGGTGCGCGTAGGTCGGCGGCCAGACACTGCGGTTCCGCGTCGTGGTCACGAGCCACTCGAGCAGGTCGTGCTCCAGTTCCGCGATGACAGGGCGAGAGGCGTCATCGAAGTACAGGTTCTTCATTTCCCACGGGTCCTGTTCCAGGTCGTACAGTTCGCCGAACCCGTCGGGATACTCCTTGGCAAACATGCCGCGCGGATAGTACACCAGCCGGTGCTTGCCCTTGCGCACGCTCTTGCTCCAGGCGAACTCGGTGACGGCGATGCGGTGCAGTTCCTCGTGGCCGCCGTTCAGCAGTTTGGCGAGCGAGCCGCCATCGGACGTCTCGAGCCGCTCGAGTCCCGCCAGGTCGCAGAGGGTGTTCACGACATCGACCGACTCAACCAGTTCGGTGGCCACGTGCCCGGCCGAGAAGTGACCCTTCCACCGCCAGATGAATGGGATGTGCGTGATGGCATCGGCGCAGATGCCGGGGGCTTTCTCCATTATCCCGTGCTCGCACGCGTAATCGCCGTGGTCGGTCGAGTAGATGACAATGGTGTTCTCCGCCAAGCCCTTCTGCTCCAGGAACTCCAGGACCTGCCCGACCGCGTGATCAACCTGGCTCACCGCGCCCAGGTACCCGCGCAGCTTGCGCAACCGTGCCGCTTCGAAGGTCGCCGGCTCGAAGACTGCCCACGCCCCCTTGCGCCAGTGCTCGGCGTTGCGGATGACGTGCGGCGCCTTGCGACCCGCGGCCATGTCGTAGTCGGCGTTGGGCGGCAGCACGAGGCTTTCGGGCGGGTACATGGACCAGAACGGCTCGCTTGGCGCGGTGCACTGGTGCGGCCGCGGGAAACTGGCGAAGGCGAGGAACGGTTTGCCTTCCGTCACCGAACGCTCCATGAAGTCGATGGTGCTTTGGGCAATCCACCCCTCCTGTGACTCCTCGAAAGCGAGCGGCGACACACGGCTGTCCATGGTCTGACCACCGCGCTTCCCGAGCTCGCGGAGCGCGCCATGGTCCTCCAAATGCAGCTTGCCGCGCGACTCGAGGAACGCGGCATACGCCTTCGAGCGGCCACCAATGCTGCAGTCGCAGGTCTCGTGGAAATGATCGACAGCATCCTCGATCCAGTACTCGGGGCAGTGGATCTTGCCCACGGCACTGGTGCGGTAGCCCGCGGCGCGGAAGTGCCCGAAGATGCTGGGCAGCCCGCCGGGATTCGCTCCCGACAGCCCGTAGTAGCCGTGGTTGTGGCAGTACTGCCCGGACAGGAACGAGACGCGGCTCGGGGTGCAGATGGGGTTCTGTGTCACCGCGTTTTCGAATCGCACCCCGTCGTGCGCCAGGCGGTCGAGGTGCGGCGTGCGCACCGTGGGATGCCCTTTGTGCCCCAGCACCTTGGCGTTGTGCTGGTCGCTGAACAGGAATACGATGTTGGGTCGGCTCATGGGAGACTCCTCTGCGCCGGCGCCCGCCGGCCGTCGCGTTGTGATAACGGCGAGCGTCAGCAGGTTTCAGGTTGTGGGTTTCAGTGTCAGTGGATCCCGGGTCCGTCAGTCACCTCACTACAGAGCGTGCGTCGTCTCACCCGGACCGCCTGAAGGCGGGACTACGAACCCCCGACGGCATCAGGTTTGTAGTTCCGCGTTCACGGCGTGTCGATTTAGCCACCTCAGATGCGCAATCACGCCCAAAGTGGCCGGACCGGCTCGGTCCGGCATGCGGGAGCGAGCCCTTCGACAGGCTCAGCGTCTGCGACCGCTCCCGCCACTCTGGAAGGCCTGTTTCCTCACCAAATCGACACGCCCTTCACGCGGTCCGGGTGTCGCATTGTCGTCGCGGCCGGGCTCCCGCCACGGCGAACCCCGGACACGGAACCACGGGGTTCGCCCGCTGCCGTGGGTGCGGCCAGTGAGAGTTCGCGCGCGGCCGCCTTCACCGCGGCGCCGCAGGTCAGAACCGCTTTGTCCGGGATGGTCAGCGGGTTGCCGCCCAGCGCGACGGCGCCCACGACACGGCCGTGCTCCAGCACGGGCGCGGCCAGGCGCCGCACGTGCGGGAAGTGCTCCGCGTCGTCGTACGCGAAGCCGTGCTTCTCGTACCACGCCAGGCGGGCCTTGAGCCGGCGCCGGAACCGCGCGTGGTCGGTCATACAGGCGTCCGCCTCGCGCCGTCCGGCAGCATCGAGCGCGGCGTGGAAGACCCAGCCCCACGGCGCGTTGGACAAGTCGCGCGAAATGGAGCCGACCTCCTGCATGACGATCGAGGCGGGGTCCACGACCTTGTCGAGACTCTGGAGCTCCTGCCCGTTCCAGTAGAGCAGCAGCGCGGTGTTGCGCGTGCGCTGCGACAGAGATGCAAGCACCGGCTTCGACTGGGCGAGCAACCGCGCGAACGTCGGGGCCATGCCGCCGCTGAACCGCAGTTCGTTCCCTGCCCGGTACTTGCCGGCAGCGTCTCGGACCAGGTAACGGCCCTCCTCAAGGCTCTTCAGCAACCGCGTGACGCTGGACGGCGGAATGTGAGTCCGTTCAACGATCTCATTGTAGCCAAGCGGCCGTTCACTGGCGGCAACCTGCTTGAGGATCTCGAGTCCGCGCTTCAAAGCCGGGATCATGTTACACCTATATATGGCTGTTACCGCTCAGTTATGAATACACCCGGATAGGCCGCATGTCAAGTGGGTAAAGCGTCAGCGCCCCCCGGGCGGATGCGCCCGATCACGTGTGGGCGTGACTCACTGTTTGTCCGGGTCGTTCTGGCAACGTGGCGGGAGCGGCTCGCTCCCGCGGGTGCCGGAGCGAGCC
>Ga0208961_1000704_pt1 | contig 12983 bp, 8 predicted proteins | sample RifOxyB3_FD_184034 | JGI IMG/M metagenome (GOLD analysis project Ga0208961, IMG submission 184034) | Groundwater microbial communities from Rifle, Colorado - Rifle Oxygen_injection B3 (SPAdes) | ecosystem: Environmental > Aquatic > Deep subsurface > Groundwater | place: Rifle, Colorado, United...
TCAACCTGCTCGCAGAGAAAACTCAGAAAACAGCTTGACGGACCGCCTCAGATGTCTTTCCCCCGTCCGCCGCCGGCGGACGGGGGAAAGGGAAGAGAGAGAGGGGCGCCTGCGTTTGGCGGGTGAACCTGATTCACCCGTGGCACAAGGCCACGGGGGTCTCACACATGGGCCAGCACACCGTCGTTTCACCCGCGACCCCCATGTTACTCGCGGTGGGGATGTTCGCGTTGCGGCGCGTGTCCCGGCGCGTCGGCACGTACACGTTTGGCGGCGCCGTGGGCCGCTCGCTGAAGCGTCGCTGCCACTTCCGCCTGAAAGGCGGTACTCAGACGGAATTGCCGGAGTAACAGGTTGGTATGATCGGGCAGCGTCAGCGCCCGAGGGGCGCTGACGCATTACGGCGAGATGGCGGGGTTACAACTCGACCTGGATACCGATCTCAATGACGCGGTTGGGCGGGATGCGGAAGAACTTGGAGGCGTCGCGGGAGTTCCGCGACAGGAACCAGAAAAGATGTTTGCGCCAGCGCCACATCGTGCGCTGGCCGGTGATGATGAGTGTCTCGCGGCCCAGGAAGAACGTGATCCTCATAGGGTCGAGTTCGAGGGTTGGGCTGGAAACCCGGCCCAGGATGGCGGGGACATCCGGGTCTTCGCTGAACCCGTAGCGCGCCGTCATCACATAGAAGCCCTGTGGCAGTTCCTTGAACGTGACCCGTTCCGCGTCCGGGACTCGCGGGACCGATTCGGTTAGCACCGTCAGCAGGATTACCTTCTCGTGGATCACCTTGTTGTGCTTGAAGTTGTGCAGCAGAATGCGGGGGATGCCTTGTGCGTTGCCGGTCAGAAACACGGCGACGCCAGGGACCCGCAGGGGTTTGCTGGTCGCCACGTCGTCGACAAACACGTCCACGGCGATGGTTTCCCCGGCGAAGCGGCGTGCCAGGATCTGACGCCCGCGGTCCCAGGTCAGCATCAGGGTCAAGACCAGTACGGCGACCGAGATGCCCACCCAGCCGCCGTGTGCGAACTTGAGCAGGTTGGAGGAGAAGAACAGCAGGTCCATGGCCCAGATCGGCAGCATGATCAGGACCACGCCGGCGGGGTGCCAGTGCCAGCGCCGGACCATGGCGATCGGCAGCATGAGCGAGGTGACCAGCATGGCCGCGGACACGGCCAGGCCGTAGGCGCCGGCGAGGTTGTCGGAATGCTGGAACCCCAGCACCAACGTCACAGTCCCGACGAGGAGGATTCCGTTTACGGCGGGCAGGTAGACCTGGCCGATGGTTTCGTCGGAGGTGTGGATGATCGTTGTGCGGGGGCAGAACCCGAGTTGTGTGGCCTGACGGGTCAGCGAGAACGCGCCGGAGATGACCGCCTGCGACGCAATGACGGTGGCGACGGTGGCCAGGGCCACCATGGGGTAGAGCGCCCATGGCGTGTGCGGGGTCAAGCGGTAGAACAGGCTGTCGAGTGACTCGGGGCTCCTCAGGAGCAATGCGCCTTGACCGAAGTAGTTCAGCAGCAACGCCGGCAACACAAGACTGAACCAGCCGAGGCGAATGGGGAGCCGCCCTAGATGCCCCATGTCCAAGTAGAGGTCTTCACCGCCGGTGATGACCAGGAAGACGGCGCCCATGATGACGAATCCTTGCCACCGGTTGTGGACCATGAACTCCACCGCGTACCACGGGTTGAGTGCCGCCAGCACCTGTGGTGTGTGTGCAATCGACCGGATTCCGAGCACCGCCAGGACCAGGAACCAGACCAGCATGACCGGCCCGAATACCGCCCCGACTCTCTGGGTCCCGTGGCGTTGCACCGAGAACAGCCCCACGAGGATGAGCAGGGACACCGGCACGACCCAGTGTGCGAATTTCGGCGTCGCCACCTCCAGCCCTTCGACGGCACTCAGGACGGATATGGCCGGGGTGATCAGGCCGTCGCCGTAGAGCAGTGCGGCGCCCAGTAACCCGAGCAGCATGACGACGCCGATACGCTTGGGTTGTGCGGGGGTTGGGGCGTTTGTTTCGCCACGCACCAGGGCCATGAGCGCCAAAATGCCGCCTTCCCCGTGATTGTCCGCACGCAGCACGAGGAGAAGGTACTTGACGGTGATCAATCCGGTCAGGGCCCAGCAGATGAGTGACAGCACACCGAGGACGTTTTCGGGCGTCGTCGGGATGCCGCTGCCCGAGAAGCAAATCCGCAGAGCGTACAGCGGGCTGGTTCCGATGTCGCCGTACACGACACCGAGAGCCGTCACCGACAACGCCAGCAACGGGGTCTTGCCGGTCCCTGATTGTCCATTTTCAGACATACTTAGAGCATTACCGAATCAAGCAAAAAAAAACGACCTGTGCAAGCAGAGTGAGGCCGGGTAGGTCGCGGTGCCAGCCTAGACGGCCTCCCCTGACTGACCGTACCGCGGGCGGCCCTCCGCCCGCCCTCCGAACCTTGCGCTACGTGTGTGCCGTGAAGCGGGCGGAGGGCCGCCCGCGGTACGGTCGGAAGGTGACCGGACTCGATCCGGTGCTTGCACAGGTCGAAAGAAAACGACCTGCCTTATAAGGGACCTCAGGGTGTCCAGGATGGCGAGGCGCGGGGGAGTGCCTCTGGGGTGTCACTTGTGCGTAATGACCCGTACCTTAAGCGCCCAAGAGCCTGATGTCAACAACCCGAAAAAGCGGCCATCCCGCTGACATGCGCCGATTTCGGGCTAGATTGGAGAACGGCAGGGCGGAATCGGCACATCGCCGGAGAACGCGGAGAACGGAATGGTAGTGCCAAGCTTGGCATGGGACGGAAGAACGGACTGGGCGGAGAGACGAAGACGGAGAGACGAAGATGGGGAGACCGGAGTACGGGTCTTTGTCTCAGATCTTTGTCTCAGATCTTTGTCTCCAGATCTTTGTCTCCAGATCTTTGTCTCCAGATCTTTGTCTCCAGATCTTTGTCTCTAGTCTTTGTCTCTAGTCTTTGTCTTCGGCAAGGAGGAAGAAATGAACACAGGTCGTATTGCAGCGTTGATTCTCGTTGTTGGCGGGGTGGCGATGGCGGCGGAGCCGCTGCCGCCGCGCGAGGCGCTCGGGAAGACGGATAAGTACCGCATCCTGGTCGACAAGGTCATGTCTGGTGCCAACAAATGGGTTTTCACGGCAGACCACATGAAGGAGACCCAGGCGGCAGGGTTCAACGTCATCTCCCCACGTCGGGGCGGTGACGAGCTGAAGACCTGCCGCGAGCAGGCGTTGCTGGCGCAGGAGTACGGTCTCTATTACATGGCGTGGATGCGCGGCACGCTCGTCGCCAAGGGCGACGTGAAGATGGTGTGGCAGGACGGGACCGAGCAGGAACTGTGCAGTCCGAACTCGGACGAGTTCTGGGACTGGACGACCGAACTGGTCCTCGGCCACGCGAAGATTTCCGCCGACGTCCCGGCGTTCATCGGGCCGTTTCTTGACTATGAGAACTACTCGCCGAATAAGGTCGACAACTGCTACGACCTGTCGTACGACACCAAGATTCTGAAGGAGTTCGCCGTCGCCAAGGGCATCCAGATGCCGGACCTGCCGCCGGCGGAGCGGCACCCGTGGCTGGTCAAGAACGGGCAGTTCGAGGCGTTTCGCAGCTTCCAGATCGACTCGTGGCGCGCGCGTTGCCGCAAGTTGCGGCAGCAGGTCGATGCCATTGATCCCAAAATGCAGTTCACCATTTACCCGGCGCCCGGCACGCCGTTCATGACCGAGGCGGTTTACCCCGAGTGGGCGACGCCGCAGGCGCCGCTGATTCTCGCGGACCCGTGGATGTACGGTCGGCCTTCGGAGTTCATGGAGGAGGGCAAGGCGCTGGAAGCGAACCGGACGCTTCTCGCGAAGGGCATGGCGGTGGCGCGACTGAAAGGTGCGCCGCATTTCTACTGCGGCGGGATTGATCCCGTTTGTCCGGGCGCCGACCCGGAGTTCAGCGGCAAGAATGCCAGCATGATCTCGCACCTGTCGGACGGGTACTGGATCTTCTACGAAGGGCCGAAGTACACCCCGGAGGACCACGGTGTGTATTTCCAGTGGTTCCAGCGTGCCAACGCGGAAATTGCGGCGGGCAAGTTCGATTTGCAGCACCTGCCGCGGGCGGCGGCGGAGCGACTGGGCAAGACGACGATAGAGCGCAAGACGGACAAGCCGCAACTCGGCTGGTACGGGATGAAGGACCGGATGGTCGAGACGCTCGGCAAGGATGGGACGTTCGAGGTCCACAAGGTCGAGGGCATGTCGGTCGAGTACCTGAAGCAGTTGAACGTTGTCGTGCTGCAGAACTTCAACCTCGAATTGCCGGCGGACAGTGAGATCTCACGCAACCTGCGGGCCTATGTCGAGCAGGGCGGCGGATTGCTCCTCGGACACGACACGGCCTGGTACATGGAGAGCATGTTCCCCGAGGTGGCGCAACGCGACGTTCCGAAGAACAAGGCCGAGGCCGGACGCCACGTCGTGGACACGAACCTGGCGGTTTCAGAGCCGCACGCGTCGGTGGGCGCGGTCGCCAAGGGGCAGGAGTTCCCGACCGAGTTCCGCGACCACATGATCTTCAAGCCCGGGCCGCAGGGCACGGTGGTCATCAAGAACACGTTCGGAGACCCCGTGTATGTCGTCGCCGAAATCGGCAAAGGCCGGGTCGTCTTTTCCGGATGTTACTATGGTTATACCAACGATTTGTCCGGATTTGAGAAGACCGTATTCGACGCGATGATCCGTTGGCTGGCGCGGCAGTGAAGGTAGAGGGAAACGACCCGAGCAGGGCGCCAGCGCGCCGTCGTTCCACCCGCCACTGACGCTTCACGTAAAGTGGGGGTGGACGTGCCCTTTGGGAACGTTGAGGCGCTATATTCGGGGTTCTTCGAGTATGGCAAGTACCCGCTGAATGGGCTGGTGTAGCCGGTCCATTGGGTGGCTGACCGGGTTCGGCCCCGTGGGGATCGGAAATGTTCGGCAGAGCGACCCAGGCGCGGTCGAGCGAGTCACTCCTTGCGAAGGACCTTAGGGTGATCAGTGCGGAGTCTGCAATGAGGCGATTCTCTAGCTTCTGGTGCGTGCTCGTGTTCTTCAATGCCGGCGTGCACGCCTGCCAGGTGCCCGTGTTCCGCTACGCGCTGGAGCGCTGGGCGCCGGATTCCTATGCTGCGGTCGTGTTTCATCGCGGTCCGCTCGGGCCGGCGGATGCGCCGGTGGTCGAGTTGCTGCAGAACGCGGCAGGGGCCGTTGAGCGTCCCGCCAATGTGATCGTGGACGTGTGGGACCTGGCGGCGGAACCGAAAGCGGGGCAGAACCCGCGGCAACCGCCCGTTCCGGTCCCGGCGTCCGTGCCTGGCGTGACGATCCTGGCGCCGCCGGCTATGGGTGGTTTCGGGGGTGGCCCGGCGGAACAAGAGGGCAAGGGCGTCGTCTGGTCGGGGCCGCTCGACATGCCGCGCGCACAGCGGCTTCTGGACTCGCCGGTGCGGCGCGAACTGGCGCGCCGACTGCTGCAGGGGGACGCGGCGGTCTGGCTGGTGCTGGAGAGCGGAGACGCGGCCAAGGATACCGCGGCAGTCACATTGCTGGAGAGCGAACTGAAGGCTCTCGAGAAGGAACTGGCACTGCCCGACGAGAAGGAGACGGATGACCCAATGCTGTTTCCCGGCGATCGACCGGTCGCGCCCGGCGTGCCGCTGCTGATGGCCTTCTCCGTTTGCCGCGTGTCACAGAATGATCCCGCCGAGGACATGCTGGTCGCGATCCTGAAAGCCTTGCTGCAGGCGCCAGGAAAAGAGGTCAAGGAACCGGTGGCGTTCGCCGTGTTCGGCCGCGGGCGCATGTTGGGGCCGGTCACGGGCGAGGAGTTCACCGTGGACGTGGTCCGCAGTATCACGTACTTCCTGGCAGGGGCGTGCTCGTGCCAGGTCAAGGAGTTGAATCCCGGCGTGGATCTGCTGATGGCAGTGGACTGGGAGGGGTTGCTGGCGGGCAGCCTGCTTCTCGATGAAGCGTTGCCGCCGTTGACCGGCGTCATGCCGGAAGCACCGGCCCCCGCTAGTGCCGTCTCGGTTCCGCCTCCTGCCGACCCGCCGCCGGCCGTTGCGGATGATGTCCCCGTGGCCGGGAAACTGCTCCGGAATGTCGTCCTGTTGGTGGTCCTCGGATGTCTCGTGGTTGCGGGGGTGACCCTGGCGTTGCGCCGCAAGGGGCAGGGGTGAAGAGAGCGTGGGTGAGTGGGTGAGTGGGTGGGTGAGGTGGGTGGGTGAGGTGGGTGAGGTGGCGGTCCCGTCCGTTGGGTCCGTTGGGTCCGTTCCCGTCCCGCTGGAGTGTCGCCGATGAGTTTGTGGCATCTGGTTCTCCGCGAGATATTGCACCGCAAGCTCGGATTTGCGCTGGCGACCGGGTCCGTGCTGGTGGCCATCGGGTCGCTGGTCGGGGCCCTGGCCCTGCTCGACGCCCACGACGTGCGCACCGCGCGTCTGATCGAGGCCAAGCAGGCGGAAACGAAGCAGAACATGGACCGGCTCGAGGACGACATGCGCAAGGCCATGTTGAACCTGGGGTTCAACGTGGTCATTCTCCCGGCGGATCAGCAACTCAACGACTGGTATGCCGACGATTTTGCTGCCGCGACCATGCCGGAGGCGTACGTCGAGCAGCTAAGCAAGGCGAAGATCGTGACCATTCAGCACCTGCTGCCGGTCCTGCAGCAGAAGATCCGTTGGCCAGAGCAGAAACGAACCATCATCCTGGTGGGAACGCGCGGTGAGTTGCCGTCCGCGGGCACGAAGAAGGCCATGGTCGACCCCGTGGCACCCGGCAGCATTGTCCTCGGTTACGAGTTGCACGACAGTCTGGGGCTGAAGCGCGGCGACACACTGACGTTGATGGGGCGCGACTTCACGGTCAGCAACTGCTACACCATGCGTGGGAACAAGGATGACATCACCGCCTGGATTCACTTGGCCGAAGCGCAGGAACTGCTCGACAAGAAGGGCCGGATCAACGCCATTTTGGCGCTCGAGTGCGCGTGTGCCTGGTCCGACCTGCCCAAGGTGCGTGATGAGATTGGCCGCATCCTGCCGGACACGCAGTTGATCGAACGCGGTTCGGAGGCCCTGGCGCGCGCCGAGGCCCGGCGCAAGGTTGCGGCCGAAGCAACGGCGTCCATCGCACGTGACGAGGCGCACCGTGCCCGCATGCGGGCGGAACGCGAGCGACTCGCCGCTATTCTCGTGCCCTTGGCCATGGCTGCGGCGGCCGTGCTGATCTTCCTGCTGATGCTGGGCAATGCGCGGGATCGCGCTCCCGAGGTCGGCGTGCTGCGTGCCGTGGGCGTGCGCAGCGGGCAGATCCTGACCCTGTTCCTGAGCAAAGCGTTGGCAATGGGAATGATCGGCGGCGCAGTCGGTTGTGCGGCCGGATTCCTGGCGGCGTCACGACTGTCAGGGCCGCTGGATGCCGGGGCCGCGCAGGCGATTGTCACACAAGTACCTTTCCGCGGCATGTACGTTGTTCTGGCACTGGTGGCGGGGCCGGTGCTGAGCGTGCTGGCGGCCTGGATCCCGGCACTGCTGGCCGCGCAGCAGGACCCCGCCGTGATTCTTAGAGAGGAGTAGAGACTGTAGTCGCCTTGGCGGCGCCTTTCGACCAACATGGTTGTCGTAATGGGTGTCGAGTGTCGGGTGTCGTGGGTCACTGCGTCACGGAGTCACTGAGTCACCAAGACTGTTCGCGCCTGCAGTCTGCATTCCCATAGGAAGGAATGACCGTTCGTGCGCATCGAACTGACAGATGTGAACATGACCTTTGCCGCGCCCGCTGGTGCCGTTCAGGCGCTGGCCGGGTTGTCGTTGTCAGTCGACAAGGGCGAGTTCGTTCTTGTGCACGGGCCGAGCGGTTGCGGCAAGACGACTCTGCTCCTGGTGCTGGGGACGCTGCTGCGGCCGACGTCGGGCACGGTGCAGATCGAAGGTGAGTCACCCTATGGCATGTCGCCCGAGCCGCGTTGTCTCTTTCGGGCGCGGCACATCGGTTTCGTGTTTCAGCAGTTCCACCTGGTCCCGTACCTGAACGTCCTGGATAACATCCTGGTTCCGGCGTTGGCGTTGCCGGATGTGAATGCACGCGAACGCGCGCGGGAACTGCTGTCTCGGTTCGGCCTGACGGAGCGCGCGGAGCACCTGCCGGCTATGCTCAGCACCGGCGAGCGGCAGCGCACCGCGCTGGCCCGGGCGCTGTTGAACCAGCCCGGCATCCTCCTGGCGGACGAGCCGACCGGAAATCTGGACGCGCAGAATGCCGAGATCGTGATGACGCGCCTTGGCGAGTTTGTGCAGCACGGCGGGACGGTCATCGCCGCCACGCATGACGAACGCGCCGCGCGCTACGCGACGCGGCGTCTCAGCATGGCCAAGGGCCGGTTGCTCGGCGAACCAAAGTAGCGCCGTGCCGTGAGGCCGTAGAAGGTGTGAAAGAATCGACACGCCATGCGGACGTGTTCGACTTGGAACCCCGGTTCTCCGTAACCGGGGGCGGTGGGTTACGGAGAACCCGCCTTCCAGCACCGTCGGCGGAGCCCTGTGGCCGATTCCTTTACGGCTTCGCCCATGGTTGCTCGCGGGGCCCGGGAAAGTGGCCGGAGCGGCTCGCTCCGGCACCCGCGGGAGCGAGCCGCTCCCGCCACTTTGCCAGAACGCTCAGACCCGCAACGAGGTCCCGGGCGTCAAATCGTTCGGAAGTGCTGCCCCCTGAACCCCTGAACCCCTGAACCTCTGAACCTCTGAACCTCTGAACCTCTGAACCTCTGAACCTCTGAACCTCTGAACCTCTGAACCTCTGAACCTCTGAACCTCTGAACCTCTGAACCTCTGAACCTCTGAACCTCTGAAGGAGACCACCCGTGAACAATCCCATCATCATGCACGTGAACTACGTCGAGCAGGGGCAGACCATCCTGGAGATGTGTCAGAAGGCGGTGGCCTGGGGCTACGACGGCATCGAGTTCCGGCGCTCGCGCCGCGCGGACGAGGATCCGGTGAAGTACCTCGACGAGATCGCCTGTGCGCGCGACAAGACCGGGCTGAAGCAAGTCCTGTTCGGTGCTCCCGGGCCGAACCTGATGGCCGCGGATGTGGACGTGCGCAAGAAGGAGGTCGAGGCCTGTATCGCGTTTTTCCGTCTCGCGGCGAAGCGGTTCAAGCTGACCGTGTGCAACACCATGACCGGCTCTCTGGTGACGGGCGGCGTGCCGTACCTCGAGTTTGACCGGCACGGTTCGATGGTGGCGACGCCGGACCAGTGGCAGTGGGCGGTCGAGGGGTTCCAGGCGATTGGCGACGTGGCGACCGCGCTCGGCGTCCGGCTCGCCTTCGAGACGCACAACTGCTACCTGCACGACCTGGCCAAGGCCTCGCGCGAGTTGGTCGACCGGATCAACCGCCCCAGCGTGGGCATCAACCTGGATTACGGCAACATCGTGCTGCACCCGCAGGGCGGTACGCTCGACGACGCGATCAAGATCTGCGGCGACCGCATCTACTACGTGCACCTGAAGAACATCCTGCGCATTCCGGGGCAGAAATACGGGAACTTCATTGTCTGCGGCCTGGCGGACGGCGTGATCAACAACCGCAGTTTCCTGCACCAACTCCAGGGCCTGAAGTTCGATGGTCCGATCAGCATCGAAGCCCCGCGCGAGGGCGATCGCGAGTGGTACGCGCAAGAAGACCTGCGCTACCTCAAGGCCATGATGGGCCGGTGACCGGGCCTGTCTGCCAAGCCGCCGGGGTCTGTCGTGGGCGTGGACCGACGCTCTAGCGGCGGGCAGTGGCGCGGGACCTCCGGGACCGCAGCAGGGTGCTCGGGGCCGTCCCGGCCCGAGGCCCTCGGCCGGGGACCGGCCGGCGCACCCCGCTTCGGCGCGGGACGCGCCGAGCCACCGCGCTCAATCGCCGCCCAGCCGGGGCACGCCATTTCTCCGCGAGGGCGAGTTTCCCCGCAGCGGAGAACCCGCCTTCCAGGCCGTGAGGACCTGAGTAGTTACACTTTGGGACAGGATCCATCTGGTCTCCGCTTCCTCCGGTTCGCAACGGTGCGAGGTTTTTTCGCATTCGTGCGAAAAACCGCGGTGAAGGGCGAATCCGCCGGCGCGCACTTTTCGCTCGGCAGCGCGGCATTTCTCGCGCGAGCACGCAGGCGTGGCATGAATTGTGCTGGGAAATAGGCAGAGGGTTTTTCGTTTTCGCTTTGGGCCCAGAGGTGGTGTCTTCGCCTCTGTTGTGCGGGAGAGGAAGTGGGTTTCCAAGTGGGGAAGACAGTGTCGTCCGTGCGGGCGGGAAGCGTCTCGTGCTTGCCTCGCCTCAGGGGGTATTGTCGTCGCATGCCTGGCCGGTGAGGCCAGTGCGGAAGGGGTCTGTCGTTCTTGCGCGGGAGGAATGCCGATGTTCACAACGCGTCTTCTGGCACGGGGTCTGGCGGGGATTCTCACGGCAGGGTTGCTAGTAACGGGCGTGGTCCGGGGCGGGCTCATCTACGTCGACGCCGATGCCGGTGGCAGCAACACCGGCACGTCGTGGGTCAATGCCTACAGTGATCTGCAATCCGCCTTGACTGCGGCGGTCTCGGGCGACGAGATATGGGTCGCCGAGGGCACGTACAAGCCTACTACGGACACAGATCGGACCAAGTCGTTTCAATTCAAGTCGGGCGTGGCCGTTTACGGCGGGTTTGCGGGCGGCGAGACCGAACACGACCAACGCAACTGGGTCACGCACGTGACGACGCTGAGCGGGGACATCGGCACGGTGGGTGTCAACACCGACAACTCGTTCCACGTGGTCCGCGGTGCCAACAGTTCTGTTCTGAGTGGATTCGTGGTCACAGCCGGAAAGGCGGACGGGAGCGGCGCAGACCTGCTCGGCGGCGGTTTGGTGAATGACGGTGCCTCGCTATCGATATCGGACTGCGTATTCCTTGCGAACTCCGCATCCTCGGGGCCGGCGATCCAAAACGTGAGCAACACGGTGACGATCGTCGGTTGCTCATTCATCGAGAATAGTGCCACAGGGAACGGTGGCGCTATCTACAACAGTTATGCCAACGTCGATTGTCAACAGTGCTGGTTTGTTGGCAACGGTGTCCCCAGTTACGGGGGAGCAGTCTACAGCACACATGGCAGTCAGACCTACACCGACTGCGTGTTTGCCGACAACAGCGCAGGATCAGGCGGGGTGCTCCGCGGGTATGCCGCCGCGATCACGGTAAGGCGGAGCTTCTTCGCCGGCAACACGGCCAACTACGGCGGCGCAATTCACAGTTACGCCGGCACCGCAACCCGCGTGTGGGACAGCATGTTTGTGGGCAACCGTTCCTCCGGCAACGGCGGCGCCTTCACGAGTCTGGGGTCATCATTGCTGAACGTCACCAACAGCGTGGTCGTCGGGAACCGAAGCGCATACGGCGGCGCTCTCCTGACAACCGAAAACTCGACGACCGCACTACTCAACTCAGTGTTCTGGGGAAACACGGCGACAACCCAAGGCAACGAGATCTGCATCCTGGAGGAGGCACTACCGGGTGTCAAGCGTTCCTTGGTTTTGGGGTCAGGCGGGAGTGCGGCATGGAATGGCACCTGCGGGACTGACCAGGGCGGGAACCTCGATGGCGACCCGCGGTTCGTGGGCACAGTAACAACGGGGATCTGGACCGCAGTGGGGGTCTACGATAGCGCCAACGGCACGACCGTACTCACCAAGACCGGGGCCGGGTGGACGACGAACGCGTTCGCCGCGCTCTTCCTGAACCCAGACACAACACAGACGCTGCAGTACTACATCGTTGGGAACACGGCGGACAGCATCACTATCTACGGCGACTGCACCGCTTTTACCGTGGCTGGCGACACGTTCAGCATCAGCGACTTCCACATTCGGCCGTATTCGCCATGCATAGACGCAGGATTCGGCGATAGTGGCGCCACGGTCTCTGAGACTGACCTTGACGGCAACGCGCGTTGTGACGATGCAGGCATGCCCAATACGGGGACCGGCACGCCCAACTACGTGGACATTGGTGTCTACGAGTTCGGCACCGACTCGGACAGTGATAGCCTGCCCGATGCCTGGGAAATGGCACACTTTGGCGACCTCGATGAGACGGACAGTGGCGACCCGGATGGGGACCTGCTGGACAACGCCGCCGAGTATGCGGCCGGGACGAACCCGACCGATCCGGCGAGCAAGTTGACAGTTGCGTTTGCATACGCCAGTTCGTCGGGCCTGGAGTCGGCAGGTTCCGCCGTAATAACGGTCGACCTCTCAACGCCCTCTTCCGCCACCGTCACCGTTGCCTACGCAGTGACCGGCGGCACGGCCACAGGCGGCGGGGTGGATTGCACGCTGGAGGGAACGGGCACGCTCACATTCGAGCCGGGGGAGACGAGCAAGACCATCGCCATCACGGTGATCAATGACGCGTTATACGAAGTTGACGAAACGGTGGTTGTGACGATCTCGGACCCGGCCAATGCTACGCCTGGGACGAACACAGTGCACACCTACACGATCCAGGATGACGACATCAATATCCCACCCCAGGTGGAGATCACCGACATTGCCCAGTCCGGCAGCGGCCCCGGACGGACGGTCACCGTTCAGTTCCGCTACAAGGACGCAAACGCCGACAGCCTGACGATCCTACTGCAGGCTTCGTCCGACAACGGCGCCACATGGGCCGTGCCGGTCACTACGCTCGCCGGCAACATCGAGGTCACAGCAACGACCGACTGGCAGACCGGGACCCTGACTTGGACCGCCGGCGCCGACTGGCCCGGGCAGGTGTCCAGACCTCACCGAAGTGAGCACGCGTGTCGCGCAAGTTGAACGCCCACACTTGAGGTCGCGCGGACGTCATTGCGATGGCGCGGGGTTGAGTTCGGCCATGGTCCGGGCGACGCGAGCGATCTGTG
>Ga0208961_1000710_pt1 | contig 12876 bp, 17 predicted proteins | sample RifOxyB3_FD_184034 | JGI IMG/M metagenome (GOLD analysis project Ga0208961, IMG submission 184034) | Groundwater microbial communities from Rifle, Colorado - Rifle Oxygen_injection B3 (SPAdes) | ecosystem: Environmental > Aquatic > Deep subsurface > Groundwater | place: Rifle, Colorado, United...
AAGGACAAGGACACCAAGGTCGGAGCTGAGAAGCTGAATCCGTCTGGCATCCTTCAGACCGACGCCTCCGACGCGATGGTCCGACCAGTGATCGCAGCGGCAGTCGAAGAGTTCGATCAACAAGCTCCGCTTGTTCAAAGCAAGATCAACAAGACGCTCACAACGCCAGAGCTCAAGTCGAAGTGCATCGTGGCAGTGAAGACCGCCATCGCTCAGCTTGAGTACTTCCGTCGCGAGCTCGCCGAAGGTCTTGACAAGAACACAAAGATCGCTGCCGCCCTCAAGGGTCACGCAACATCGGTGTTCGAGTACAAGCAAAAGCTGGCTGGGAAGACGATGAGTCCTCTCGCCGTCGCGCGAGCCAAGAACTGGTCATCCATCTTCAAGGGTGAGATCACCGATGCGCTGATGTTCCCGTCGTCGGCTCAATCGTTCCTTGAGGCGCGGCTAGAGACACTCGACAAGAACATCGAGGAAGCGATGGCCTCCAAGAAGAACCAAGACGCGTTCGTTGAACGTCTGGCCGGGATCTACGGGTACTTCGAGAACCTCGAGAAGAACTTGAAAGCCACTCTGGCGATGATCTCCCCTGACCGCGACATCGACAAGGCCGACGCTTCCGCCTAATTGTTACAGATTCTATCTCGTTACAATTCTCCGCCTCAGATCTCCTAGGTTCGTGTTATAGTACACCTATCAACTGGAGATCTGAACATGCAAGTCACCTGCGAACTGATGCACCTGATGGCCCAAGGCATTCACGGCGCGAACTTCGACACCGAGTCGACCATCCACCGCGTCGCCCGTGATCTGACCTCCACGTTCTCGATCGCCGAGCTGAACGTCGCCGAGGACTTCCTGGCTTCGCTGGGCACCGATGACCTGGCCGTGATGGCCGCCAGCGAAGGCGACTTCGTCGCCGACCTGTACGCTCGCCTGGGTGTCTCGGCCGAAGACCAGCAGACCATCGAGGAAGTCGTGAACTGCATCTTCGAAGAAGTCTGATCGACACCTGAACCTAGAATGAGGGAGCCAATGGCTCCCTCAGGGGTGTATAATCAGTGTTCGTGTTTAGTCGATAAATAGTCGACCACCCCCACACAAGGATAAGAATGAGAGACGACTTCGCGAAGGTCCTCGTTGAACGTCCCCGCTTCGGCCACCACCGCTCGTTCGGTGAGCAGCGCCACCGGAAGGACTTCAAAGACATCGAGCTGTACTTCGGCGGACGTGAGTCGATGAAGAAGCGGTACGACAGCTGGTCGGACCGGAAGACCTTCAACGAACACCTGAACCCGCTCAAGGGCTGGCTGCGTTCCGTTGTTGGGAAGCAATGGGACAAGAGCTACAGCGAGCTTCGCGCGAAGTTCGACGCTCGCTCCACGATCAACAACCACATCCTCGAGCATCTCTGGCAGTATGTCGAGACGCACGCATTCGTCGAGAACGGGAAGACGATGTGCCACGTTCGGTACATCTACGGCGCTGACTCGCGCACCGTGCCGATCAAGCAGTGCTCGAAGGACTACTACGTCTGCCCGAAGGACGGCACGCTGAAGATCGTGAACAAGCAGCCGAAGCGTGCTGTGAAGAACGCACGTGAGATCGCTCGCGCTGAAGCCGAGGCCAAGATCTTCCGTGTCGTGAACGACCATCAACACCTGCACTTCATCGATGGCGTGTGGTTCGTGTTCGAGATCAAGGACCTGCCGAAGGCCACGATCGAGTACAAGAAGCCGTCGCACTACGGCACCGCCCCGCAGCTGTTCCGTCGTGGGTACGGTCTGCACGGCAAGATGGTCGAGTGGGATCAGCTCTCGCAATCCGATCGTGAGCGCTACGGCTCGCGCGTGATTCACGGGATGGTCACCGATGCTCTTTCTGGCGAGTCGATCTACGGCACCGTCGGGTTCTCGAAGACCCGTTCGCCGAAGGATCGGTACTCGCAGAACCGGTACTCGAAGGCTGGCACTGGGAAGTACTACGCCTCGAAGTTCACGGCGTCGCACAAGGTCCTGAAGGAGGCCGGCCTCGATGGCACGGCAGCCGCGAACGACGATCTGAAGATGTCGCACCGCGAGGCCTCTAAATATCGGCATGCTGCTTGAGCGTGTCGACACCGATCCGTACACCGATCATCCTGAACTCCTAGAGATCTGGCCGCACCGTCGCGCAGAGCTTCTGCGCGACATTCAAGACTGTCTTGCGAACCCAGACATCGAGCAATCGTTCCTGATTATGCACGAAGGCGAAGTCGTCGGGATCACTGGGTTCTACCAGTACGACGATGAAGTCGGTCTGAACTGGCACGGGATCCTTCCGAAGTACTCACGACTTGGGTACGGCAAGAAAGCCCTTGAGCTGCTGATCGATCTCGCGAAGCAAGCGTACCCGAAAGCCGAGTACTTGATTGAAGAGGTCCCGATGAATCGTGAGCAGTCGATCTGCGGGTTCTTTCAAAGCCTCGGGTTCGAACGAACCGAGACGATGGTTGAGAAGCCATGGGTCACGCATGATACAGGCTGGATCGAGTATCGGCTGAAGCTGTAAATATCGAATCGAACAAAGGATTCAGCATGTCACTTCTTCAAGAACTCCTCGCTCTTCGTGAGTCCAAGGGAACGATGTTCCAAGTGAAGGTCGCGAACGACGACTGGAAGGACATCCCTCTTTACTTCGACGATCTCGTTGACATTGCCAGCCATGTTGGCGGCGAGACTGGCGACCTGTCAGAACTCACAGGCCTCGTCGAGGACTACATCGGCGAAGGCCCGAACTCACGTGGCGACAAGCGCGGCTCGTGGGATGAGATGGAGTTCGAGATCGAAAAGTTCGACGAGAAGGCTGAGGTGCTGAAGATCAAGTACACGTTCGCCGGCGTCGACATGGGTCGCATGGAAGGTTCATACGGCACCCCGGTCAAGAAGCAAGGCATCATCACGATCATGCCGGGGAACTGACGTGATTCTCTCCGAGCTGTTCGAGCTCCCGAGGATTCACAACCCGAAGGTTCAACGGCACATGTACGAGGTTGAGCAGGATGTCGGTGGTCGGAAGATCACGTTCATCGCGATGAACAACGAGTACGATGAAGACGATCGGTGGCGAATCGACTTCGCCGAACATCTCGACGCTGACGTCGATGAGCCGTTCGTGAGCACCATGACCGGCAAGGGCAAGGAGTTCGAAGTGTTCAGCTTCGTGATCGCTTGCGCGAAGGACTTCATTGCCAAGAAGGATCCGAAGATCATCGAGCTTCGCTCTGACAAGAAGGAACCTGGTCGTGCGCCACTGTACGCGCGGCTTGCGAAGAAGTTCGGTGCTGGGTACGAGATCTCTCACACCGAGACTGAGCGGCACAACATCACTGTGCTCACGAAGCGAACCTAAACAGAGAGTGCATCGATACCGCGCTTGTGATTAAATAGGACTGTCGAACATCGACACCAACTGACTCTAATTTACGCTCTTAGTCAGTGAGCGGTCACAAGGAGAGAAAATGATGTACCAAGACAGGCTCGCCGTCGCCATCAAGACAAACGGCAAGGTTCTGCGTGAAGGCAAGTCCGCAGGCTCGGATCGTGATGACACCGTGTTCATCCCATTTGGATCCGAATACTCGATCTACGTCAAGAACATGAATTCGGTCCGTGCGCTCGTTCGCATCGAGATCGACGGTGAATCAGTCACCGACGGCATGTCCCTGATCGTCGAAGCGAACGACGACATCGAGATCGAACGGTTCGTGAAGAACCGGAACATGGACACAGGCCTCCGCCTGAAGTTCATCGAACGCACTCAGAAGATCGAAGACGGCCCGCGTGGCATCAAGACCGAAGATGGTCTGATCCGTGTCGAGTACGAGTTCGAACGTGAGCCAGCGAAGATCGTCCCATCGCCGATCTACCAGCCGACGTACTGGCCGACAACTCGCGAGATCCATCACCACCATCACCACACTCGTGACCTTTGGAACACGAAGCTCGGCTCTGCCGGCACCGCTTCTGACCAACTGGCTCGTGGATACAGCGGCACCGGCGACTACACTGCTGCCGATGGCACCGTGTACACCGAAGCTCAGATGAAGGCTCCGCGCTCGGCATCGCGCACGCTGCGTTCGTCGTCGGCGATGTCCAAGGGTCTTGGCGACGGCGATGTGACGTCCTCGCTCGCCTCGCACGTGAACGGTCTGAACAACGCGTTCATGAGCAACACCATGGGCGGCTCAGCCGCAGCGGCATCTGAAGTGTCGTACTCGGCATCAAGTGCCGTGATGGACAGCTACGACGGCGAAATGCTGCGTGAAGTGAAGACCTCTGGCTTCCCAGAGCTGAACGACAAGGGGATCACCGTCGGTGGTTCGGTGTCGACGCAAGCGTTCAAGCAAGGCGCCTGGTTCCCAACTGACGGCGTGAAGCACGTGATGGTCATCAAGGTCCTCGGCGCTGTCGGCGAAAAGGCTGTCACGAAGCCGGTGACCGTGAAGACCAAGGTCGAGTGCCCAACGTGCGGCACGAAGAACAAGTTCGGCACGAAGTTCTGCCGTGAGTGCGGCACGGGTCTCGTCGACCTGTGACATCGGATCAAAGGTTGATGTACATCAACCTTTCGTCAAATATCCGGCGTTCCTCGGGACGCCGGCTTGAACCTCTGGGAGTAAGATACTCTAACAACTGGAGGATCACATGACATTCACTTCATACAAGCTTGGCTGCAACTTCGACCCTGACCTGATCGGCAAGGTTGCAGCACTGAACGCGAAGTACCGTGACCAAGGCGTGCAAGTCGACGAGTTCTATGGCTCGGACCGGCAGCACGCCTTTCTTGCAGCTCGCCCAGACTTCCGTCTCCCAGCGATTGACATGGAGTTCCTCGAGAAGTACGTGAAGGACTCGCTTGCCGCCGGCATCCGGTTCAACTACACGATGAACTCGATCAACCCTGGTTCGAAGGCGGAACTGGCTCGCATGAAGACGGACATTCAAGACTTCGTCGTCTGGCTCGAGTCGATCGGCGTGTACCGAATCACCGTTGCGAACCTGCTGATCGCTGAACTGATTCGCGAGGTCTCGCAGATCAAGATCGAACTCTCGACGATCGCCCACGTCGACACAGTCTCGCAGCTGAAGTACTTGAAGGAGACGTTCGGGATCGACAAGGTCTGCGGGAACCTCGCGAAGAACCGGAACAAGCGGTTCCTCCAGCAAGCCGCTGACACGTGTGCTGATCTCGGAATGCAGTACGAAATCATGCTGAACGAGTTCTGTGGTGTTGGTACGCCGGACGGTTCGACGACGCACTGCACGTTCCGTGATTCGTGCTACATCGCGCACGCCTCCGACAAGTCGCAAGCCGATGCGATGCAGTTCGACACGTATCCGATGAAGTACTGCATCACTGCCCGGAAGATGGACATCAGCTCATGGCTGAAGCTCCGCTGGGTCCGTCCTGAAGACATCTACCGGTACGAAGCTCTCGGCATCCGGAACTTCAAGATCACCGGCCGCACTGGCACGACCGAGTACATCCTCGCGATGGCCGAAGCGTACCTCTCGCGCTCGTGGGAAGGGAACCTGCTTCAACTGTGGAAGCCGCTCGAGACGATCTACAACCACAAGAGCGAGCTCGATCAAGAGCACAACGTGAACATCCCGAACAAGACGCTGAACAAGTTCGTCGGGAAGTGGTTCTCCGGTGAGGGGTTCCGCTGCGAAGAAGAGCTCTGTGGCACGACTTGCCGGTACTGCCACGACTACTTCGAAGCGAAGTTCTCCGATGAAGAACTTGAAGGCGATCAAGCCCACAAGCTCGGCCTTCGCATCACTCGATCCATTCCAATCGTCGCCGCATGACCGCACAAGACATCCTGATCCTCCTCACGCTTCTCACGCTGAAGCACTTCATCGTCGACTTCCCACTTCAAGTCTGGTCGTACCAGTACGCGAACAAGGGAACGTACGGACACCCAGGCGGTCTGCTTCACAGCGGCTTGCATGGTGTCGGCACAGCGATCGTCCTGTTCATCGTCTCGGCACCGCTGGCTCTTACGCTCGCGGTGTTCGACGCTGTGATCCACTACCACATCGACTGGGCGAAGATGAACCTGAACAAGCACTTCGGGTGGGGTCCGACGACGCACAATGAGTTCTGGGTGCTCCTCGGCGTCGATCAGCTGCTGCATTCTCTCACGTACCTCGCAATCGTCTGGTTCGTGGCCGTCTGAATAAATAGGACTCCAGATAACGGAGACCTATCATGATGGAAATCCTGAAGAAGGCCGGACTCGCTTCCGGCATTGCGACTGTGCTCGTGCTTGCGATCACTTTCGTCCCAGTGTACTATCAGTACAAGTTCACGAAGCAACAGAACGCTCGCATCGAAGCTCTTGAAGCCAAGGTCGAAAAGCTCCAGGGGAAGTGACATGAAGTTGCTGAAGAAGCTCGGCCTTCCAGCGGCCGCGATTGCTGCTGTCGGCGCACTCTCCACTGACGAAGGTCAAGAGCTCCTGAAGGCGCTCTTGAAGTTCATCGAAGGGATGCTGTGATGCTTGATCTCCTGAAGAAGATCGGCATCCCTGCCACTGTCGCGGCTGTGATTGCTTCACTCGTCACTATGGTCCCGCTGCTGTTCAAACTCGACGAACGGTACGCGAAGGAAGAAGATCTGACGGCTCAGACTGCTCGCACTGAGAAGGTGATCAACGAGCTCACTGTTGAGATCTCGCGCCTCGCCGGAACTCAACAAGTGATGGTAGCCTCATGGCTGCTCAACCACGGCCTGTTCAGGCCGCTCAAACTGAGAAACCGAAGACAGACTTCAACGATCTGCCATCTACGAATGTTGGCAGGCCGGCTCCAGCTACCCCAGCTTCAGCACCTCCAGTGCTGGCTCAGAAGCCTCGCCTGGACGAGGTCTCACGAACTCTTCGTGATCAACAAACGCGCTTGAATTCGCTGAAGTACTGAGCTCACTCTTTCAGAGCAAGAAGCTTTCGAACGTATTCAGTCTTGAACTTGAACGCACGCGGCGTTCCAAGGATCTGAGACGACTCACGAGTCATTCCTCGGATTTCATCGAACGTGAATCCGAGGGCTTGAAGATCAAATGACGGCCACGATGCGATCTTCGAGAATGGCTTCTCGTACGTGTTGAAGATGTACTTCACCGCTTCGACAGCATCTTCACGTGTCATCACTGGGCTTCGCCAAGAGTCCTCCTGAACCTCGTAGCCGTACTGCTCAGCTTCCTTTGAGAACTGGCTCGTGATGTTCCCGGCGTTGTCGGTGTAAATGTGGAACGGCAAGAACCGGAACCCGAATGCCTTCTGATCGACCACCCACTTCGCGGACTCAATCGATTCAGCAGTGGTCTCGGTCGGCAGTCCGACGATAAAGCTCAAGTGAATCGGAATCTGATCCTTCCACAAGTCGAAGTGCAGCTTCGGCAAGAAGTCCTTCCCGTGCTTAGGTGCCCACCCCTTACCAACTGAACTGCCGGCGACTGGATTGAACGTTTCGATTCCGAAGAACGGACTCTTCAAACCGCTCTGCATCAGAAGCTCAGGCGCTTCCTTGAACGCCCAGACAAGGTCAGCACGAAGGTATCCCGTCCAGGTCATGTCGAACCCGAGCTTCTCAGGCAACAGTGCCAGGCCATGAATCTTCTCGATGTCCTCGTTCACAGTGTCGTCGACGAAGTTGTACTTCGTTGTTCCGAACTGCTCGTAGTTCCAGCGCATCTCATCTTCGATGAAGCGCATTTCGCGTTGGTACGTCTTCTTTGGCTTCCCAAGATTTGTGTGCGAGCAGAACTTGCACTTGAAGATGCAGCCACGCCCGAGCTCGATCGGAAGGGCTTCTGCCATCGAGATGCAATCGGTGGCATCGAACCGATGATCAAGCTTCGTGATGTCGAACTTCTGATTGAACAGCGATCGACCCTTCTTCCCGAGCTCTTCTTGCATCCAAGTGACAAGCTCGTCCTCAGCGTACCCACTGAACCGCTTGTCGAACAGGCCTTCCACGTCGAGCACGTTCGGTCCACCGCAGATCAACTTCAGGTTCGGATGTTTCTCACGAAGCACTGGGATCAAGGCGCGAAGCTGCGGCGGGAACCTTTTGTACGTGCTGAATGTCAGCGAGAACCCAATGGCTACTGTCTCAGGACCTTTGAAGTGATCAATGAGAGTCATCAAGTCCTTCACTGTCATCATCTGGCAGAAGTCGATCACTTGAGCTTTGATCCCGAACTTCGCAAGCCAATGCTTCAGTTGGTACACACCAATGGTTCGTGAGCTCAGCGGCATCCGGGTCTCGTCGAAAAGGATCGGGCTCGAGTAAACGCCGTTCAGAAGGATGATGTGTCTCATGTTCGTTCCAAGGATGGATTAGCTATTTACACAGTGGATCTTGAGCTAAATATCTGAACACAACCACGAAGAACCTCATGACGTTCAACGAAGCATACGACGAGCTTGTTCGAAGAGCTGGCGACCTGATCGAGTTCAAGCGTCAGCGCCTGAGCCTGATTCACGGGAATTCGCCGATCATGAACCTCGGGTCGATCGACGACGAAATGATCTCGCCGCTTCGCGAGTACATCCTCGCCATGGACACGAAGGCGCAGTTCCCATCTCGATCGTTCAGCTTTCTGGACATGTCCGAGATCTGGGTTGGCGGGGCTTTGAACCCGACGCAAATGAATCCAGCCATTCGAAAGGTGATGGAGCCGGTTCTCCCGACCATTCGTCGCCAGATCTGCGAAGGTACGAATCAGGATCTAATGATGATGCGGGCCGTGATCAAGACGTTCGACAGTAACGCTCTGATTCTGCCGCACTGCGATGACTTCACCTCGCACCAGATTTCGATTCGGACACACGTGCCGATCATGATGACATCGGACGCAATCGGTATCAATTGGCATCCGCAGACCTTCAAGCCGTCGTTCTGGAGGACTCCAGTTGGTTCGTTCTTTGCGTTCAACAACTTCGAGCCGCACTCTCTCGTGAAGCTGAATCCAGGCTCGATCTGCTGTGATCTCGTTGTTGACTTCATGCCAGCGAACCTGTACCGCTCGGCGAACCATGCCGAGTTCATGGCTCTTCGACAAGCCGCTGATGGTCACGCACCTGGATTCTCCGAAGCCGAGAACCTGCACGGCATCACCCACAGTCTTTCAAGTTTGACGGTTCGTAATCGTCTGCTCGAAGAGGCTTCGACTCGAAGCACTTCAAGTTCCATGATCACCTGAAGCCAGAGGTGGTTTCTAACCTTCGTGGGATTGTGCTGTCTTTGGCACGGCTTGGCGAAGCTGAACTGGATAAGGCTTAGCCGTCGAGCCGAAGATCCATCGCTTGAATGGGTCAGTTGGAATCTCGGCAGCGGGGATCACCTCGAGATCCTGAACATCGTACTTCAGCCACTCAACGGTTCTGTTCTCAGTCCGACGTCTTGTTCGTGCCCACGAAACAGGCAACGACCACACAACGCGATGACGACCCTTCGTGCGACCCCAGTTGAACGCAACGCGCCACACGTCATCCAACCCGTTCAGACGATAGTCCCACGTTGAGCTGGACCCGTCGGTGCTCACGAGCGCCGCGTTCCACGTGTCAGGCCAGCGATCGTCAAGCACTTGCAGAATCAAGCACCTCAAGCTGCCATCTGGGTGCGTATCGCCCCAGAACACCGAGTTCAAGCTTCTCAGCCCAGAATCGATTCGAGCCTCAAGCTGTGAAAGCTCTTCGCTCGAGAGCTTCGATCCACCAAGCTCAGATCGAAGTCGCAGCAGGTCCTTGATTCGATTCGAATCAGGTTCCCAGAGACGTCGAATTCCCATGTGGTACCTTCAAGTTCGAAGCCAGCCCAAGACTCTTCAGAATCAGAAGTGCGCCGTACCCGATGTCGAGCTCCCACCACTTCAGTCCGAAGCGGCAGCTGCCTGGGAATCGATGGTGGTTGTTGTGCCACCCTTCGCCGAAGATCAGCAGGCCGAAGAGCGCGTTGTTCTGGCTGGTGTCCTTCGTGTTGTGCGAGCGGTAGCTGATCATCGAGCGTGTATGGCCGTACCAGTTCAGCAGATTGCTTGCGAGCACAGCAGCGAAGATCGGCATCACGAACGCGTAGAACAGAAGGTCAGTCGAGATCAAGGCAAGCACAGCACCCCAAGTCCCAAGGATCGCGAAGTAGTACCGATGCCACCATGCGTAGTACTTCACACGAGCGACATCACGAATGCCTTGAGCTGACACTTGTGGGTAAGAGCCGAAGAACGTCTTCCAAACGCTTTGTGGTGGGTGTGGATCGCCTGGCTTGTCTGGGAACCGATGGTGCTGCCGGTGCGTCATCACCCACATGATCGGCGATCCAGTGCCCGCCGCGCAAGCGAACGTAGCGAACAGCCGTTCGACCCATGGATGAACAGTTGCCGCACGGTGCGTCAGAAGACGATGGTAGCAAACGCTGATCCCAAGACCACCGTACAGGAAGTACAGAAGCGCCGAGAGCGCGAATCCAGCACCCGAGAACGTCACCCAATACGGCGACAGCAACAGCAAGCTGAACAGCAGAACGTTGAACGCGCGCAGCGTGCTTTGATTGTTCCCACGAACTAGTGCTAGAAGAGCTTTCATGATTTGCGACCCTTTGAGAAGTGTTCGTAGATCCCTGTTTTATGCATCCACTCGTCCGTAAAGGATCCATCCACACGAACAGTGAACGAACTGCCTTGTACTGGATCAGCGCCGTGCCAGTTCGCGTTGTCGAACACACAACAGTTCCCGACGATGTAGTCCTTCTGATCGTTCTCGTCTAGCACGAAGAACTTCTTCTGGCCCTTGATGTTCAGCCAAATGAACTGGTCGCGTCTCGTCTTCCGATCTGCGTAATCGCTGTGGATCTCGACACCTGCTTTTGGACTGGACATGAAGATCAACGTTCTTCCGATGTCCTTGAAGATGTTGCTGTCCTCAATGAAGCTCTTGAGACCTGGGAAGTACTTGTACGCTTCTCGATCTGTGTTCAGCCGCCCGATGTGCTTTCTGGCAAACCCAGCGGCGTAGTTCTCCAAAGACCGCAGCATGATCTTCTCGCCAAACACCACAGTCTTGTGTCTGAACCTGACGAAGTCGAACTGCTGTCTGAACGTTGCGCCGCTGTTCTTAAGGTCGAGAAGTTCTGGGTCGTTCGGGTTCTCCAACATCCAAACAGTCGTTTCCACCACTGACTTGTCGTACTGACTTTCGACAGTTGTGGTAGACAGAGGTTCTGCAAGGTGGCCGGCCAAAGCGATCCCCTTGGCGATTTCGGGCTCAAGACCTTCGAGGCGCTTCAGATCAATGTGGTCATCGAAGCTGACCCAGAGTCTCCCATTGATGCGAGTTACCGATGGCGAACCGTTCATATAAATACTCGATGGAAGGTTACAACAACACAAAAATCCCGTTCGTCGATCTCGAAGAGGCGGGTCTTGTCGTATTTAGCAGCTATGAAAAGCTGAAGGACGACCTTCTGGTAGGTGTTGCGAAGAGCCGAGACAAGTTCTTCACTGGCGCGTTCAGCGGTGAGAACACAGTCCTTCATCGGCTTGGAGCACCTGATCTTGTAGGCCTGTGCCAGTACATCACGAATAACCCGAGCCACCCAGATCATAAGGTTGTGACAGAGCTTGGGTTCAAGAATGCCCTCGAGTTCCTGAAGTTCAAATACCGCACGATCTACGTTGGCACGTCGTATCACATTCAAAGCCATGACCGGTACTTTGGGTATGGGGATGCACAAGCCGTGAAGAAGCGTGATGGCTCCGAGAACTTTGACTTCATCTGGGCCGAGATTCGAAGTTGGAACCTGTTCAGCGAGGTAGGCAGAATGGTGTTCTTCATGAACGAGCACGCGTCATTCACGCCAATCCACAGCGATGGAAAGGCACAAACCGACTTCGTCTGGATCCCGCTGACTCCGAAGAAGTTCTTCGTGTTCGATGAGGACACAAAAGAGAAGCACTACGTCACGGGCCGAATTTCAACTTTCAATGGCACGGACTTTCACGGATCCGACCCATCCAATTTCGCTCAGCTGAGTCTTAGAATCGATGGTGTCTTCAAGCCAGAAGTTACATCACGGCTCGCTGAATTGTGCTCAGTCTCAGAACAGAATCGATCCCAATGAAAGGGTATAACAACTCCGGAACCCCGTTCGTCGATCTCGAGGGTGCGGGCCTTGTCGCGTTCAGCGACTATGAAAAGCTCATCAGGAACCTCTTGATCGGCACAGCGAAGGCTCGTGGGAAGTTCGTCGTTTCAACGATTGGTGGTGGCGCGCCTGACAAGATTCTGACGCGGAACGGCGCAGAGCTTCAAACTCTTCTACGGTTCATCGCTTCGAACCCGAACCACGAGGATCACGAATTGCTTCATGAACTTGGTGGAGCGGCTGCTCTTGAGTACGTGAAGCTGAAGTACCGCACTGTGTACATCGGTTCATCGCTCTCCATTCAGAACGATGAGCGATCAGCGTACGAGAACAAGAGTGACTATCGCCTTATGCAGAAGCGAGAAGGTAGCGAGCACTTCGAGTTCCTGATCCCAGAGATCGAAAGCTGGAACCTGTTCGAGGGCATCGGACGAATCACGCTCTTTCTGAATGAACACTCGTCGTTCACTCCGATTCACTACGACTGGGGCAAGCAAGACGACTTCGTCTGGATGCCTGTGACACCGAAGAAGTTCTTCGTGTACGACAAGAGTACGAAGACGAAGCACTTCGTGACTGGGCGGGCAACCACGTTCAACAACTCTGATTATCACGGTTCTGATCCGTCGCCATTCGCGGCACTAAGCCTGCGGATCGATGGAGTCTTTCGGCCTGAAGCCAGAGC
>Ga0208961_1000712_pt1 | contig 12857 bp, 7 predicted proteins | sample RifOxyB3_FD_184034 | JGI IMG/M metagenome (GOLD analysis project Ga0208961, IMG submission 184034) | Groundwater microbial communities from Rifle, Colorado - Rifle Oxygen_injection B3 (SPAdes) | ecosystem: Environmental > Aquatic > Deep subsurface > Groundwater | place: Rifle, Colorado, United...
CGGCGGCACCGGCGGGGCCCCCGCCGGCATCGCCGCGGCACGCGCCGGCGCCCGGACCATCGTCCTCGAATATCTTCCCTGCCTCGGCGGCGTCGGAACCGCCGGCCGCATCGCCAGCTACTACCACGGGAACCGTTGCGGCTTCACCCTCGAGATTGACCGGGGCGTGCACGCCATGGGACCCCATCCGGAATTCGAATGCCTTTCCGGCAAATGGAACACGGAATGGAAACAGCAATACCTGCTGGCCGAGTCGGCGCGTGCCGGCGCTTCCGTCTGGCTCGGCACGTTGACGGCCGCCGCCGCGGTTGAAGGATCCAGCGCCCGCGGCGTGGTCGCCATGACCCCCTTCGGCTTCGGACTGGTCCGGGCCGGGACCGTGGTCGATGCCACCGGCAGCGCCGACGTGGCGGCCGCCGCCGGAGCACCAACCGTCACCCTGGGCCGCGCCCATGTCGCCGTGCAGGGGACCGGTCTCCCCCCCTTCATTCCCGGCCGGCACTATACCAACACCGACCACACCTTCGTCGACGAGACCGACGTGATGGATATCACAAGGGCGTTTGTCGTGGCGCGTGAGAAATTCCGGGAAGGATTCGACCTGGCCCAGATGGTCGATACCCGTGAACGCCGCCAGGTGGTGGGGGTTGTCCGCCTCGACCCGCTTGACTTCCTCGCAAAACGCACCCTGCCGGATACCGTCGTCACCGCCATGAGCAACTTCGATTCACACGGTTTCACGATCCACCCCCTGTTCATGGCCCGGCCACCGGACCGGGAATCGATCCGGGCACAGGTCCCCTTCCGCGCCCTGTTGCCGGCCACCCTCGACAACCTCATCGTGACCGGGCTCGGTGTCAGCGCCCATCGTGATGCCCTGCCGGTCATCCGCATGATTCCAGACGTCCAGAACCAGGGCTATGCCGCCGGCCGCGCCGCCGCCATGGCCGCATGCCAAGGCATCCGGTTGCGGAATATCGACATCAAGGATCTTCAGCGTCATCTCATTGATATCGGGAACCTCGAACCCGACGTGATCCGGCACGAGGATTCCTTCCCGCTGCCCGATGCCGCCATCGCCGAAGCCGTCCGTACCGGGATGGATGATCATCTCGGTCTGGCCATGATCTTTGCACGGCCGGCAACCAGCCGTCCCCTCCTGCAGGAGGCCTGGCGGACCGCCCCGGATCCACACCTGCGCCTGCGTTATGCGCACGTCCTGGGACTGATGGGCGATGCCACCGGCCTGGAAACCCTGCTGGCTGAACTGCCGCAACGCGACTGGGACAAGGGCTGGAACTACACCGGCATGGGCCAGTTCGGCTTCAGCCTCAGCGAAGTGGATTCCCTCCTGGTGGCCCTGGCGCGGACCGGCGACACCCGCGCCGGTCCGGTGATCGTGGATAAAATCCGCCAACTCCGGCCGGACCATGAATTCTCCCATTTCCGCGCCGCCGTGCTGGCCTGCGAATCCGTGCCGTCCAAGGAAGCCGCGCCGCTCCTGGCCCGGCTGCTCGACGACCCTGCCGTGGCCGGCAACAGCAAACCCGACCTGGCCGCCGCCGTCCGTTCAGTACCCGCCAGCGGAACCGACACCACGGAACGGAACCGCGAATTGAAGGAACTCATGCTCGCACGCGGCCTGTTCGCCTGTGGCGATGCCGACGGCAGGGGCCGCCGGGTACTGGAGGCCTATCGCCGGGATCTGCATGGCCACTATGCCCGGCATGCCACCGCCATCCTCGATGCCGTGGAAACCTCCGGCTTCACCGGGTGATCCCGCTGACAACTCACCCCGGCGGCAGGAACCGGCGAAACGGCTGCATGGCCCGCGCCACCAGGCGCGCCGGAGACTGGATAAAGAGAATGTGCATGAACTCTTCCGTGGATATGGCCTTGGGCTCGTCCAGCCGGTGCCGGAAAAACTGGGCCACCAGCAGACCCACTACAATCCCCGCATAAATCAGGCTGTACCGGTTCCAGGTCCAGGCCGACACGGTCGACACCGGATCCGTCATCACCCGTCCCATCCCGTCAAACACCAGTCCCCACACAATGGGCATCAGCCCCATCGTCAGGCTGTTGGCCACGTTGGCAATGGCAAAGAAATGACTGCGCCCCATGACCGGCACCAGCCCCATCATCAGCCGGGTACTGGCCATGCCGATCATGGCAAACCCGGTCCCGCCGAACGTCGTGATCACAAACAGGATGATGGTCTTGTGGGGCAGCACGCCGGCGGACATCGCCATCCACAGGCACTGCCCGAGAATCACCAGACCGCTGGCGAAACCCAACAACGGGCGGCTGCCCACCCGGTCCGCCACCGACCCCGTCAACCGTGATGTCAGGGCGGCAATACCGCTGGAATAGGCGGAAAGCCCCAGGATCAGGCTCCCGGAAGCCTGGTAGCTATCCCGCATGAACGGCACCCAGATGACGCTTAACGCTGCGACAAACACATTGAAGCTGACCGTAAATGACAGATACCGGTGAAAGGGCGGATACCGGAGCATTTCCTTCCACGGCGGGTGAACGGTTCCGAAACGCGGCTTGAATCCCTGAACATCCGGAATCCTCCGGATAAAGAACACGCTGGTCAGCGCCGCCAGGTAACTGACCAGGAACACCGCGCCGAAAGCCCGCTGGGATTGAAACAGGTTAACCCAGAAACTGGACAGCAGCATCGTCCCGGCGACCGCCAGGTACATGCACATGGTATCGCGTGATAAAAACGCGCCCCGCTGGCTTTCCGGGACAATACTGGTGATCCAAGGCAGGTATCCGCACATGGAAATGCCGCGCACCACCGCGAAACAGGCCAGCATCAGCAGCACCAGGATAATGCGGTGTTCAGCCGCCAGGGCTTCCGGCCACAATGCGATAATCGCGATCCCGAGAATAAAGATGCTCCGGGTCGTCCATCCGCGGACAATAAACAGCTTGTAACCCATCCGCTCGACAAAGTTGGCCGCCGGTATCTGGAGGGCGCTGAACAGCGGAATCAACGCCACGGTGATCCCCAGCACGGTAGCCGTCGCACCCAGGTTTTTCAGGTACAACAACATGGGCATCCCGAGAATCAGCGACCAGGATGTGGTGTTGAAAGCCTGGAACCAATAGGCATTGGCCACGCCCGGCGGCATGGCTAACGCACTTTTGTTTTCTTCCATCCATCAAGCAAACCGGAAATCACACCATAAGGCAACCGGAATGACACCGGCCGGACTGTAGCCGGCCCCTGGCTGTAGCCCAGCCGGACCAGGCGGCTCGTGTGGAAACGAGCCCTCCATGCGTTCCGCACCATGCCTCCGTGTGAACGCCGTCCTGAAAACTCCCGAATCCGCCGGTTTGGCGATGTTCGGAAGAACCGCAGATTGACGAATTATGAACACCGAATGTCGAAGGGTGGGATCCGTGATGGCTCGCTTTCCTTCGACATTCTGCGGTTGGATATTCTGCGGTTTTGCGGTTCCGCCGGAAGAATACGAAGTAGACGGTCATTTTCAAAACGGCTGAAGAATAGCTTTTTCAAAGCGGCGTTGACACCTCCGTTCCCCACCTCTTCCGGACCAACCGTTGCGGGCATTTGATTCGGGCCGAGTCCGCGAGGTCCGATCAAATGACCGCAACCCACGCCTTGGGCGTGGTAAACTCTGCGGTCCCTCTCTGCTACCTCTGCGCCTGCCCTGAGCGGAGTAGAAGGGCCTCTGCGTGAGATCCTATCCCGTTTTTCTTGTTTCCGTCTTCCGTTTTCCGTGCGGACGCCAGCCCGCCTACCCATCCTGTCTATCCCGTCAACTCCCGACACCGTTAGGGACCCCGCTACGCCAAGGCTTCGCAGGGCAAGCAACGGCGTCCACCCCGGATCAGACGGCTCGTGTGGAAACGAGCCCTCCATGCGCCTTGCGCAACTCAAATTCTTTTCCATATTCCATCGCGGTGCCAGCGTACTCGCCCGGACCGCGAGGTAAACACGGGCTTCCATTTCGAAAAGGGCAACAGCTTCGCGTCAGATGGCGCCAGTCGCAAGGCGGAGCCGTCGGCGCCATACTCCTTTTTTTTCCGTCTTCCGTTTTCCGTGCGGGCGCCAGCCCGCTTGCCCCGAAATGGAAGCCCGTTGGTTCATCATACGGCCTGCCAACCCCAACCCGGACCAGACGGGCTCGCGGGAGCTCGCCCCTCCAAACCGGACCGGGGCGAGGTCCCCAGCCAGACTGTCAAACTGGCCTCTGAAAACTGAACACTTCCACACACACCCTACAGGGCAACCCGCTGACCGGTCCGGTTCGACTCGAGGGCCGCCGTCAACAACCGGTGACTCCACGCCGTCTCCTCCGGCGTCACCATCGGGAACGGATGCTTCGATCCACCGTCACGAAACTCCTGCAGAAACGCCCCCATCATCTGCTGGAAGGCATCCGAGAAACCAAACTCGAAGATGCCGCCGGTAATGGACGGGATCGCGGACTGCGACCCGATATCCATCCGGTTCCACCCCTGCTCCTTGCCCCGCGTCTCCAGGGTGACAAATGCCTTGGGATCATGGGTCGAGAACATCGCCGACCCGTTGGTGCCGTACACCTCGATGAACCAGGTGTTCGTGGCGCCGGGCGCCATGCGCTTGGTCTCCAACTGCAATTGGAACTCCTTGCCGTGATCCGGATCCACCGCCGTGCACATCAGCGTGGCGTTGTCCCAGGTCTTGCACGGGACCGTCCCGCCCTTCCCGTCCGGACGGGTCTCGGCAATCTTCAGCAGGTGGGCGGCCACGGTTTTCGGCATCCAGCCCAGCCGGAACGGGATGTGCTGGGTATGCATCCCCAGGTCCCCCATGCACCCGTACTCGCCGTTGACCTCGACCATCCGCTTCCAGTTGATGGGCTTGGTCAGATCCATGTCGCTGGAATGGTGAAAACCGGCCCGCACCTCGATCAACCGGCCGTATTGCTTTTCCTTCGCCCACTGGACCAGGCGCTGGGCGCCCGGGAAATAGGGCAATTCAGAGCTGCACCGCACCACGAGTTCCGGATGCGCCCGGACCACCTTCAGGATGGCGTCGTTGGCCGCCCGGTCGATCCCGAACGGTTTCTCGCCCAGCAGGTGTTTGCCGGCTTCGAGAATGTCGATGTAGAGTTTCTGGTGCAGGCTGTGCGGAACGGCGCAATAGATGGCATCCGCTTCCTTGGACGCCAGCATCTCATGGTAGTCGTCGGTCGCAAGCTTGACCGAACTGAAATTTCCGGTGAACCAGTCCCACAGGTTCTTCTGCTTGTCGCAGACCGCCGTGAGAACCGGCACCGGCCCGTCATCCAGCAGGTGGCACCACCGCGCCACGGCGCTGCCGAATTCCCGCCCCATCAACCCAAGCCCGATGATCCCGAACCGTACCTGTTTCCGTTTATTGGCCATGACCTATTCTCCTCTTACCTTACCCGGACGGGCTCGTGGGAACTCGCCCCTCCACAACACATCGTTCATTGGAGGGCGGAGCTCCCGCGACGCCGTCTCCAACCGGAATATTCCACCACTCCTGGAGACGGGGCGACCCCGCCCCGTTCCCCTTCCCATCCCTGCCAGACTGGCCAGGGGCCGGGCTGGCTCCAGCCCTGCTTCCCCAGACGGCTCACAGGGACGGTTCGCCCTACCAGCGCTTCGCGCGGCACGCCTTCCACCTCGCGTTTTATGCGCTCATAGAGCGCGGCTACATCTTGAAGAATGTAGCCCCGCTCTACGAGCGGTTCTCCTCTGAATACTGACCTCTGAACACTGAATACTTCCCCGCTCCCCGCCCCTCCCGTCTCGCTTACATCAACTCTTTCTCCACCTCGCCGATGGATTCCTCGATCATATCCATGCATTTCTCAGCCATGGCGTTGTCCATCACGATCGGGGGACTCATCCGCAGGATGTGTCCTGCCGGGATCCACGCCAACCCCTTGCGGAAGGCGGACTGGTACACGCGCTTACCAGCCTCTTCAAACGGCTCCTTGGTCCGCTTGTCCTTGACCAGTTCCACGCCCATCAGGCAGCCCTTCACCCGCACATCGCCCACCATCTTGAACTGGGTCAGCCATTGCTGCATGCGCCGCCGGAATAACTGTTCCAGTTCCATGGCATGGGCCAGCAGGCCCTCTTCCTCGATCACCTCGATCGATGCCAGCGCCGCCGCGCACGCCATCGGGTTGCCGCCATAACTGCTCGAGGCCGAGATGGCTTCGAACATCTCCATGTACGGCTCACGGACCGCCACGGCGGTCACCGGGAACCCGTTGCCGAATCCCTTGCCCAGCGTGACTACGTCGGGCAGTACGTTCCAATGCTGCATGCACATCCATTTACCGGTCCGTCCCATGCTGGTGAGCACTTCATCGGCCATCAGCAGGATCTTGTGCTTGTCGCACAGCTTCCGCAGTTTCGGGAAGAAATCATCCGGCGGGATCACCGACCCACCCCACCCCTGGATGGGTTCCAGCACAAAGGCCGCCACCTGCCCGGCCGTCGCCCGGTCCAGGTATTCCTCGTAGAACTTGATGTATTGGTCCGTGTCAATCGTACCGTCGGCCTTGGTCCAGTGCGGCCGGTAGGGATCCGGCCGCGGCACCATGTGCGAACCGGGTACCCGGGTGGGTCCATACACGCTGGACCGCATCTGGGCCAGTGACACCGCACCGCTGGTCTTGCCGTGGAAATCGTAGAAGCACGAGATCATCTCATGCTGCTTGGTCGCCGCCCGGCACACGCGCAAACCCGCCTCAACCGCCGCCGTGCCGCAGTCATACAGCTGGAAGCCCTTCAAATCGCCCGGCAGGATCGACGCCATCTTCTCCATCAGCCGCGTCTTGATCTCGGTGGTGAAATCATGGCAGTTCATCAGGGTATGCGCATATTTCGACACGGCCTCCGAGATTTTCGGATGGCAGTGTCCCAGGGTCGTCACGTAGATGCCCGACGAGAAATCGAGGTACTCATTTCCGTCGATGTCCTTGAGCATGCATCCCTTGCCGGACTCAAACACCACCGGAAACAACTTCACCTGGCCGCTGAGCCCCTTGAAGTGCTTGGTGCACCGGGCGTGCATGGCCTTGGATTTCGGTCCTGGAGGCGTGACCTTGATTTTCGGAAATTGCTTGAGATCGACTTGATACGGTGCCGGATTATAGGTGCCCATGTGTGTATCCTTCCTTTGGTTGCGTTTAACAATATGGTTATACTTGATCCACGTTCCACCATCAGCCGCGTCCGTGCGTACGGTAATACGTGCGGCCTGCAATCATGGCCCGGATGTTGGCCAACGGCACCCCGGGAGCCATGGAACTGGATCCACCCAGCACCAACCCCACCCGTGGTCCATTGTCCACCAGCCATTTCATTTCCTTCGTCACATCGTCCGAGGTTCCCCACGGCAGGGTCCGCGTGACGGATACCCCGGCCCAGATCATCAGGGGGGCCCCATCGCGCGTTTTCATCCCGCAAATCTTGATGTAATCCATCCCATCCTCGTACTGGAATCCCTGGAACCCGCCGATCCCCGCCTCGATCAGCCGCGGCACCATCTTCATCAGGTTGCCGTCACAGTGCCATAGCAGGCGTATCCCGGCCTTCAACAACGGCTCGATGGAACGTGCAAAATGCGGAAACCATATCTGGTCCAGCGTTTCCTCGCGCACCAGCGTACCGCGCGAGTCCGCCATGTCATGGTCCAGCCGAAGCACGCGCGGCAATCCGCCCTGGATGATTGCGCGGGCGGCCACGGTGTTCCGCTTGACCGCCAGGTCCGCCGACAACTTGAAATACTGTTCCATGACCTCGGGATACAATGCGTATGCACAGAAGTACGCTTCATACCCATAATGCCCGTAGGCCAGCCCCGGAAATGAGAAAAATCCGCCATACGGCACTTTCAAAATGGAGGGGCCGAATTCGTCCTGCACCTTGCGCTCGCCCGCAATCAGGGCCTCCACGGCGGCTTCATCATCAACCCGAAAATCCGCAATGGCCTGGCGCAATTGCGGGAAGACGAACTGTTCCAGGTGCGTGCAGACCGACTCGGGCGAATCGATGACGATTCCATCCCGCACAATCTCCTGGGCGCCGGTGGTCGCCCCTCGCTGGGACCCGGAATCATAACCATGATCGGTCATACTCATCGGATTGGTCGGGATGTATTGATCAATAAACGTCGTGGCCGCATTCCGCTGGAACTGCAGGTACACGCGTTCCGGTTCCTTCACATAGGCGCCTTTTTCAACCCCCGCGACCTGCTCGATCATGCCGATTTCCATGACATGAATCAGCCATTGTGGAATTCCCTTGGCCGGTTTCATATCCAGCACCGCACGGGTCATCTCAGCCGCTTCATCCAGTTTCATCGTCGCACCCTTTCACTTGATTCTAAAGCCCATCCCGTCAATCTCTCATCCCTATCCTGTCTATCCGGTCAAACTCGCATCCCTATCCTGTCTATCCGGTCAAACTCGCATCCCCATCCAGACGGGCTCGCGGGAGTTCGCCCCTCCAACCAGACCACCACTGAATACTGGCCTCTGAATACTGAATACTTTCCCTATTCCCCTACCGCCATTCCCCGCGCAACCGCTGGATCGCGCGACCCTGGTCCACCGCCTCCAGCAACCGGATCCCGTTATCGTAAAATATCGCGCGCCGCCGGGCATCGGTCAACCCGACCCGTTCCGCGGCATCGCGGATCGCCACGGCGATTTCCACCGCCATGAACGTTGCCCGGATCCCGTCGGAGGCCAGCCGGTAGGCGCTGGGCGGATACCCGTCCAGCACCACATCCACCCAGTGATCCATCACGCGCACCCGGCGCCCGCGCATCGCCGCCACCGGAAAATCGGTGGCAAACACCAGCCGGTCACTGCCGATCTCATCCATCACCATCTGCAGGACCAGGGCATCCATGACCATGGACGTGTCGAGATGGACATTGGGCACATCGCGGAGCGCCCCGATGGCCCGTCGCATTTCAGACGGCAGGTAGCAGCGGCCGCAATGGGCCAGCACGATCTGCGCCCCGGGATAATCCTTCGCCAGCTTCACCACGCCGGCCTGGATCACCGGATCCGCCAGCCGGCCGGACCGCGGCACATGCAACAGCACCACCAGCCGGCGCTCGTTGGCCAGGGTCATCTCTTCCGGTCCCAGCATCTGCTCAATCGTCTTGTCGCCGTAAGCGTCACCGATCCAATTCAGGAAAACCTTGAATCCCAGGAATGGTGTCGCGTCCAGCGCCCGGCGCAACCGGCCCGGCGGCAAGGCAAGTTCCTGTCCGCCCAGCACCAGTGGATAAAAACCGCGATGCTGCCCGGCTGCCGCCACGAACGCAGTATCCTTTTCCCAGTCCGCAACCGGACTCGGATACCCGAAAATCACCGCTTCATACGGCCGGTCGGGAAACGCCCGACGTCCGTCTGACGCCAGCCGCTCCGGCGGATATTCCTCGTCGGTCACCATGTACGTGCCGCCATCCTTGCCGGATTCCCACGGCTTGACCTTCCAGTTCTGCGCCGACCAGGTATGGGTATGGAAATCCAGCACCTTGGGCGGCAGGATCGGCGCCACCTCGTTCCGGTAAAACGGCCCGTCCACCTTCTCAAGTCGTTCTGTGTCCGTCATCCCATCTCTCCTTCAACACCAAGACCCGTGAACCACACCGCATCCCGTCAAACTTCCGACGCCGTTAGGGACAACGGCATCCACCCCGGACCAGACGGCTCGTGTGGACACTCGCCCTCCATGCGCTTCGCACAACTCAAACTCTTTTCCATATTCCATCGCGGTGCCGGCGTACTCGCCCGGACCGCGAGGTAAACCCGGGCTTCCATTTCGATCAGGGCAACGGCTTCGCGTCAGATGGCTCCAGCCGCAAGGCGGAGCTGTCGGCGCCATACTCCTTTTTTTCCGTCTTCCGTTTTCCGTGCGGGCGCCAGCCCGCTTGCCCCGAAATGGAAGCCCGTTGTTTGATCATACGGCCCGCCCACCTTCTAAGTCCCCACCATCCACCGCTTCCACGGTCCATAACCGGCGGCTCAGCCCCGCCAACACCAGCAGGAACACCACCCAACCCGCCGCCAGCCCCACCTTCAATCCCCACCACTGCTGGGCCACATGACAGATCCCCAGCATCGGACACATCCCCAGCATCAGGGCCGGCACCTGCCGCCCCAGCGTCCACAGGCAATTGCGCGCCTCATAGGCCGCCACCAGTCCCACCATCGGGAAAGACGCCATAAATCCGCGCAGCAGGTGCTTGATCACGATCAACCCGCTGATGATCACCAGGATCAGGCTGAATTTCACGGGGATCGGCAGGGGACTCCGGTGCCCCGGCTCCGCCCGATGCGGCATGGTCGCATACAACCCGATACTCACCACCACCACGACGGCCATGGCAGCCCAGAACGAAGTTTCCGTCACCGGCACCCAACGGGCCAGCACCATCCCGATCCCGCAATGCGCCAGCGCACCGGCCAGGATCGACACCACGATCGGCACCCGGCGGTTGACATGCAGCCACCGGACCCCGTTGGTGTACAGGAACACCAGCGGCAGGCCCATCACATGGGTCACGTCGATCGGCTGTCCCAATGACAGGCTGGCCAGCGTAAACGGCACGGGCAGGGAATAGAGGATGGCCTTCATGCGCGGGCTGTGCACATACGCCAGCCAGGTCGCCTGCGCCGACACGGCCAGCATCAGCGCCAGATCCCACACCCCGAAATCAAAGTTCAGCGACAATCCTTCATCTCCTCACTTGATGACCACGGGCTTCAAACCGGCATGGTTGGCAAAGGCCAGCAATCCTTCCAGCCGGTTGCCCAGCACCAGCGCACTGTGGTGCGTACCGCCATGGCGGGAATATTCCTCGAGGAAACGGACCACGCCCGACTTCGGCCGGATCCAGCCACGCACCACACTCTCCATGTCCTTACGCCGCGTGTCCGCCAGCACGGTCACCGGCACCAGCACCAGCCCGAAGGTATTCCCGGGACCCGGCGCCAGGTTCACAAACACCGCCGGACCCTTCTTCAACCCGCACGTGATCACGGCCGGGTTCTTGGTGCCGGGAAACAGGAACGGCTTCTCGACCAGCACCGGCCGGCCTTCCGCCACGGCGGGGTTGATCTCGCCCATGTGCGATAGGAAAACCGAATCCCCTTTCCAGTCCGGACAGAACACCTCGGTGAACGTCGTGGAACCGAAAGAGCGCTGGAGTGCTCCGACCATGGCGGCGGTCAGCACGTCCCCTTCCCCGCCGTATCCGATCCCGCGCTCCATGCCCTTGGAGGCCTCAAGGAACGGCAGGGTGTCAACCCCGTGGCTTCCATTAAAGGCCAGGAAATTCATGCTGAAGGCGCCATATCCACCATCTTCCAACAACCGCCGCAATCCCAGGGAGACCAGGACCGATCGTTCATGCACCGAACGGTCCGCCATCACCCGGTACCGTTCCCGGTCCCGTCCCAGTTCCGCCGACACATCCCGCGAACTCACGGCGCGCATGGCCTTGCCCAACTCGGCAACTCCCACCTGCTTGACGGTGATACCGAGCTGCTGGCGCATCACGGTTTCCGGCACGGCAAAATCGCCCATGCCCTTGAACGATTCGCCGATGCGCAGGGCACGGGTGGTCTTCAGCTGGCGGGCGGCACAGGCGGCCCGGGCCTGTTCAGCGGCGCGTTCCAGCACATCCGAATTGCCGAGATGCCCGGCCACAATGCTGAAGGGCCGTCCGTTGCGTCGCAACATCGAGGCAAAATCCATCACCCCATGAACCCCATGGTTGTACATGATCCGGTCCGGATGAACCTTCTGGTCGAACGACAGGTCCATGGTGGTGTCGAGAATGATCAGCGGCACATCGAGCTTCGCCATGGCCGCCACCGACTCCAGCGACGGCGAATACGCCAGGTGCAGGGTGATCATGCAATCCACATCGGCCTTGCGGAACTGGTTCACGGCGCGCTCGAATTCCGGCTTGATCCGGCACACCGGAGCCGACACCACATCCAGGCCGCAGGAGCCCAGGCCACGTTCAATGGATTCCAGGAACGCCTTGAACCCCGCCCGGCGTTCGGGCAGGGCATCATCATAGAGTTTCAGGTACAACGGCAGAAAACCCACCTTCGGACGTGTCTTCATCTTCCTGTTCCTTTCACGGCAATCTTCTACCATGCCGAACTTGCTCTTTCATTCCCCGGTAGGGCGAGGCGTCCATCCGGAACGGGCTCACGGGAGTTCGCCCCTCCATGCGCTTCGCTCCCCAACATCCACTTCTCCCGAACTGGAGGGCGGAGCTCCTGCGACGCCGCTCGGGACCCCGTCCACCTTCCTCATCACCCGATCACCAGTCCGGTCGCATCCGCCGACTTGCCATACACATGATGGACCGCCTTCACGTACTGCTCGAACCGCGTCCGCACCCGGTCCCGAACCCTCGGATCCACCTGGACGGCCCGGCTGATCCTGGCCTTGGCCACCGTCCGGTTCAGTGCATACACGGTTCCGCGCGCCCCGGCAAGGTCCCGTTCCTCATACGCCACCACCGGCAGCGGATCGAACAGCGCACCGATCAACTGCGTGAGTGCGGCGCTCTTGCTGGCCCCGCCGCCCAGCACCACGCAATCCACGCCGCGGCTCAGCCGGACCGCGTCAAACACCCGCGCCAGCTCGAACGGCAGCGACACCGCCACCGCCTTGAAAATATCCTCCCGCGTGGTGGACGCGCTCATGCCGATCACTGTCCCGGCTCCCACCACATCCGGCTGAACCGGGTTGGCGCGGTACAACCACGGCAACGCCACCAGGCCGGCAGGCGGCAACAGGTCCTCGCG
>Ga0208961_1000713_pt1 | contig 12855 bp, 7 predicted proteins | sample RifOxyB3_FD_184034 | JGI IMG/M metagenome (GOLD analysis project Ga0208961, IMG submission 184034) | Groundwater microbial communities from Rifle, Colorado - Rifle Oxygen_injection B3 (SPAdes) | ecosystem: Environmental > Aquatic > Deep subsurface > Groundwater | place: Rifle, Colorado, United...
ATGGATGAGCGAGAAGGCCGTTGCCATTGGCACCTATTGCGTTGCATCGGGTATCGATGTTGTGCTGGGACTGCCGTTTCACATTTCCGGTTCCGAGAAGGTGACCAATTTTCTCAACAAGGGAACACACGAGCTCTTTGGCGCCTCGTTTCACGTATGCCCCGATCCGCACGAGGCCGCAACGCTTGTCATGGACCTGATAAACGCCAAACGCGACAAACTGAATATCAACAAAAAGAGTGAGCGCACGCTTCTTGATATGAAACAGAGGAGAGAGGCCCATGTCTAAACACATCAGCACACAGGCCATTGACGGTGCCATCGAATGGGTGGCGCGCGCCGAGGCAAAACTCGACCAGGCCATTGCGGCCAAGGGCGAATCGTGTACCATTGGTTTTCCGGACACAGCCTATTTTCTGCCCATCATTTATTCTCTTACCGCTGAGAAGATGCAGACGCTTGCTGACCTGCGCTGCATTCTCAAACGTGCAAAAGCGCTGGTTCCGGCCCGGCCCGCGGGTTCGGTCTGGCTGCCCTATCTTGGCAATACGCTCGATGCGGGTGTTGCCTCGCTTTTTGCCTGTGAAGTCATTGAGGCGTGCAAATATCTCATTGGCCCAAATCCGGCTGAAGGAATCTGGCTGGGCGCTGCAAACGATATTATCATGCGTGAGCGGGGAATAGAATTTGTCGACGGTACAGCGCCGGGGTTTGCGGCCATCACGGGTGCAGCGCCTACGACCGAGATTGCGGTGGCCATTGCGCGCGAACTTCAGGAAAAGAACCTCTATGTGTTCATGGCCGGTTCGACCAATGGCAAACAGTTTGCCGAGCAGCTCCACGAGGCGGGCGTGCAATTGGGATGGGAGACGCGGCTGGTCCCGTTTGGCAGGGATGTCTCGGCCCTGGTATATGCGCTTGGATTTGCCAACCGGGCCGCGCTTTCGTTTGGTGCGGTAAAACCCGGGGATTTCGCGGCCAACCTTCAGTACAATAAAAACCGGGTTTTTGCCTTTGTTTTGGCCTTTGGCGAAGTTGACAAGGAAAAATACGCGGCCGCTGCCGGCGCAATCAACTACGGCTTTCCGGTCATCGCAGACACAGATATTCCTCAGATTCTTCCCACGGGAATCTGCACCTATGAGCATGTTGTGTCAAACGTATCCCATGCGGTCATGGTTGAAAAAGCGCTCGAAGTACGCGGGTGCAAGGTCAAGATAACCAAGGTGCCGGTACCCGTGCCTTATGGTCCTGCGTTCGAAGGCGAGCGCATCCGCAAGGCAGACACCCAGGCCGAATTCGGCGGCAACAAGACCACGGCCTTTGAATTTGTCACCTCGCGCGAACTTGAGGAAGTGGTCGATGGAAAGATCGATGTTATTGGTCCGGACATTGACCAAATTCCTGAGGGCGAATGCATGCCTCTTGCCATCTGGGTCGAGGTGGCGGGCCGAAAAATGCAGTCTGATTTTGAGCCCATACTTGAACGCCAGATACATCATATGCTCAACGGCGCCGAAGGCCTGTGGCACATGGGCCAGCGCGATATTATCTGGACGCGTGTGTCAAAGGCCGGTTTTGCCAAGGGACTGCGGCTCAAACACTATGGCGAAATCATCCATGCTAAATTTCTGTCAGACTATCCGGCCATTGTCGATAAAGTCCAGGTCACTATGATCACTGACAGGGACGAAGTTGAGAAGCGCATTGTCATAGCACGAAAGGTCTATAACGAGCGCAACAGGCGCATGGAATCCATGACTGACGAAGCAGTGGACACTTTTTATTCATGTTTGCTTTGTCAGTCTTTTGCCCCAAACCATGTGTGCATTATAACGCCTGAACGGTTGGGCCTGTGCGGTGCGTATAACTGGCTCGATGGCAAGGCAGCATACGAAATAGACAACACCGGCCCCAACCAGCCGGTCATAAAAGGCGAGTGTGTTGACCCGGTCAGGGGAATTTGGAAAAACATCAATGACTATGTGTTTATCAATTCGCACAAGACCATTGAGACATTTTCCGCATACTCGATCATGGATCATCCCATGACCTCGTGCGGGTGTTTCGAGGTTATCTGCGGCTATGTTCCCGAATGCAACGGGGTCATGGTGGTCAACCGCGAGTTTACCGGCGATACGCCAAGCGGCATGATCTTTTCAACGCTTGCCGGCTCGGTGGGCGGCGGCCAGCAGACCCCTGGTTTCATGGGCTGCGGCAAGGTCTTTCTGACCTCCCGCAAGTTTCTTAAGGCAGACGGCGGTTTTAAAAGACTGGTCTGGATGCCAAAAGAATTAAAAGAACTCCTGAAAGAAGATCTGGTAAAGCGTTTTGAGGAGCAGGGAGTTCCGGGTCTTCTGGATCAGATCGCGGACGAGACCGTGGCAACGGACGCCAAACAGATACGTATGCACATGGAAAAAGTAGGTCATCCAGCGCTTGGAATGGACGACATGAGTGTATCGACGCAGGTCGCTGCGAAGCAGGAAGAGGTCAAGCCAGAGCCAGTCAAGGTTGAGGTCAAGGCTGAGGCTCATGCTGAGGTCAGGGACAAGAAGACCGAAATAACCCCTGAACTTATTGAAGAAATAACAAACAAGCTTACCGAAAAGGTCAGGAAAGACTTCAAGGCGCGGGTAACCGAAGAAATCGTCAAAGACATTATCAATACCTTAAGCGAAAAATTTCTGGGATTAAAAGCCGCTGTTCAATCCATACCGGAAAGGCCCAGGCCTCTTCCGGTAAAACCATCAATAAAACCGGCTGTGTCACAAGGACCCAGGGCATTGGACCGGATTGCGGGAATTACGGCTTTCAACGTTAAAAAAGATACAGGGACAATCCCGGTGAATACAGTCACGCTGGGCGCAACGCGCGAGCAAGGCGGGACCAGAGGAAAGGTCTGCCAGATTGGCGGAGCAACGGCAATGCCGTTTCATCTCTGGGAAGGCGTTATGCCAAACAAACCCCTTGTTGCCATGGAGGTCTTTGATGTTGTGGGGCCAAAGTACCCGGCAGTGCTCAGAGAAATCTACGGCGACCTGCTGAACCATCCTGCTGACATGGCAAAGGCCTGCGTTGAAAAATACGGTGCAGAGCTTATCTCCGTGCGGCTCGAAGGCACGCACCCGGAAAAAGGCGACCGTACGCCCGATCAGGCGGTCGAACTTGTCAAATCAGTGCTTGCGGCAGTGGATGTGCCCCTCATTATCACGGGCCACAGCAGTTTTGACCGGTGCAATGAGGTGATGAAGGCAGTGGCAGCCGCGTGCAAGGGCGAAAATCTTCTGTTAAACTGGGTCGAATCCGATAATTACCGTACCATTGCGGGCGCAGCGCTGGCCTATGGCCATTCGGTTGTGGCCATGAGCCCCATTGACGTTAATATCGGCAAGCAGCTCAATATTCTGTTGTCGAACATGGACGTAAAACCTGGCCAGATTGTCATGGATGCAATGACCGGCGCCATGGGATACGGCATAGAATACACCTATTCGGTCATGGAGCGGATACGGCTAACCGGCCTTGGCGGCGATGCCATGCTCGCGTTTCCCATTATTGTGTCGCCCGGACAGGAGTGCGCGAAGATCAAGGAACTCAAGTCCAGTGAAAAAGAGTTTCCCGCCTGGGGCGAGCTTAAAAAACGCGCCGCCCTCTGGGAACTCACCACTGCGACCAGTCTGCTCTATGCTGGCGCGGATGTTTTTATCATGTATCACCCGGATGCTGTGCAGGGTTTAAAAAACACCATTGAACAGCTCATGGACGGGAAAGGAAAGGCATAACATGGCAGCATTAACCGGACTCCAGATACAGAAACTTCTTCCCAAAACAAACTGCAAGGAATGCGGTTCAAACACCTGTCTGGCCTTTGCCATGAAGCTGGCGGCCAAGAAGACGGAACTGTCCGAATGCCCCTACGCGTCGGACGAGGCAAAGCGCGTTTTGGGCGCTGCGTCCGAACCGCCGGTGAAGTGCGTTGACATTGGACCCGGACGGACATTGAAAATTGGCGGTGAAACAGTCCTGTATCGTCATGAAAAAACCTTTGCGCATCAGACGCTTTTAGCGGTCAATGTCAGCGACACGGACAGCATCGAAACCGCTGATACGATTCTGAAAACCGTTCGAGACTATGTGCTCGAACGGGTGGGAGAGCGGCTGGTCATTGACATGGTAAGCGTGACCCAGAAAGGCACGGACGCCTCAGCCTTTGTTTCGCTGGCAACCAAAGCGTGGGAAATGACGAAGAAACCCCTTGTTCTGAACAGTCCGGATCTGAAGGCCTTGGTTTCGGCCGCTGCCGCTGTCAAAGGTTCGCGGAGCATCATAGCATCCGCCACTCCCGGAACCGCTGACCAGCTTTGGCCTGTGGCAAAGGAAAACGACCATGCGCTGGCGCTTACCGCGGAAAGCCTGGACGATCTTGTTCCGCTTGCCGCGCGGGTCAAGGACGCGGGGTTCAATGATCTTCTTCTGCAGTTTTCCACCCATTCGCTGGCCGAGCTTTTTCAGACCAATACCATTGCGCGGCGGACCGCGCTCAAGGATTCCTACAAACCGCTCGGGTATCCGACGCTCCGGTTTGTTGAGACAGGCGGCCTGATGGCCGATACTGCCGAAGCAATAAATGAAATCTGCAAGTTCGGCGGCGTGTGCGTGCTTCCGGGATTTGATGCTGCGCAGATGGCGTCGCTCATGACCCTGCGCCTGAACGTCTATACCGATCCGCAAAAGCCCATTCAGGTAGAACCAAAGGTTTATCCTGTGGGCGAACCCAAGGCCGATTCGCCTGTTTTTGTAACAACGAATTTTTCACTCACCTATTTCATGGTATCAGGTGAAATTGAGAACAGCGGCCTATCCGCCTGGCTGGTAGTGCCTGAATGTGAAGGCATGAGCGTACTTACTGCCTGGGCAGCGGGAAAATTTTCGGGCAGTACTATTGCCAAATTTATCAAGGAAATCGGTTTTGAGCAACAGGTCACTTGCCGCAACATTGTCATACCCGGCTATGTGGCCCAGATATCAGGCGAACTTGAGGAAAATCTGCCGGGCTGGAAGGTGCTGGTGGGCCCGCAGGAGGCCGCGGATATCGAGAGTTTTGTAAAGGCTAGGATATGACCTCACCCCGCTGGACTTTCCAGGCCAGTCGATCCTCTCCTGCAAGGAGAGGGTAAAAGAAAAAAAGAAAAATATCATGCCTGTCATTGAATTTCTTCCCTCGAAGAAGACCATACACGTTGCGGCTGGCGCGCTGCTGCATGATGCTGCGCGCAAAGCGGGCGTGGAAATCGACGTGCCGTGCGGGGGAAAAGGCACCTGCGGCAAGTGCGTGGTCAAAATCAAATCAGGGCAGGTTGATACCGAGAGTTTTGGCATGCTGCCGCCCGAGGCTGCGACCGAGGGCATTGTGCTTGCCTGCCGCACCAGGGTGCTTGACGAGTGCGTGGTGGTGGAAGTACCTGACCGCAAGGGGTATGAAGGCGGTAAATTTTCAGACGAGGACGAGACCTATCTTGTCCGTGGCGAGCTGCTGCCCCAGAAGTGGCAGTACGATCCCCTGGCTGTCAAATGGCTTCTCCAGGTGCCGGGACCAAAACTGGGCGACGGCCTCTCGGACCTCGACCGTCTTACCCGTGCCATCCAGCAATGGTGGGGGAAAATAGAGATCGTCTACCCGCTCTCTGTCATCCGGGACACTGCAGAAGCCCTGCGCTCTGAAGACGGCCAGGTCACCATCACCTTTGTGCGCGACCAGGAGCGCGTGCATGCCATTCGCATAGAAAAAGGCGATACCACGCTGCGCCATTTTGCCATTGCCGTTGACGTGGGCACTACTACCATTGCGGTGCAGCTTATAAATCTGGGACAGGCCAATATTCTCTGCACGCGCACTGATTATAACGGACAGATACCGTGCGGACTCGATGTTATTTCCCGGATCAACTATGCGGCACGGCCCGACCGACAGCAGGAGTTGCGCACGCGTGTACTCGATACCATAAACAAGCTCATCAAGCAAGCGGCCGAGAGCCACGGCGTGCAGCCCGAGGAGATCTGCAACGCGGTGATCTCGGGCAATACCACCATGACCCATCTGCTCCTTGGACTCAAACCCGAATACATCAGGCTCGATCCCTATACGCCAACAGTTCATGAAGTCCCGTATTTAAACGCAGCTGACACGGGCATCACGATCAACCCCGATTCCTGGATCTATTTTTCACCAAGCGTGGGCAGTTATGTGGGCGGCGATATTACCGCGGGCGTGCTCTGCACTGATCTGTCCACGCCTATTGATGAAATGAATCTCTTTATCGACATTGGAACAAACGGCGAAATTGTTCTTGGCAACAAAGATTTTCTTATGGCATGCGCCTGTTCGGCAGGGCCTGCTTTTGAGGGCAGCGGCATTGAATGCGGTATGCGGGCCGCGCTTGGCGCGGTTGAAAAGGTGAAGGTCGATCCCATCACAGGTATTGCCAGTTACTCGACCATCGGCGATGTGCGGCCTAAAGGCATTTGTGGATCGGGAATAATCGATCTATTGGCCGAATTGTTTATTACCGGATGGCTCGATTCTGCCGGCAAACTGAACCGAGTCAGAGAATGTGCTTGTATAAAAACAATTGGCAAGCGTACGTATTATATCATTGTACCCGAAACGCAGAGCGGCATCGATAAACCCATCATGATAAGCGAACTGGATATAGAGAATATTATCCGGGCAAAAGCAGCCATCTATTCGGCATGCACGCTCATGCTCAACCAGGCGGGCATGGATTTTAACGATCTGGCGCATATTTATATTGCCGGCGGTTTTGGCCGTTTCCTTGACCTTGAGAAGGCCAAAATCATCGGCCTTGTACCCGATGTGGCAAAGGAGAAATTCCATTATATCGGCAATGCGTCGCTCATGGGATCGTATATGGTGGTTGTGTCGCAGGAATACAAGGAGCATCAGCAGGAACTGGCGCGGCGCATGACCTATATGGAGCTCAGCTCAGACCCTGCATACATGGACCATTATACAGGGGCGCTGTTTTTACCCCATACTGATCCTTCGCGGTTTCCCTCTGTTTTGCACATGAAACAGCGTCTCTGAACAGGAATACCTCACTCAAACCGTTTGTCCGATCCCCATAGTGTTGTATGTTGCCGCGCGGCAGCAGCTCGGTCAGCACGGGCCTGCTCCAGATCATTTTTAATGGTCATGGCCAGGGGCAGAGCCACCACAAGCCCCATGACACCCAGAAGCGCTTCACCGACAAGCAGGGCAAGGAGCGTGACGAACATGGGCACATCGATAATGGTACCGATGATTTTGCTGTTCAGAAAGTATTCCAGCTTATGAACTCCCACAAGCAGGCCAAGGCATATCACGGCAGCCAGGGGGCCCACGGAAACCAGCGCTGTGATCGTAAGAATAGTGTTTGATATCAGGTTGCCTACCACGGGGATCAGCCCGCAGATGAATACGACAAATACCAGCGTGGTCTTGTGGGGAATGTCGAGGACAATGAGTACCACGGTGGTGATGGCGGTATTGATGAGCGAGATAAAAAGCTGTCCCATCATGACCTTGCGGAAATATCCGAAAAAGGTGTGTGTGCGGTTGACTACAAAAATGAATACATAGGACATTAAGCTGTCCTGCGTTCGTGTAAAAGTGGCGCTGATTCTGTCTCCTTCAAGGAACATGAGAAGATTCAGGACCGCCGCAAAAATGAAATATACCATTCCTTTGGAAACAACATTGAGGATGCCAAGGGTCTTGGAAAAGATATCGGAACTTTCAGAGACGGCATAATTCTTAATGATCGCGATATCGATCACAATACCATAGCGTGCGGAAATGCCGGCCAGAAAGCGCAGCGTGTCGCGCTGAATGGCGGTCCAGTAGCGTGCAAGGTCGGTCAGAAGCCGTGGGGCAACAACCATACAGCAGAAACCAATGGCTGTTACCAGGACTGCATAGAGAAACCAGAGCAGAATGCGACGCGGCATCCAGGGAATACGGCGACCAAGGCCATTGACGAAGATGTCGGTCACTAGATGGATGAAGAGCAGGAATACGCACAATGACAGCAGATGGAATTTAACAATCAGGACCACCAGGCCAACACATACCGCGTATCCCAGGAAGTCTTTTTTTAAATGATGGAGTATTTCTTCTATCATAGGGACCGGAAATATATAATAAATATCAATGCTATAGAAATGATGGTACGGTGTTATAGTCCGGCGTGCTTTCCGGCCCATTCGCCGGGCGCCTTGCCGAACTTTTTCTTGAATATATGCTGGAAATTCGGCGCATCCTCAAAACCAACCATTTCCCCGACTTCCTGGATTTTATACTTGCCGCTTTTTAATAAGATGCGGGCTTCCTTGAGTTTCCATTCCATCTGGTATGCTTTAGGGGTGAATTTATACAGGTCGTTGAATTGACCCGTAAAGAGCTTATAGCTTATGCCGCATTGCCGCGCCAGGTGCGGGAAATCGATCTTTCTAAAATAATTTTTCTGTATATAATCCCGCGCTTCTTCAATAAGCGTGATGGTTGTACTTTTCCTGTTGCTCTGGAGCAGTACCGGAATATGCTCAAAGGTTATCGCATACATCAATGACTGTATATACCTGATTGGCTCAGACCGGAACCGGTAGAGTTTTTCAGGGGTCGTTTTAAAGGCGATCAATTGTTCGCTGGCGATTGTATCCATGTCCAGCTCAGAAGGCCGCGTACTTATGGTCATTTTTTTCAGAGAGAATATGCCCTGCCAGAAATACATATACAGGTGAGATGTGTATGTTCCAAAAAGCGGAGACGTGTCCGGATACTCGAGTATCCGTTTATCACCGATTTCGAGGGTCATATGGGCGCCAATTCTTGTAAGGGTAAGAGTGAAGGGTGTGCCCGCTTCCACATGGTCAGCAATACCGCTTGCAAGGAGCGCGTTACGCCGCCTGAACTGGCAGACAAGCTTTTGTGAAAACCGCAGGTCAAATTGGTAACCAAGGTCGAACAAAAACGACCTGCTTCCTGAAAAGGGCCTTCCAAAGCCAATGGTGACTTCGCAGTTGTGCTCGAACACGCATATGCATTCGATGCGCAGGTCCTGGTTGGGGAAATTTACGGCCTTGGAATAAATCATATAGCTTGTTCCCGCTCCAATACCCGGACACAAGGCCACGGTATCCGGTAATGGCCGGGAAATACAGACCCTGTCCATGACAAACCGTGCTTTAAGGGACTGGAGAAGGCCGCTTTTGGTGAAAAGGTCAAAGTTTTGTTCCCATGGGTTTCCGGGTTTTTCAGACAAACTTTTTATATAGCGTACTTTCTCGTCGTTTAGGAAGGGGTTTGGGTGCTGGTATTGTTCTTCAATGAATGAAAAGAGGGATGAACCCGCGATTTTTGATTCCTCAAAGAAATTGAGGAGCGTGAGAAATTCGGTATTATAGGTGTGTATCCTGAAATCACAATGGGTTAAAACCATGGGCTGGCTCAGCCTGCGATAGAGGCACATAAGCCACTGGGCAATGGGTGAATTAAACCGCTGCGGCGCAAGGCTTATTCGAATAGATTTCCCGGCATTGTCTTTGAACCAACTAGTGTAGGAAAACTGGAAAATCCCGGTATTGCTTTCCCTGAGTATCGACGGATGCTGTGATTTGATAAAAAGATTGTCCGGACAAACTGGGTTTTTACGGATGAAATCAAGATCCAGAAAATCCTGGTCCATGGGTTCAAGGATCGTGAAAAGGTCTGAAAGCTTTTTTCCCAAGACCTCTTTTCGGTCCCAAAACGCCAGATAGGGTATATTGCCGGAGGCCTCGCAGATGCAGCCGGTATTATCGATTATCAGTTCTAATAGATTGGGATTATTGAGGGTTACGAGTTGTTTCATATCACTTTAAGCGTTAAAATACATCAAAATCGGCTTAAATTACCAATTTATTTTCTGTTTATACCATTTAAATACATCAATAAATAAAGTATAATAATTTAAGTAAGACAATGAACGATTTAAAGGAGGTTCTATGGCAATGAAGATTTTCTTTCTTATTTCCATGCTCTGCATGGCTCTTACAGCAGCAACAATCGTCGAGTCCATACCTGGTACCACCCAGCATAGTTGGACCGCAATGCAGGAATATACACGGCCAATCATAAGGGAAGATGGCATAACAACTATCAATCTGCATTTCAGGGTGTACCGTTATGGCAGCGCAACGGCCAATCTTCCTTTTGTGGTCCAGGTCCACGAATGGGGCGGCGGTTGGGATACCATGGAACCTAAATACTATTATATGCCCAATGGCTTGTCCTTTGCCGCAATCAATTTCCAGTTCGAGAACTCATCGGACAATACCTGGAACTGGTGGTATGGAAACGTCAACCTTTCCACGTCCAGGACCATACCATGGATCCACAATGCTATTATCTCCATTATACACGAATGCGAGACTACGGACCTTGTCCAGACCGCCGTGGGAGCAACAATCGATACCAACCGCATCTATATTACCGGCGGCAGCATCGGCGGAACAGGCACCCACCAGCTGGGCATGCGCCATCCGGAGATTTTTGCCGCATATTTCGCCATGTCAGGATGGTCGCGGTTTGACGATGAAGGCGGCGTGTGCGGGGCAAACGCTTTTCAATCCTCATTTCTAAAGATTATCGGTTCGTGCGAAGGTTGCGACAGGGGGTATCCCATCAAATATCCGGACAGGGACACGGTGTATATCAAGGTAAATGCTGACCAGACGCATCTTCCGTTGGGTCCGGAATTGCGCGCAATGGATTATACAAACCTGGCCTATTACCTGGACCAAGTTCGTGATCCTTCCTGGCCAGCGCCTTTTGCCATGTTTTCAGGCAATGTACCGCCGGTATATGGCCACAATGATCTCAATCATATGGGGGACAATCTTTGGCCAGTGCTGGAAGCCCAAAAGCGGGGATATGTATATTTACGAGGTAATAGTTTTAATCTTTTCAATGGTGGCATGCAGTATATGCAGAATTTCCGGCGCAACCAGAGCTTTCTGGCGTTCACGAATCGTAATTACGGCCTGAACGACTGCCTTTACCTCGATGGATGCACCACGACCGGCCGTTTCAATGACATTGCCGTACATGGGTGGGACCATACCACCATAGTCGATGAAACGAACCATTATTATGTAAAACTGACCGGCGCGGGAACCGCTGATGTCACGTTGCGCAGGCTCCAGCAGCTTGTTCATACTCCTGGCACTGTGTATGATCTGAAGATCAATAATACGGCATCCGGCCAGATTACCGCTGACCAGTACGGGCTTGTCACCATCCCGCAGGTGGCCGACGCCGCGTCAATCGACCTGGTTGTCCATGGGTCAGGCGTGGATCAGGGTACAGACCTGCAGGCCTCGGATGTTGTGATTGCGCCGAATCCGTTTAATCCGGCCGTTACGATTTCCGTAGGGGCGTCACGCATCATTGAGAGCAGCCGTGCGAGCGTGACTCCCTTACATTTGGCCATATACAACGCCAACGGCCGGTTTGTCACGGATTTAACATCACATATCATCAACGGGTCTGTTTCCTGGGACGCATCCAACCAGCCCAGCGGCATTTATATCATTAAGGTCCGTATGGGACATAGGGAGATAATCAAACGGGCAACATTGCTGAAATAAATTAATCGTATAATAAAGGGGTTGTATGTTTCGAGAAATCGGTTTATTGAAATGTATTTTTGCCATTGGTTTTCTGTCCTTTTCAGCATATTGCCAGGCCCCGTACATTATCCCGCAACCCCGGGAAATGCGCATAGACGCCGGATCCTTCACAATTAATGGATCAACGGCAATAGTCACGTCCGATACGTTCCTGGGAATCGGTCAGTATCTTTCAGATTTTCTGGCAATACCAACCGGATTCAGCCTGCCAGTAAGCGGTATAAGCGGCGCATATCCGGTCCACAGCATTGTGATTGACACAGTACACGATAGTGCGCTTGGCACTGAAGGATACAGCCTGCAGGTATTGCCGGACAAGATCATCATACGGGCGCAGGGAGGCGCGGGCGCTTTTTACGCCTGCCAAACGCTGCGGCAGATGCTGCCATTATGCATTGAAAGTCAGACAGCCATGGCGGACACACATACGGGATTGGCCCTGTTTTCCCTGGCGCGGCTGCCTGCTCGATGTTGGCCGTCATTTCCGGTCAAAGGCGTACGTTAAAAAATATATCGACCTTTTGTCATACCATAAAATGAACCGTTTTCACTGGCATCTTACAGAGGACCAGGGATGGCGCATTGAAATTCTTGGCAAACCGAAACTGACGCAGATAGGCGCCTGGCGGGAAGACGGCAGCGGTGGCACATACGGGGGCTATTACTCCCAGGATGATGTCCGCGAGATTGTCGCCTATGCGCAGAGCAAATTCGTGGAGATTGTTCCGGAAATAGAGATGCCAGGCCATTGCATGGCAGCGCTGGCTTCGTATCCGGAACTGTCGTGCACGGGCGGTCCTTTTGTGGTGCCAACCAGCTGGGGTATCAAAGAGGACGTCTATTGCGCGGGCAACGACAGCGTGTTCACCTTTCTCGAAGATGTGCTTGATGAGGTTGTTTCTTTGTTCCCTTCACAGTGGATCCATATCGGCGGTGATGAATGCCCCAAGGCCCGCTGGCAGGCATGTCCCAAATGCCAGGCCCGTATGGTCGCAGAGGGCTTGGCCGATGAGAACGAGTTGCAAAGCTACTTTATCCAGCGCATAGAAAACTATTTGCAGACTAAAAACAAACGGATTATAGGATGGGACGAAATTCTGGCTGGCGGGCTTGCGCAAAACGCCA
>Ga0208961_1000715_pt1 | contig 12823 bp, 16 predicted proteins | sample RifOxyB3_FD_184034 | JGI IMG/M metagenome (GOLD analysis project Ga0208961, IMG submission 184034) | Groundwater microbial communities from Rifle, Colorado - Rifle Oxygen_injection B3 (SPAdes) | ecosystem: Environmental > Aquatic > Deep subsurface > Groundwater | place: Rifle, Colorado, United...
ATTCTTTCATGTGATTTTTGTATGAATCAAAAATCTTTTGATTTCTCTCATCGGTAATTCTGCCTTCTAATTTGTCCAGGTATTCGGTTAGTTCTAACATTTCCGTCGTCATTAAAATTTGTATGGGAAAATCAATTGAATTAAGAAACTTTTGAAACGTCAGCATAATAGTCTCTTGTTCATTTTGATGTTTTATTCCAAAATTAAGGGAATCAACCTTTAGTACTGCTATCTTATTTTTTCTTATCATCTTCAAAAAATACCTCCTTTATATTCCCAATTCCAAATGCTTGCTTAATTTTCTCAGGATCTTTTAATTCTCTTAATTTAAACCAAGTATACCAATTTTTCAAGTGAATTGATAAATCAAAAAACATAAATCCCGTAGCAAGAATGATTGGAAACATTGTTAAAAATATTCTAATCTCAAGAGGAGCTTTTAATTTGAATAATAGCGAAAAAACTATTGGAAAGAACACTAACGCATAGAACAATTGCCCGAATGTCAATCCGAATACTATCTTTTCTTTATATTCTAATTGTTGAGGTATCTCATACATTCTACAAAGCTCCTGCAACTTTTACCACAGTTCCAACTGGGCCAGAAAATGTACTTGCCGCTTTAAAAATTACAAATAACGCTAAAAAAATTGTTGCTATATCTACTAGGGCAAAAGCTCCAATCATAACTACAATTTTCATATTAGCAAAAATTGGAAGCTCTAAGAATTTTGAAGACGCTAGAAAAATTATCGAATAAAAAAAAGGCAGTGTTATTAAAATAAATAAATAGTTTAAAATTAGTTTCCCGTATTGATTTAAGGGATTTATAAAATAAAAGAAAATTCCTATCGAGAAGAACACTACTCCAATTCCTACACAAATATATCTAAGAGTTAATAAAATCAAAGTCGTAACTAACACCGCGATATAAGGAATAATTAATACCAGCTCTAATCCTATGTTACCTAAGCTATCTACAGTTATCAAGAAAAAATCTTCTTGAATCAAACTGAAAACTACTGTGGACATTGCAGAAATTGTTTCTAGTATAAGACGGTATACGAAAAAACTTGTCTGCACAAGAATTATCATTATAATGGTATTCATTAGTTCTCGTTTCGCTTTTTCTCGCTGTTCTGGAGAATGCCCAGATAGCATAAACCTAAATCCAGTTATCAAAATAAGTATACCATAGAAAAGTGAAAGGATATAAATTATTATTGACCATGTCCCAACAAAAAGTTCTATATTAACAGGCTCAATCATTAGATTATTTACCAAAATTAAGAGAGTTTTAATTGGAAGATTTAAAATATAAAGAAGAAATTCAAAGAGGTTTTCTACAAGGCAAGATCCTAAATTAGTAATTCCGCAAGTGCTCATAGCAAATTAAGCAGAAGATAGTATTTTTTTAGGAATGAATACAATATATATACGAATAGTGATATCGAGGAAAAATCAATTAGGAATTTTTTGTTGTCCTCACTTATTACTGCCCTTTCTTCTGGTTTATTTAATTGAAGTATACATGGGACTTCTTTTCCCAGTGTTGATTCAAAATTTCCATTAAGTGAAGCTTCATTGGAATCTATTGCATCTTGAATTAAGATATCTTTTTCTTTTTGAGGCCAGTCTTGGTCTTCTATATATTCGCAAAATTTATACTCTTCTCCATTTAATTTTGTACAATTAAAGGCAGTTGCTAAAGGTAAGACTAAAGCAACTGCTAATAAAAAAACAAAGGTTTTTTTCATCACTATCCTAAGATTAGGTTTACGACAAAAGGTGCTGCCCATATTACCATGAGCCCCACGATGACATACATCACCATGTTCTTAGCCTTTTCTCGTTTGCCTGGGTCAGATCCGCTTGCGATATATGTTATCCCTGCAAATAACATTACTAGTCCAGAAACTATTGTAGCTGCATACTTGATTAAGTCATATATTACCGTTAGTGGTGCTAAGATTTCTTCAAAATCTGCGTCAGTTGCGGCTATGGTTAATCCTACTTGGGCTATTGTTAAAAGCAAGAAAATTGCAATCAACAGGATTCTTAGGGTTTTTCGTTTAGTTGGGTATGGTTTTTGTGCCATTGTAAAATTTGCTTCAACTCTTTTTTGTTTGGATATTTTTGTTTTAAAAATCCTAGACAAGTTTTACAAATTTCTTCTTCTATAAAATCCCCGCAGAGGATACATTTTGTTTTCATGATTGTGCTTGATAGACTTATTATAAAGGAACTCGGAGAAATTTTTTGGGCAAAAAATAGGGCAAAATTTTTCTCCGATTTATTTTAAGGATTAATTTCTTGAGTTGATTATGGAAGAAATATCAGAAGACATTGGAGAACAAGTTATTTCTCAACTTAAAGAATTGATAAGACTTATCGAAGAGAAATTCAAACAAAATGGAAACAAACAAAATAATTCATGCCGACTGTATCGAATACATGAAGACATTGCCCAATAATTGTATAGATCTAATAATCACAGATCCTCCATATGGAGACAATGTTGCTTATGGATTTAATAATAAAACCATAAAAAATAATGAGAATCCCCTGATTAATTGTTCGGCTCTCGTTGAAATGTATCGAGTTTTGAGAAGAAATAGATCACTTTATCTTTTCACAAACTGGAAACACTATCCATTTCTAACCGAATTTGTTATGAGGTATACCGAATTTAAAATAAGACATCTAGTAGTTTGGAAGAAACATAATTTCGGGCTAGGCTGGGCATTTAGACATCAATATGAATTTATTTTGGTTCTTGAGAAAGGAAAGCCAAGGTATAATTTGAAGAATTTTTCCGATATTCAGACTTGTAGTCATATTAATCATAATAAATTAAATCATCCCCACGAAAAACCTATTGATTTACTAATGAAAATGGTTGAACATAGTTCTGAAGAAGGAGACTTAGTTTTAGATCCATTTGCTGGTTCCGGTTCTACTTGTAAAGCCTGTGAGAAGCTTGGCCGGAAGTGGATTGGGATTGAGTTGGATGAGAAGTGGGTTAATCCAGAACTAAATTTTACAGGAGGTGAAAACTATGAATAAATATATAGAAAAGCGAAGAGATGCAATCAGAAACTCTAAGACTGACGAGGAAATTGATACAGTTTTGAATCGGACTTACGAAGATGGCTTTGAAGACGGAAGCGATGAAGGGAGGATTTAAATTTCCTAAGACCTCAATATTTACAAAAAAATTAGGGAACTAATTAAATTCTATTTTTCCTGGACGAGAAATATGATTTGCAAATATATGTTGAATCTGTGAGAAGAAAGGTTTTCTTAATGAGAAGAGGCTATTTAGGCCGGAGATGCTCTCATTTTTTATGGTTTTAAAAAATAGACAGTCAAAAGAAATAAGGAAATTCTTAGAGCTTCTTGATTTTCTTACTAACAATGGTTTTGTTATGGAATCCGAAACCCCGCTCATGGATATTTGTTTGTCCTTTTTGTAAAACTTGGTTTTATTGTAAATTTCATCAGGTATTAAAATACCGAAGATCAGTTTATGTGTCTTCCAATTTTTCTGTGAAAAATCACATTCTGGGGTGATCTCTAAAGCGATAATATCTACATCTTTTTCTTCATCAGTAGTAAGCGTTTTTTGAAAATATCTCTCCATAATCTCTTTTTTTAAATTGTCCTTATCAAAAGCAAATTGAAAATCAATTTTATCAAGAAATTCCTTATTTACTAGATATACCTTACCCGGTCTAACTTCCTCACAAGATTCATTAAAGTTTAGATTAAAGAGGCTATTAATTTTAGCCCTATCTGACTTTTCATATTCCCTGTCTTCTATATTCCTTATCTCTAAGGCAATATTGGGCCCATAATCTTGTTTCATAATAAATGAGTCGCTTTTCTCTTTAAAAAAATCGTTAAGAAGCATTTGTGGAACCCTTAATAAATTTTTATCATCATTATCCTTGGATCCAAGCTCCAATTCAGTATATTTTTTAAAATCTCTCTTAATCTTCCCGTCTATAACATTTAAAAAAGAATCTAGAGACACTTTCTTTTCATTTTCTCCTATAAATTCTCTCAATGTTTCACTAAGTGAACTATGTCCAAAACGTTCCCACTGGAATAAGACATTTACTAGTTTATCTAGAATTAATTTCTCCTCAATTCTTGTGATTATCCTACCTGAATCATCTTTGATCTCGTCTTTATTGAAGTCATCTATAATTAAAACAGGTAAAGAATTGTGAGATTTGGGCAATCTCTCTTTTAACAGCTTAAGCACTTCATTATTTTCTATACTTGCGGCCCAAATTACTAAGATATAAGGTCCGTTTTTTTGGGAGATTATTTTATGGAGGAAGTTTTCTATTACACTTTCCTTAGTTTTTACATCTACATCACTACTTACTCCAAGATTAAAGTCAAGAAAGACAAGCCTTATTCCTTCTTTTGGCTCATCGGGGAGATCCTCGAGTTTTGAGTAATAATTATAGGGGATACCTTTCTTATTTAGAGCTAATAGCAATTCATTGACCTCTTCTAATTTATCATCAATAACTACTGTTCGAATACCTTCTAGCTTCATTTTTCATCAAAAATCATTGCGATAATTGCTCCGTTTATTTCCTCGCCAACACCGCCCTCTTCTTTAGATAGAATCTTCAATTTGCCACCATGCTCCTTCATAATTTCATTAACTATATGCAATCCCAATCCCATACCATATTTTTTTCTAGAAATAAAAGGTTTGATCAAATACTCCAAATTGTCCTGAAAACCAGAGCCATTATCTCCAATTATAATTACAGGTTTATTATTCAACTCTCTTATGCCAACATAAATCTTCTTATTGGCAGGATTCTTATTCTCTATCCACCAAATAGAATTATCTATTAAATTCATTATTGAGCTAACTACCATCCGAGGAATAGTCCTACATTCAAAATCCTTCTTAAAATCTTTTCCTAATTCTATGTTGTGTAGCTTCAACCTAAATTCAACTCCGAAAAGCGCTTCTTCTGCGAGAGATTTTAAACTGTTCTGAGAAAATCCTTTCCTACTTATTAGTCGAGTATAATTTTTCAAGAGAGAATGCAGATGCTTTACTAATACAAGTATTCTTTCATTCTGAGTAGCTGTACCAATCTTCTTATTTAGCTCTTGAGTAATCTTTTCCATTTCATGAATTGCTATTGAGAAGTTCATCCCTGCACTAGATGTAATCAATAGTCTTTCACGTACTTCTTTAAAATCCTTCTCGATATTGTCAACATATTTCAATAATTCAGTTTTAAGTTCTTTTTGAGAAATTTTTCTTTCTATATTCTCTCTTAAATCATCAATGTCATCTAGGACTGGTTCTTTAAGACGAGTTTTTTCATTACTATAATGTTCTTTTAAAAGGATTTTATCGTTTAATCTATCCGCATTTATTTGTACAATAGTCTCTATAACAATCTGTTTAAATAACTCAAATTGTTCATCTTCGATAAGCCCCTCCCTATTAGTTTTTTCTTGGAGCGTGGAAGAATTATTAGTATTCAAATAAACACTTCCCAAAACCAGATTCCGACTGATACTCTTGTCTACTCTTTGAACTCTCATAAGATCTAGTTCTAACCAATCATTGTTTGGCTCACCATAATCATAAATCCTTACTCCGTCTCGATAAACTTTAACCCCTCCATTATTTCTCATAAAATCCTTTAGTCCCTTCTTGTCTTGAACATACTCACTGAGGATCATAGGAGTAAAATCGTACATAAAAAACTCCATTTCCAAAGAGTCTGTTTTAAACTTGTCGATATCTAATTTATTACCATTCTTGTCAGTTAAATTTTCTAAGAGAATTTCTGATTTCTTCTCCCGGTTCTCTAATCCTTCAATTTTCCCCTCAGGAACAAAGTCGTATCTATAAGTTACTTTTCTATTTTGGAATTTGGCATTTGCTTTGAACAATGAAAAATCTAAAACGTCTTTGTAGTTTATCATTCCATCAAGCCACTCTTGCTTATCTTCATCTTTTAGAATTAAATCTATTTCAAAAGAACTTGGTGATTTAATTGGAGAACATATGGAATTTATTGAACGATGGATTTCCTTAACAAGTGCTCTTTCCCATTTTTTCCAAAGCTCATTAATAACTATCCTCGTTCCGGTCTTATTACCAGTAAAATATTCGGGAGCTCTTTCAAAAACATCTATGTTGACTTCTTCAAGATACTTTTGTTCTTCAAAATCTTTCCAATCTATTTTAATAACACACTCCTTGAATCCGTCTTTTTTTGTAATAATTTCTATACGCTTTCCTAATTTGTGTACCGCAAATCTACCTATTCCTTTTTGCCCCAGAGGTAGTCTTCCAAACCGAGGAGATCTCCAGCCATCTTTTATCTGCTTCTCCCGATAATCGGTTCCAGGCTCAAGCCAAACATTTTTTATAATATCTAGATCCATCCCAGAACCGTTATCCTCCATGACTATCCTTCCTGTTTTCTCAGAGTCGATATTCTCAAGCTCAATTCTAACGCTTGTTGCATCTGCGTCATAAGAATTTTTTGAAAGTTCAAATATGGCAATATTCTCATTTCTAATTAGCTGATTACCAAGTTCTAATAAGAGCCTTGCTCTTGGTTTAAAATTAGCCATATTTCTAGGAGTTTAGAATCCTTTTTATTGATTTCGCTACTGCCTTAGCCATATTTGGGGGTACGGCATTTCCTATTTGTTTATAGGTCTTAATTTTCCCCCCAGCAAACTTATAATTATCTGGGAAGGATTGTATTCTCGCACATTCTCTTTCTGTCAATTTTCTTATAGATCCTGCCTTAAATTCATCATCATATTTTACCAAAGCCTCGCAGCCATCCTTATAATACCTAGCCGAAATAGTATAAGATTGGTCATTCATTTTTAGAAACTGCCAGCCGAATCCTCTTTTTAATTTCTTATTTCTTTTAGCTCTTCTAAGAAATCCGTCTATTAGTCTTTGAGAATAAAAATATTTTTCAGCTATAGTCTCTTGAGGGAATAATAAATCTCCAACTACAACTTCTTTTGTTTTTTTAATATCGAATTCGACATTTTTCTTTTTCGATCCTATTAAGAACATTCTTCTTCTTTTTTGAGCGACACTATAATCTTTCGAGTTGAGCAAATATGGCTTAACAGAATATCCACTTTCTTTTGCTAACTCCTTAACTATTTCAATAACAAGTTTTCCAGATTTATCTCTCATACTCTTAAAGCCTTGAACATTTTCTATTACAAAAAATTTAGGCTTAAATTCTCTAACAATTCTCAAAAATTCTTGTACTAATTTATTACGTGGATCATTAGGATTTCTTCTCCCAGCTAAAGAAAAACCTTGACAAGGAGGCCCTCCAATTATTAAGTCTACTGTATCCCTATTAATTTTCTTGGCTATTTGTTCTCGCGTTATTTGAGATATGTCCCCACAAATAGTCTCTGCGCCAGCGTGATTTAATGCAAAGGTTTCCAATGCGGATTTATCTACATCAATCCCTAAAATACTCTTAAATCCCGCTTGTTTAAACCCTTCACTTAAACCACCAGCCCCACAAAATAAGTCTATTACTACAGGCAACTCTTTTTTCATAGAAGTATTAATCCTATATAGTTTATAAATTCCAGGGTCTCCTAACTCTCCCCGACAACCACAATCTCCCTCCGAATCATCTCCGCCACAACCTTCATCTGCCTCTCGAGTATCTCAACCCTCTCCTTCAAAATACTCTTATCATTCTCTGACCTCGTCAACTGCTTCTCTAACTCCGTCTTCCCAATATCCATCAACATATCCTCTTCAGTAATAGTATCCCTCATCCCTAAAAGCTCCGAATAATAATGAATCTTATCCGACTTCTTCCACCCAAACCGATACTTCAAAGCCGACTCCGATTTATACCGTGGCAACCAATAACAGCAAGCACAATGTCTAAAATCATACATCGTAAGCTCAGAATACTTTTGCCCAGCTGGAGTTTTCTCTTCCCCCAGCACCCTCTTAGAAAGTTTTTGTAAATACTGATTCATAGTCTGAGCTTTTCGACTAAACAGATAATCATCTCCACTCAAACCCTCATTCTCGACATAATTCTTAATAATATCCGAAGAAATCATCAACTTTATTCTCCTGCCAAAAGTCTTACTTATCTCATCCCTTATCATTAACTCCTTATAATTATTTTGCAAATCCGAAACCTTAATATTTCTAAGTTCACTAGGAGCTCTAACCCCCGTATCAAATAAAAACATAATCAAAGCCTTGTAATAATAAATCGCCTTATCGTGCAGTTTCTTTATTTCATCCTCGGTTAAGTAGACCCATTTAGGTTTGTTAACACTAGTATCCAAGTCTTGAGTTATATCATAAATCTCGATTCCTCTCTTCCGATTAACCTTCTGATGCCAATGCCAGAATGTCTTAAATATTTTAACAAAGTTTGCAGGATCTTGATAAACTCCACCGTCGACCCTTTTTATTTCCCCATTTTTCATCCCAGTAAAAAACTCATGAAGATGTCTTTCTTCAATTTTTGTTAAGTCTCTTATCCCATAAATCTTCTCCAATAATTTAGTAACAAAAATCATTCTTTGCTGAAGGTTGTAAAGTCTGTTATAACTTCTTCCACCCTTCTTACTACTCTTCCCGACATTAAGTCCATATTCCATGTCGTTAATATAATTTAATATAACTCTTGAATTTTCTTCGCTTATGTCAGGGATTTTTTTGGGACACTTCTCTTTCCATAATAAAAATAATCTTTTGTGCTTATCGTCATCCCGTCTCATCGGTCTTGTGTGCGATGGGCACTATTTATATAACTTGTCGGTCCACTTACTTGTGACACAACGCTGGGACAAATTAAATAAAGTTAGAATTTCTTATTTACACATGTCAGACAAAAACTTAGAATACTATAAGAAGATAAATGAGACCCTAATGAAAAAGATGGGGCTAGCAAAAAAACATCTGAGAGATATCGAAACTGAGTTGGATGAATTAAAAAATAAAAGAACCACCATAACCCATGACAAAGACTTGGAAGATAAAGATAAAAAATCTAAACTAAGCGAATTAATAACTTACTCTAGCAGTCAAATTCAATATCACATAAATGCACTTGAATCTCATATATTTAATGACGAACATTCTATAAAAAAATATATTATTAGCAACACTAAAGAACTAAGGGACGAAAAGGAGTCTCAGTTAGACGATGCTCTTGAAATGGATTTTATAACCGCAGACAAGGCAGAAGAAAAAAGAAAAAAGTGGAAAGAAGCTGAAGAAAAAACATTAGAAATTATGGGATCCGTAGATCCTACGGATGGATAATTCTTCACTCATTAAAGACACACAAGTCAAACCGAGACGGTTAGAACATCTACCCTTTACATTTTAGATAAACCCATTGTAAAGGGTAGATTTATATATTCCTTCCTCAATAAGAATACATGGTATATATCTATAAGAAGAAAGTAGACAAAAAAGATTATTATTACTTAAGAGCCTCAAAAAGATTAAAAGGAAAACAGGTGACTAAAGATATCGCTTATCTAGGCCCTAACATCGAAGAAGCAAGAAAGAACTTTATAAGATTAGCAAAGGACAAACAAGAAATAAAAAAAAGCTATAGGGCAATCAATCTTTTCTTAGAAACGGAATATTATCTAAATAAGGCAAAATCTTCAAAATTGAAAAAAGATGAGTTTCTAGAAGGCAACTTAGAAGAAATCGAAGCATGCAAACTACATTACAATAAAGTATTCAATAAACTAGACGAACTTTCAAAAAAAGAAATTCTTGAAAATTTCGCAATAGAGTTTTCTTATAATACAACCTCTATAGAAGGCAACACAATTACATTAGACGAAGCAAAAAAGTTCTTCGAAACAGGAAAAACCCCCACAAACAGAACATTAAGAGAGATATACGATATACAGAATACCAAAGAAGTAATATTATGGCTGCTCACAGCAAAGAAAAAAATAAATGATGAATTAATCATAGAGCTCCATAAAAAACTTCTAAAAAACATTGATAAAAGAACAGGCTACAGGACTGCAGATGTTAGAGTATTCAAATCGCATTTTGACGCCAGCCCAGGGATATATGTAAAATCTGATATGAAACTTTTACTTGATTGGTATAATAAAAACAAAGAGATACTTCATCCATTTGTACTAGCAACAATATTCCATCATAAATTTGAAAAAATACATCCATTTTTCGACGGGAATGGGAGAGCTGGGAGAATGCTAATGAATTATATCCTAATAAAAGAAAAATATCCACCTGTCGTTATCTATAAGAGAAATAGGAATAATTATTTAGATGCCTTGGGCAGTGCAGATAATATCAATTTAATAGAAATAAACAAGCGATATAAAAACTTAGTAGATTATATTAGCCAAGAAGCAACTAACTCTTATTGGAATTTGTTTTTGTAGCTGTCCACCCATAAATGTTACTCCTCTCGAGTCACGGCGGTTGGGGCGTCCAACTTTATCAACTAATCACCAAATTGTAATTTCCCATAAAAACATTTCACAGTTTCACAACTATAAAGTTTATTAATCCAAAATATACTCATTCCCCCATGAAAACTCTAGATGCCTTAAAAGTCTGTGGAGATTGCGGTGCAATGTGTTGCAAACTTGGCGGAACCGACTTCACCGAAACAGAAATGCAAAAAGTACTTGACGCAAAGCATCAAAATTATTTCAATAAAATTGCCGAAGACCATTATGAAGTTAAATGTGAGGACGGCGTTTGCGCATATTTAGCCAGTGATAATTCTTGTTCTATTCACGATTTAAGACCTCTATTATGTAGAAGATGGCCCGTTTATACTGAAATTAAAAATGGAAAACGAGTAAATGAACTTATTGATTGCCCGCTAACAAATCTTCTAAATGAAACAGAAATTCATGAATCTCGAAAAATTGCTGAATTGTTATCTAATAAATTCATTATAGACTCAATTAATTTGGCAACCGCTGATCTAAAAACTATAGAACCAAGGTTTAATTCTTTTGGAAAAAGAAATTTAGAAAAAACAAACTATTAACCAACAAACAAAAATAAGACAAATAAACTTTTCTCCCAAACTACAAAAATTGTAACACGCCCGAAACCCCAGAATAAATATATAAACCCTCATTTCCTAATCAAGTTATGGCATCAACAGCTCCAGGCCCGCAAAAAAGAAGAATAGATTATAATATCGACGGCAAAATTTATGATGAGTTTATGAGAGCTTGTAGCAAAAAAGGATTTGCCCCACAAGTTTTAATTGAAAAATTTATGGACAAGTACAATAAAACTGGTCAAATATAAAAAGATCCACTCCAAACATATAAAAATTTATCTTCAATTCTCTCCCATAACAATCCAAATCCCAGGCAAAGGATTCGCGCAGGCCCTAATCCTCACAGCCCTAACCGCTATCTCCCTATACCAAGGGCTAACAAAACAAAGCACAATCTTCTTAGTCCTCTCATTAATTTCAGGAATTATCGGTCTATACTTCACCAAAAAAAGTTGGGTATCATATGAACCCACAAAGAAAAAACAAACCAATAAAAAAATAAAAAAGGCCTAATCGACCTAATAAAAATTATTCTTCAGATTCACTTGCCAAGAACGCCCACCAAGGTTTATTCGATTGAATCACTTCGCCACTCTCAGCATCAACTTGTGCCTCAACCTGCATGTCCTTCTTGAATAATCCAAAAACTCTCGATGTCTTTTGAGCCTTAACCTCATAAGCAAGCCTAGCCTCATTCCCCTCGCCGACTTCTTTCAACTCAATCTGACAACCAGCCTCTTCGCTACAAACTTTCAACTGAAGCCTTTCAATCGCCCTCTCACTAGCAGTGTCAGGCATAATCTTTATCTCAGAATTTTTCCCATTAGAAAGTTTAGCACTCAAAACAGCCTTCCCGTCAACATCCTTAGAATCCAACTGCAAACCAGTTCCAGCCTTAGCGCCCCCAACGTTTAGCTCAATCCGATTATTAGCACTTTCCTTAATCTGTATTTGCTTTCCGTCAGAACTTTCAAAATTACCAGACCGCACATTGTCCTGCGTCTGAACTCGATTCTGCAATTCACTATCCTCGCCCTTATTATTAGTCTCAGTACCAACAGGCATTGGTTGACTGTCGCCATCTTGACCACCCATCTCAACAACACCGTAGTTAAGACCTCCAGCTCCAGCGCTAGCAGATTCAGCCAAAGCAAAACCAGCCAACCCCAAAACCAAGACACCCATTAATAAATTAAATATATTTTTCATCTATACCTCCTTTCAAAATTTCTTTAATGCAATCAAGCATCTCAAAATCCAAAATAACCATCCTTTTCACACACATTAACAATCATTAATACTTAAAAACTTATCCAATCCCAAAATAAATTTTCTTCATCAAAATATACAAAATAAAAAACTGTCCCCTTTTTCTATCAACTTATCAAAGCAACCCAAATCTTCCAACATAGCAAAACCTTAAAAACCCATCATCAATCCAATAAAAATAAATAAATATAATGGAAAAATCATTAAACATTATTAAATCTGGAAATATAAATTTCCCGCTAGAAGATTACATATCTGCCGAAAAATTCAAAAAAATAAAAGAATTTTCCAAAACCCATGAAACACCTTTTCTAATAATAGACCTAGAAAGAATCAACGAAAATTACGAAGAGCTATCTACGAATCTTCCTTTCGCCAAAATATACTATGCCGTTAAATCCAATTCGTCCATCGAGGTTTTAAGTCTCTTAAGAAACTTAGGTTCCAGT
>Ga0208961_1000725_pt1 | contig 12746 bp, 5 predicted proteins | sample RifOxyB3_FD_184034 | JGI IMG/M metagenome (GOLD analysis project Ga0208961, IMG submission 184034) | Groundwater microbial communities from Rifle, Colorado - Rifle Oxygen_injection B3 (SPAdes) | ecosystem: Environmental > Aquatic > Deep subsurface > Groundwater | place: Rifle, Colorado, United...
GATCCCGAGAAAGTCCATCTTCACGAGACCCGCCGCTTCGACGGCATGCATCTCGTACTGCGTGATGGTCTTGCCTTCGCGCGTGTCGATTTGCAAAGGGGTGAAGTCCGTGAGCGCGGTGGGGGAGATGACGACGCCGGCGGCGTGGATGGACACGTGGCGCGCGCACCCCTCGATTTGGCGGGCAAGATCCATCATGCGGCGCACCTCGGCGTTGGTGTCGTACAGCTTCTTCAAGTCCGGCGTTTCCTCGAGCGCGCGATCGAGCGTCATCGGAAATCCCTGGCTGCCCATGGGAACGGTCTTTGCCACCTTGTCCACGAACCCGTACTCGTAGCCAAGCGCGCGGCCGACGTCGCGCATGGACCCGCGCGCGGCCATGGTGCCGAACGTGCAGATCTGTGCCACCTTCTCCGCCCCATACTTCTCCGTGACGTACCCAAGCATCTCGTCGCGGCGGTTATCGGCGAAGTCGGCGTCGACATCCGGGGCGGATGGGCGTTCCGGGTTCAGGAAGCGCTCGAACGGAAGCTTGTACCGGAGCGGATTCACGGTCGAGATGCCAATGGAAAATCCGACGAGCGAACCGGCCGCGCTTCCGCGCGTGGTGGTCACGATGCCATTTCGCCGCGCCCATTCGATATAATCGGACACGATCAAAAAGTAAGGGCAGAATCCCTTCTGTTCGATGATCGCAAGCTCATAATCGAGACGGGTCTTTACTTCCTCGTTCAACGCCACGCCCTTGCTCTCGATTTCGCCGTACGCGCGCGCCGTGAGCACGTCGAGAAAGGTCTTCCCTTCCGGTATCTTGAAATCAGGGAAGTTCCATTTGCCCAGTTCCAACTCGACGCGGCACCGGTCCGCGATGCGCCGCGTGTTCTCAATCGCTTCCGGCACGTCCGCGAACCGTTTTTCCATGTACTCGCCAGACACCATGCTTGCGTCGTACTCGTACTGCATACGCCGCTCGAACGTCTCGATGGTCTGCTGTCCCTTGATGCAGTTCAGAATCTTCCATGCTTCGGCATCCCCCGGTTTCAAGTAGTTCGTATTCTTGGTCGCGACCACGGGCACGCCGAGTTCCTTTCCAAGCTCGATCAGCGCGGCGTTCACGGTTTCCTGTTCCCCGATTTCCGGACGGTCGACGAGCTCGAGAAAAAAGTTTCCGTCGCCGAACAGGGCGACATTCTCGCGAATGAGCGCCTTCGCGCGGTCCGGATCGCCGAACGCGATCGCCTCCTCAATTTCGCCGGCACGACCGCCGGAAAGCGCTATCAGCCCCTTGGTATTTCCGGCGAGTGCCTCGCGATCAATGCGCGGCTTGTAATAGAACCCTTCCAGGAATCCCACTGAGGAAAGTTTCAGAAGGTTGGAATATCCTTCGTTCGTTTCCGCGAGCAATACCAGACGGTTGTTCTTGGTATCGATCTTCGCGCGCTTTTGCAGGCGACCCTCCTTCGCCAGGTACGCGTCGAATCCGATGATCGGCTTCACGCCCGCGTCCCTCGCCTTCTGGTAGAACTCGATGGCCGCGTACAGGTTCCCATTGTCCGTGATCGCCACCGCGTCCATATCATGCTTTTGGACATGCCTCAAAATCTCCTTGGGCTTTGGAAGCGCCTCGAGGAGCGAATAATGGCTGTGCACGTGCAGATGGACAAAACGCGATGACATATATGGATCGCTGGTAGCTTACCACGCGCCACCCTGTTGACAAATCTTCAACATCAGACTATGTTTGCGACCCGCGATCCAAAATGGAGGCAACGTGCGAAACGTCGTCTTTCTCTTCCCAGGCGCATGGGGCAATGACTCGCCGGAGCGCGTGCTCTGGTGGTTCGAGCATCAGGTCGTGGCCCTGCGCACATTCGACCCGCAGGTCGAAATCGTTCCGATAGTCTACCGTGGCGCGACGTTCGAGGACATCGTCACGGACGTGGTCAGACGGCTGTGCGCGCGCCAGGACTCCGGCATACGTCCGGTCGCGCTCGCGTACAGCATGGGACGGCAAGTTCTCGCTGGCGTTGTCGATCTTCTGGAGACTGCGTCCGCGTTCAAACGCGTCGCTCACATTGGCGGCGTACCGCGCCACGGCGTGCCAGTACTCGGGACGCTCGACGTGTTCCTCGCCGTCCCGTCGTTCATGTTCCGTGCATTCGGTGGGACGGTCATGCCCGCGAACATCGACGAGGTCAACCGCATCATGTGCGGCGGACAGGACGCGGCGCATGCGGCAGAGCTGCTCGCGAGCATGTCGCCCGAACGCATGTGGTGGAAGGTCGCGCATCTGTTTCTCCCCGGTGCGCGCGTAACGACCGAACCCATCAAAGCTCCAACATTCGTCACGCTCGGCACGCGGGACATCTTCGTCCGCAACGCGGACTACTCCGGCGACAACGTCATCGAGCTGCGGCGCCCGGACGCCTATCACGGCCTGATCCGAATCGATCCCGCAAGTCGCCCGGACCTCCGGGCAATCTGGGATGAGCAGGCACGCTTCCTCCTCGAGGCCTGAACCGGCCTCCTTTTTTTTGTCCAATCGGGTTATAATGCCACATATGGCACGCACATCGCGCGAACTTATGAAAGCGGCCGCGGACCTGCGTCGAACGTTCGCGGAGCGGTTTGCGGCGCTCGACGTTCGACGCAAGCAAATCGTCGGTGAGACGATTCGGACGGCTGAACAGAAGCGGATCCAAGAAATCCGCCAGCAATATGATTGAAGAAGAACGGACCGGACACGATACGAAGCGCGGGCCTGACGGCGATACCGCGCCGGAAACGTTTGTCGTTCCCGAGGAGCTGGAGGCGTTTTTTGACCGCGTCGAAGCCGAGCGTGGCGAGCGCGCGGCCGCGGAGGCGGCGCTCGCGGCGGGCCGCGGCGCAGGCCGACCGGAGCATGCACCTGACGGACACGGCGAAGGACACGGTGAACGGCGCGCTGTCGCGAATCGGGGCCAACCTGGACGCGGGGCGGGACGCGGGCGACGCGCTCGACCAGGTGAAGAAGGAGATTGCACGGTTGCAAACCGAGGAGAAAGCGACGCTCGCCGCGCTGCGCAACGAGCTCGGCGAAATCGGAAATGCCGAGCTGACGGCGGCAGACGACGCCGCCGAGTCGATGTCACGAGTCTTCGGCGCGCTCGAGGAACGCGCGACCGAGCGACAACGCGTCCGTGAATTCACGGACGGCTTTGCCGCCGACGTCAACCGTCTCACCGCATGGAAAGAAGCGTGGGCGGCCAATCTGGCCTCGCTCGCGAACGAACAGGAATCGCTCAGGACGATGCCGAAGGACAAGGCGGCCGAGTTTCTGGGAGCACGGGCGCAGCAGGCCGAGGCGGCCGAAGCCGAGATCCGCTCGATCCAGGCCGCGTTCGAGGAACGTTTTCGCGTCGCGAGAGATGATCTTGACTACGAAGACGGCCGAATCGTCACGCCATACGAATCCGAAACCCTCGACCGTCTCGCCGCGATCGCGTCGGCGGTCGTTAAAAAGCACGATGCGCTGCAGAAAGCGATCGCGATGCTCGCATAGACGAAAACGAGGGCCAATCGGCCCTCGTTTTCATTCTTCGAAATCTTTCCTGCGCGACGCTCGCTTTTCGATGGCGTATTCGACGACCTTCTTGAGCCCGTCGACGAGCAGACCGACGGGCGTGGTCATGGCGTCGAAGCGATTCTTGATGCCGGTAATGGCGGACTCGATCTTTCCGATTTTGTCGCGCGCCTCGTCGACGGCGCCGTTCACGTTCTTCAGGATTTGCGCGGCCTGCCAGATGAACCAGAACAGCGCCGCACTGATCCAGAAGACGCAGAACGAAAGAACGATATAGAGAATTTCGGCGGGAGAAAAGGACATAGGAGAATATTTTGCATTCTTAGATGGCGAGATCTGAGAGCATAGCGCGCGTCTTCATTACGCGAGTGTCAACGTAATCGATCACGCCCATGTCATCTCCGGCCCCGAACTTGGAGAAGATGGTCGCGTCGACGTCGATCACATAGTCTGCCCAGTCGCTTCCGAAAAGCGCGGCCGCAATGTCCTCGGACGGAACCCAGCGTAAAATCGTGTTTCCGGCCCCGTCCTCACCGATGACGTAGACCCTCGGGTCGCTCTGGACCTTCACGAGTACGACGCCAGGCTTCGGCAGCATGGCATCGCCGAAGGCCATGGTCGGAAGCGTGGCATCAGTCACCCATACCACATTGTTCCAGGAATCAGCCCATGTGAAGAAGGCGTTGGTGTCCCAGAATACGCGGCGTCCCAGACCGGAATCAACATAGTAGATGGATGGGAAGCCATAGGCACGGACAAACTGCCCTGCCAACACCACAGAGATTTCCTCCTCAGAACCATCAAGTGGCGACGAACCATATTCACCTGATCCCGGGGCAATATTGCGACCCTCAGAATCCGTTTCGGTTCCATCGGTGGAACCAAGGCCTTCTTCCTTGGCAACCGCCTCGGCATCGGCCTCCTCGGAATATGAGATGTCGAATGTGACGGTATCCGTGTCGAGAGTCCCCTTGCCAGTGTCGTAAGAAATGATCTTCAGGATGACGTCGCTCGCGTTTACATTCGGAAGCGTCCATGCATATATACCGAGTTCCTTGGCAAGGTTGTACGCCACTTGTACGTACGTGACTCCGGAGTCGAGCGAGTATGCAAGCGAGATCGTGTCGTGCCCGGGGCCAGATGTCGTCCAGCCCACCGTCGCATCTTCGCCACCCGCAAACGAATCTCCATTATCCGGGTTAGTGAGCATTACGACTGGGGTTGTGCCTGTCATAGTACTCGAACCGCCGCCGCCTCCACCACTGCCGCCGCACGAGCGGATCGCGAACCACCATGTCCCGTCTTCCGGGCCGGTAGTGAGAAGCGTTTCAGCGTTTGACGAGGCGATCTCTGCCGCATCGAGCGCTACCGAGTACGTAGTGTTGCAGTTGAAATCGTTCGAGTGCGAGAGAGTGACGACCGAGTCGGACAGGCTCCACGCGGCAGACCAGCTCGTGGCATCTGGAGTGGCGGCAAACTCCGTGCCCTCAGCGAAAACGGTATCCATTGCCTCGGAGAATGTAACGGACACGGACGCGTCCGTGGCAACGCCCTCGGCACCGTCGGACGGTGTGACGACCAGGATAACCGGCGCTGCGGAATCAGAAATGGACGCGGCGGAAATCGTGGCAAGCTGGTTCGTTCCGTCGGATATGGACCCGCCGGCGGCAGCGAACGCGAGGGTCGGCTCCGTGCCGCCGGAAACGCCGGTAAGGTTCGCGGCAGCGGTCGCTGTCAAAACGACCGTGGACGTGCCGTTGCCCGACGAGACAGCGGACACGTCGAAGGACGTCAGGTCGTTCGGTGTCGCAGTCCAGTCGCCGTCAGAATAAACAATGGTCGTATTTTCCGTGAATATGAGTGCAACGCGGTCGACCGTGCCGTCGCCGTCCGCGTCCTGATACGCACCGGAAACGAGATGCGGGGCCGCAAAGTCCGAAAGCGACTGCGCGGATATGTCTGCGACGAAGTTCCCGGAGGCATCGTCGAGCGAATACGTTGTTCCCGCGTCCTTGTCGTAGGCCCAGGTGAGGGCCAGGTTCGTATCGTTCGCCGGAGCGTTGGAAATGGTCAGGCGGAGGTCGGCGGAGGATGTGGCGCAGGAGGCGACCGCGACGGTACCCGCGTCCGCGCCGCCGAACGCGTAGTCCCCAGGCTCGCACTCGTCGTAGGCAACGTCCTCGGTGAACGTCACGTCCGCGCGGTCGACGGTTCCGTCGCCGTCCGCGTCCCTGTACGCGTAGGCGAGGGCAACCGGCGCCGCGGCGTCAGCGACGGTGAGCGGGGCGCCGAAGGTGGCAATGGCGTTGTTAAAAAGATCCGTCAGGCGGTTGGCATTGTTCGTATACAAAACCGTAGGATCCGTTATGCCGCCGGTCAAATTGGCACTAGCGCTCACCGTGACCTGAGCCGTGTCCGTGGAAACCGAGGCCCCCGTATCAGCCAGATTGACTGTGCCAGGCTCCGAAAAGGACCAGTCGGAAGCATCGTAGGAAACTGAAACGTCCTCGTCGAAAACCACGTCAACGCGGTCGACAGTGCCGTCGCCGTCAGTATCAAGATAGCTGGCGGAAGAAACGGATGGAGCTGTGAGATCGAGTGAAAAGCCAATACTTGAATCCGTTGCTCCCGCCTCTGTGCCATCGTATGGGGTAATGCGAATCACGGCGTCCGAGACGTCAATCTCCGATTCATCCGCTGGAGCGTTCCATACCGTAGAAACGGTGTTCGCGCCGGAGGAAGTAGTGATGTAACCGGAAGCATTTCCCACCTGATACGTACCTGCCGTCGTGACCTCAGGGTCGCCGTAAGTCGCCGATGTATCTACGTCTGCTTCTGAAATGGTTGCTTTCAGAAATCCTGAACCGACGTCATACTCAACTAGTGCCTGACACGTGTCATCAGCGTCGGCATCGTCGATGGTAAAGAGAATCGTAACGCGCCCGTCTGCGCCTTGCGTCGCGGAAACGGAAGCGACAGTCGGCGCAACGTTAAACGACCAATTGACGTTATTCGCAACGTTAACCGACCTTGATGGAGAAACGGCGTGCGTAATGGCATTGCCACCGCTGGCATCCGAATCGCGAACGTTCACGTAATCCACTGAACTTGAACCAGCAACGTTCAAATACCACGCAGAATTGTCGGATGAACTGCGAAGCGTAATGAACTGGCTGTCCGCGCCTGTCAATGTCAACAATCCATTAACTGTCTGCGTTGTGCCGGCCGTGAATGTAATCGCTTTGCTGGCGGTCGTACAAGTTACATTTTGAAAGGTCGTATTCCCAGTCAAAATCGACGTTTTACTATTATCGTTGAAAGTCACTGTTCCGGCTCTTTGCGTAAACGAACCACCGTTTTGCCACTCCCCTCCGATGGTAATGCCATAACTCGACCCTGAAACATCCAATGTTCCAGCTGACAAGCTCAAGTTTCCACTGATGACGATCGCTCCATCCAACGTATACGTGCTCCCCACGGAATCGATTTTCAGATTATTATATGGCGAAAGTGTAGAAAGGACTTTCGTTGAAACAACGGGCGCGGCATTATAAGTAATCATGCCACCGGAGTTCGTCCATGAACCAGCATTTTTCACGATGTTTGTGTCAGTTGCCGCCATTTGAATTTGCAGTTCCCCACCAGACATAGTGACTGAATCGCCAGCAGCATCTCCAAAAATGATGTTGCTCCCAGTACCTGTTTTGAATGTCCCGCCGCTTATCGTGGCATTGCCTTTCATTTCAAATTCGTAATTGTTGGCATTGAAAGTGCCAGCAGCCAACGTAAAATCCCCAAACACTGCCTTTCCGGCGGAAAGTTGAAAAGTGCTTCCGGAACCATTAATTGTTAAATTTTGATAGGTCCAGCTTTGGATTGTAATCGTGCCAGAAGTTGCTGCATATTCAGCCGTACTTCCTGCATTAAAAGTTGGCGTTGAAATGGTCTCATTACCATTAAGCTTTAAAGTTCCACCATTTGACACGGTCAGCACCCCACCTCCGCTCATGGTTAATGTTTGCCCGTTGGTATACAGCGTTCCTGCGGTAACAGTAAGGTTATTGCTTGCGCCGGCATCCATTGTAAGAGTTGACGCAAGATTCACACTTCCTCCGCTCTTGTTAATAATGACATTTTTGTTAATTAAACTTTCCGCTCCTGTGAGTGTGAATGTTTGTGTGTTCCCACCACTAAATGTAAGGCTAGCATAGCTACCACCGTCAAAACCGGACGTGACAGTTACGCCACCTTGGGCCTCTAATTCCCCAGTACCAACCGCACCTTCTGTTAATGTTAGTAGATTTGTACTCAAGAGTGCATATCCAGACGAAACAGTTAATGTCCAGCCTGCTGTTTTATTAATCTGCAAATTATAAAAAGTTTCGTCCGCGGCAATATTCGCATTTGTATTCATTCCAGTAAAAATGACGGTTCCGTTGTTGTGGGTGAATGTTCCACCGCCTGTATGAGTCCATGTATTACTTACAGTGAGCGTACCGGAAGTTGATGTAAATACTCCTCCACTAATAGTAAAAGTGCCGTCCATGCTCATTGTGCTATTGCTGCCATTAAATGCTCCTCCGCTGATTGTAAAGCTTGATCCGGAATTAACTGTGAAGGCACCGCCATTAGAATTATACGTTCCGCTTGAAATTGCGAAAGCGGCACTTGTCATGGTCAGAGTTGAACCTTGAATAACACTACCGCTTGCCTTATTCACGGTGACTGGATGCGTCAAACTTGCCAAACCAACACCGGAGATATTTTGATCGACTGTACTGTTGGCAAAATTGAATTTGCAATCCGCTCCAGAAGTATAGGTAGAGGCGATAGAAAGATCGCCCTGAAACTCCATGATACTATTAACATCGGTTTTATTGATTCTGCCTTGGGTTAAGGTTGCTGTGTGTGCGACGACGATCGTGTCTCCGGCTGCAACAGTAAGTTGCCAACCACTATTTTTATTCAATGTAAAATCATAGAATGTTTGCGAAGTGTTCACATCTATCGTTGTCCCATTCCCTGTAAAAGTAACTGTTCCATCATTATGAGTGAATGTCGCACCAGAGTTTGTCCATCCAAGCGATACGGTAAGATTTCCAGACGTCGAGGTGAACGCAGCCCCAACCCCCAAGCTGATCGAGCCGTTAATCGTGATCGCCCCAGACCCTCCGTTAAATGTCCCGGCATCCTGCGCGAAATTGCTCGCTCCGACGGTCAGCGTGCTTGAGCGTGAGTTGGTGATCGTGTTTGAATATCCCACGTCGATATCGATTCCACCTACAGACCCGGCATACGCCTCGTCAATCGTAGATGCTTTTGTGTTTGTTCCATTAAATGTTGCAACATCGCCTGCTCCTGGGCATGCATCCGGTCCGTCCCAGTTGGCACAAGTACTCCAGAGGTTATCAGCTCCTCCGCCATCCCAGGTTCTTACGGCTGCCTGCGCGCTATGTGCGTTTCCCAAAAATAGGAGAATAACAACAAAAAATCCAAAAAGATGCCACTTACTTAAGTTGAGATACAGTATCGAATTCATAATCTTTTTTAGGTCAAAAGACCATGAAATATGATACCACGCTGCAATCCGAAGGAACATGGCCACATTTCCTACTCGTTCAAGCTCGTGGCACGGCACCAAGACGTTTGAACAGGATGCTTCGGGCATCCACAAGCGCGGCTTCCACTTCGTCCGAGGACAGGGTCTTGCCGGTCGAACGCAGCGTGATATGAACCGCGATGGACTTCTTCCCTTCTTCGACTCCCTTGCCTCGATACACGTCGAACAACTCTACGCTCGCGAGCAACGGCGAGGCGCCGCGGATCGCGGATTCGATATCGGCGTACGCGACGCGGTCACTGACGACGAACGCGAGATCGCGCTTGGCGTCGGGAAATTGCGGGATCGGCGCGAAGGATGCGGTGGCGCGGGGGCGCGAGGCAAGGTCGGAAACGTTAAGTTCCGCGACCGCGACGCGGCGATCAATGCCGAGCGCCATGGAGGCTTCAGGCGTGAGCTCGGCAAGCATGCCACATTTCTTCCCATCGACGAGGATATCGGCGGAACGTCCAGAATGCATGCAATGAGCCGGATGCGTTGCGGGACCAAACGAAACGCCGAACCCTTCACGGAAAAGAATCGCCTCCACCATGCCGCGCAGGGCGACAAACGGGCGCTCGTCGCCAGCAATGGAATAGGCAATGGCCGCATGATACGGCTGCGCGGGAAGCGTTCCGCCCTGTCCATCTTCATCGCCCTTCGCGTCGCCTAGGAACACGCGATCGATTTCGAACAACGAGACGGACTCAAACGCGCGGTGGTTCTCCGCGACGGCCTCGAGCAGGTTTGGCAACAGGGAGCGGACAAGATAGGGCCGGTCGGCCGCGAGTGGATTAGCGAGTCTCAGGTGCTCGGCCGGATCGAACCCGAGCGCGGTAAGCGTCTCAGGGGCAACGAACGCGTAGCGATACGCCTCGGTTGCGCCGTGTCCGATGGCGAGCGCGTGGCGAAGACGGCGTGCCAGGTCGCGCGCGACGTCCTCCGGCGGTGGCGCGATCGAAAACACGGGAAGTGCCGAAGGAATGCGATCATATCCCCAAATGCGGGCGACCTCCTCGATGACGTCTTCCTTGATGGTCACATCCTTGGTCGCGCGCCAGGTGGGAACGATCACGGTCCAGCGAGATGTCTTTCGAATGTCCAGAATGTCAAATCCAAGACGCCTGAGGATATCTTTCATTTCTTCTTCCGGAATGTCCGCCCCAAGATTCCGACGGATGTCCTCCGGTCCCATCTCAATCTTCACGGTCGGAAACGCGCGCGAATAGACCTCCGCCACTGGAAAAACGACACGCGCTTCCGGACACAGCCGCCTCACCAGTTCCACGGCGCGACGCATGGCAAGATCGCACTGATTGGGATCCAACGACTTCTCGAAGCGCGCGGACGACTCCGAGCGCAACGCGAGCCGCACGGACGTCTTGCGCACTGAAACCGGATTGAAATTCGCGGACTCGAACACGATACGCGTGGTCGCGTCCGTAACCCCGCTTTCCTTGCCCCCCATCACCCCGGCAATCGCGATTGGCTTCTTTCCGTCAGTCACGACCAGATCGTCCGTTCCGAGCTCGTACGTCGCATCGTCAAGGCATGCAATCTTCTCCCGCTTCTTCGCGCGCCGGACAATAATCTTCTCTCCGACCACGTCCGCGTCAAACGCGTGCATGGGCTGGCCGAGTTCCAACATAACGAAATTCGTGATGTCCACGACGTTGTTGATGGACCGCACGCCGCATGACAAAAGACGGTTGCGAACCCACGCGGGCGACGGTCCGACCGTAATCCCCTCGACCAAGACCGCCACATATCGAGGACACAGCTCCGGCTCGTCGACGAGCACGGACACGCCCGGCCCGGACGAGGACCCAAACCCCTTCAACGTATTCTTTTTCGGATCAAACTGAGAAGGCGCGTACGCCTTGAGCGGGGCGCGATACAGCGCCGCGATCTCGCGTGCCATGCCGTAGTGTCCCATGAGATCAGGACGGTTGGTGAGCGACTTGTGCTCGATGTCGAACACGACGTCGTCGCGGCCCAGTGCCTCCGCGAGCGGCGTTCCAGCCGTAACGTCGAGCGCGGACAGATCCATGATCTCATGCTCGCCCTCGTCACTCTTCTCGATGCCAATCTCCGCGCCCGCGCAAATCATCCCCTCGCTTTCCTCGCCGCGGATCTTCGTTTTCGCAAGCTCGACGAGTTCGCCCTCGCCGTGCCAGCGCACGCGCGAACCTGGCAGCGCCACCGCCACCTTCATTCCTTCCACGACATTGATTCCCCCGCACACAATCTGGGTTACGCGTCCACCGACGTCCACCTGACACACATGCAGCCGGTCGGCGTTCGGATGCGGTAAAACGGCCACGACCAAACCGACCACCATGTGTTCCATGGCAGCAGCTTGGTTAATCGTCTTCTCCACCTCAACGGTGGAAAGCGTGACGGTTTTTGCAAGATCCGCGTCAGAAACCTCCGGCGGGAGCTTCACGAACTCAGAAAGCCATTGTTTGGAGATCAACATAGCGACGGTATGCAAAATTTAGAATGCAGAATATAAAATTTTTGCATTATTCATTTCTAGAACTGATTCAAAAATCGCAGGTCTCCTCCCTCCAGATGCCGGATGTCGTCGATACCGTATTTCAGCATGACGAGGCGCGTGAGACCGAAACCAAACGCGAATCCGGAATAGACGCCGGGGTCGACGCCGCCTTCGCGCAGCACGTTCGGATGGATCATGCCCGCGCCGAACACTTCGAGCCAGCCGGACTTCTTGCATAACCGGCACCCCTCGCCCTTGCACAAGTAGCAGGTCACTTCCCCGTTCACGCCAGGCTCGACGAACGGATAGAACTTCGGACGCAGGCGGATCTTCGTCTCCGGTCCGTACAAATGCTTCGCGACGATACCGAGGACTCCCTTCATGTGGGCGAACGAAATCCCCTTGTCAACGACCATTCCGTCAAGCTGATGAAAGGTGTGCTCGTGACGCACGTCGGTCGCCTCATTGCGGAAGCAACGTCCGGGAGTGACCGTACGCAATGGCGTGCCATACGCGCGCATGGCACGAATCTGCTGCGAGGACGTGTGCGTGCGCATCACAACCTCTCCGTTCGATCCGTGCGCCCCTTCCACGTAAAACGTATCTTGCATGTCGCGCGCGGGATGGGTCGGCGGAATGTTGAGCGCCGTAAAGTTAAAATAATCGCTCTCAAGTTCAGGTCCGTCGGCCACGATAAACCCCATCGACGTGAACAGATCCTCGAGATCCTCGCGCACCTGGGTGACCGGATGCAGGTGCCCGCGCGGCCGCGAGCCGATCGCCGGCTCCGTGACGTCCACGCGCTCGGTTTCGCCCCGTTCGTATCGTTCGCCCCGTTCGGTCTTTTTTTCGGCCTCCACGAACGCGGCCTCCACCGCGGACTTCACCTCGTTCGCGACCGCGCCAATCAGTTTGCGCTCCTCGCCCGCGAGCGTTGCCATGCCCTTCATGAGCTCCGCGAGCTTTCCCTTGCGTCCCAAAAACTCGACGCGCAGCCGCTCGAGCGCGTCACGGTCCGCGATCTTCGTGGCCGCGGCGATCACATCGTCCTTCAGTTGTTCGAATTGGTCCTTCATATGGTTACA
>Ga0208961_1000732_pt1 | contig 12680 bp, 6 predicted proteins | sample RifOxyB3_FD_184034 | JGI IMG/M metagenome (GOLD analysis project Ga0208961, IMG submission 184034) | Groundwater microbial communities from Rifle, Colorado - Rifle Oxygen_injection B3 (SPAdes) | ecosystem: Environmental > Aquatic > Deep subsurface > Groundwater | place: Rifle, Colorado, United...
ACGCCTTGAACCAATACACAGGGATTTCCGGCCTCACCAACCCCGCCTACGACCTTGACGGCAACATGACGCTTATGCCGTCCACCGCCGGCGACTGGACCCTCACCTGGGACGCCGAAAACCGCCTGGTGCGTGCCGAACACATCGTTGGAGCGCCCGCGTCCTCGCGGGCTCTTGTATTCGTCTATGATTACATGAGCCGCCGCGTCGCCAAACTTACCTACACGTCCACCGACGCCGGTGAAACCTGGACGTTGGCCTCGCACACCAAGTTCCTCTACGACGCCTGGAACCTAGTCCTGGAACTCGACGCCACGCAGACGCCCGCCGTAACCCTCAAGACCTACACCTGGGGCCTGGACCTGAGCCAGTCCCTGCAAGGCGCCGGCGGCGTGGGCGGACTGCTCGCCGTGCGCGATGCGGCGACCAGCGAAACATACTGGGCGTTATGCGACGCCAACGGCAACGTCAGCGAGTATCTCGCCGCGTCTGACAGCTCCATCGCCGCGCACTACGAGTACGACCCGTTCGGCAACACCACCGTGGCCACCGGCACCCACGCCGCGGAGTTCGCACACCGGTTCTCAACCAAGTTCCTCGACGGGGAGACGGGGCTTTACTACTACGGCTACAGATTCTACTCGCCGGAAGTCGGGAGGTGGGGGAACAGGGATCCAATCGAAGAGAGAGGGGGGCTTGGCCTCTATGGATACGTGAGGAACAGCCCTGTCAACGGGAGCGATGCGCTGGGGCTTTTCGCTCCGGGTGATCGCTGTTCTTGTTCGACCCCGGGGATTCCGCATTTGACGACCTCGACCACAGCAGAAGTCTCGTTGAGCGATAAGTACCAAGTGAGATTCAAGGCCGATCACCCACCGAAGAACACTGGCGGCGGTTGTTACACCGAAGTCGAGCCACTCTGGACCACGTGTTGGGACAACGACGTTGGGTCCGTCCCCCCAAGCGGATGGAACTGGTTCCCCGGATGGGACCTCGGGCCGAGGTCGTACAATCCAGTACCGTACCCGCCAAGCGCGGGGGCGGACACGATAGTCTCCTACCTCAAACTCAGATACCTCTACTGCGACCCCAACACCTGCACGTGGCAGAGCAAGGAGGATATGGTGCCAGCACCGGCTTGCCAGTGGCGCGGTGCGTTTCCATGGTTCCCATCCACAGGGCACTGGGACTGCCACTGAGGCGAATTGCCGTACTCTTCGCCCGGAATGGAGCTGACGGCCGTGCAGTTTGGGTCATGGGGTGGGACAATGACGCTGCGAATTCATCTCCTGCTGATGACGATCCTAGCAGCGGTCTCGTCCTTTCTTGTGGCATGGATTCCACAAGTCTCGCTGACTGGATGGAGCATCGTTGTGTATTTCGTCAGTTACGGGGGCGTGAACGTGCCGAAGAAGGTCCCGTCGCCGCTTGGGCACCACATGGATCTCTACCCTTGGTGCACGCAGTTCTTGTGGCAGCATTCGCTTTCCGTTGGTGTCCTGTCTTTCCTGGTTTGCTTGGGGTTGGTATGGCTGCATGCATGGTGGAGACCGAAGGATGTAACCGGACAGTGGGCGGTCTTGCTTACGGTGTGTCTGCTGCTCCAGGTTTTCGTCTCGTTCTCTATGGTACTACCACTATCTGATCCTTGGGCAGTTGAGCGGACCATGACCACGTACTTGCAGTTGAGACCGCAATGACAGTCCCGACCGTGTCGCACCTACTTTCTTGAGCCCGTTTGTCCGGTCCGAAGGCGTGGGATTCGGATTTCCGGACGGCCCGCCGAACGCTCGCTGGTGCGTGGCGCGTGGGCGTGACCGTGCCCGTCGCCCCTGTCGGCGGCGCACTGCGTCGGCACTACATAAGGGCGCGCCGTTATGCGTTCGTTCGCCGGGCCTCACACGCAGCCGCTCGAACGGGGTCGTACTTGTGGAAGTCGGCTGCAATAACATGGTTGTATTGCGATAGCTACTAGATAATAGCCTTAGGTGCGATAACAGTGGCCCTGTTTGCGTGTTAAGCAAGGGGCGCGAGCCGGTGGAGCCGGTGGGGGCAGAGCTGGTGCGGTGAGCAACTGAAGCTCCCCTTGCGCTCTCTGATACCGGGTGCGGGCTGCGCAGTCGGCCGACAGGAGGAGGGCTTCGGTGAGGACTCTGAAGGCCTTCGGACTGGCAGCGTTGGCGTGCGCCATGGTCTCTCCGACGCGGTTGTGGGCTCAGGCGCCGCCGCCGGCTCCCGCTCCTGCCGCACCCGCGAACACTGAGACGTCGGCTCTGACGCCCCGGGTTGCGGCCGTGCTCGGGCGTGACGGGGATGCGACCGATCTCAAGGCACGGCTGAGGGCGGCGCAGGCGCTCGGTGCGGACCTGCAGCCGGCCGAGATCGAGGCCCTGTACGCGTTTATGGACCGCAAGGCGGGTGATGATCCGTTGCCGGTGTCCAAGCTGGCCCTAACCAAGAACGACGTCGCCAACGCGATGCTGAACCAGACCAGGCCGCCACGGGAGTTTGGACAACGCCTGGTCAGCATGTTCACCGACAGGACGCACGACACGCTGTGGCGCGATTTCTGCGCGCAGTTCCTGGGGCGATGGTATCGGCGGACGGGCGGCGACGAGCGAGCGCGGATTCGTGACACGCTCTGGCAGGCTACGGGCGAGACGGACACGCAGGTCGCGGGCACGGCCTTGATCGCGTTGCGCGACAACGTGAGTCAGGGCGACATCGACAAGGACCGGCTGGCGCGTCGCGCCTACGATCTGGCCGTGGATGGCCAGGTCTGTGAATCGGTGCGGGTTACGGCGTTGCAGGTCTGTGTCGGGCTCGGCCACCAACCCGCGCTGGCTCTGGCGCAGGAGATTGTGAGAGGCAACAGCGGCGCGTGCCTGAAGATGTCGGCCATCGCCGCTATCGGCACACTCGGGGATGCGTCCGATCTGCCGGGGCTCGAGCAACTGAGCCAGAGCCCCGACGTCCGGCTCCGCAACGCCGCCACTTCTGCCCGGCAACGGCTGGGGAAGGCGCAGTGAAGGGCCATGGTGGAGGACGATCGGCTAGCAAACCTGCCTTTTTCGACCTGTGCGGGCAAATTCTGAGAGTGAAAGGCCCCCGCCATCGACAACAGGATACGCCCGTTCGTAGTGGGCTCGCGGTGCACGGAACGAAGTGGAGCGTCAAGAGCCCATCTGGCGTGTCACGGCGAAGTTTCTGAACGAAGCCGGGCGTGTTGTGGCGGCGAGGGAGGGGATGGTGTCTTGCCCGGCGGGGGCGCCGCCGGGACTGCGACACCACTACGAGCGACGCCGTTCCCGGTACCTGTCCGTTTGCGGGCGTCGGCCAGCGGGGGTTGGATTCACCCGCACAGGCCGACCCTTTTTGAGCGCAGATGCTCGGTTCGGGGGCGGGATGGGGTGATCGGACGGCCCGGCGGTTCCTGCCGCGTCAAGCCTCCCGGGACAGGTGCTGGGTGGCGGTCGGGGCGCGAGGTCGAGTGGCGGGCCACCCCAACATGCGACCTCTTGCGTCGGCGGCAGGCTGTTCTCCGTGCGCTCGCTGAAGACTCGCGCCCACTTCCGCGTGAACGCGGGACTCAGGCGAGGGCAGGGAGAATGCGGGACGGGGATCGGTTGTAGCTGGGGGGCCGTGGGTCGCTCCACGCCGCAAGGGCGTGGCAGCGTGAGTTGGGTCGCAGGACTGACCGGTGAGAGAATGGGGGACGGCAATCGGTTGTAGCGGGGGGCAGTGGGGCGCTCCACGCCGCAAGGGCGTGGCAGCGTGAGTCGGGTCGCAGGACTGACCGGTGAGAGAATAGGGGCTGGCATCGGTTGAGAGGATAGGGGACGGGCGTCGGTTGTAGCTGGGGGGCAGTGGGTCGCTCCACGCCGCAAGGGCGTGGCAGCGCGAGTTGGGTCGCAGGACCGACCGGGGGCTTGGGGGACGGTTTATTGCTCAGCGTCTTCTTGCGAGTTGGTCCCGTGCGGCGTTGGCGGCATTCCGGTGCGTGCCGTCGCCGGTGGCTGTCTGGCGCCTGGGCTTGGCACCGTGCGGGTTCACTCGCGCTCCGCGGTCGTACTGGCCGCAAGGCGGCAGTCGGCCGCGAGCCCGGCCGCCGCCGCCTTGAGCGCGTCCAGTATGCGTTGACGGTTCTTGCCTTTGAACCGGAGCGTCGGGACGTGGATCCCGATCGCGGCGATGACTGCGTCACCTGGCTCGGACACCGGGACCGCGGCACTCCGGACTTCCCCGTCCGCCGAAACGCCGAACGCGAGTTGGGCGGCGCGGACCTTCGCGAGTTGTGCTTCCAGTTTCGCCTGCGAACCGGCCGCTTCCGGCCAGGCAGCCCCGGGCAGTCCGTGCCGCGCGACGACCCTTGATAGTCCTTCTGTGTTCAAGCTTGCCAGCAGGATCCGCCCCGATGACCACTCGTAGAGCGAGCCGCGCCGGCAGGCGCCGGGACTCACCACCAGGCTGCGCTCGCAGGACGATTCCGCGATCACTACCGGTTCGCCGTCTTCCAGAACCGTGACCACCGCGCCCTCCTGCGTCGCCCGCGACAACTCGTCCAGCCGCCGCGCCGCCGCGGCGCGCAGCACGTCCCGGTCCGCACTGGCCGCCGCCAGCCGGTACAGCTCGGGGCCCAGCGTGTAGACACCGCCGCCCAGTTTCCGCACCCACCCGACCTGCGCCAGGCTGTCGAGGATGTTCCACGCCGTGTTGCTTTCGATCCCGACCCGGTCCGCGATCGGCTTCAGCGACAGCGCCTGTCCGCCCCGCAGCGCCTCCAGAATCCCCGCCACTCGCTTGACAACTTGGATCATGTGCATTATCCTTGTATATGATGGCTCTAGTTACAATAGTATTGTAACCCGCAAAGGGTGCGGTGTCAAGCGCGAGAACGGGATCAAAGGCGCGAAAAGCATTGGGGCGGGCCGTACGGCCTGCCCGCAAACACGGAGGAACATGTCATGCTCACATCAGCGGACGTCAAGAAAGCGGCACGGGAGTTCGGCGCGGACCTGTGCGGGATTGCATCCATGGACCGGTTCGAGGGCGCGCCCAAACAGCAGGACCCGCGCTACATTTTCCCCGACGCGAAAGCCTGCATCGTTCTGGCCTTCCGCATTCCGCGCGGCTACTTCCGCGGCATCGAGGAGGGGACCTACTTCGGAGCGTACGCGTCGATGGGCTACGGCAGTCTGAACCAGGTCTACATGCCCATCGTGCTCCGTGATCTGTGCTGCTTCATCGAGGACTACGGTTTCGAGGGCGCGCCCGTGCCCAACATCTACAGCGGTTCCAGCGTTTCGTTCGTGACCCAGAAGCACACGCCCGAGCGGAGTCGCGCGGTGCGGCCGGACCTGCCGAACCCCGACATCCTCGTCGACATGCGCATCGCCGCGTTTGCCGCCGGCCTGGGTGAGATCGGCTACAGCAAGATGCTCCTGACGCCCGAGTTCGGGCCGGCCCAGCGCATTGTCGCGCTGCTGACCGATGCGCCGCTTGAGCCGGACCCGCTCTTCAGCGGCAAGATCTGCGACCGCTGCCTGCGCTGCGCGACCGAGTGCTCGGGCAAAGCGATCTGCGCCACGCAAACGGAGAGCATCACGGTTGCCGGCCGCAAGATTGAGTGGGGCAAGCTCGACGTGATCAAGTGCTCGGTCGCCTACCGTGGCGGCGATCCGCAGTACAATCCCTTCCTGCAGCCCACGGTCAAGGAAGAGGACTACAAGGACCAGTACTCCGGCGGCCAGGCCCTCGACAAGGCCATCACCTACGGGCACGACTACGGCCACAAGCCGGCGCTGGAGGGTGCACGCGGCTGCATTCGGGCCTGCCTTGCGCACCTCGAGGAGACCGGCAAGTTGACGAAGAAATTCGAGAACCGGTTCCGCCGCGGCAAGCCGTGGCGCCTCGCATCGTACGACGCGGGGCCCGAGCGCCAGGCACCTGCACCAGGCGTGGCTGCCCTGACCAACGTGGAATGAATGCGCATTGCCTCGGCAAGATGATAATCGGACGACCAAGGCCGACGGCCGGCGCGGTGTCTTGGTGCCAACTTCGTGCCGCCAACCTTGCATGTGCGAGCGGTACATGACCGGTCGCTGTCCAGACTCGTAGTCCCGCCTTCAGGCGGTCCGGATTCCTCGAGGCCACGCGTTACCCGGACCGCCTGAAGGCGGGACTACGAGCCTGGTTCCGTTGGGGGCGCGGAGCCAGTCGCCAGGAGCGGGGTTGCCCGGATCGGCGACGGTTATTTCGCGGCCAGGGCTTTGATCTCGTCTTCGGTCAGGGCGCGGGCCCAGAGCTTCACTTCGTCCATGAGTCCCTGGTAGAAGACCGGCGGGTCCTGCTGGTTCGGGAGGCCGCCCCAGGACTCGCGGCCGATGATGAGCGGTTCCATGTTGCCGAGGTGTTCCTGCGCGTTCTCCTTCTGTCCGGCGACCGCGCCGTTGCAGTAGATGGTGACGCCTTTGCCCTGCGTGACGACCACCGAGATGTGATTCCACTCGCCCTCTTTCACCGCCGCGGCGGAGCGGAAATTGAAGCTCCACTTGCCGTCCGCATCCGTGCCTTCGAACTCCAGGCCGCCGTCCCAGAGCGAGAGAATGTACGGCGCCGCGGTGCCGGCGTAGCGTTTGCCGATGAGGCCGTGTCGGCCCTTGACCGTGTCCGGTTTGATCCAGAGGCTGAGCGTGACGTTCTGCAGGTTGAACATGACCTGGTCCTCGACGCGCAGGTAACTTTGGCCGGCGAATTTCGCGGCCTGGCCCTTGAGTCCGTCCGGCGCCAGGCACACGCCCGAGCCAGTCGCGTCAAAGCCGTTGCCGGTCGCATCCGTGACCTTGCGGATGACGCCTGCGGAGTCCGCAATGACCTTCTCGAAGTCCCATACGGCCATCGGGTTGGGGCTGTTCAGGAACTTCTCGCGCCGTTCCGCCTCGGCCTTCAGCACCGCGACTTCGTCGCGGACTTGCAGCTTCACGTTCCGGAACTGGTTGCCGGTCATCCACACGTTGTGCGCGGTCTGGAACAGGTGCATGCCGACATCGCTGTTCTCGATCGTGTTGCCTTCCACCACGACGCCGGACACGAGCGGGTCGGTGCGGCCGCCGGCGGTGCGCCCCAGTTCGCTGCCGAGCACGATGCTGGCGTTGTTGTGGAGGTGGTTGCGGCGCATGACGGTGCCCAGGGTGATCGGGTACTTCCAGTCACCGCCGACCAGTCCGTAGGCGCCGATGTGCGCATCGCCCGAGAGCCGCCAGTTGTCGTGGTCGGCACGGTAGATGTTGCCTTCCAGGATTTCGTTGTCGAACCACTGTATGAACCAGCTTGGCTGCATGCCGTGGTAGTTCATGCCGAAGTTGTGGTAGCCGGCGGTGCGCGAGGAGCGGTTTCCCGCGGCAATGTGCTCCAGCGCGGCGCCGTAGAACTGCACCGCCATGCCGGTGTCCGTGAACTCGTTATCGATGACGAGCCACCGGTGCAGCAGGTAGACGATGCTGACCGTGGAGGTGGCATCGGGCACGACGTCCCACGGCGGATTCACGAAAACCTTGGTCGGGCCGTCGAAGCCGGCCACTTTGCGCCACTGCCCGACGCCTTTGCCGTCGACCACGTACACCGCGGCGCCGATCCAGCGCGGGCCGGTGTCCTTGGCCGGTTGCGGCAGCGTCAGTGTCGTTGCGTCGGCCGCGGCGAGCAGGCCATGGTAGACTTCACCGGACGCGTCGGACGTGATCGGTTCGCGGTCGCCGCCATTTTCCATGAAGAAGGTGTTGTGTCCCAGGTACACGTGCGACAGGTTCCCGAACCCGAGCCCGCCGGCTGCGCCCCAGGACATCAGGTCGCAACCCACGTAGTGGTTGTTCTCCATGATGACGCCGTCGCCGCCGAACACGCCGCCGCCGCCCCAGCGACCGGACCCGAGGATGTTGTTCTCGATGCGCGCGCCCTTCGGTTGTGTCAGGCTCAGCACGCAGCCGGACGAGTACAGATCGCAGTCGCTGACCGCGACGTTTCGCCCGCCCAGGACGAGGAGCCAGTACCCGCCGCCGAACCCGACCTTGAGCCCGACACGGTAGCGCCGGTCGACTTCTTCGGGTTTCATGTGGCCGCGGTAGATGTCGGCCCGGACGCGGACGCGGCGCAGGGACACGTCACCGGCGTCGTCACCCTTGGTGTCTGCCGAGAGGAACGTGATGTAGTTGCTGCAGTAGAAGGAAATGTCCTCGATCCCGAACGAGTTGGTTCCGGTCAGCAGCAACTTGGGCGGGTCATCGAAGTCGGGCCAGAATACGCACGTTAGTTCCTGCGATTCCCCGCGCACCACGGTGCAGCGCGGAAGGGTCAGGGTTTCGCTCACTTGGTAGCGGCCGCGCGGAAAGAGGACGATGCCGCCGCCGTTCTCCTGCGCCTTGGCCAGCGCGGCGTGCACGGCAATGGTGCTGTCGGCCAAGCCGGTCGCGTCCGCGCCGAAGTCCTTGACATTAAGCACGGCTTGCGGCCAGGCCGGCGGGTTTTCGATCACGATCTTCACCGGGGCGGACCATGCCGCGTTGCCGCCGTCGCCGTTGTGGAGGAAGGCCTGGTATTCGCCGGTCGGCAGATCGGGAGGCAGGGTGACCTTGGCGGCATACGCGTCGGCCGACTCGGGCGTCAGGTTCACCGTTTTCGGCCCTTTCAGGAGCACCTTCGTCTTCGGGCGTTCCTCGCGCACCAGGTTCTTGCCGAAGAGCCGGACCCAGCCGCCCGCGCGGGCCGTGACCCCGACATCGCCCTGCGCCCACCAGACCGTCGGACGGTTCAGGATTCCGACCACGGCCCCGTCCGGGCCGGTGATGCGGTAGGCAAAGATGCCTGGTTTCAGCGCGGCCGGGACCGTGAACTTGACGGCGGTGTCACCGGGCTGGATGGCGGCCGAGTCGCGTCCGCCGCGTGGCCACTCGAGAGCCGTGTCGCCGGGCTCGCCGATGGACGAGTCGGACAACCGCGCGACTTCGATGGTCGGCGCGGCGCCGAACCCGGCGCCAAAGGCCATGACCGTGTCGCCGGGCCGAACGGGATCGCTGGCCCAGAACACGTTGGGGGCCGCCACTGCGCCGAGGCAGTACGCGCTCAGCATGGCGGTCAGGACCGTTGTCCAGGCAGGGATGGGGCTGGGCGATCCGCTTTGGACGAGACGCATTTGTCGTCCTCCCTAGATGTTGTGTTGGACCGGGTGCAAACCGCGCGAATATAGCATGGCTATGGCGGAATGGCCCCCGTAACGGGGCGCAACCCGGATCACGCGATCCCGGGCCGATGCGCATGGCGGAGAGGGAGGCGTGTGCTGCCCAGCGGTGGCTCGGCGCGTCCCGCGCCGAAGCGGGGTGTGCCGGCCGGGCCTGTCCGCCAGAGCCGGCGGTGCGAAGGCGGATCCCCGGCCGAGAAACTCGGGCCGGGACGGCCCCGAGCACCCTGCTGCGGTCCCGAAGGTCCCGCGCCACTGTTGTGCTGTGCACTGTATGACGCGCCGATCCTCGCCGAAAAAGTCGAATCGTGCAAATCATTGTTATCCTGTCCAACGCGGGATGGCCCGGATGCACGTATGGTGAGTGGGTAGAGAATCGTGTGTGGGTGTGTGGGTGTCAGAGTGTGTGGGCGGAGGTGGGGGCGAGGGTCGGGTGTCGAGTGTTGAGGGAGTTGTGATCTGGGTGCGAGTGGCGGCTGGGTTGATCGTCTTTCCCTCGACTCACGACACTCGACACCCGACCGTAGTCCCAGGGCATCAAACACAACCCTGGCCCCGCCCGTTGTGACCGTGAAAGGAGTGCATACCATGTCGAAGCCAACCATGACTGGACGCGAGCGGATACTGGCCACCGTGAAGCACGAGGAACCGGATCGCGTGCCGATCTCGCCGCGCATCGGGTTCTACCTGATGTGGAAGTACGGCAGTGCGGAGTTGGACCGGCAACTGGAACTCCTCCCGGACATGAGTTTCATGCACATCGCCTCCGACCCGACCCCCAACATTTTGGAAAGCTACCCGGACGAGTATTGCATCCCCGACGTGAAGGTCGAGCAGTCGAAGCACCAGGACGGCGACTTCCTGGTGGTCGAGCGCACGTTCCACACGCCCGCGGGCAAGCTTTCGGACCGCACCCAGATTCCGCCGAACAACCGCGAGTTCGGGATTGGCCCGAACCCGATCAAGACCGAATGGGTCGTGAAAAGTCGTGATGATCTGCCGGCACTGCGCTACATCCTGGCCAAGCCGGTGCGCAGGTACGACCACCTCAAGCCGTTGTGCGAGAAGGTCGGGGACCGCGGCGTGGTCATGGTCTGCATCCGCTCGCCGCTGGACCACAATGCGGGTGCGGCGCGCGACATGCAGGATCTGATGGTGGACTACTACAACGATCGGCCGCTGTTCGACGAACTCATGGGGCTGTTCCATGAGCGGATGATGGAGCAGACGCGGAACGCGCTGGAGGGCGGCGCGGAATGGATCTTCGGCAGTTGGTACTTTGCCTCGCTCTCGTCCGGTTGGTCGCCGCGGCATTTCCAGGACATCTTCGTGCCGCGGCTCAAGGAGCACGTTGCGTTGGTCCACAAGTATGGCGCCTACTACGACTACTACGACGACGGGAAACTGATGGACAGCATGCGAATGATCGCCGATGCGGGCGTGGACGTGCTGGAGACGTGCACCCCGCCGCCGGTCGGCGACCTGGACCTGGCGGTCGCGAAGAAGAGCATCGGCGGCAAAGTGACGCTGAAGGGGTACGTGGACCTGCTCTACGTCATGCAGCGCGGCACGCCGGAACAGATCGACCGCACGGTCCGCGAGGCCATGGAGATTGCCAAGCCCGGTGGCGGCTGGATCATCGGCAGTTCCGACAGCTTCCGCGAAAATACCTCCGACGCCAACATGGCCGCCTACTGGAACGCCTGCCGCACGTACGGCGCGTACTGAGGCGGTTGAGCGGCAGTGGCGCGGGACCTCCGGGACCGCAGCAGGGTGCTCGGGGCCGTCCCGGCCCGAGGTTCTCGGCCGGGGATCCGTCTTCGCGCGAGCAGCTTCCGCCGTCGCTCTGGCTCTGGCGGACATGTCGCCGGACAGAGCTGGCCCGCGCACCCCGCTGCGGCGCGAGACGCGCCGAGCCACTGCACGTTTCGTGCGTCACCTCACAGCGGCACGCCCGCGGCGCGCAGGTCCTGCTGCAGCGCCTGGACGGGCAGTTCGCGCGGACTGCGCTTTTTCTGGAGACACAGCGCCGCCGCCGCGCCTGCCGCTTCGCCGAGCGCGAAGCAGGTCGCAATGACGCGCACTGACGCCATGCCGCCGGGGTCCGCCGAAATGCAGCGGCCGGACACGAGCAGGTTGTCCACGGTGCGTGGGATCAGGCTGCCGTAGGGGACGTCGTACCAGCCCGGGTTGTCGGTGTTGAACCCCGACTGGCAGAGCGTGTCGTACAACTGGTCGCGGTGTTTCGTTTTCATGTGGCAGTCGGGTGTGATCTTGCAGTTCTTGTCGCACAGATTGGTCTTGCTGCAGTGGCGTCCGAGCGGGCAGTGGATGTCGATGAACCAGCAACCGCGAGCGATGCTGTCCTCGCGTTTGCGGTTGGCGAGCACGTCGGCACCGGTCACGGTTTCCAGGCCCAGGATCTGGCGCGTTTCGCGCACGCCGATCACTGCCGGGGTGTCGATGAGGTAGCAGTTTTCGTAGCCGCGTACGTTCTGGCGGTAGTACTCGACCATGTCGAGCGTGTCGCGCCGGGCCTTGAGTTCCGCGCGCGTCAGGTCGTACGCGTTTGTGCCGTCGCCGGGACAGCGCGTGGCCGTGGGCGTGATTTCGGTGTCGCGCAGTGTCACGCCTTGCTCGCTGACCTCGCCGAAGAAGGCGTGGTAGGCGGGGATGCGCCCCTCGTCAATGGCGCGGTTCACGTTCTGGCGCTCTTCGGCGTGGTGCGCCATGACGTTCTTCATATCGACCCCGCCGATCCGGAACTTCGTGCCCATGCTCTGCGTCTTGCCGTCCGCGACACGGCCCTTGGTGTACTCGCAGCCGCAGAACACCGCCACGTCGCCGTCGCCGGTGGCGTCAATCACCATCTTGGTACGCACCGCCTGACGCCCGGACTTGCTCTCGATGACCACCGCGTCGATGCGGTCGTTCTTGCGGACCACGGCGACCACCCAGGCGTGCAGCAGCAACTGTACCCCGGCCTTGGTCACCATGCGGTCGGCCGCGTGCTTCAGCAACTCCGGATCGAAGCGCACGCCAAACCAGTTGTCGACGTTCCGCGGCGCGCCGTCGATGGCCTGCAGTTCGCGCAGGACCTCGATCGGGATCCCGCCCAACAGCAGCGTCTTGCCGCTGCCGTACCCGAAAATCGGCCCCATCAGCCCGCCCGTGGCGAGGCCGCCCAGAAAGCCGTACCGCTCCAGCAACAGGACTTTGCAGCCGCGTCGCGCCGCGGCGATGGCGGCGGGGAAACCGGCCGGTCCCCCGCCTGCCACGACGACGTCGACGTCCTCAATGATCTGCAGTTCGCGACCGGGTTCGTGAATCGTGTTCGCTACCGTGCTCATCGTGTTTCTCCTTGGTTGGATCGCCGCACGCTCTGTGCGGGCGGGGATCGGATGGGTTGGGGGCAGGGGGAGTGATCAGGGTTTGGTGTTCAGGTGTCGGT
>Ga0208961_1000734_pt1 | contig 12623 bp, 9 predicted proteins | sample RifOxyB3_FD_184034 | JGI IMG/M metagenome (GOLD analysis project Ga0208961, IMG submission 184034) | Groundwater microbial communities from Rifle, Colorado - Rifle Oxygen_injection B3 (SPAdes) | ecosystem: Environmental > Aquatic > Deep subsurface > Groundwater | place: Rifle, Colorado, United...
AGGCCATTCTCGATCGATACCATCGTGAGGAGAATGGACCTGTTTTTGTGCATGGCTCGGTCGCATACGTGCTTTGGGACTCCACATGCAAACAGCTCGTGCTGCAACGTGACCCCGTTGGCATGCGACCGCTGTTCTATTGCTGTCAACCCGAAAGCTGGGTGATCGCCAGCGAAGTCAAACAGGTACTCGCAGCTCCCGGGATTAGCCGCGAAATCCTTCGCGGCGGCGTGCTCGATGTCTGCTTGACGCAAACGCCGGACGGTACCACGACCTTTTACGAGCAGGTCGCCGCTGTGGCGGCCGGCACGTGTCTGCGCTTTAGCCGCGCTGCCACGACATCCGTGAAGACGTGGAAGCCGCCCGACATCGACTGGCAACGCAAAGACACGCGTGAGTGCGCCGATGAGCTCCGGCGATTGTTGGCACAGGCCGTGGCCCGGGAAACAACCGACCCGACGGCCATACTGCTGAGCGGCGGACTCGATTCCACGGCTGTGGCTGCAGCTGCACTCGTCGGCAACAACTGGCAGAACGATGGCAAGCTCACAGCGATTTCTGCTGTCTATCCTCATCACCCTGCCGTCAACGAAGATGAGCTGATCACCCAAACCGCCGAGCGGCTAGGGCTCCGCGTGTTGCGATGTGAGCCCAAACCGCGTCCCTTTGATTCCTTGCACCTGGACGTAGCGCTCCACGACGGGCCTGCATTCGGACCCTTTGGCACCAACTTGAGGCCGATGCTGCAAACAGCGTATCGCAACGGTCATCGCATCTTGTTTGACGGGCACGACGGTGACGGCCTCTTGGGATGTATGGGCGGCATTGTGCCGGCGCTCGCGAGCGCTGGCGCATGGCGCGTTGCCGCGCGTTACTTGAAAGAATACCGCCAAGTCACGGGGAAGGGTTGGCACCAAGTGGGCCGCCGACTCATCCTCCCCGCGTTGGTCGGTCACCGAATGCGGCACGCCTGGCAGGTCATCCGCCGCCGCATGCGCAACCCACGCAACCACAATTCGCCGTGTTGGGCGGGAAGCAGTCTTTCCCACTCCTTGATGAAGCGTTCAGAGGCGCAGATCTCGTCGTGGCCCGAGGCCCAACAAGACGTCGTGGGCCCTATAGGGTGGGCGTGCTTGGAGTCCCTGGAGCGTGAGGCTCTGGCGGCAGGCGTGGAGCTCTTGCATCCGTTTGGCGACTTGGACCTCGTGGAGTTCGCACTCGCGTTGCCGCCGCACATCAAAGCTGCGGACGGGATGGCCAAAGGCCTGCTTCGGCAGGCGTTCCGAGGGCGCCTGCCCGACACCGTGTTGAACCGACGCACGAAATTACTTTTCAATTCATTGTACGTTGAGGCATCCACTCCCGAGGACATGTTGGCTGCCGCTCAGATCATCGAGCCCCCAGGCGACTGGGTGGACATGAATTCCCTGCGAACGCGTTTGGCTCATGCGTCCGATATGGACCACAGCGAACGCATGTTGTTGCAGTTTGTGCTGGAGGCGAGCTTGTTGACGTCGCCTGCAGCTTCTCGACCGACACCGACGGCTCTGTCCCAGCCGTCGACGGCAGCACTCGTTACCAAGGGCTCAGGCCCCGCATGAATCACTATTGGTGGAACGGGCACGTCGTGGAAACCGATATGAACCTGCGCCGTGTCGCTCCTTGCGTCTCGGCTGATCCCGATTTGACCGTGATCCAACGGCATGATCCAACGGGGTCACCCACGTCGTCCGCACTCGACGATTCGCACATCCGCCTGAGCCGGCGCGGCTCCGAGTGCCGGCTGATGGCGCCGGACGCGGGTCAGTTTACCCTGTCATTGTCTGCGGCTCGGATCACGTTCGCTGCCCATGGACAACCAAGCGCCAACGCCATCGAGCACCGCCTGTTGCAGAGCGTTTTGCCGTTTTTTGCCGCGTTGAACGGACATTTGTGTCTGCACGCGGTGGCGGTCAGTGACACGACCGGTGCCGCAACACTTTGGGTTGGGGACACGGGTTTGGGCAAGTCGACCGCCGGGGCCGGCGCTGTGGCACGAGGAGGACGATTGATTTGTGACGACGTGGCCCTCGTGCGCCCCACCGACGACGGCTTGGGCGTTCAGCTCGGAGCTCGAACGCTTCGCTTGGCCTCACCGAGTCCAGACCAGCCGCGTTTTCCCCATGCGGATTGGTTTCAAAACCAAACAAAACGTGATTACTTTGTCGCATGCCCCGCTCCCGAGCAAACGTTTCCGGTGGCGAGAGTGTTATTCGGCCGCATCCAGGCCGACGGGACGAGGTTATGGGAATCGGCGGCTGAAGATCCCAAGTCGGCTGTGGCCGAGTTGTGCGGTCATGCCTTTGGTTGGGAGATCCTCACCACGGCCGAGCGAGGCCGTCTGTTCGGCCACATTGTCGATCTCACCCGTCAACTCGTATGATAGGCCTGAACTGGTAAAAGGAGATGTCGTGCTGACCCTTGTCGGTTCACGCTGGGCTTGCCACGCGATTGGTTACATCGGCTCCAAAGAAAAGACCGCCGCCGCGGGTGACGGCTATGATAGGGCCGTGACAGTCCAACCTCGGCGGCTCGTAATTCTCAGGCCACATAGCAACATCGTGAGATGATACAGCGCTCACAGGGATCTTTCGATCCCCATCGGCTTCGGGGACACCGCGTGTCGTCATGATTGCTATGCTAATGGACATTGCGTGTTGATTCAACCCCGTGTCACAGGTGGTGCGGCAGGTGCGACCTCCGACCCTCGTGTGGGGGGATATCCCATTGAGAGTACAGGGATACTGGCCGCAATGTTGTGTATTTGAATTCGATCGCCTACCATTGAGTCAGTAGGCTTGTCCTGCTTTCATTTGCCTGAGGAGGCTCGTCATGCGTCTTCGCATCTCGCCTCGCGAAAAACCAAAGACTCGCATTCCGCTGCTCATGGTTGCTGTGACTGCCATGGTCGGCGCGACGCTCGTCACCGTGTTCGCGATTGGACTGCCCGATCTGGGCGATGACATCTCGGTCACTGCACAAGATATCGGCTCCTTGGGGGGCAACACAACCTTCGCCTGGAGCGTGAATGAGTTCGGCGTGGTGGTGGGTTATGGCGACACCGCATCGGGCCAAACCGTGGGCTTTCAATGGACTGCCGATAGCGGCCTCGTCGAGCTGCCGGTTCTCGATGGTGGCACAGCGTTGGCATTTGCAATCAACAACCTCGGACAAATCGTAGGAAGCGCAACCACGGCGACCGGCGTCACCCATGCTGTCATGTGGTCGCCCGCGGGTGACATCGTCGACCTAGGCACCTGGGGAGCTGCGTCTGCGTTGGCGACAGGCATCAACGACCGAGGGCAAGTGGTTGGCGCAGCCATCGACGTGGCCGGCACTTGGCGGGCTGTCCTGTGGTCGCAAGAAGGTGGCGTTCAACTGTTGGGCTCGCTCGGCGGCAACAACACCATGGCTGCCGACATCAACAACAATGGCCAAATCGTCGGCTATGGCGTCACCGCAAATAGGCAGTGGCATGGCTTTTTGTGGGCCGATGGCGAGATGATCGACCTCGGCACCATGGGCGGTTCGGCCAGCTTTGCCGCTGAGATCAACGACGACGGCATGATTGCCGGAAGCCGACTCACGGCGAACGGCATGATGCAACCGGCCACCTGGCAGATTGATCTCTCCGACGGCAGCCTGTCGGCTGGGGCTCTCGAGGCAACCGACGGCAACAGTGCACTCTACGGTGTGAGCTCCCAAGGCATGTACGTTGGAAGTGGTCTGGTGTACGCGGCCAGTTTCGATGCTTTTCGCTTCGAGCTCTCGCCGCCCGTGAAGCTCCTGCCAACGCCGGGAGGTTCCTATTGTGACGTGGAGTCGGTCAACGGCGTCGGTCAGATTGCCGGCTGGAGTTCGACAAGTGAAGGCGCCCTTCATGCCACCCTCTGGAGGCTCAGTCTGGAAACCAGCGTCGCTGCTTCTTCCCAACTCGATGTCTTGGTCAACTTGGTGGCAATGCTCGCCGACACGGGAGAAATCGAGGCGCAAGCACTCAACCCGTTGTCTTCCAAGCTACAGAGCAGTCAAGCGGCTGTGGAGCGGGATAACCTGACGGCTGCAATCAACAAGCTCGGTGCGTTCCAAAACGACGTTGGGGCGCAGGCTGGCAAAAAGATCACCCAAAGCGCCGCCGATGCCCTCATCGCTGCGGCCGCCTCAATCATCGCAACGCTGGAGGCTGCCCCATGACAAGGATGCAAACTATGGCCTCTCCGCGTTTATCCCCCAGATTGACGACCACACGTCATTCGTTGCTCGCAGCCAGTGTCGTCGCGCTGACTGCAGCAGCTTGCGGGAATATAACTCGGTCGGACGCCGTACAACAGGATTTGGCCGATGCGGCCGCGGCAAAGGAGCAGATCAACGTGTTGGGCTCGGCAACGGCCACGCCCGAGGACCAACCTCTAGGGAAAATCCACGACGGTCCTAACACATCGTCGGACACGCTAGAAGACGGACCCAGTGCTGAGACAGATTTGGCAGTGGTTCCAGCAGGCCGCCTACCGACATCAGCAGAGACACCACCGATGTTGATCCTGCCCGCTTCCAAGCTTGGCCTCCCGCTCCCCAGGGCCGACTGAGCCCGATACCGCATCGGCCAGTCCCCAATGTCGCGTCGATGACCGCCCACAGAAGGGTGCCACCCCCCAGCGGCTCAGGTAAATGGAGAGGGGTCGTGGCCAAGCCGGCTGTGGAACGCACTCTTCCAGTCCGTGACCGCGAGGACCGCGGGCTTCACAGAGCTCATGGCAACACCTCGTCGCGAAGATGATCCCATCCCCAGGTTTTCAACCGCAGGTTGAAGGCGGTACAGAAACTCGGTTTGGACAGAAATCGCTTCACGAAACTTATGCCGTAGATAATATGGCAATGCCATTGCGAAATGCCATTTTGCGTGATAGGTTGACTGCATGGCGACAAAAAGGGTGACGATAGATCGGTTCGGACGCTTGGTCGTTCCGCTTGCAGTCCGACGTAGGCACGCCTGGGCTCCTGGTACCGAGCTGGAGCTCTTCGATGACGACAAGGGTATCCGCCTCGTGCCGGCCGAGTCGACTCCTTCGGGCCAGGGTTTGATCAATAAGGGTGGTCGGCTCATTGCAGACGTCGTATGGGATGGGCGGCCCCTGAATCGAACAGAAATACGCGATCTTGGCCGGCAGGTGGAGTCAGAGCGCGAAGAACGGGTGTGGCGGGGATGATCACTGTCGACACTTCTGTCCTTGTCGCATCTCTCGTCAGTGTGCATCCCGACCACGAGCTGGCAACCCAGGCGTTGGATCGGCATCGCAGCAAAGGCCTAAGCATTTGTGCGCATGGGTTGGCGGAGGCGTTCGCAATCTTGACCAGACTGCCCGTAAGGCCGCGGATAACTGCGGAGTCAGCTCGGGTGCTCGTTGTCAGCGCCGTCGCGGGCTGGCAAATCGTGAGCATGGACCTGCGGCTGTACGAGCGGGCGATGCTGCTCGTGCAAGGATGTGAGCGCTCCGGCGGAGCTGTCTACGACGCCCTACACGTGGCAGCAGCTGAGTCGGTCACAGCGGACTGCATTATCACGTTCAACCGTGATGATTTTGTCGCCATCTGGTCCCCAGAGAAAGTGCTCGAGCCCGCTGGTGCCTGACTATGAATGGTCCCCCAACATACCAAATACCAAATTGGGTGCTTGCTCATTAGTGCTGTGGCATCATCTTGAACCCCACATGCCACCTGCCCCACCCAAGGAGCTTACCATGACCCAGCCACCCTGCGGCATCTACCGCACCACCCTACAAATCGGCCCCATCGAGGCGGGCAAGCTCGTCTATTTCCACAATCACGGCGAACCTGGCCCAGGGATCTATTCGCCCCAGTCGTGGAACAATAATCGCACGGTCTTCAGCAAGCACGGCACGACTCTCGATGAACCTGGCTTGGCCGACACCCTGGAGCCACTGGCCGCAGAGGGACTGTATCGCGTCAGTGAAGAGTTCACCTGCTGTAGCAAGAACTGCCGCTCCTTCTCCCCAGGCATGCTGGTGCAACTGGGCTACAACGGCGACGCCAAGCCTCTGTTGTTTGTGCCACACTGGCACGCTGACGGCTCCCTGCACATGCCCGAGCGCGGCTTTGCATTGGACGATGGCAACGTCGCCAAGCTCGAGCTCCTGCAGGTCGACCGCCCCAAGCCCAAAGGGCCGAGCAACGACGATTTGGTGACTCACTAACGTTGTCCGCTCCCTGTGCGCGATGTGCTATACCAACCGACAATGCCACGTGGACCACACCGGTCCAGACGGCCATCCTCAACGCCCCGGAGTCCGACATGAGTCATGAAGATACACAAAAATCGGGTGTCCTCACCTCAGACGAGCTCGACGCGATCAATGCGTATTGGCGCGCGTGCAACTACCTCGCAGCCGGCATGATCTACCTAAGGGCAAATCCGCTGCTCAAGGAGCCCTTGAGTCCGGAGCACATCAAGGAGCGGCTTCTCGGCCACTGGGGCGCAAGTCCCGGTCTGTCTTTCATGTATGTGCACCTCAACAGACTGATCAAAACGCACGACGTCAACGCGATCTTTCTTGCCGGTCCCGGTCACGGTGCACCCGGCGTATTGGCCCCGGTCTATCTCGAAGGCACTTACTCTGAGATCTATCCTGACAAGAGCGAGGACGAGGAAGGACTGCGGCGCTTCTTCAAGCAGTTCTCTTTTCCCGGGGGCATCGGCAGCCATTGTACGCCCGAGACGCCGGGATCGATCCACGAGGGTGGCGAGCTCGGTTACAGTGTTTCACACGCCTTTGGCGCAGCCTTCGACAATCCAGATCTCTTGGTCGCTGTGGCGGTAGGTGATGGCGAGGCTGAAACCGGGCCGGCAGCAACGGCCTGGCACTCCAACAAGTTCCTCAATCCTGCTCGCGACGGCGTGGTGTTGCCGATCCTGCATTTGAACGGTTACAAGATCAACAATCCGACCGTGCTGTCGCGCATCTCCCATGAAGAGCTGGAGGCGTTGTACACGGGTTACGGTTGGCACCCACACTTCGTCGAGGGGGACGATCCCAAGGTGATGCACCAGCTCATGGCCACCACCCTCGAGCAGTGCTGGCAAGAGATCCGCGCCATCAAAGAATCGACCCAGGATCCAGCAACGGCACGGCGGGCGCGTTGGCCGATGATTGTTTTGCGCTCGCCCAAGGGATGGACCGGCCCCAAAGAAGTGGATGGGCGGAAGGTGGAGGGTTCTTGGCGGGCGCACCAGGTGCCGTTGGCGAAGGTGCGTGAGAACCCGGCGCATCTCGCGCAACTGGTCGATTGGTTGACGAGCTACAAACCGGAGGAGCTCTTCGACGAGGCGGGCACCCTGAGAGCCGAGCTCAAGGCCCTGGCCCCCGTGGGCAATCGACGCATGAGCGCCAACCCACACGCCAACGGCGGTTTGCTCAGGCGCGCCCTGCGGGTGCCCGACTTTCGCGTCTATGGCATCGAGATTCCAGGTCCGGCCCAGATTCGCGCAGAAAACACCCGGCCCTTGGGCAAGCTGTTGCGTGACATCATGCGCAAGAACCCAGAAAACTTCCGCGTTTTCGGACCGGACGAAAATACCTCCAACAAGCTCGACGCGATCTACGAGGTGAGTAAAAAGCTCTGGCTCGCGGACTACTTGCCAGGCGACACCGAGGGTGGCGAGCTCGCCCCCGATGGTCGGGTGCTCGAGATGCTCTCGGAGCACAATCTCGAAGGTTGGTACGAAGGGTACCTACTCACGGGGCGTCACGGCTTCTTTTCGTCCTATGAGGCTTTCATTCATGTCATCGACTCGATGTACAACCAGCACGCCAAGTGGTTGGCCATCTGCGAGAACATCCCTTGGCGCGCTCCCGTCTCGTCGCTCAACTTGCTGATTACCTCCACGGTGTGGCGTCAGGACCATAACGGCTTCACCCACCAGGATCCGGGTTTTCTCGACGTGGTGGTCAACAAGAATCCCGAGGTGACACGAATCTACCTTCCCCCGGACGTCAACACGTTGTTGTCGGTGGCCAATCATTGTCTGCGCAGTCACGATGACATCAACGTCATTGTCGCCGACAAACAATCACATCTGCAGTTCCTCGACATGGACGCGGCGATCACCCATTGCACCAAGGGCGTAGGTATTTGGAAATGGGCGAGCAACGATGAAGGGTGCGAGCCCGACGTGGTCATCGCTGGTTGTGGTGACATTCCAACCCAGGAGGCGCTTGCGGCCACCGCTATGTTGCGCCAACATTTCCCCGACCTGAAGATCCGATTCATCAACGTCGTTGATTTGTTCCGTATGCAGCCCCAGGGCGAGCATCCGCACGGCCTTCACGACCGGGATTTTGACAGCTTGTTCACCGTGGACAAGCCCATCATCTTCAACTTTCACGGCTATCCTTGGCTCATTCATCGCCTCGCCTACAGGCGCACGAATCACAAGAATCTGCACGTGCGCGGTTACAAAGAGATGGGGAGCATCAACACGCCGTTGGAACTCGCCATCTGCAACGAGATCGATCGCTTCAGCTTGGCGATCGATGTCATCAACCGAGTGCCCTCCTTGCGGGTAGCGGGTGCGCATGCCAAAGAGGAGCTGCGCAACATGCAGATCGAGGCACGCAACTACGCCCACCAGCACGGGGTGGACAAACCCGAGCATAGCAATTGGAAGTGGCCCTTGGGTTGAGCTGCCAATTGATGCGCCAAGGGCAGCGCATGGACACAGGAGTTCCATCCCGCTGTGATTTTGGCAACGTTAACGGTTAACGGTGTGCAAACGGTCGTCAAGTATGACATTGTTCACCCTAAGCAGTCGTTTCTGGCAATCAACCGTGGGATTTTGAAAGAAAATGGCCAACCACACCTGCCCGGTAGGAACGAACCGCTTCTCAGAGCGCCTACGGTTCGTCGATGAAACGGGGGGGAAAGAGTCGCCTTTGAAGAACGTCCAAGGGGACGAGGCGCGTTTTGAGAACATCGTAGCACCACCAGGCGACATCCCTATTCCCGGCCTTCAAGAGTTCCTGGTCGCGCAAAAAGAGGGCGAGCCCACAGTTCAGTGGGTACGGTCTCATTGTCTGAAATCTGCTGTACCGGTGCCGTTGAAGATTTCGTATACCGATCGTCCCCTGGGGCAACTACACCAGGTTGAGGTGGGCGGTCCTTGGTCTTCAGTGGAGCTGCATCGCGGGTCGCCACTGCCAAGTCGTTTGGCTTTTTTCGGCACACCGCACACTTTGGATTCCCGGCCTCAGACGCCTCTGTTCACGATTGAACAGAGTGCATGCTATTGGGATCGTCACCAGTCCAAGGTATTCAGGGCCGGCCTGCAATTTGGTGAGCAACCGCTGTTTGAGTTCGACTTGGGGCAATTTGAGTGTGTGGAGTTGGATCCCACGCACGTCGTCATGCAAAGACAAACCGAAAACTATACAGTGCAGGTGAGTTATCAGTTTTGCCAGGACCTGCCTTGCACAGTCGTTCAATGGACCATCACCAATCATGCGAAAACGAAGGTTCCCGTTCGTTTTCTTACGAGCTTGGACACCACCATTCGCCCGAGCCACGCCGATCAACAGACAGCCGCTCTTCGAATCGCTACTCTCGACCAGCAGCAGACGTGCGTTGCGCACTACGACAGTGAGACAGCCGGCGATACGGCACTGGTGGTCACCAATGCTGGAGAGCCACCCTTTGTTCCACAGTCGGCGGGGTTCCAATTTCTGCCAGGGGAAGCATCGCTTTCATCTTCGTCTGATGCATGCGCATCGTTCACCTACCACAAGGTACTCGAACCCGAGGGCGAGTTGCGTGTCCTCCAGCTCATCGGTCCCTGCGTCGAAGGAAATGAGAGCGCCACGGCGAAGGCTTTCCGCGACGGCTTCGTTGAAGACGTTGCGCAGTATGAGGACTCGGTTCAGCGATACGCGAACACGGGGACCTTGCGCAGTGGCGATGACCGTTTGGACAGAACAGTAGGCGCTGCCAAAGCCGTTATGGCAGCCAACCAACATTGGCTCAATGGCGTCAAGATGCCGATGCCTTGTCCCGCAGAGTACCCTGACGGATATACTCATGATATCTCCGTTTCGAAACTGGCGGCACAGTATTTTGATCCACAATGTGTGCGCGACTTCCTGCTGTTTCTCGTTGAACTCATCAACGAGAAGGGCGAGATCCCTCACGCCTATTATTGGAAAGACAACAAACTCTTTGTGGAATCGGCGAGGAACGACAACTGGAATCACTTTTGGTTTGTCCTGAACTCTGCTCGGTACTTCAAGCATACAACTGATCGGACCACGCTGGAGAAGATCTATCCCACCCTGGAAAAGAGCATTGAGTCCATGCTTCATCATTTCGAAGACGGGCTGATCCACGCTTTTCGACCCGATTGGTGGGACATCGGTGACTGTTACGGCGCGCGTTCATACATGACAATACTGGCCATCCGCTCCCTAAAAGAATTTGTGTCCTTGGCTGCTTCACTGGGCAAGCATGGTCCTCGTCTCTTGGAGTTGGAGAAGACGGCTCAGACCTTGGAGCAAAATCTCAGCGGCAAGCTTTGGGATGAAGATAAACAGTATCTGATGAATTACAACCACGGCCAATTGGATGAACATTTCTACATAGGTTCTCTTCTCGCCGCACATTTTGGCTCACTGGATCAGCAGAAGAGCCGGTCCCTGGTGAAGACCGCAGAGTCGGTGTTGTTAGACCCAGATTTGGGGGTATCCAACGTTTATCCCAACGATTTCTGCGACCCGACAATGGCTGAGAAGATGCGGTACGATGTCGAGGCGGTGGGTAAACAGGGTTACTATTTCAACGGCTCGTGGTGCCAAGGAACGGCGTGGCTGCAACTCGCTCGACTCGGCGTAGGGGAAAAACAGGCCGCCTACGAATCCATGCGCAAGCTCATGGCCATTGATGGCATTATGGACGGACCCAACGGACAGCCAGCCTTCTATGAAGTTCGTACCACTGCCGACGACCCAGCGCTTCGCGGGCAGGTAGACAAGCCGCAATTCCTCTGGGCTGCCAGTTGGTATTTGTATTGCCTCTATCATTTGCTTGGGCTGCGGGAGAATGCCTGGAATGTTTCGTTTGATCCCTTTGTCCCCAACGGGGACAAAGGGGCGGCGCTATCCTTCCATTGGGGCAAGGGCGAGGTTGCCGTTTCGATTTCGGGCAAGGCAGAACGCATCAAGAGCATTTGTTACGATGGAAAAAGACTCCCATCGGCGGTTGTCCCCTCGTCACTGGAGGTTCTCGACAGCATCGAAATCGAGATGGGACGACCCGAGATACCCTATGTGGCGACGGCGGAGTCTGCGATAACGGACGCTCGATTCATAGGATTAGAGACGGAACTGAACATCACGTTGGAAGCGTTCGCTGGCCATCAAAGTCAGTTCCGCATTGTGGCGCCCAAGCAGCCACGGATGGTTTTCTGTGGCGATCACGAGTTGACACGGGAACAATGGCGAGCTTGGCGCGCAGACGACGGAGTCTGGGAGATTGAAGTAGACTTCGTTCATAGCCAGGCTCTCGAGACGTTCGCGGTGAAATTCTAAGGGTCGTTGTCAGAAACACAGTCTCAGCGGTAGTCTGCGGGGCTTTGACCCGTCTCACCAGTGCGGAGGATGAGGGTGTGGTCGAAGGTCAGACTGCAACGATCGAGTGGCCAAACACCGGCATCGACGGCCTCTTCGAGCCTGGTCGAGGTGCTGGGAGCACCGAGGAGGACGAACTGCCGGAGGACCCCGGCGTGCAGTAGGGAAAGCTCGTGATTGGCCGTCAGCGTTTGCTCAATAGACAACGTGCCCAAATTCTCGAGTGTGTTTTCAATCAGCGGTATTGCTACACCGTCGACCTCCAGCACCCAATCGGTTAGGTCAATGGCGTCGCCACTGCGGTTGACGATTTCGATGCCCGAGCTTTGGATGGTATGCATAACCAGCTCGGAGGCTGGTGCAACACGCCACGGCCTCGGGAAAGAGCAAGAATACCATTCGTCACTCGCCGCACTGACGTCGGGATTCACGCTCCCTGGGGTGCCGGCGACATAGTTGCCACCTTCTTCGATGGCCACTGGTTGCCAAGTGTCTGCGCCGTTTTCTGCGACTGAGCTGCGACTGAGGGCCTCATTCTCAAACGATGGTATGCGTGCGGTGGCCAACAGATCCGGCCACAACCCCGCGACTATCGCGGTGCGCGATAACGTCGCCGTGGTGGATCCAAAACGCACAAACGACAAAAACGCTTCGGCCTCCGCTGACACGTCGGTGCCGCCGGGCGCCAACAGCACCAGCTCGCCACCCAACACCAGGGGCCTTGCGTTGGCGAAGTAGACGGCGTTGTCCGCAGGAGTCGCGGGCGCTTCCACACCGAGGTGAACAACCAGGTAGGCATCCGCCTCCAGGTGCTGGTCCGCAAAGACAATGCAACTCGGCAACTGGCACAGACGCACGCCAGCTAGGGAGATCGCCTCGAGAGAGGCGTTGTAGATTTCCACCCAGCTGCTCTCACCGTTGGTCCACAACTCATTGAGCTCGAGTGAAACGCGCGTC
>Ga0208961_1000739_pt1 | contig 12565 bp, 8 predicted proteins | sample RifOxyB3_FD_184034 | JGI IMG/M metagenome (GOLD analysis project Ga0208961, IMG submission 184034) | Groundwater microbial communities from Rifle, Colorado - Rifle Oxygen_injection B3 (SPAdes) | ecosystem: Environmental > Aquatic > Deep subsurface > Groundwater | place: Rifle, Colorado, United...
GGTGGCAGAGCAGCGCAACCTGACGCAACGTGAGGCGCTGGAGCATGGACCATGGTCCATTGTCCATAGTCCAGAATTGCGGGGGAACTTGTGGCGGACGAGCACTAGTGCCAACAGGCCGTTATTTGCGCCCGGGGGCACTGGCCGTCAGCTCTTGTTGCTCAGAACGCTGCGCACCAAGGCGAGCCAGTCTTCGGGGGCGATCTGACGGGCGAAACCGTGCACAATCCGGCCACCGTCCTGGAGCGTTTCGCCCAGCTCGCCACGGGAAAGACGACGAAGTTCGGTTTCGGCCTGCGACATCCACACCCGCGCTTGCTGGTCGGTCATTAGATTCCGTCTCACCTTGCGGCTGTCATCAACGTCAAGTTGATACAGCCACGCATCGCCGTAGGCCGAAGTCTCGGCTTGGTTGGACCACGCAGGATTGACACCGCTGACTCTGCCGCTGATGGGGGAAAACAAGTCAACCCATTGGCCGTTGAGTTCAATGCGTGCCGCAACGTCACCCGCCTCCAGGGCACTGCCAACGGTTGGCAGATGCACCTGCTCGACGGGGCCGACCAAATGGTGGGCAAGATCGTCCAACCCGACGCGAAACGATTCCGCAGCCACAGGGTATGCCCATTGGTGGGTTGGGTGGAAGAAGTACCCCTCCGGCACGTCAAACCACGCAGGAGATTGTCCGGAGCCTCCCGCGGCCCTGAGCTTGCGTGCCCGCCCGGAGCGCTGCATCAACAACCACAACGGTACGAGGGCAAACAGGTAACAGATCACCAGGAGGTACTCGAGCCCTTTCGTCGCGAAAATGTCCTGAGGTAAGTCAATCATGACACTCTCCTTGTCTGCCATCGCTTCTCGATGACCTGGGACGTGGTGAAAACGGGATCGAGGATCGATTGCGACGACGACTACCTGTCCGTCTTTCTGCTTTCATGCGACCTTGACGCCACCTGCTGGCGTTGCCAGGCCGGCCGGGCTTGCAGGACCGGCATCCTGTGGACGATCCATCGGAAAACCCAGATCTCCGCACTGATCACCGCCACCGAAATGACGACTTCCATCCACGAGGGGACGTAGTGGTGTGGCTCGTACCACTTGAAGGCAATGACCGAGATGTTGAGGCGATTGAGGATGATGCCGATTATCGTCATGACTGCCGCAACTTGTACCCACCGCGCATTTCGTTTTCCGGCCGCAACCATGAAGATGAGCATTGGGACGAGCACAAAACCCACGATTTCCACCAGCCACCAGACCCCCATTTTGCCGTTGAGAAATTGCCAGTCCTTCCCATGGACGAAGGTGATGACGACCAGGAAGAGATACGAAAACATCGCCAGCCCGCAGATTCTGGCCAAGCCGAACATGATCTCGTGGTGTTGCTTTTCGTCGTTGTGACTCAGTTGATACGCAAAGACCTTCTGGCTTAGCGATCCCTCAAAGATCACCATCGACAAGCCGGCAAAGACGCTCGATACGACAAACAGAATGGGGATGAATTCGGAGTACCACAGCGGGTGAATCTTGGGTTTGGCCATCAAGAACAAGGCGCCCAGGCCCGACTGATGCAAGGTCGACAGGGCGATGCCAAGAATGACCGCACCCAACGTCAAGCCTGAGAGCACCCTCTTGATGCGCTCAAGGCCAAGCCATTCGGCAATGGCGGGGGAGAACTCCAGGAACTCGGCGATCATGTAGAGCATGAAATGCCAGGCCACCAGAAACAGTACCGAACTGAATCCGAACGAGTTGCCGATGATGGGATTACAGACATTCCAAGGTCGCCCCAGGTCAAGGAGCAGATCCCCGGCGTAGAAGACATAGGCCAGGAAGCCGTTGAGTACGGTGGCGCGAACGATAGGGTGGTACTTCTCGGCACGCAAGATGTACACCATAAAGGTCACTACATAGGCACCGCCGGCAAACGCGACACCGGTGACCACGTTGAAACCGATCCAGAGGCCCCAGGGCGTGCCTTGGTTAAGATTGCTGACGGTTCCCAACCCTAAGGCAAAACGTATAACCACCAGGACGGCGGCGACGACAATGATCGGCACCGTGATGATGTTGAACGGCGTCAACAGCCTGCCCTTGGGGCGAAGCTCACTGCGGATGAACTTCACGAAGCCCATGTCTCGCGGTGAAAGAGTCGCGTCGGCCATTACTGTTGCTCCACGGATTCATGCGTAGGTTCGGCAGCGTTTTCGGCGGTTGCTCGGCTGATCCCCAACAGCAGCGGCGGGAAGATTCCCAAAATGAACGGCACGGCGTACAGAAACTCCCTGCAGTATTCGGGATAGGAAACAGTCCCCAAATCGGTTCTGAAGCCCAGCTTCTCAAAAGGCACGGACGACAGGTACAACACGTTGGTCCCTCCGACTTCGTGTTCCCCATAGATATGTTCGACGTACTTCCCGGGTGTATCGTGGATGCGCTTACGGGCTTCGGCGACCAACGCGTCGCGTTCGCCAAACATCACCGCTTCTTGGGGGCAAGCTTCGACACAAACCGGGGTTTTCCCATCGGTTAGTCTTTCCCAGCACATGCGGCATTTCAGGATACGCGGGTTGGCACTGAAGTACTCGAACTTCGGCACTTCGAACGGACAGGACAGCATGCAATAGCGACAACCCATGCATTTCGAGGCACGCCAGATCACCGGGCCCTCGGGGGTCTTGTACATGGCCTTGGTCAGGCAGGCCGCAGCACACGCGGGCTCGCGGCAGTGCATGCATTGTTGGCGAATCGATATGTCTTCGCCATTCTGGGAGACGGTGCGCAATCGGACAAACCGAAGGTCGTTTTCGTCCGCGGGGCGACCGTGGTCGGCCTTGGGCTCGGGGATGCCGTAAGTTGTCATGCAGGTGTCAACGCAGGAACCGCAGCCAACGCAGCGCGAGATGTCGATGAGCATGCTGGCCTGTCGGGTGGCGGCCAGGGGCACCGCGGCGTTGGCGTTTGCCGGCACCAACAAGGTTGATGCAGCGAGTCCAGCAGTCTGGAGAAAGTCACGGCGGTTCATGGAGGTACCGTTTTCCTTACAGAGTCACCAGGGACCTTTGAGGATTATCTCGTGGGTGGTTTGCTCCTCATCCGAATCCGAAAATGGACGGCTGCCCCCGCGGGAGGCTGTCCGTGTCTGGAGTCAGGATGCCGAGCTATGTCAGGAAGAACTCGCGGGCGATCTTGTCCCAATCCTTCGTGAGGTACGGCGTCAGATCGTCGATTGCCAACCCGCCATCCTGCGCGAGCGCGCCCGACGGCATCCTCATGAGCATCCGCAGCGAGGACGCCGCGTCCTCCATCCAGCGTCGCGCGAGCGCGCCGCCGATCAGATTGCGGAAACTTGTCGTTGCGTCCGGCGCCTGAACCGTCATGACCCACCCGTCCGCGTACGGATCCTTCACCAGGAGCGAGGGGTCACTCTGAAGGGTGGAGTTCACGTCCACCACGGTGCCCTCGATCGGTGACACGAGCATCACCTTCCTCCCGGCGCGCTCGACCGTCACCGCGGGTTGGCCCTGCCGAATCCAAGTTCCCGGCACGGGCAACTTCACGCTGTCGGGCTTGCCGACGAGATGCGCCGCGAAATCGTCAATCCCAACACGCACCAGTTGCGGGCTCTCGCTGATCGCCCAGGTGTGACCGGGATGATAGAGGACATTCTCCGCGAGCTTGAATCCGCCGACCACGAGCGGCAGACGGTGCGGTGGGCGCGGCGGCGCGGTTCCCGCCGACTCGCCAGCCGGCTTTGCCGACCGGGAGATGAGGAATTGGATGACGGCGAAGGTGAGGAAGAACGTGACTACCAGAAGGACGACCATTTTTGCACCTCCAGCGGCCGCTTAGCGGCTTCCATCGACTGTTCTCTTGAGCTGAACGAGGGAATGCAAGAAGCGGGCCAAGTTCTAAAGAAAGTACTAACATGTTTATCAGTAATAAGTTACAACCGAATATGGGAGGTTCACCCATCTCGGGGGTGATTAAAAACGCAGCATGGGCGATGTGTTTCTAATCACTTCGTCTCGAAGGGATGAAGGCGGCACAGGGTGAGAACCTTGACTCGGACCGTTGAGAATTGCAGCATTCAGTGCCGAAGGATTCAAGCGAGGCCATGATGACGTCGGCCCGCTGCGGCAGAGTGTTGCATCGGTCGCAGAGCGCCGCGGACTTCACGTCCATGCACTCGACCGCGTCGGAGCAAGACCTCGCGGAATGGTCGTCGTGACATTGATGCCGCCAGATCATGTGCCCGGTCTCGCGAAGTGCGCGTGCCGGGTCGTCTCTGTGGAGGGCGTTTGCTGATGCTCGACGCCGTACGCGTGATCTTCAACATCGGTTGAAGTGCGGTGGGTCCGGGCGTACCGTGTGTCACGGAATAGGTGCTGAGACGGTGCCGGATACCAGACCGCAGGTGGCGCGCCGCCGACCATCCGGGCGAGTTGACTTTGCAGCCGCCGCTTGCCGGCTACGCTTGACGCGGCTACAATTTCGGTCCGAACATTCACCGGCTTTTTCGGTTTCAACGTCGAAAGAGGAGTTCTGCATGAACGATTCACCAGCCAAGATCCTGATCGCGGACACGCTGCACAAGAATGGTGTTGCGATCCTGCGGGCCGCGAATCTCGAGGTCGACGAGCGACCGGGGATCAAGGAGGACGAGTTCTGCCGGATCGTCGGCAGTTACGACGGCCTGATCGTCCGTTCGGCCGCCAACGTCACGGCAAGAGTCATTGAAGCGGGGAAGAAGCTGAAGCTGGTCGGCCGTGCCGGCGTGGGTGTGGACAATATCGATGTGGCCGCCGCAACCAAGACCGGCATCATTGTTCAGAACACGCCGACCGGAAACATCACCAGCGCGGCCGAACACGCCCTGGCCCTGCTCTTCTGCTGTGCCCGCAATGTGAGCCGTGCCGACCGGTTGATGAAGAGCGGCGTTTGGGACAAGAAGGGCTGCATCGGCGTTGAGCTGTCCGGGCGGACGCTTGGGATCATCGGCATGGGCAAGGTCGGCACGATCGTGGCCAAGGTCGCACACAGCCTGAGCATGGAAGTGCTCGTGCATGACCCCTACCTCAATCCGCGGCGCGCCACCGAACTCGGTGTCATCGGTGTCGGCCTGGATGAACTTCTGAGCCGGTCCGACTTCATCTCGATCCACGCGCCGCTGACCGAGCAGACCCGGAACCTGATCCGTCTTGAGAACTTGAGGAAAATGAAGCCCACGGCGCGGCTCATCAACGCGGCGCGCGGCGAGATCGTGAACGAGGCGGACTTGTGCCAGGCGCTGTCGGAAAAGGTGATTGCCGGCGCTGGGCTTGACGTGTTCGCGAAGGAACCCTTACCGCCGGACTCGCCGCTGCTGAAGTTGGACAACGCGGTGCTGACTCCGCACCTTGGCGCCAGCACGGAGGAGGCGCAGGTCCGGGTGGCGGAGGAGATTGCTGCGCAGTTTGTCGACTTCTTCTGCCACAAGGTTGTCCGCAACGCGGTGAACCTGACGGTGACGCTTGAACCGCGGCTGGCTCCCTATGCCAATCTGGCGGATGTATTGGGCCAGATAGCGGCCCAGATGACGCCGGGTGCGGTTCACTCCGTGGAGATCGGCTGTTACGGCAAACTGGCGGGCGATGACACACGGCAAGTCAGCCTGGCCGCACTCAAAGGCGTGTTGCGTCAGATCACCGACGATCCGGTGACCTGGGTGAACGCCCAGGCCGTGGCTGAGGCCCGCGGAATCCGTCTCGACGAGAAGAAATCCGAACAGACACCCAGCTACACCAGTCTGGTGTCGGTTACGGTCAGCACCGGGACGGACAGCCACACCGTGGCCGGCGCCTGTCTGGAAGGCAAGGCCGCCCGAATCGTCAGGGTCGATGATTTCGAGGTCGACCTGCGGCCCGCCGAACAACTGCTGATCATGTTCTATCCTGACCGGCCGGGCATGGTCGGCAAGTTCGGGACCATTCTCGGCGGGGCCAACATCAACATCGCCAACATGGCGGTTGGTCGCACGGAGAAGCGGGGCAAAGCGGTGGTGATCCTGACGATCGACGAGCAAATCACCGACGAGGTCAAGCAAACCATCCGCCGGCTCGCAGGCGTCGAACACCTGTACGCGATCACGCTGCAGGTCTGAAACGTCTCGGGCAGACGACATACTCATTGCGGAAAGCCATTCTGTGCTATCTCGGCAGCAGAGGAAGAAACGATGATTCAGTCGCTTGCCCCAAGACAGATCGTGGACAATCGGTCTTTTGGCCGTGGTCACAGGACCTCGTGCCTCGTCCTGCTGGCAGTGTGTCTTGCGGCCCTCGCACCGGCGCGAGCGGCGGTTCCCGACGGCGATCCTGCCGCGCTGACCGGCCTCGTCGGCGGTCTCATCGTACAGCTTGGAAGCGCTGACACGCAGACGCCAATGGCTCTCAGCCGAACGGGGCGGTATCTGGTCCACATCCTCGCGAGTTCTGCCGCAGACGCCGCCGCCGCCCAAGAACGATGCCGTGCCGCGGGCTGCTACGGTCTTGTCAGTGTCGATTATACGGTCTTCTCGGATGGCCTCCCCTATGCCGACAACCTGGTCAACCTGGTCGTCGTCGATGACGTCAGTGTTCCGGCAGCCGAGATCTTCCGGGTGGTCGCCCCCATGGGAGCCGTGGTTGCGCGCAACCCGGACGCCATCAGCAAGGCCGATCTGCAGGCCGCCGGATTCACGGTGTCGGCAGCCGGGGATATCCCCTTGATCGCTCGCAAGCCCTGGCCGAGCGAGATGGACACCTGGTCGCATGCGCGGCATGCCGCGGACGGCAACACCGTATCCAACGACACACGGGTCGGCCCGTCCACCAGCATTCGCTGGATCGCCGGCGCGCTGGCGGAAGTCGAAGGTCTCGTTTCGGCCGGAGGCAGGAATTTCTACGGTGGAATCCTCGCACGGGACAGCTTCAACGGCCTCCGGCTCTGGCACCGCGACCTGGGCAAGGCGAAAAGCAACGCCGCCGTGTTCAACCTGCCACGCATCATCCCGAACCGCGCTCGTCCGGTCGCCTCCGACGCACTTGTCTTTGTGGTCGAACGAGACAGCCTGGTGGCGTTGGATGCTGCCGACGGCCAACTTGTGCGGACGTTTCCCGGGGTTTCCCGGCCGACGGACGTGGTGCATTGCCACGGAACGGTTGTTGCCTGCGACGAAACAGGCGTCCACGCCTACCGCGCCGACACCGGGGACGCGCTTTGGAACCAGGCAGCCGTCGGCCCCAGAAATCTGGCGGCTGACAGCCGTATCGCGTCGTTCATCCAGGGAGGTCACCCCCCGGGGGAAACGGTCACTGCCACCGTTCTGGACATCGCCACTGGGGCTCCTCGCTGGCAGCGCTCCGACTACCCCTGGCTGGAGCAGGTGCGCCGCGTCGTACTGAAGGGCGAATACCTCGCCTACGAAGTCTCCTCCTTCAACGACCATGACGCCGGCAACGCCATTCACGTCGTCTCGTCCACGAGCGGGGAGGAGCTCTGGGAGAAAGCTTTTCCGCCGGGGATGAACCACGTGCGGCAAGCCCGGGCGATGTTCATTGATGACGATCTCTGGATCTTGCACGGTGGCGCGACCAACACGGTGGATCCCGCCCACATCAAGCGTCTGCCGATCCAGATTTCGGCCCTGGCCCCGGGCACGGGCGAACTGCGGCGGACCCACCCGGCGGGCCTCACGCACTGCTTTCCGCCCGTCGCCACGCGCCGGTTCCTGTTTTCGGGCGTGATGGACCTTACCGACCTGGAGACGGGCAAGGTCTTCGTCGACCCCGTCACCAAGGCAAACTGCTCCAGTGAGGGGGGGTGGGTTCCCGCGAACGGACTGATCTATACGACGCCAAAACACTGCACCTGTTGGCCTATCCTGCGAGGATTCGTGGCTCTGGCGCCGGACAGCCGGGCCGCGCCTGCTGACACGGCCGCGATCGTTCCGGTGCGCGGCTCGGCAGACGCCGACCCAGAAGCCGACGAGCCGACCACGTCAGACTGGCCGCTCTACCGCCACGATTGCTGGCGCAGCGCCGGCACGCCGGAGCCGGGCCCGCAGAAACTGAACACGCTCTGGTCTACCCCTTTGGCGGATCCCGACACCAACCCCATTGGCCCGATTGTCCACGACTGGCGCGAAAACGCCTTTGTGAAGGGGCCCGTAAGCGCCCCGACGGTGGCCTACGGCCGGGTCTACGTCGCCCGACCCGACGCCCATGAAGTTGTCGCCCTGGATGCCGCCACCGGTGCCGTCTCCTGGCGCTTCACCGCCAATGGCCGCGTTGACACCCCGCCCGCTCTCCACCGAGGGCTCTGCCTCTTCGGCTCACGTGCCGGTTCGGTCTACGCTCTTCGCGCCGACACCGGCCGGCTTGTCTGGAGCCTACGGGCCGCGCCGACGGACCGGCGCATCGTTGCTTACGGACAGCTTGAGTCCCCCTGGCCTGTTCCCGGTGCGGTTCTCATCAGCGACAACATTGCCTATTTCGCGGCCGGCCGCCAACCTCTCGCCGATGGTGGAATCCTGGTCTTTGCCGTCGATCCACTGTCCGGTCGCCAACGTTGGACGCATCGCCTCGACACGATTCCGCAGAAGGGCTACTACGAGAACTCCGCGCTCGAGTTCGATTCCTTTGACATCCTGCACAAGGAAGGCAACGGCATTGCGCTGTCACGCTGGATCATCTCTGGCGATGGCAAGACGGTTAAGGTGGACACGTGGAACGCGTTTGCACGACTCGACCCGGGCGGTGGCGCTGTCTGGGTGCCGCGGGGCTGCTGGACCTACGGGCCGCGGCATCAACATCGCTTCGGCGGCGAGGCGTCGCGACGTCCGTTGTGTGCATTCCAGGCCCATAGCGTGGTCAGCTTCCTGAACGGCACCACCGAGATCTTCCGGCGCGACTTCGATCTCGAACACGGAGAGGAGTTCAACAACCGTTGGATCACCGGTTGGGAAGCTGCTGAGGCCGGCAGGCAAGGGGGCAACCCGTTCCGCACCAACCGGCTGGCCGAAAAAGCACGTTGGAAAGTCGATCCGTTTGCGCCGGCACCAGCAACACCGGCAACCGTTCCGCGGCGCCCCGGCACCCAGCTCCACAACGACCTGCATGCTGTGGCTCTGGCCGGAGACGGACGGCTGTTCGTGATCCACAAGGATGGACGGCTCAAGGTCATCGTCACTGCGGATGGAACGGTCTGCGACGAAGCCCAAGTTCCGCCGCCTGCCTGGGATGCACTGGCCGTCGCCAATCGTCGACTCTACCTCACGACGCAGGCCGGCGATGTCGTTTGCCTTGGCGACGGAATGAGTGCCGTCGGGCGGGAATAGCGGCCTGTTGGCCGGACAGATGGTCCAAGGGGATGAAGCAGCGCCTGGAGCTGGCCCAGGCGCTCCTGGCCGAGCCGCGCCTGATGATCCTCGACGAGCCGTTCAGTGGCCTGGACCCGATCGGCCGCAAGGAGGTCCGCGACCTGATCGTGCGCTACAACAAGGAGAAGAAGGCCACCGTCTTCTTCTCCAGCCACATCCTCCCCGACGTCGAATCCGCGACCGCTGGCCTTGACAGGTCACGAGGACGGTGTTACCTTCTGGGATGTACACGTGTACATTTGTTGGTTCTGAAGCCATCATTTTCGGAGGATCCGTTCATGACGTTGACGTACAAGCCGGATTTCGAAGACGCGCGGGTCGCGTGGAACCACTACTGGGCCAAGGAAGCCTGGCGCCGACCGCTGATTCATGCCACACTCCCGTCCCGGAATGCCCGACGCCTGTCCGCGGACGAAACGCCCTGGGTTCATCGCTACCACCGTGCCGTTCACAAGGATTGGCAGGCACAGTTGAAGCGCATCGACAACTGGCTTGAGAACACGATCTTCCCACTCGAAGCCATGCCCAGCTTCTCCCCCGATTTCGGTCCGGACCAGTTTGCCGCCTTCCTCGGTGCCCCGCTGCGATTCTCCCCTGACTCGATGGACACCAACTGGGTGGAGCCCATTGTGGAGGACTGGGCGGATTTCGAGATCAAGCTGGACTCCGCCAGCCCGACATGGATGGGGATCCTCGAGTTCTCGCGGTTGCTTGCCGCACACGCCAAGGGCCGATACCTGGTGGGAGTCTGCGATCTGCACTCGAACGGCGACACGCTCAGCGCGCTCCGGAACCCCGAACGGTTGTGCATGGATTTCTATGATTGCCCCGACCTGGTCGAAAAGGCCATGCTGGCCACGCGACGTCTATACCCGCCTGTGTACGATGCGCTCTATGAGGCCGGCGGCATGCACCGTGAGCTCGGCTCGACGGGCTGGGCGCCGTTCTGGAGCGAGGGGAAGTTCGCCACCATCCAATGCGATTTCATCTGCATGGTCAGCCCCGAGATCAGCCGCCGTTACATCATCCCCGCGCTGGAGGAGGAGGCCTCATTCCTTGACCACTGCGTCTATCATTTCGACGGCCCTGGTGCACTCCCGCATCTGGACGACATCCTGGCCATCGAGCGGATTGATGTTATCCAATGGGTCGCCGGCGCCGGTCAGAAACCCATGCACGAGTGGGTGGATGTGCTGAAGAAGTGTCAGAACGCCGGCAAAGGCCTTCAGGTCTACGGCATCAACTGCGAGCAGGCCAAGCAGTTGCATCGGGAACTGGATCCCGCCGGTGTCCTGTATTGCGTCGGCGCCAAGGATCTTGCGGAACTGGAAGACCTCGCCAAATGGCTCGAACAGAACATGTGACCTCTGCCGCAGCGGCGTCTCGGGCCGCCCGGGCGTCCGATCGCGCGCCGGTGCAACCCTGCACGCGCAACGATGTGGCTACAGCCGCGGGCGTGAGTTCGGCCACGGTCTCGCGCGCCTACAACCGCCCGCGGGCCGTGAGTCCGGAAAAGCTCGCGCGCATCCGCTCGGCCGCCGCCGCGCTGGGGTATGTCCCGGACCGGGCCGCCAGTTCGCTGCGGCGGAACCGCGGCGGCGGCATCCTCCTGATTCTGCGCGCTCTCTCCCCCGATGACATGTCGGAGAGCCGGGTCTACAATTGGTTCTATGCCGATGCGCTCATCCATGTTCAGTCGGTTCTTGAGACGACCATGTTCCATCTGCAGATTGCCGGCCAACGGCCTGGGGAATCCCTGCGAGACCTGATCGGACGGCACCGGTGTGATGGCGTTGTGCTCGGACTCGGCGTGGTGATGCGACCGTCGGACTTGTCCTGGTTGAGCACCGCAGGATTCCCCTGCGTGTGCTGCACCCAGACGGATCACGTGCGGAATGGCAACGTCTGTTATATCGATGAACGAGCCGGGGGCGGGGTGGCCGCGGATGCCTTTCTTTCAAGGCGTCTCCGCCGACTTGCCCACGTCACCGGCATGCTTGACGCCAACCACGTGTGCAAGGCGCGCTGGCTCGGGTTCCGGGAACGTGCCCGCCGTGACGGCGTTGAGCCGGTCCTCGTCAATGGCAGCCTGGGCATCAGAGGCGGCTACGAGTCCGGCCTTCTGCTGGCCCCCCGCATCAAGACTGGGGAGGTGGACTCGGTGTTTGTCGTGAACGATCTCACCGCCGTGGGCGTGCTTCAGGCGCTGCAGGAATGCGGCATCGCCGTTCCCCGTGATGTGTCCCTGATCGGTTACGACAATCTGCCGTTCCGCATGACCCTTGGCGTCCCGCTCGCCACCATCGATGTGTCCATCGGCCGACTCTACGGCCGGGCGGCCGAATGCCTGGTCGACTGCATCCGTTCGCCATCCCCTGTCCGCGAGCGGATTACTCCGCTCTTCGTCCCCGGGGACTCATTGGGCCAAGGCGCCTGACGACGGTGACCCCAATGCCCCAAACTCACATTCGGCATTTGGAAGGCAGAAATGCCAAGGCACCGGAGCCTTCCTGGGCCTACTTCACCGATCGCAGCACGAGCGCAACCAGCCCGAGGAAGCCGTTGGTCGACTTCTCGCTCCTGCCCACGCAACGGAATTCGATTTGGTGTTTGCCGGCGGCCAGGTCCATCACGCAGAGAGGCAGGCGCCCGCCCTCGTCGCCAGGCGCAGGACCGCTGCCGGCTGAACCCCATCCCCCTTCCCGGTCTTTCCCTCGCGTTGCCTCTCCGTCACGCCCCCGGCTAAAAGGGAAAAGCGGTCAACAGCTTTTTCCTTTTCAGCCGCCGCACAGGCACACACGGCGGCGTTCGGTGGAGGTCAAGCGGAAAAACGGAATAAGTGCCCGCAGGGCCGCAGCGTAGCGGAGTTATGCCGGCTTTTCCGCTTGACTGGAACCGAATGCTGCCGTATCCCCGTCAAGGTGCGTTCTGCAGAGCGCCCAACCCCGAGGGGTCCGGGGAGTCAATGACGCCCCGGCCAGGGGTGCAGGGGGCGGCGCCTCCCTGCCAGGGGTTCGGGGGCAGCGCCACCGAGAACGTCAACGGCGGTCTTCAATCAACCTACCGATCGGCGCGAGGTCCGTGTAAAGCTTGCGGATGGGAGAGAGAGTCGAGCGGCGGCAAGGGGTGGGCGGTCGGGGGATGGCAGCGAGCGTTACGAGTGCGGGG
>Ga0208961_1000744_pt1 | contig 12513 bp, 11 predicted proteins | sample RifOxyB3_FD_184034 | JGI IMG/M metagenome (GOLD analysis project Ga0208961, IMG submission 184034) | Groundwater microbial communities from Rifle, Colorado - Rifle Oxygen_injection B3 (SPAdes) | ecosystem: Environmental > Aquatic > Deep subsurface > Groundwater | place: Rifle, Colorado, United...
CCGGCCATCCGCCGTCCCGCTGACACTGCCAGCGCCGTCCCGCAAGGCCGAAACCGCCTATAGCCGCGATTTTCGCGGCGTAACATATAGAGCCAGGTACTATGACCAAGCCACCGGGACGTTCGCGAGTTTGGACCCGTTCGACGGAATTCCAGACGATCCACAAGGCTTCCACAAATACGCGTACGCCAAAGCAAACCCCGTTGACCGGGTAGACCCGAGCGGAGAGATGGACCTCGGTCAACTCATGGCGACGATGGGGTCTTGGTTGGTTGTCGCAGGTATGTATGTCGGTCATGCCGTGATGGCTCAGAAAGTGCTCTCTCTGACTCTCGGTGGATTGATCCTTGTCGCAGCCTACTTGTTGGCCACGGACGACACGAGAATCGTTTTTGTCGAGGGCGGGAATGGCACGACTACTACCTTGGTCGACCCGAACGATGCTCAAATAATCTCGACCGTGAACGCTCTGGCTAACCGTCAGGCAAAGGTGACACACCTATACATCAACTCCCATGCATCGCCAGACTCCATGATACTCCGAAAGGATCCGCCGCTTTACTTTGACACGTCAGCGACGGGTACGGCCGTCGTTCTACGGCGAGCGGATGCTTCGGAAGTAGATCTCACCGCCAGGCTCAACACAATACTCGAGGACAGAAGCGTGATTCTACTTGAGGGGTGTGAGACGGGCTACACAGATGTCAACTTGGCGCGGGACATCAGTTTGATATTGACGAGGAGTTTCGTTGTTGGCGGAAAAACTTGGATAGGCCAGTTGGACATGCCATTCTCTGCTGCGGCTCTCGGGGGAAAAAGAGTCTATAGACGCGGCAGCGTTGTGAGGGAGGGGCCGGCGGTTGGTTCAATTCCGTCTCTAGCCTACTGATCGGGCGGTAGCGAGTTTTGAGGGTAAGCAGACATGACGCGCGGTAAAGAATACTTTCTGACGATTTTCTACCATCTCGCCGGGGCGTTGTCATGCCTGTGCATATGCGCCTGCTTTTTCCTTGTGATAGGCGCGGAGACGGTGTTCGGTCTTGAGGCTATTACGGATCCCAAGTGGGTGGCGCTTGCTTTGAAGGTCACATCTCTTGCCTGCTGGTGCTACATTTGGATGCTTCCACAGTATTATCGCCCGAAATCCCCGCTTTTCGTACTGTATCTGGTGAGAACCATCTCACTCTTGGCGCTGATTGTCTGTTTACTGATCAGGACACCCCTGTAATGAGTGCCCAGGGGATTTGGATTTCCAGACGGCCCGCCGAATCGCTCGCGGGTGCGGGGCGCGTGGGCGTGGCCGAGCCCGGCGCACCTGTCGGCGGCGCACTGCGTCGGCACTACATAAGGCTCGCCGTTATGCGTTCGTTCGCCGGGCCTCACACGCAGCCGCGGGGTGCGGGCCGGGCGCGCCGGTGCTTTCGCGGGGCCTCCCGCTCCCAGCCCCGTCGCGCCTGATCGGCCCTCGCGTCCGCCGCGGCCCGCGGTCGCGCCCCCACGGCTGCGTCGCATAACGCGGTCCTTATGTAGTGCCGCCTTCCACCTTCGCCCTATCGGGCTACGGCGGACATGTCGTGCCGCGGTTCGCCCGTGCCAGTCTGCTCACGGGTCCCTGCCCGTTCCTGCAGCATGGCCCGTGCGACCGCTGCCGCCGCCAGACGCGCCGGTCCCGTCCCCGCCCACACGCCCCCGCGCTATCGCGCTCGCAGTCCCCTCCCGTCGGTCGGGGTCGCTGCGCCGACTCGCTCTGCCGCACTCATTGGCGCTCGCTGCCATCCCCCGACCGCCCCGCCCTTCGGGCTGAAGTTCCCCCTCGGCTGTGCCTTCGGGGTCGCTCGGGGGCTCGCTAACTCTCCCCTTGCCGCCGCTCGACTCTCTCTCCCATCCGCGAGCTTTACACGAACCTCGCGCCGATCGGTAGGTTGCTGAAGAACGGCAAAGCGTCCGTGGCCGTCCCGTGCGGTGTCCGCCGCAGCCCGCGGCCGCCGCCCGTGCCGTCCCCGGACCCATTGCCTGCCGTTTGAGGTTGCGGCGTTCGCCCTCCGCCAGGCCTGCGTGCGAACCCCGCGCAGATCGGTGGCGCTGCCCCCGAACCCCTGGCAGGGTGGCGCCGCCCCCTGCACCCCTGGCCGGGGCGTCGCGGACTCCCCGCGCCCCTCGGGGTTGGGCGCTGTGCGGGCGCGGGGGGGCAAACCTACCGTTTTGAGCACATTTGCCCGGTCTGGAGGCAGGATTCGGCAACTCGGACGGCGCGCCGAATCGCTTGCGGGTAAAGCGGCCCAGCGACCTTCTGCGCTAACAAATGACAGGTAGTTTGGGACGTTTTCGGGGTCGGAAGAAGGGGCTGGATTGGCGGGAGGAACGGTTCGGGACCCGGGCAAGGACTTCAGAACGGCGTTGTGAAGGGCGATTTTCCGGTGCCAGGGCATAGTGGTTCTGTGGCGTGGGTCGAGGGGAAGACAGCGAGCATCGGCGACCTACGCGGCCTGTTCCAGACTGACGATGGGCAGGTCGTAGGGTCAAGAAACTCATCCGGGGTCGGACAGGGCCGGAAGTGATGGAAGGAGAATGGGATACGGCGGGGCTGGAGTGGTGGAACGGCCTGGATTACCATCCGTTCCCGGTCCACGGGGTCAGCTCAGCGACGAAGCCGAGATGAATGGCTGGGCCGGCGACCTCACGAAAGCCCAGCTTCCCGACCAGTTCCTGGTGGACTACGTCCGCGTCTACGACCTGGTCGACCGGAAGTGACCGCGTCCAGACTGGTGTCGGAGTCCCGCGTTCACGTGCAATTGGGCGCGAGTCTTCAGCGAACACCCCGCGGATGCGCGGTCGGTATGCGTGACGATGGCATAGGGTTCCCGCGTGAGGCGACGCGTCTCGCGCCCGGCTGAAGCCGGGACTTAGGCGGGGATGGCCGTCTGCCAGCAACCGGTGACTACGGCTTCCCGGCTGGGACCTGGGGCTCGGGCAATGCCGGTTCGGGCGTCACTTGCAGGTCATCGAGGAACAGTTTGTAGCCGCGCGCGCCTGGGTTGGCCACGAGCATGAACAGTCCGTAGGCGTTCGTTCCGGACGGTGGGAACAGCGGCAACGGTTGCGCGGCATCGACCGGTTCCCACGGGTCGTCCCCAACCCGCCGCAGCAGTTGCGCCGCGCCGCGCCGGTCCGTGCTGCCCGACGCGGGCAGCCACAGGTCGAGCCGATGCCAGGCGTCCTTCTCGAATCCGCCCAGGCGCACGCTCTCCGAGTCCATGTACCCGCCCAACTCCGACATGGGTATGGCGCGCACCTTGGAAGCGCCGAACGACAGCGCCACGACACGGCGGCTGGACGGGTGCGCTTCGCGGAGTTCGAACCCGAACCGGGCGTCGTGCCCCGCGCCCTGCACCAGGAACGCGAACGAGAAGTGCGCCCAGCCGCTCTTCACGTCCGGGAACGGCGTGGACACGCCCCACATCTCGGTGTTGTCGCCGGTGCGGTCGAGCAGGAACGCGTTCCGGCCGCCGGCGCAGCGCAGGTTGCTGACCACCAGCAGGTCGTCGCCCTGCTTGCCCCAGATGCCGCTCCAGGCGTTCGGCGCCTGGCCGGCGGTGCGGTCCTCGAAATCCTGCGTCCACAGTGGTTTCGGCGGCTCGCCGGCGGTGAGTGTGACCGTGGCGGCGGTGAACCCGATCAGAAATGCGAGGCGGGAGAGCATTCTCGTCTTCTCCTTGCTGGAGAGCGGGAGCATTGCCGCAAAGAACCTACGCGTTTGCCGAGACTCCGCTCGGCAACCGCGGCGCGTGGGGCAATCGCCGGCCCGCTTGTGACGCAGTGACTCAGTGACCATTACCCCACGATACTCGACACCCGACACCCCTTACGACAAACGTGTTGTCGCAACGCCAGCCGCTTAGCGCCCGCGCAAGAACAACTTGGCAGTTTGCGGCCAGCTATGTTGCTCTACCAATACGCATACTCGTACGGGTCGCGCAGCCGGATCGACGGGTCGTACAGCCGCGCGTCGCCGCCCACGACGCCGGAGGACTGCTCCGCAGTCTCTTCGCAGGTGGCCAGGTTGGCCCAGAACCCGAAGCCTTTGCTCCCGGCCAGGACCTTGATGGTGATGACGTTCTCGCCGGCTTTCAGGTTGGCCTTGACCTGGTGCCGGTTCGGCTTCGGTGCGCCGTGACCCTGGTCCATGCGGTAGAGCAGTTCGCCGTTGACCCAGACCTTCATCCAGTAGTCGACGCCGAGGCGCAGCACGGCTGTGCCCGCCTTGTCGCGCTTGACCGTGCAGGTGGCGTAGGCGACCGACTGCTCGCCTGCCTTCAGCGTCGCGGCCAGGTTCATGAAATCGTTCTTGTCCGCCTGGACCATGGTGCGGAAATCGAGGGGCTTGCCGTCCGCGCGGGTGTAGGTGATGTTCGGGTTCGTGTCGCCCGCGATCGCCGCCTTTTCGCCGGGGAACTCGGTGTCGAGGACGGCGCCCGGCTTGCCCGCATCCTCTTCTGCGGCGGCGAACGGGCCGAGCACGAACCAGTGCCCCAGAATCTCGTACGACGGGCCGGCTTTGAGCGTGGTCACACGGCTGGCGATGGCGTCCGAACCGGTCGCCCCGGCATTGGTTAGAAGCTGTGCCCACAACTGCCGCAGCCGGACCATGCTGAGCTGGGTGGCCTCGCGCTCCGGGCTGTCGTCGGCGTAGCGGCTGTCCAGCGCGAACGGGTCGAGCTGCACGAAGCACTGCGTCCCACCGCCCTGCTTGCGGAGCACGAACAGCCCGTCGCCAACGACAGTCGCGTCGGGCGGTTGGCCCTGACCGGTGAACGTGACGGCGTGAATGGCGTCGCGCCAGCGCAACAGGCTCGGGCCCACGCCGCGGAACAGCGGGTGCTCGACAGCAGCCGCGCGCACCACGTCGGTGGCTGCTGTCTTGAATCCGTCCTTCTCAAGCTGCGCCGCGGTGCGGGGCAGGAACAGCACGGTGCCGCCACCCTGCGTGAACCGGTCCAGTTCCGGCGCGCCGGGGACGTTGTCGCCGTCGCCCACGACGAGGAGTCGTTCGGCGGGCGCCGCAAGGTCGACATCCTGCCGGACCGTAACGCCCAGGCGTTCGAGCCGTGCCCGACCCTGTGCGTCGCCGGCGAAGCAGGTCGTGCGGGGCGGGGTTGCACAGGGCGCGGTTGCGGTCTCGAGCAGGTTGCGGGCGAGGCGCGTGGCAGCCGGGTCCTGGCCGACGCGGTCGGTCAGGTCGAGCGTGCAGAAGAACACGCAGCCCTTGCCGTAGCGCCAGGTCAGCAGCGGCGAGTAGTCCAGGTCGAACTCCGCGACGAGGATCGGGTTGAAGCCGACCACGTGCGGAATCTGCAGCACGCACGAGGCGACCGCGTGCGTGTTGGTCCACTTCGGCGCGTGCATGACCTCGTGCGAACGCGCCGGCTTGTACTCCGGCAGCAGGTCGGGACTGCCACGCCAGTTGATGAGGTCCTCCGGCGCAATGCCGGCCAGGATCGGGCTCGCGGCGTCGCGGGCGAACACGTAGCGTGGCATGGTCTCGATGGACTGGAAGCCGAGTCCGTCCCAGATCTCCGGCTGCTGCTCGAGCACCAGTACGCGCAGGCCGCGTGCGATGTCCGCAGCGGAGTATGGCAGGGCCATGCCCTGGCGCAGCGATTCCCGGCCGAGGATCAGCAGGTCGGTGTCGGCCAGTTGCTGTCCCGTCTGGCATGCGTCCGCCTTGACCCCCAGCGCGGTCAGCCACGGCCCCGATTTACCCGCCGGATCGAACAGCGCGACGCGTCCGGCGACGCGGGCGGGCGGTTCCTTCGGGAACACCTGCAGTGCCGCCGTGTCGCGGCCGACGACCCTGTCGCCGTCCTTGGCGAGCATGGACAGTGCGAACCCCGCACGCGCCGGCACGTCGGGCGCTGCGACCTCAATCGGTGCAAACGCGATGTCGCCGGCTTTGAGATCCAGCCGCGCGGTACCGGACTTCAGTTCGCGGTCCGTGCTGTCCGCCAGGCGCCACTGCACGTCGATCGACTTGTCGCCGGGTCCGTCCCACACGGCGGCGACTTGCTTGCGTATCGTTTCGCCCGGGTAGAAGGCGTGCGTTTTGTCGGTGTGACGCGGCGCGCCAGCGAGCCAGACCAGCAGCGCCTGCTCGTTCTCGGCGCGGATATCGAAATTCGGACTCGCCCAGTCCGGCCGCTCGGTGAGCGGCTTGTCGATCGCGGCGTAGCGTGACCAGATGCTCTTGCCGTCCCACTTGGTCGGATTGCCGTACCCGACTCCGAAGTCCCAGTAATACCAGCCTGGTACCCCCCAGGTGCGCCAGGTGCGGTCCGTGTTGCGCACGAACAGGTGCTGGAACTCCCAGTACAGCGGGAAGTCGGCGTACGGAATGGCCGAACCGTGTCCGGATTTATTCTCCAGGCTGACCTTCAGCGTGTTGCGCAGTCCGTCGAGCGTTTCGTCGCGGTAGGCGCGATCGCCGAAATACATGGCCAGGTACTCGGTGGCGAGGAACTGCGTGCCTTTCCAGAAGTTGGCGGTGTAGGGCTGGCCGAACTCGACAGGGAAGTAGGGCATGTCCCCGGCGCGCGCCCACTCGCTGGGCCACTCCTCGCGCTCCTGCAGCGGTGCGAAGTTCAGGTACGAGTTGCTCGTCGAGATGTCGCCGACATTCCCGTCCGCGTGCGAGTAGACGAGGCGCGTCGGGTCGTAGTGCTTGACCATTTCCAGGCCCTTTTCGATCACGGTGGCCTGGGATCGGGACGGGTAGGCGGTGCGCTTGCCCATGCTCGGCGGGTGGATCCCATCGCGCGGGCAGAACGAGTTCATGCCGATGGTCCAGCCGAGAATGCACGGGTGGTTCCGATACAGCCGCAGCCAGCGCTGCACTTCCCGGTCGTAATCCGCCTGGGCCTGCGGGTCGTCGAGCAGTCTGGTGCGGACATGGCACACGGCCGGGGCCGGCACGAAGCTGCCCATGCCCTGCGCGTCGAACGCGTCGAGCAGTTTCTCGTCGAGCAGCGGTGTTTCGGACCAGACGCTCCACCACGCCGACGGATTCGCCTGGGTGTAGAACACGTTCCGTCCCATGAGCCGGAAGAACGACAACGAGGTCGGGTTCAGTCCGCACGCGGTCCAGTCGACGCGCCAGCGCGAGACGTGGCCGTTGAGGTACACGTGCCGGCCTTCGGTCCAGAGTTCGCGGAACCCGAACCGCACCGGCGGTGCGGAGTCCGCGACCGTGCCGTTTGTGGAGAGCGTGACCGTGGCCGTGTAGAGATAGCCCTTCTCCAGTTCCCAGCAGATCGGGTCGGCCCACGGGCGGGTCAGCGTCCGGACCGTGCGCCCGGCTGGGACGGCGGCCGGGCCGTCGTCGAGGGTCAGGACGTCCTTGCCGTCCGCGTCGCGGATGACCGCCTGCAGGCTGAGTCCGTCGACCGGCGCATCGGCGGTCAGTTCCACGTCGAGCGCGACGTTCTTCTGTCGCCACGAGGTGCGGACGAACACGTCGCTGATCGAGACGGGGCGTGGGAAGGCGTAGAGCGTCACCGGCGCGGTGATGCCGAAGCCGCATTTCTCCAAGGGCGTCGGCGCGTGACTGCCCGGGCCGCGCGCCGTGTAGCGTAACGGGTCGTGTTCGAAGTCGCGCGAAATGCCGGTGTAGTCGCGGGTGAGATAGACGCGAAGCGTGTTGTCCTTGCCCGGCTGCAGCGTGGCGGACACGTCGAGGTCACCGCCCGGGCGCAGCAGTTCGGCCACGCGCTGGCCGTTCAGGAACACGATCGCATCACCCTCGATGCGTTTGAACCCGAGCACCAGGCGCCGCCCAACCCACGCTGCCGGGACCGCGACCGTCTGCTCGTGCCAGAGGCAGTGCACCTTGGCGCGCCCGTCCTTCTCCTTCAGGACAATCTCCCACGACGTGCCTTTGGCGTTGACCGCGCCCCAGCGCCAGTCCGCCGCTTGAATGTCCCTCGTGCCCCAGTCGTCTTCTTTCGGCGCAACGTCCGGCGACTGCGCCGGTTGAAGGCGCCAGACCGGCGCGAGTTCGAGCACGTCGCGTGGCGTTCCTGGCGCGTCTTGGCCGCGGACCGCGAAGCTTACGCAGAGCAACAGAGTTGTCGCTAGCGACGCAAGTGGGACATTCCTGGGCACCATAGTGCATTGCCTCCTACGTATGCGGGGGACGATTCAGTCCCGGGGTACGGTCAGGGCCGGCGTCAGCTTGTAGTAGCGTGCTCCCTGCGAGGTCAACGCGGCAAGGAACGCGGTGAGGTTCGTAGGGGTGGGATTGACCCAGATATCCACGTCCCCTGAGAAGGTCGCGGCCCCATACAGGACCGCGGCCTGACCACTGATCAGAAGGTACTCCACACCTTCGCGTTCAAGGCTTTTGGAAAAAGCTTTCGATCATGAATGGCCTGTAGGTTGGGGATGCGTTCACGCAGGCGCCACGACCGCGCCAGTCTCTCGGCGGGCGTCAAGCGTAGCTACGCATCGCGCTTGAACGGCGCCAGTCCATCGCCATCGTCGGTTAGGTACTCTGGCGCCGTCTCACGCACCACCATGTTCTGCCGCGTTGCCATGACGAATTACAAGTAGCATGCGCACGCGTCCGTGGCAATGTGGGAGCATGGCGGAGACGCGCCCTTCGTCGTATCGGGCGGTGGTGTGTCAAGCACGGCGCTCGCGAAAACCCACTTCCGTTTTTGTCCTGTCGGGCTACGCCGTGGCGAGCTTCCCCGGGGGGGGGCGGCGAAGCGACTTGGGTGCAGTCGGGCACTCGAACGCGTCGATGGGGCGTTGCGCTGAGTTGCGAACTCCGCGGTGTAAGCGCCCATTCAGCCGGTCGTCGAGGATGGTGACTCTCTGCCAAGCCTCCTGGTGAGCAGGAGGACCAGTCCGCGGTCCACGCGGACTGTTGCGCCGGAGTTGACGAAGCTTCCTTTGTAGTTCAGGCCTCGCACGTCGGGCAGATACCCCCGGCGCGCAAAGAAGACCTGGGCCGGGCCGCATTCCGGCGATACCCCGACGGCGGCGCCGGCGCGGTCCGCAACGACGGCGATGCGGCGCTCAGCGTCGTCGATCAGGGCTGTCCCGATACCTTGCCGTCGGCACGATTCGCGGACCGCCAGGTCGGCGATCTCGGGGGTGTGCTCCTTGTGCAGGACCGGGTGCCCGGCTTCCCACTGGATCAGGACGTAGCCCGCGATCGCGCCGCCCACCTCGGCGACCAGGATCGTTCGTGTGCCCGACTCCGCTTCGCGGCAGTACTGCTGAAAGAGCGAGAGTGACGAACCGCACAGCTCTGCCAGTGCGTCGCAATCCTCGTCCCGCATCTCCCGGATGCTGATGGGCTCACTCATGTTGTGATGCTCCGGTATACATACCGCGACGATAAACCCTGACAGCGGCCGACGCCCGGGCCCGGACTTGGGCCTCTGGCGTGCCTGGCCTGACGCCCTACTTGTCGAGTTTCCAGACCCTGGCGTCGCCGCCCGCCACGCAGACGCTTTCGATGCACACCTCCAGCGGCTGCTCGGGGGCGCCGAAAACGGGGACGATCTCCAGGCTGTGGTCGACGGCCGGGTCGAGCCCGGTGGCGGCGACGTGCACCATGCGCCCCGTGTTGTTGGGGCCGAGTTGGCAGGTGTCGAACTGCGTCTCCTTGCCGTCGATGGTCAGCTTGCACTTGGCGGAACGCGGCGAGGACTGGCCAAAGAGCAGGACCGTCCCGCCCCTGAACCCGAGCTTCAGCGGCTTCGCCGGCTCGATCGGTTCGGTCTTGCTCCTGTCCTTCGGGATGAAATTGGCGGCAACGGTCAGGTCGTCCAGCCATCGCGTCATCAGGAAATCGAACGCGCAGTAGTCGGTGCTGGGTGCGGTCACGCGCCATCCCGGCGGCAGCGGGGCGAGGGACGACAGCCGCACGCGCGCCACATGTGTGTAGGTGTCGGCGTTCAGCATCGCCTGCGGAGCGCTGCAGACGACCTTGTCGGCAACGGCCTGGTTGAAGGCGGCCCAGGCAGCTTCGGCGTACATCGCGTACCCCTTGTCGCCCGGATGGCAGGTGTCGAACGACTCGGGCGTCCAGATCGCGTCGAGGTCGATCTCGCCCTTCTTGTGCTTGTCCTGCATCAGCGTGATGGCATCGCCGCAGGGCACGTTGTAGGCCTTGGCGATCTCCAGGTGCGCGGTGCGGCGTTTCATCTTCTCGGTCGTGCCGTCGGTCACGAAACTCCTGGCCGCCAGGAACATCTGGATCACCGGGCAGTGCGCCTCGGTGATCAGCCGGCGGACGATGGCCTCCTGCGAGGCCAGCGTGTCGGGCGTTGTCTCATAGGCCCCGTCGTTGAGCGTGTAATCCAGGAAGACGAGGTCGGGCTCGTAGGCCAGCACGTCGCGGTCGAGTCGGAAGGCGCCGAGTTGCGAGCCCGTGCCGCCGATCGCCGCGTCGATGCACTTGAAGTGCGCCTTCGGGTATTTCTCCTCCATCTGTCGCCCGACGATCGCACGGTAGGAGGTCGTCTGCGGGTTGCTCGCGCGCGCGCCCCAAGACAGAGAGCCGCCGAAGAACACGACCGTCAGCCGGTCACCTGCCTCGGCACGCTGCGCGAAACTCTCGAACGATGGCGTCGCCGTGGACGCCCCGGCGCACATTCCCATGGCCATGAGTGCTCCTGTCAGCATGGTTGTCCTCATTGGTCTGTAACTCCAGTTCCTTTTGGTGTCTGAACGCTGTTGCGGCATGTTCACCGCTTTTCTGCCGTGATCCGGAGATGCAGGATCCGCTTGCCTTTCGTGTCGCTGACGAAGACCCACGGCTCCAGCAGGCCGTCGGGCCAGACCGCCAGCAGTCCGGGGCCGCTCAGGCCGCCGACGCGCACGCCCAGCGGGCGCAGGCGGGCGTCGTAACCGAGAATGCCCTGCGGGCAGGACAGCCACCACGTGCCGTCTGCGAACGACCACAGCCCGTCCCCGGCATCGCACACCACGCCGCGCATGCCGGCGCTCGGCAAGGGTTCGGTGCCGGGCGGCTGGCTCTGGCCGAGAATGCCGGACAGGCGCAGTCCCTCGCCACGGAGCGTCAAGGGTGCGAGAAGAGCCAGGGCAGCGATGACGGCTGCCGGAATCCAGCGCATCGGCATGCCTCCTCTCATTTCTCCAGGCACAGTAATCCCATGAGCGTCCGATCCTTCTTGGCGGTGGCGGCCGAAGCCGTCAGCGCGGCGGCGCACAAGATCGGCAGGATTCGCTTCATTGCACGCTGTCCTTTCATGTGTGTCGGTAACCCCCTCCCGGGTGCGATTCCAGCCAAGCCGCCTTCGTGTCCGTCCGCGCCGTATGCATCCACCGTGTCGTGGGCACGTTCAAGCGATTTTCCAGAGCGGCTCAAGCCGTTTGATGCACGTCTCGACGGAGATCCGGCAGGTGCGCAGGTCGTGGAGCGCCTCCTCCAGCTTCCGTCGCGCGTTGACGCTGTCCCAGCGCAGTACGAAGTCGTTGCGCGGGCCGGAGCACTCGATCGGCCGCCACTGCCGGAACTGCGGGTGCCGCCGCGCCGCCGCCAGCCTGACCGGCAGGATGCCGCCCGGCTTCCCGATGATGCGCTGCCCCTCGGCGCCCACGATGAACCGGGCGAAATCCGCGGCGAGACCCGCGTGCGGTGAATCCGCCAGCACCGCCACGGCCATGCAGCTCAGGCGGCTCTTCGCCGTCGACGGCAACGCCACGGGGGCGACCTTGTACTCCGCCATCACCGGCACGCCGGCGCACCAGAACGGACAGAGGGCGAACAAGGCCGGACGCCGCATCAGCAGTTCGACCGCCGGCGCACCGGCGATGCCTCTGGGGATATCCGACGGCAGTACCAGAACGGGATCGGGGCACTGCTGCGCCAGTTCGGCGAACCGCCGGACTTCGTCGCGCTGTTCCGCGAACGGCGCCTGGCCGCATCCGAGCAGCGCCATCACCGCCATGTAGTTGTCGGCAAACACCCCCATTGCCGGTTCGGGAAGCATGCCGTCCGCCTTCGCCGCCATCGCCTGCTTGATCCACGACAGTGGCGCCGCGTCAAGGCTCCCGATCGCCAGGCCGACATCGGCTGCCAGCCGTCGGTTCACGAAGAGCGCGTGGGTATGGGCCGCCACCGGGTGGAGCTGCCCCCCCGAGTTCCGGCGCAGGAACCTCTCGGCCGGCCCGAGAAACCGCCCCGTCGTTTGCGCGGGGTCGAACCACACGGCGAAACGCCGTCCCTCCTCGCGCCGATGCTGCAGCGTGAGGATCTCGCCGTACAGCATGTCGGCGTCGCCGATCCCGTCCTGGCCGTTCCAGCCCAGCCCGATTTCAACTCTGGTCTCCTGGCGGGTACGCTCGAAGCTGGCGATGAGGCGCCGCCAGGTGTCCCCGGAGTAGCGGTCCACCTCCTGGCAGTAGATGCGGATCGTGCGGACGCCAGCGGCGGCGCCGGACGCGGCCGGCGAACCGGAGTCGAACGGTACGGCGGGCGGAATA
>Ga0208961_1000766_pt1 | contig 12230 bp, 12 predicted proteins | sample RifOxyB3_FD_184034 | JGI IMG/M metagenome (GOLD analysis project Ga0208961, IMG submission 184034) | Groundwater microbial communities from Rifle, Colorado - Rifle Oxygen_injection B3 (SPAdes) | ecosystem: Environmental > Aquatic > Deep subsurface > Groundwater | place: Rifle, Colorado, United...
GGGGGGGGGGGGGGGGGGGGGGGGGGGGGCCGGGAAACCTCTTCCTCTCTCCCTTCTGGCGGGATCGCGCTGCCACCCCTGGAACGCTTTCCTGAAGGGGATGGCATGGCGCAGCCTCGCCCGGCGGGGGACACTCCCAAGCACCGCGCCGCGTGCGTGTTCAACGGTGGTGCGGCCTCTCCGTTGGACTTCGCGGTTCTGTTCGATACTAACGCCGTCTGGCTGGCCCGGTGCGGCGCCATGGACCGCTGGCAGGATGAATTCTGGTGCCGGGTCAAAGAGGCCCTGGCGGGGCTGGCCGCGAGGGTGCTGAATGTGGGTGAGCTGGTGAAAGCGCCGGAAACTTTCGCTAGAAGAGCGCCGCTTGCCCCACCCTAGCAGCAATTCACCAATGCGGTCATAGGCGAAAGCGCGCCCCAACAAGCTCCGGGTCCCCGTTCATAATGCCGCTCCCTGCTCCCATGTCCTCATACAGGAGCCAAAACACTGTGGCAGCGCCGGGGCAGAGAAGGGGACGGAAGATGGAAGTTCGGAGAACGCTGATCGTTGTACTGGCGGGGACATTACTTTGCGGGTGCACAGCCTCTTCCCTGACCGTTCAAGCGGAAGAACCCGGCGTGGTGACTTCTTCGCCGGAGCGGTCATGGGAGCAGGGCAAAGAGGCTTACGAACGCAAGGATTATGCCGGAGTAGCCAAGTGGTACCGCAAGGCCGCCGAACAGGGAGATACCAGGGCGCAGTACAACCTCGGTCTCATGTACAACAACGGCCAGGGTGTACCGCGGGATGATGCCGAGGCGGTCCGGTGGTACCGCAAGGCCGCCGAACAGGGAAATGCCAGAGCGCAATTCAACTCCGGTTGGTTCGTTGGTGGGGGTAGTTCGTTGTTTGCTTCTGAAGGGTGTTGCCGCGGTACTTCGAGGGCAGTTTTGAAAGGAGGCTCCGTCTGCATGATGTCTTGGAGGCCGGTTGGTTTGGTGGGGTTCGGTGGGTTTTGCACAGGATGGGGAAGGGACCACAGGGAAGGGATTTTTGGTAGTTGGTAATCTAACAGATCTAGGGGGCACCGAAACCCATGGCTGGCAATGGATTATTGTAATGACTCCTGTACCGTCGTACAGGAATTGTCCGTCCATCTCGTCGAAGATCAGGAGGTTATGCACATGGGGAACGTGGTATCTTTGTCCCAGAAGCGAAAGCGTTTGGGGAGGGAACAGGCTGACGTTTTGCGACAAATGGTCTTCAATTTTGACCTTGATGAAATGGTGCAGGCCGAAATCGACAACGCCATTTACAAGATCACAGAAGAACCCGGTGAAAGGTGGCCGTTTGTGCGCATATCCCCTGAGCAATTCCGATATGTGGTCAAGGCAATTCGTGATTGTCGCAACGTAGCAACAACGCTGTCCGTCTGGAACGCGGCCATCACTTACATTCGATGGGACACGGGCGAAATCTTGACAACACGCAAACAGCTTGCAGAAGATGCCAACACCAATTCCGATGAAGTCTCACGCGCCATGACTGCCCTAACCAAAATCGGTGCCATCGTGAAAACTCGTCGCGGGCAACGTGTCGTTTATTCTATCAATCCAAATGTTGGCTGGAACGGGGGCGAAGGCGCACGACAAGTTGCCGCCAAGGAAGCGCCGTTGTTGCGGTTGGTATCAAACCGTGAGGAACGCCAACCATGAAAACCATCCACAGAGCCATGCTCGTTGTGCAGTAATCGCTTCCATCATGACAGCCAACCCGAAGCCCGCCGCCGCTGACTTCTCGTGGTGGCAGTGGGCGATTATTATTGGTATGGTCACGGTGGGAGCTTTCGGAGGTGCAGGAGGGGCACTAGACTGGCGGGCAATGCACCATTTTAAATAAGGCAGAGCGCCAATTGTCTGTTGCTAACGTCTTGACTTGTGACGATAGAATCGCATCATTTACACCGTCAACCCAAACGTCGGCTGGAACGGCAGGGAAGGCACCCGTCAAACCGCTGCCAAAGAAGCCACACTATTGCGTCTCGTATCAAAATAAAACCAATGTAACTCCTATGGTATAGATCATAAGTGTTAGAACAATGTTCAAGTATCTGTCAATTCTGTTCTTGCTGTCTTGATATTACGCTACTCCGACATCTGTGTATCGTTTTGTCTGTCGCGTGTTCGCTAGAGTTTGTCAATTCTATAGTCAACACAGCAACCAACCGGCCTCCAAGCGATAACCAGACGGAGCCGCTTTCCAATTCCAGGCTCAAACTCGCAAACGGATACTCCGTAAAGCAAACAACGAACCACCCCCACATCCATCACCAACGAACCAACCAGAGCGGAATTGGTTTATTTTTCAGGAAACCCACCAGAGCCAGGCCCTCGGACTGGTCATGACTTGGCATAGCCGCCAGCGGCCCGGGAAGGCAGGCTACAGGCGCACTGGACATGGAGGACAGCACAAAAGAGCATCAGGCCAGCAAAGGAACGCACCAGTGGGCCGGACAATAAAGGAACAAAGGCTCTTAACAGTGATTATGATGCCTACTACCCTCACAAGAGAGTAGGCAAAAGACGACTAACTACTAATAATATAGGAGTACGTATTGTCATGACAAGCAAGAATAGCAACAATGGTTACAGAAACTCAAGAAATAGTAAGTTTGTGAAGGAGGAATACGCGAAGAAGCACAAAGCAACCACACAGAAGGAGTCCGTTCCAAATCCCGGCAAAGGTAATACTGACAGAACCAAAAGAAGAGATGATACTAACACAACCAAAAAATGAATTTATTTCTATGTAATAGACCTTGGGAAGCACTGACGCGCCAGCACCTAGCCCCCAGACTGCCCGGCACTTGAATGTGCCGGGCAGCCGCTAGGAAAGCACCTTGTATACTTGGCAAGGGTGCTGGCAGCAGAGAAAAGGGAGGTACCCGGCCAGCACGGAACGCTCCAAAGAGCCGGAAAATGAGGAAACGGATATTGAGAAAGGAAAGCGTGAGGCCAAAGCCCTCTTCATCAGGCCGTATGCAGCCGTAGTTCAATATCGCTGAGATTGCTACCTGGCAGATGAAACACCATCAGTTCGTCGTTATCGGCGAGCGCAAGGTTGGTGATATCCAGCTTGTGGTTCGTATCGTCAAACGAACTGGAGCGGTTGGCCGTGATCGTGGCCGTGCTCATTTTGTCGGTGGTGCTATTGGTTAATTCAAGGACAACATCGGAGGTTGAGGTTGTTCCGTAGATTTCATAACTGAGATAGTCGATCGTACCGGCGTTCAGGGGAATGCCTGAAGAGTTAGCACTGCCAAGCTTGACAAAACAAACGACAGCGTTCCCGACCGTCTGAACAACGGAGGTATTGGAGTCCACCGGGAGCATCCGGTGAAGGTAACCGGTCCGGGTCAAGACGGTCCCGGTCGTATCGCTGGTTAGGGTCAGGGACATTGAAACCCAATCCGTCAGGATAGCCCAGCGGATTTCGGCATTGGTTACTGCCGAGTCCCACCCTCCGGTTTCATTGCGGACCGTGGTTAGATCGGTCCACACGCTGCTTGAATTGTAATACTGCCATTTGTACGTAACAGGAAAATCATCGGCATTTTTCGAGACGACATTCCATCCAACAAGTGCCGTATCACTTGTTGCCAGAAAGTAGGAGGAACCAGAGACAAACACATTCGAGGAAAAGATAGTGAGTAAACCAGCCGTCACGGTGCCAAATATGTTAATCCCGGTGCCGGAGGTTTTCGTCCAAATAGCGTCAATGGTCGGGGCCGTGGTGACGGATGTTAAGGAAACCAGTTCTATTTTTGTCCAGTAGTTTTTCACGGAGTCTGATTGTTGGAGCCTCGTTGCGCCGTGAACAGTGCTCGTAAACTCAATGTAGTTCACACCAGCCGTCGTGAAAGCGTTTGTGTTATCGGTCGTGATCGTCTGCGTTTCCCAGGCATCAGTGGTTGAATTATACCGCTTAATTGAAATAGCCCACGTGCCAACGCCGGGAGTGGACACGTCCACATAAATCCGAGTGTAGGCCGTGACCGCCGTGGCGAGGAACGGATGCAGAAAGAGAGCATCACCTACATCAATGGTAGCGACAGTTCCAAAAGTCTGCACCACGGTAGCATTATGAACAATACTGCTCACGTCGGTATACGTTGCGATGGTGCCTTCCAGATTGAATGTTGTGACCCCGTCGGGGTACGTGATATCTGAGATGCAAAGAATTTCCTCGATGGTATCAATCAGCGCGGGCGTCACAGACCCGATAATGGTATCGGTGCCGTCGTTGCCCAAGGTGATGCCACTCACAGGCAGACGCAAAGTTGAGAATAACATTGGAGTGCTCCCTTCGATCAAAGACGGGGCCAGCGTATCGAAAACGCCGAACTGCCGGGGACGGGGTGAAGTTCAAGGATGACGGAGCCAGAAAGTGGCGTGCCATGGGTGGGATTTACGAACATTGGATTTCTCCTTTTTTGAGTGTTGATTGATTTTTGACGAGGCCAAGGTGCTCCACGAGCAATCCGTTATCGCCGGGTCAAGGCGATGGGAGGAAAACGATATTTAAAACGATGATTGCCACGCTGTTTGTGCTGACGATGGCTGGCGTAATGCCAGCACAGGCGCAAACCGAATACGACCAATGTGTTGTCGGATGTCAAACACAGTGTCCGAAGGACGGGCCAGTGGCGGCCTTGGTTTGTCATCAGGCATGCTACGGTCCGTGTTGGGGTCAAGACGACTAGGCTCAACGGCCCTGTGTGCTGGTGGTCGGTTTGAGGGTCAGGAATAAGGCCAAGGGTGAAAGCCCTTGGTCCCAGCCAGTTTTTGCCGTGAGTGGTGCTGCTGAGATAGGATGTTCAACCACTTTCCCGGATTTAACACGCTGTGCGACGTTCGTCGCATACAATGACATGGTTCGGGCCGGGGCCTCCATTAAGCCTGTGGCCGCCGAGTCGCCACGCAGCGACTCGGCGGTTTGACGGGCGCCGTTGATCCGCGCATGATCGCACGGGCACAGCAACGGGGGTGAACCATGGCGGTTAGGCAGAAACAGGGCGGTCCTTCTCTGTCCCGTCTGAACCTGGCGCGGCTGTGGGTCTCCCATCCGCGCTGTGGGGCGACGACTCGGGGAACGGGCCTCCCCTGGCCGGCGACTCGCCGGGCCAAACGGGCGGTGCCGTTTCCACGGCGGTCGTGTGCCCAAGGGCAAGAACTGGCACCGGCTGAACGCCGCCGCCGGACGCCAGTCCCTCCCAGATCGCCCGCTATGCCCGTAAGCTGGCGAGCATCGCCCCGCCCCGCGCCGAACGGCGGGACGCCCCGTCTGGGGCGGCCATGACCCTCGAAGAGCGGGCGCAGTTCGAGTCGCGCAGTCAGGCCGTCACACTGGGCAGCAAAGCCGACCGGGAGCACCGGCGCCAGAACCGCGAGGCCCGCGCCCTGATCGAACGGCTAATGCGGGCGCATCGGGAGAACGAGGCCGGCCCAGAACCGGCCGGTACGGAAGAGCTGCGCGATCTCGCGCAGCGGTCTTCGATCTTCGTCGCGCATCCGTCGCACCTCGGTCTTCTGCGCGGCGGATAGGACAGGGGGCCTACCTCCAACGCGGCCACGCTTCTTGGTGGCTTCGATCCCCTCTTTGGTCCGCTCAGAAATCCGCTCCCGCTCAAACTGGGCGATAGAGGCAAAAACGTGAAACACCAGCCGACCGGCTGGCGTGGTGGTGTCGATATCCTCAGCCAGCGACCGAAAACCTGCGCCTTGCGCCTGGATCGCGTCCACGATGTCAAGAAGGTCACGCAAGGACCGCGCGAGGCGGTCATACTTGGTGACAGTGATCGCGTTGCCCGGGCGCAGCTGGTCGAGCAAGTGGTCCAACTCGGGCCTGCTGCGCGCGGTGCCGGTCATCTTGTCGGCGAAGATCTTCTCGGCCCCCGCCGCTTTCAGAGCGTCGATCTGGCCGTCGAGGTTCTGGTCGTCTGTCGAGACGCGAGCATATCCGATGATTATGTCGCACCGTGCCAAAAACCACCATTTGTGATTTCCTTTCTGCATGAGGCGCTATGAGCGCGAGAGTGATGAAGGCCGAGGGGCGAATAGGGAGGAACAATGATGAAGATGCTGATGTTTGCCGGACTGATGGTGATGGAACACTCCGGCCACCATTCTTGAAAGGCGGATCGAGATGTGCTCCTCGTCGAAGCGTTCCGACAACTCTTTGACCGTGATGGCCTTCTGCCCGGCGTCCCGCTTGGCGGCCGGGTCCTCACGGTTTCGGGCCTGCTCGCAGGTCAGGACCGTGTTCAGCCCGAGGCTGATGCGCCGGGACTGGCGTCCGGCCCGGTAGTGGACAACATAACTTTTTCGTCCGCTGGGTAGCACCCGGAGGCCAAGGCCGTTGCTTCCAGCAATCGCGCTTGGCCGCCCGTGGAAGCATTGTGGAAGCAAGAGGGCGAATACCGTGGTGCGAGCCTTCGAAAAGCAGTGTGCTGGCCGGTCCGCATCAGGTCAACCAACTCATTGAAAATACGAAATAAAAAGCATTTCCGCGTAGTTCTGGGGAACTCGCCTGCCCCCCTCTCGCTTCCACGGGTTCGGAATGGGTGCCGGAAGGCCCTGGACACCAGCGGTTCCACCGCCGATCTTAAGGCTGCCGGTTTTTTCCAGCTTCGCTTGACATTGCACCGCAACAAGGGCATTAATCCTACCAGAACGTCAGCGCGAAACCAAAGCGCGTGTGTGAAGCAGCGTGATTGCGCCTTTTGAAGGGCGCTGGCTTCTCCCTTCAATCGTTCCCCCTTTACCGGCTCCCCCCCTCTCACGCGGGTTGCCCCCGTTCAATCGCCGCCACCACGGGCGCGCGGCATAGGGCCGCTGTGTCGGCGGCCGTGGAAAGGTTATTCCGTTGACCACTTTTGCTGATTTCGCTCTCTTGGCGCCGCTTCAGAAAGCGCTGAACGCCGAGGGTTACACCACCCCCACCCCCATTCAGGTGCAAGCGCTTCCCCATGCGCTTGCGGGCCGTGATCTCCTCGGCATTGCCCAGACCGGCACCGGCAAGACAGCGGCCTTCGCTCTGCCGATCCTCCATCGGCTGGGTAAATCTGGCGTGACCCGCAAGCCGCGGTCGTGCCGGGCGCTGATTCTCTCGCCGACGCGGGAACTCGCCAGCCAGATCGCGGACAGCTTCCGCACTTATGGCAAGTTCATGCATCTGTCGATCGATGTCATCTTTGGCGGGGTCCCGACCGCCCAGCAGATTAAGCGTCTTGCGGGCGGCGCGGATATTCTCGTCGCGACGCCGGGCCGCTTGCTCGATCTCGTCGGCCAGCGTGCGCTCAGCCTGCACGATATCGAAATCCTCGTGCTCGACGAAGCGGACCAGATGCTCGATCTCGGCTTCATCGTCCCACTGAAGCGCATCGTCCCGATGCTGCCGAAGGTGCGCCAGAGCCTCTTTTTTTCGGCCACCATGCCGCAATCCATTGCCGGCCTCGCCAATACCTTCCTGACCGATCCGGTCAAGGTAACGGTAACGCCCGTGGCCACGACGGTTGAGCGCGTGACTCAAGGCGTCATGTTTGCGCCGCAGGCCGCAAAGCCGGCACTGCTGCAGGCCGTTCTCGACGATCCCGTCGTCAAGCGCGTGCTGGTCTTTGCCCGCACCAAGCGGAGCGCGGACAAGGTGGTGCAGCATCTCGATCATGGCGGCATTGAGGCTGCAGCCATCCATAGCAATAAGAGCCAGGCGCAGCGTACTAAGGCGCTAACAGCCTTCCGCAGTGGCGCGTGCCGCGTGCTCGTTGCCACAGATATCGCTGCGCGCGGCATTGATGTCGAGGGCGTGACACACGTTATCAATTTCGAACTGCCGAATGTGGCGGAATCCTACGTTCACCGCATTGGCCGCACCGCGCGCGCTGGGGCCACGGGTATCGCCATCGCTTTCTGCGCTAATGACGAGCACGCCTACCTGCGCGATATCGAAAAGTTGACTCGCCTGCCCATTCCGGTTCTGGCCCTGCCGGAAGGCTTTAAGGTCACACCCGCGCCGCATCCCAACCCCCATGCCGGGCGCCCCGGGGAACGCCCGGGGGAACGCCACGGCGAGCATGGCAACAAGGATCATCGCAACAACGCTAAGCTGGGCCAGCCGCATCGCAAGCGCCGCCGCCGCGCCGGCGGGCAGGACAGGCCGCAGGGCCAGAACGCCGCGTGATGACAACCATTCGAGCGGCGAGACGGGAGTTCGAAGCCCCTTTCCCCAGGCAGCAAAGGACGTCCTGGTCGATGCCCTGGGCTGTTCGTGTGGCAATGCTGTTGACTGAGCAGGCCGCCGAAGAGCAATTTCATCGACAGCAACCGGATGAGCCGATGCAAGCGGAAGCGTGCCAGTACGGCGAGCGTCTGGCACAGACCAAACAGCGGCGCGGGTATATTCTGATTCCGTGAGGGATACCGGGTCTTGCGACTAGATGCTGTCCTCGAGGATTCCCCCGCGAAGCCGGCAACCTGGTTAAGTCCGATCGGGTCTATGTTGAAGGCCGGCTGTCACTCGACCATTGGATGGCAGGCGACGGCACGGAGAAGCACGGCCTGTCCGTGGTGGCCACTCTCGTCCAGCCCCTGGGGAAGATCGAAAAGCGCCGTCCGAAACAGGAGCACATCATCCGCACGACCCGTGCGCCTGTCAGCGGACCGGGGGAATCGTTCTACGACGATGCAATCCCGTTCTAAAACCCCGTTGTCATTCTACGGCACTAGTGCCGTACATCGGAAGTCCGCACTGAAATCCGCACTCCCCACGCGCGCGAGTACTGCGGACTAAACGGCAGTAAGTGCGCACCTTACTGCGCACTCCCCACGCGCGCGAGGCACTGCGAACCAGACGTATTTGCTTTGCCGGTGGGGCGGGGCCAGTCCCCGACCGGGAGGCGCCGCGCCACCGGACCTAGGGGCTGAACCACTTCCGACGCCAGGTGATGCCACTGAGCGTTCCATGCCAAACCGGTTGACCTGTTGCGCCCGCCCCCCTGCCTGTCGCTGTCAGCGACGTGAATTTCGACGGGGCTTTCCTCTCTGGCCGACGCTCTCGCTTCCCCGCGATTTTCATCCGCGGGGCTTCCAGAGATAACAGCTGCCCCCGCCCGATGGCGACCAACCAATTAAAAAAATTTGCTGTTCTCTGCCTTCCCCGTAACCCGTACGGGGAAGGCAAAAGGTCCGCCTTGCCTTTGCCAAGCCGTGCAAGCCCCTTGACGAAAACCCCATGAATGCCTGTTACAAGAGCGACATGGTGCGGTGCCAAAACCGGATCAGGCCGACGGCCAACTTCGCACCGAACTTCGCACCCTCCACACACGCGAGGGCACTGCGTACTACGAACTATGCGACCCCTCTTTATGGCGGTCTCCCCCAATACTTCACACACCATGCCGGTCCAATATCCCACCATTCGCTCTTGAACCAGCTCATAGGGTGCTCAGCGGTGGCCGGAGTCGGCTGGACAGTTTCCGGCGCTGGATAAGTGGATCGCCTGCCGGTTGTTGTCGTGGTGTGCTCTCGTCGCCAAGACCCGTCATAACGAAAATGGCAACACCGTTTGCGTGAACTTATCTGAGATATGCGAGGAAGCCATCCGAGCGTGGTTGCTTTCTGAAGGTGGTGTCCGTGAAGAATGGCTCACGAGAAGACTGCCTGACGATTGGTCTGAAGAGATTGTGGCAATCGAACGGAAGCGAGAGCAACAGGGGAAGGGGGCGAAGCGTTCGAAGAAGCTGAAGGATATTCCCGCTGATGTGCCTGCGGGGTTCCGAACGAGCGAGGGGGATGCAATGGCCGTCTGATTGTCCAGTTAGGACCGAAGGGCGCTTTACTCTTCAATTGGCGCATCATTACGGACGCCATTCTTGACCACGCCGCCATGGCAACCCGACCGCAAGATCAGTGGTCATTACGGATAGTTAATGCCGAAACAGGAACCGGTAAGACCACGCTCTTGACGATTCTCTTGGGCATGATGGGTAAACTCAATACCGATCACCGCCTCCTTGTAGCGACGCCCTTCAAGGACGAGGCTTCCCGCCTTGCAAACGATATCAACCGGATTGCTGGAACTCCAACGTTTGCCATTGCCCAACACGGGGAGGCAAAGGGGGCTTATACCATTTCGGGAAAGTATCCCTGTAAGGTCATTACTACGAACGCCTACATTCGGGCACTGCACGACGACGAACGGAGAGAGACACTTTATGCCTACGGGCAGGATGAGAAGCGTGGTCTGACCATCATTGACGAGGCGTTATCGCCTGTCAGTGTCTATAAAATGACGGCGGACAGCGCGTCGCGAATTGATGCCGGACTGCCGGAGGATATCATCCTAGAGTACGGGATGGCTGCGCACACTCTGAACGAAATCAAACGAGCGCGGAACGAATATCTGGAAACCGGCGTGGCAAGCTTCCTGCCGTTCAAGCTGCACAAGGACACTGACAGGCTGCTCAAAGCCGTTCAGGACAGTAAGGAAGTGAACTCCGAGTTCAAGCACGAGTTCGAGAACACGGTCAACATGCTTCGGGCTTATGCTTCCGACACCAGCACTCGGTTCGTCATATCCGAAGGCAGGGCACATGCTTTCTATGCCGCACAATCTGAACCCATTCTGACGGTCCCTGCGGTCATTCTTGATGCTACGGCTGAACTGAACCTAACCTATGCGCTCTTGCCCAAGAGCAAGGTGCAGTGGGTTCCCATAAGACCCATGCGAAATTATCGCAACGCCACTCTTCGGGTGCTGATGAATATCGGAACCGGCAAGAATGCGGTGGGCACGAACACTGACAACAAGTTGAATAAACTTTGGAGATATACAGCGAAATACCGACTTGAGGATATAGACACGGCAATCTTCAGCCATCTGAACACACGGGATGCATTCAACGAACTACACAAGAGAGAAACCGTTCGGCTTGACAACAACCCGCGAATGTCATGGGGTTATTACGGTAAGCTGAACGGACTGAATGAATATAAAGAATGCCACAATCTGATTACCGCGTCCTTTCCGCATCAAACGGAAGGATGGGCAATCTCATTGTTCGAGGCTCTCCGGGGTATTCAAACGGAGGACTGGCGGAAGGGCAAGGCGGACAGGCAGTTCATTGACAATAACGGCAGGGAATATGCGGATATCGTTAATGCCATTCGTTCGAGTTACTACGCCTACACCATCATTCAGGAGATCAACCGGATTGCTATCCGCAAGAACGTTTCCGCTGATGGTGATTGTCCTGTCGTGAGCATCGTTCATATGTGGGCTGCCGACAGTCTAGCGTTCCAGGCGTTGATGGCGGTCAAGAAGACGATGACCAATATCAATCTTGTCTTTGATTATGGTTTCTCGTGGGAAGATAGCGACGCCTCACGCCTCAAGAAGCTGCTGCATGTTCTAACGTTCACCCCACCACCGTATCGGATGGTGGCAACGGAATTGGTTCGCAATATCTTGGAAGGGGAAGAACGAGACAAAGCAGACTTGGCAACATTGAAGGCCCGTCGTGAAGACCCGTTTGCCGATGAGTTGAAGCCCACAGAGATAACGAAACCAGAAGTGCAGAAAATCTGGGAGAGGCTGGCGAAAGAAATCAGTAAAAACCAGATAGTGGCTAAGAAGGTGTTGCAAGCTATGAAGATTGATATTCGCAAGTCTGCGGGCAAACCAACATTGATTGTGAAATCGTAAACTCCCCCCCCATCTTATAATGCTATTGGGATGGGGGGGGAGTTGCTTTGTTCTTCATAAACTCTTTCTCATTATTTTCTTTCATGGACACGGGACACCGCGCCCTGTTCCTGTTTCATCATCATCATTTCCCGCTCATGGCGGTTCATCCTAAACCCCACAGATTACCTCCCACTTCCCGGCCCGTATGCCACGCATACCGCGCCATTCATTATCCATCATCATCATCAAATCATGAAAAGGAGATTATCATGAACATCGCCCCCATCTTCAAATCAACCCTGAACCACAACGGCCAGTCCGTTGCTTACTCCGTTTACAGCAACCCCAAAGACCATTCACCCAATCACGCCTTCTTCGGCTTCACCCGCTACTGCAACAAACGTTTCGTTATCTTCTCCAGCGATAAGGATGACTGCCATCTTGGCCTGCATGTCATGCTCCAAGAACACGATGCCAAGAACCCTGCCGCAACGATGAAACCAAGTTCG
>Ga0208961_1000773_pt1 | contig 12180 bp, 9 predicted proteins | sample RifOxyB3_FD_184034 | JGI IMG/M metagenome (GOLD analysis project Ga0208961, IMG submission 184034) | Groundwater microbial communities from Rifle, Colorado - Rifle Oxygen_injection B3 (SPAdes) | ecosystem: Environmental > Aquatic > Deep subsurface > Groundwater | place: Rifle, Colorado, United...
CCACCGAGACGAGCTCGGTGGCGGCGCGGAGCGGGCCGCGAGTAACATGGGAGTGTACCGGTACGGTTCACCGGGTCAGGAACGCCTCCGGCGCGCGCGCGAAGAAGTCGGCGAGAGGTATCCCGTCGCTGCCGATCAGCAGGCAGTGTGCGTTGGGGTAGCGCGCGCGATCGCCGGCGCCACCAGGCTGTCCGCGACGCACCGTTTCCAGAGCGGCTCGTGGTCGGCAAACGCCGCCGCCCCAGGACAGCCGCCGAAGAACAGCCCTGCGTCCGCACGCGTCAGTCGAAGAGGACACCGGCTTCGACCTGATCGCTGACCTGCTAAAGGATATCCGGGGTGACGTGCGGGACAGTTCACGCTTCGACCAGGAATTGCTGAAGCAGTTTGGATGTTTCCAGCGGGCGGAACGCAATTGGGGGATCAGCAGTCTGAGCCTGACGGGCGGGCGCCTGTCAGTGACCAGTCCTGTTACGATAACGTCGGATGTTGGACTCAAAGCGCGGAGTCTGGTCCAGGAGACCCCATCGCCACGCCGTGTGCGCGTGACTGGGCGGCTGGACATGATCCGCGCCAGCGATGGCGGTTTCGCCCTGTGCCTGGACTCCGGCGACCGGGTGTTTGGCGTCTGGGAGCCCACCTCCATTGACACTCTGAACCAACTGTGGAACCAGGATGTCGTGGTCGAAGGCATCGGCGATGTAGAAGACGCGTCCGCCCGCAGACACCATCGCCACCAACGAGGGATTGGCATCGTGCGATTTGGACCACAGCGGCGAAGCGATCCATTGGACTGACCGCGGCGGTCCGACGCGTGTGTCGCGCCCAACCGGGTTGCCGTCGGCGCCGTGCAGCCAGTGCGTCCATTCGTCGAGTTCCTGCGGCCAGGCCTTGACGGTCTTCTCCCACGTGTCGCCTGTCCTGACCAGCGCCACCCCGCGCGGCGCCAAGACGCGCCGCACCTCGGCCATCGGCACGCCGAGCGGCGCTTCGGCGACGAAGAGGTTGATCAGGTCGCTTCGCTGCAGCAACAGCAGCGCTTCCCGCAATCGGCGGCGCTTGACGAATTCGACGGGCGTTGTCCCGGTCTGACTTGGGCGCACACCAATGGCTCGGAAAATGCTGCCACTATGACGAGGTCGTGAGCGGTGGCTCCTGGCGATGCGCGATCTGTGTCGCGGGTTGACCGTGCTCCCGCCGCCGCAGCTTCTCCCCGTCTCGCTGCGCCCCTGCACGCCGCTCCTGCGTCCGCCCACCACAAAGAGCCCGTCCCCCTGGTCCTACCGTTCGGTATCGATGATCTGCTCGACCGCGGGGGCATCCCCGTCGGCACGCATGAGGAAGGCGGTCTTCGGGAAACCACTGTCCAAATCCACACGTGAGACGGTCCCGGTCATTCCAGCCCTGAAGTCGTTGAGCAGAATGATGCGAGCACCGCAATCGGGTTTGGCACCCAAACGCGCAACGCAGAATGGGCAGGCGTCCCTCTGGCCGTTCAGGACGGCTGCGGAACCCAGTATGTCGTTCTTCATGAGGCATTTTCCATCAATACGCCGAGCGCCAACATTCTGCCGGCCACCGCATGTCCTGCGTGACCCATGGCGATGGCAATCAGTGTCGCCCTTTGACAATATGCGCCCAGCGCCGGCGCAAGGCAAAGGCAAGAGGCGCGCGGCTTGCTTCTGCGTTCGGCACGCCACCGTTCTGCATCGCAACTGCCGGGGGAAGCATGCGCGAGGGCGACGCCAGTGCCACCGGTCCTGCGGCCGCGGATCTCCAGCCGCCTCCGCTAAGCTACGGCGGGAAATTCCGGCCGCAGGCCGTGGAGGTCCGGTCGTCTGCGACCGGTGACACTCGCGTTGCCTGCCGCAACACACCCCCGACCCTGCGCCCAACCACAACGCCAGGCCATCGAGACGAAGCCTGTCCTCAGAGGTGCCTGGGGTTCAGGTTACGGTGCGCCGTATCACCCTTTCGCGTGTTGCGTCAGCGCCCCCCGGGCGGCGTACCGCCCGGTCATACGGAGCTGTTACTGAGCCGCCTTCGCCTGAGTCCCGGCTTCAGCCGGAAGCCTGCCACGCGCTTCAGCCCGTGGCGTACCGCGTTGCCAACCGCAGACGTGCCGACGCGCCGGGAGGGGGGCTGCCACCACGCCCACCCGCCCCGTCAGTAACATGGGAGTCGCGGGTGGAGATAAAGTCGAAGTCTGACCTGGGCTGACGCCTAAAGTGGTCGGAGCGGCTCGCTCCGACACCCGCGGGAGCGAACCGCTCCCGCCACGTTGCCAGAACGCTCCGACACAAGCGAGTAACGTCCGCACATGACCGGGCGGTCTGCCGCCCGGGGGGGGCGCTGACGCAGCACCCCCGAGGCTTTCTTGACGATTGACTGCCGAAACGCGATGCGATACTCTGTGTTCAAGAAGACAGGTTTGGTACTAACGAGACATCGAGCAAGTTCACGAGGTCACGGTACGGTCAAGGCCGTCCCGTAGTTCCGCCCTTGTCGTGTTCCGCACGGCCCCGCAGGCACACAGTACCAGCGCCGTCCCGAGTCCGGGAATCGCGAGTCTCTTTCGCGCTGTCATAGCCCTGTTGCTTTTCGAGTTTCCGCATCACTTTGTACGCTTGCTTCTCAGACCGCGCCTCGCTCAACCCCCACCCCTCAACGTCCTGAATCGCATGCTGGATCTCATGCACCAGCAGCAACCGCGCCATTGCAGTTGTCGGGGCGGTAATGACGATGCGAGGGTCACCCGCCCGCATGCTTTCGTTGATATCCACGTCCAGGCGAGCATAGGACCCGGTCGCCGTCGCATGACTCGCCCGTACATCGAACACCACCCGCACGCGCGCCAGTTGCGGATACACCTCGAACAACGCCGGATGGTTGATGACTTCCGACAACTGACAGGCCAAGCGGCAGGGCACGCACCTGCATCTCGGCATCGGGTATTTCCGCCTGCGCGCGATGGCCAACAATCAGCGCTTCAGTCTGCTGGGGAAACGCGAACAGGCTGGCCCAAAGGATTCCGAGTATGATGTAGAGTGCAAATGTCATCTTGTGTTACCTTCCCATAGTTTCTTGTCCATCGACTCCGGGCGGCACTCCATCCAACCGACCCGCCCTCAGCGGTTCCGCCCCGTCGCTAGACCTCTCCGGCTGGAACAGCCGCACACATTAGATCCTTTTAGCATTTGTCGTGCCAAGAAGATGCTGTCACAGGTCTTGGTCCGGAAACCGGTTGACTCTCGGGGCCTGGACGACACGAGTCACGGCATGGGTTTCAAGCCACCCTTCGACCGCGCAACGCCAGGCCCTGCGAGCGTGATCCCTGTTGCGGTTATCCTCCTTTTCCAGCCAGTCGGGGCCGCACACCCTACGTCAGAGTCGCCATGCCCGAGGATCTGTGGCCTTGGGGACGGATAGTAGGGTTTCACCCCATAACAAACGCCCCAGCCACAGTCTACAGTAATTTCAGTTGCAACCCCTATCCACACAGCCACCCGACAAGGGGACAATTCCGGGACCGGTCACCGGACGAATCCTGTGCCAACGTCTACGCGGCATGGCAACCGCTGATCGCACGAATGGGCATGGACAAGGCCACTAGTGCTTGGCCGCCAGAAATTCCCCCGCACTTCCTTTGCCTGTGCAGGCAACGACCCCACCGGCCTCGTGCCGGTGGTGAAGGGGGTTCGTTGGCTGGACCGTATGTCGCCCACCTCTCCAGTCTTTCCTGCTTCTACAGGCGGATCGCGCCGTGGCGCGATCCGCCTGTAGAAGCAGCGCGGGGGTGGACGGCGCGGGTAGCCGCTGAACCCGCTTCCCCACCGGCACAAGGCCGGTGGGGTCGCCAATCCGTGCCTCCTGCGCGAGTCGGTGAATTGCGGGAGAACTTCTGGCGGACGAGCACTAGCGTGCTAACTGTTGTTGCAGCAGTTTGTTGTCGTATAATTCGTAAACTATTAATCTCCAATCTTTTCCGTTTGTATTATATCACCTAGGCATAGCAGGTGCTATATTATCTGTTCGGCGGGGGCGTGGATGCCCGACACGCGCACGAAGCAGTGGCGCAACGACGGGCATCGAGAGGTGGATTTTGTCAGGTTTGGGTGCTCTTGATGCAAGTTTTAACGACCTGTGCAATAACCCGACCCCACCGGCCTTGCGCCGGTGGTGAAGGAGGTTCGTTGGCTGGGTGGACCACCGGGTTTTTCCCCGCGTTTCCCTCTTCTCCGTGCGGACCGCGGCCGCGGTCCGCACGGAGAAGAGGGAGTGGTCAGGCGGATCGACTAGCCGTTGGACCTGCTTCACCACCGGCGCAAGGCCGGTGGGGTCGCCAAGCCGCCCTTATTGCACAGGTCGAGTTTTTGTGCGACATGGACGGGATTCTGACAATACGTGAGATGTGAACGAACAACGCAGGTTCTGTTCAGAGTTCTGGCGACGCTGCTGGTCGCCGGGACGATGGCGCTGCGTGCCGAAACGGAGGTTCGGCTCCGGGCCGGCGTGTCCGATCGTGTGCGCAACTACAACCTGCGCCTGGGCGCACTGCAGTTGGATCTGGCCGGATCCATGACGGTGACTTTTGACGACAACCCGGCCGGTTCCTCTGCCAATCCCCAGCCTGGCGTCGCCCTGGAATACGGCACGGAGGTCGGCGTGTACTGGCCCATCCGCAAGGACTTCACCCTGGACAGCGTGGTGTACATCGGCCGTCACGACGTGCTGTCCGGCGCGGGTGAAGCGGGCTGGCTGGTGCGTGCGGTGGAGGGGACCGGGTTGGCACTGGACATGAAAGTCGGCGACAGCGGGTTGCTGTCCCTGTCCGAAACGTTGAACATGGACGTGCAGACCCTCGAGGGTGCGAGCGGAACGGGGACTTCGGCACAATGGATGGGATTCAATCAGCTCGCGCTGCAGTACGAGAACCAGTTGTCACGGAATCATCTCTTGGCGTTGCGCGTGGGCGAGGACGACCTGTGGGCCTTGAGCCCGGAGTTCTCTTACCGGGGGCTGCGGACACAGTATGCAGCCGGGAAACACTCCTGGCATCTGACCCGAGACGAGGAGGTCGGCCCCTACGCCAGCTTCCGGATGCACACGCACCCACAGAAGCAGCACAACGACGCGGACGAGTACGAGCTGGGGCTGATGTTTCAGAGCCAGTTGACGCGCCGGACGCACCTCGAACTGCAGGTCGGCTACCAAGTCATGAACTTCTCGACTGCCAATGTGCCGGAGACCACGGACCAGGGCGCCACGCCGACGGGCAAGATCTCGGTGGTGTCGCAAATCACCCGAAGCATGAGCCACGGCATCACCCTGAAGTACTTCGACCGAATGGGCACGGCACGCGATATCAACTATAGTGAAGACATTGTCGCCGCGTACCGCTATAACTGGGACCTGTCGCGGCGCTGGTATTTCGTCTACCTGTTCAACTGGGTGCATTCGACGTACAGCGGCTCAGGCGACTCCGAGCAGTGGCTCTCGAACGAGTTCCAACTCGGGTACCGCGTCAAGAAGTGGTCGATGTTCGGGGGATACAGACGCACGGATCGGCTCTCCTACATGACGGAGCGCGAATACACGTCGAACCAGGTGACCCTGGGAGTGAACTATGATTTCTGAGCACCGCACGGGGGAATGGGCTGACAGCCAGTGGCGCGGGACCTCCGGAACCGCAGCAGGGTGCTCGGGTCCGTCCCGGACCGAGCCTTCCGGCCGGGGACCGGTCGGCGCACCCCAGTTCGGCGCGGAACGCGCCGAACCACGAAGAATGACGACCAGATACTCCTGCCCATCGCCCTCCCAATGGCCAGAACGCCGCGGCGTTCTGGCCATGCTCGTCCTCCTGCTCTGGGGAGTGGCAGGGCTGGGAGTCGCACTTGCCGCGGAGACGGGGGCGCAGCCCGCCGCCGCCACACCGGCACCGGCCGGTGTTACCGCCGCACCCGCCCAGCCCGCGCCGGTCCAGCCCGCATCGACGTCCGATGACGAAGTGGTGCGGCAGTACCGGGAACGGATAAGGATCCGCCCGGGCGACACGATTGCGGTCCGCCTCAAGGAAGACGACGAAGTCAAGTACGACGGCGAGGTCAGCGCCGCCGGCCTGATTCCCCTGCCCTACCTGGGGAATTTCACCATCGCCGGAAAGACGGCGAAGGAAGTCGAGCAGGCCCTGCGTGTCGCCCTGGAGCGGGACCTGTACACCCACGCCACCCCGTCGGTCCTGATCGTCAAACGCGCGCCGCGCAGTGTGAGCGTGTTCGGGGCTGTCCCGCGTCCCGGACGCGTCGCCTTCCCCGCTGCCGGCGACCTGACGATGATCGACGCGGTGACCGCGGTCGACGGGCTGACGTCGTGGGCCGACGCGCACGGGGCCTACATCCTGAGGACAGGCCCGGACGGATCGCGGACCAAAGTCCCGGCCGACATTGCCAAGGCGTACGAAGCCCTCGATGGTCCGGCCAATCTCCCGCTGTCGGACAACGACGTGCTGTTCGTGCCCTCGGCGGGGACCGGGTCGCGCGTCCTCAGCGCCGCGCCCGTGGAGATCATCATCAGCGGCGAGGTCACCAACCCGGGGGTGGTCTCGTTCCCGCCGGGCGAGAAACCCACTTTTGTCAGGGCCATCTTCCGGGCCGGAAACTTCACGCAGTACGCCAAGACCAGCAGCGTGCGGTTGGTTCGCTACAACCAGGACGGAACGCGGACCACCAAGACCGTGGACGCAAAGAGAATTATCCAGGACGGCTACATGGACGAAGACTTCGAGCTGTTCGCCGGCGACATGATCATCGTCGACGAAAAGAATATCGTGTTCAAGTGAGCATGGAGCACGGGGCATGGAGCACGGGGCGCGGGGCGCGGGGCGCGGTCGTCACAAGTTCCCCCGCAATTCTGGACTATGGACTTGCGGAAACCAACACGGGCGCCAAGAGTCCACGGCAGAACAGCCCAAGTCGTTCTTGACTCGCGTGAATGCTGCCTCTGTTTCTCCGAGGTCCATAGTCCATGGTCCAGCGCCTCACGTTGCGTCAGGGTGCGCTGCTCTGCCACCATTGCGCGCAATTGCGGGGTGAGTTCTGGCGGCCGAGCACCAGGAGCGGGGAGAATGGCCGCCCGCTATCCGCGGTGCCGAGCCGGTCGAAGGACGGTAGGAGTTAGGCATTGCTTGAGGTTGGCAGCATTCGGTTTGATCGAGCCTTGCAGCGGCCGAAACAGAGGTACGCAGCGACATGACGAACAATCCCAATACCGATACGGTAGCGGTGCAGGGTGACTGGTCGGCAGGCGCCGCCGGGGGCGACGGCGAGGGGTTGCTGACCTACATTCGGCCACTGCTGATGTACTGGTGGATTATCGCGCCCCTGGCCATTGTGGGCGGCGCCGGAGCGCTGGCCTACTCCTACACCCTGCAACCCTTGTACCGCGCCTCCTGCCGCTTCGAGATCTTCGAGAACGAGATGATGCGGATCGGCGAGCAACCCGGGCTTCGCGACGCTGCGTTCTACTACATGAACGCAAACCCCATCGACCGGCACGTGGTACTGCTGACGAGCGGCAATCTGGATGCGCGGGTTCGGACGCGCCTGGCCAAGACCTGGCCGGGTGAAGTGAAGATGTCCCGGCCCGTGCTGCTGTCCGTGGTGCCGGTGAAGAAGGCGCCCCAGGTGATGGTCGACATCTCGGCCGATTCGTACGACGCCCGGTACTCCGAGGCGTACGTCACCGCTTTGGTCGAAGAGTATCGCGATTCACAGCGCGAAGAGATGGGACTGATCCACGAGGAAACCGTCAAGAACCTGCGCATCGAACTGGCGAAACTCGCCGCCGACCTGAAAATGGAGCGGGCGGAAGTCGCCAAGTTCGAGGCGGAACACAACGTGCAGTTCGAAGCGGAAAAGAGCGAGTCGGAACTGGCCCACATGCGCGACGTCCTCCGCAAGGCGCGCTCCATCCAGACCCAGCGCATGATCATCGAGAGCCAGCTCAAACTGCTCACGAACGCCAATGCGGCCACCATGCGGGACGTCCTGGACCTGACGATGTACACCACGGCCGCAGCCGCGGCGGACGACAAAGGCGGACCGGAGTGGACCGATGTCAGCGACTGGCAGAAGAACGAAGCCGAGCTGATACGCCTGAACGCCGACTACGGGCAAATGCGGACCGTCCTCAAGCCCGGACATCCGCGGCTGGCCGAACTGCAGGAGAAAATCGCCAAGGCGCAGCGTGAACAGCAGATCTCCGCTGAATTGACCCTGAAACGGCTCGAAGCACGGCGCGATGCGTTGCGCATGCAGGGCGAAGCGCTCGACAGCGCGGCGGCCAAGATTGAATCGGGCATGAACCTGACCGGGGCCGACAAGGCGAAGTACGAGAATCTCAAGTCCACCGCAGATCACCTCAAAAGCCTGCACGACAAAGTGTTCACGCGCATCATCGACAGCAGCAGCACCCCGACCGAACGGTACTTCTCGCGCATCGTTGAGGGCCCCGTGTCCTCGTCCACCCCAGTCTATCCGGTGAAATCACGCCTGGCGTTGATCGGCATGGTGATCGCCGGCGGCATTGGGATGGCCATCGCCTTCCTCCTGTACTACCGCTATGTCCGGCTCTACGACCTGACGCTGCTGGAGACGCAGTTCGGCCTGCCGTCAATGGGCTGCGTCCCCTTGATCACGGATGAGACACAGAAGAGCGACCCGCGGCAACTGAACAAGCTCAGCAAGGCCGCACCGCTCTGCGAGGCATACCGGATGATCCGGACGGCCGCGGAGGAAAAGCTCGGCGAGGGCAAGGTGCTGCTCTTCACCAGTTCCGAGCAAAGCGAAGGCAAGACGTTCACCTCGGCCTACACCGCGGTGGCCTGTACCTGGACCAAGACCAAAGTGCTGCTGGTGGACGGGGATTTCCGCCGGCCCTCGCAACGGAAACTGTTCAGTCTCCCGGACAGCAAAGGCCTGGCTGAATGCCTGTCGGATAGCTCGCTGGACTGGCGCGACCTCCTCGTCCGCGAGGTGGTGCCACGCCTGGACCTGCTCCAGACGGGCCATGCCGATGGGCACGGCGCCGAACTGATCCAACTCGAGTCCGCGGAACGCCTGTTCAAGGAGTTCCGCGACGAGTACGACCTGATCATTATCGACACGGCCCCGATCAACCCGGTCGTGGATACGCTGCTCCTGGCCAAGCACGCCGATGGCGTCATTCTCGTGGTCCAGCCGGGCAAGACGTCCATGACCTCCATTCAGCGGGCCCTGCGGCGCCTGGGCGATGCACCCCTCCTGGGTTACGTGGCCAACCGCATCACCGCGTCCACGGAGAAGTACTACTACGACTCCAAGTACGGCTACTACGGCCACGCGTACCACTATCAACCGGAGAAGTCGGACCAGCCGTCGTAGGGAAAAGGGGAAGGTAAGAGGGATGAGCGGGAAGAAGAAGGGAGGAGGGAGGAAAGCTGAGGTCCAGAGTCCAGAACACCATGCGGCGGTCCTGTTTCCACTTCAGGTTTCAGGTTTCATCCCTCAGCCCTTGCCCGTGGTGCGGCGGTCCCTGAGTTGGGGGGCATTACGTTCGACCCTGGGCTGGACATGCGTGTCCCCGTTGGGGACGGACGACACGGTCCTCCAGCACCGAGACAGTGCCTTGTCCGCAACACCGCGGGCGGAAACTGCGCGGACGAAGGAGGATCCCCGGGAGAGAACCTCGGTCCGGGACGGACCCGAGGTACCCTGCTGCGGTCCCAGAGGTCCCGCGCCACTCCGCGCCCCGTGCTCCGTGCTATCCCGCTCCGCGCCCCGTGCCCCGCGCTATCCCCGCTTTGACCAAGCACCATGCCAGGATAGTCACGCACCCGAGGTTGCGCCGGAAGACGCGCCACCCGCCCGTGAACGTGCGGAACGCCCACTCCAGGCCGGCGCGTCGGACCCAGGCCGGGGCCCAGGCCCGCACGCCGGAGTGAAAATCGAACGCCGCCCCGACCCCGAGCATCACCGGCACGTCGATCTGCCCAACGTGCTGGGCCATCCACAGTTCCTGCTTGGGACTGCCGAGTCCGACCCAGAGAATGTCCGGCTTCGCCGTCGCGATCAGGGTCTTGGTCGCCGCCTCTTCCGCTTCGGAGAGCGGCCGGAACGGCGGGCTGTGGCAGCCCACGACGACGAGTCCCGGGAACTGCGCCTGCAGCCGCTGCGCGAGCCGCTCAGCCACGCCCTCTGCGCCGCCGAGGAAGAAGTGGCGGAATCCGCGCGCAACGCCGTACTCGCAGGCTGCGAGCAGGAACGAGGGACCCGGCACGCGCTCGGGCACACGCCGCCGCTTCAGCGCCGCGAGCCAGAACACGCCGATCCCGTCGGCCAGAACCAGGTCAGCCTTGGCCAGAGCGGCCGCGACGTCCGGACGGCGCGTCGCGCTGGCGTACAGGCTGGCCTCGCAGAAACAGACGTAATGACGCCCGCCGCCGCGCACCCACGGCTCGAGTTCGGCGAGCGCCGCAGTCTTGGTCAAAGGCCGAATTGCCGAAACCGGATCACTCATGGATTGCCCAACCTGATAACGCTCAGCATCTGCAGCGGTACTCCGCCCCGCCATGGATGCCTGGATGCACCTGTTCGTAGTGGGCTCGCAGCGCGTGGAACGAAGTGGAGCGCCAAGAGCCCATCCGGTGTGTCACGGCGAAGTCTCTCCACGAAACCGGGCGTGTGGCGACGGCGGGGTGCGGGGTGCGGGGATGGTGTCTTGCCCGGCGGGTGCGCCGCCGGGACTGCGACACCACTACGAACGGTGCCGTGGCTGAGTTTACCCGCACAGGTCGCAAATTGGCCCTCACGGAGAAGTGGCTCACGCCCCCTCCACGTCGCCAACCGGTTCGCCGCGGGAAACACGTTCAAACACCCGCAACAGCCGCCCCTGAATGTGCTCCAGGCTGTACCGGGCTCGCGCGTCCGCGCGGCCCGCCAACCCCATGTCCCGACTGCGGGCGGGGGCGTCCCAGAGTTGCCGGACACGGTCCGCCATGGCCGTGGCGTCCCCGGGCGGGAAGAGCAGGCCGGTTTTCCCGGCGGTGATGATCTCCGGAACCCCGCCATGCGCGGGGCCAATGACCGGGCGCCCGTGCGCCATGGCCTCGATCAGCGTGGTCGGCAGCGCTTCATAGCAGCGACTCGCCAGCACCACGACCCGGGCGTTGCGGTAGAACTCCGCCATGGCGTGCGCGGCCAGATGCCCGAGCGGTTGCACGTTGGCCGGCACGTCCTGCGACAAGGCCCCGGCCCGCACCGCGCCGGCCAGCCGGAACGGCACGTGCGGCAACCGCCGCGCCGCGTCGAGCAGCAGGTCGATGCCCTTCTCGTGACTGATGCGGCCCGCGTAGGCCACATACTCGCCGTCCCCGACCGCGCATGAGTCCGGCATGGCCACCGCATTGGGCAGCACGGTGATGCGGTCCGCGGCGAACCCACCCTCGATCAACTTGCCCCGCTGGAACCGGGTCAGGGTGATAAACGCCGCGACCTGTGTCCGGAACCAGCCCGCTTTCCGCGCCACCAGGTTCCGCAGCGCGTAACCCAGACTCTTGGGCAAGCTCTGCTCGCAGTTGCGCAGTACGCACGCGCTCTCGCAACCGTGCAGGCATCGCTCGCAGACCTCGCCATTCGAGTAGAACAACCCGTTCGGGCAGAGCAATCGGTAGTTGTGCACCGTCATCACGACCGGCACACCCTGCCGCCGACACTCCAGCAGCACGGACGGCGAAATCAGCGGGAACACGTTGTGCACATTCACCGCGTCCGGCCTGAACTCGGCCAGCAACCGCGCCACGTCCCGCCGCGCCCGGCGGCTGTACACGCCGCTGAAAAACGCCCGCACCTGCCCCAACACCATGCGGTCAATCTCCGCACTGCTGCGCGTGTAACTGCAAACCTCACACCCGCCGCCACGCAACGCGGCCGCCACACGCTCAACGGCCACCTCCTCGCCGCTGCGCCGCGCATACTCGTTGTGAATGATCAGGACTCTCATGCTACACGGCGTTCCATACGTTGGTGGCTCTGCCCCCAAACCCCCGCCGGGGGACGTCATTGACTTCCCCCGGACCCCCTTCGGTGTCCTGGGGAGGCGCCTTGAAACGGCAGGGACCCCAGGCAGCCTGCCGTTTCAAGGCGC
>Ga0208961_1000779_pt1 | contig 12131 bp, 14 predicted proteins | sample RifOxyB3_FD_184034 | JGI IMG/M metagenome (GOLD analysis project Ga0208961, IMG submission 184034) | Groundwater microbial communities from Rifle, Colorado - Rifle Oxygen_injection B3 (SPAdes) | ecosystem: Environmental > Aquatic > Deep subsurface > Groundwater | place: Rifle, Colorado, United...
TGGCTTTGTGCCGATGGCCTTCAATACGGGGATCGGAGCCGAGGTACAGAGACCACTTGCCACTGTGGTGATCGGCGGAGTGATCTCGTCGACGCTCCTAACGTTGGTGGTCCTCCCCGTGCTCTACGCGGTCTTTGGCCGGGGACCGGCAATTCTGCCGGTCGTCGCTTCGGCCACGGTGGAGGATGGGAGCACGGCCGGGTCCACTGCAACACTTCCCGAGGAGGACGACTGACCATGGCGGGTCGACTGCCACGCCTCGTCAGGCCCGCACTGGTCGTCCTCCTGGTCCAGGGGCTCGCAGTGCTCGTGTACCTGGGGGTCGAGCGCCTCCGGGCCTCCGGCAGCAAGGAGTCGTTCCGCTACGAGCGTTTGGCCGCTGGCCGCCTTGTCCCTGACCTGACTCTCGTGAATCCCGATGGCGCTGCCCGGCGCCTGTCAGACCTGCGGGGAAAGACCGTACTCCTCCATTTCTGGGCCACCTGGTGCCCGCCCTGTCGTGAGGAGTTGCCAGGACTGCTCGCCCTTGGCCGCGACCTCTCGCGAGATGGGGGGCTCGAGGTCGTCGCGGTCACGCTCGACGACGACTGGGCCGCCGTGCGCAGCTTCTTCGGTGGCGACGTCCCGAGCGAGGTCGTCCAGGACAAAAGCAGCCAGTCGACGCACATCTACGACGTGTCGGCCCTGCCGGACACGTACCTGGTGGACCCGGACGGTTCGCTTGCCATGCGATTCGGAGGCGCGAGGGACTGGCGCGGGCAGATGGCGAGGAACGTACTTGCAGATTTCGTTGAGGGATCGCGGCGGTGAGGCATGACCGGAGACGAGCGCTCGGAATGCCGCAGGGGCGTTCTAGCCCCGACGCCAGGGCTGGAGCCGGACTTGTTGCACGGCCATCTGCGGCTCTCAGACGAGGTGTGGTCGGCGATCGAGCGTACGCTCCGAGCTCCGAGCCCGCCGAGAGAGCCGAAGGAATCGTCAAGGCGGCGGCAACGTCGCCGCGCGACCAAGAAGGAGTAGGCCATGGGAGGCTCGAAGACGAAGGCGGTTCTACTGTTCATGCTGGCGCTTGCGTTCGGGGTGCTCCTCTTCGGGGGCTACCTGATGAACCGCGAGAAGCCGCCCATCCCGCGAACGACCGTCGCCGCCGGCGGCGGGTCGGTGTTCACCGCGAAGGACGTCGTCGACGGGCAGAACTACTTCTACAGTCGTGGCGGCCAGCACATGGGGTCGATCTGGGGCCATGGTGCGTACCTCGCCCCTGACTGGTCGGCCGACTACCTCGACCATCAACTACCACCTGAAGAAGGTGTTCGAGGACAGCGAGCTGGAGGAGGACTCAGTTATTCGAAATTTTCGAATAACTGCCGCCCACCGCAACACCTACGACACCAAGCACTACAACTTCTCGGCCATCATCGCCGTCGGCTACAAGGTCAATTCCGAGCGCGCCGTCCAGTTTCGCAAGTGGGCTACGCGCGTCATCGAGGAGTTCACCATCAAGGGCTTCGCCATGGACGACGAGCGCCTCAAGCGCGGCGGCTCCGTCGTGAGCGATCGATACTTCGAGGAGCAAGTCCAGCGCGTCGTCGAAGCGGGAGTGGTGGTGCCCGAAGAAGCAGACGCGCGGTCGCGTGCCGCGAAGCAGGTCGTCGAGGCCAGCGGCCTCGCTGACGTACCCCGCCCCGCGGCGATGGCGCTCGAAGCGCACACCGGCTGGTGCGTCGTGGACCCGCAGGATGTCGAGCGGGCCGGCGGCGATCAGCGCATCGATCTCGTCGCGGGTGTAGTGCCGCTTGGCGTAGCTCTGGAGATGCTTCGACTGCCGACCGTAGTCGGAAGGTCCGAAACAACCGCCGAGCCCGCCCACCATGATGCTGGCGGCGCCATCGGACAGATCGAGTCGAGTTCCGTTCCGCAGATAGAACAGCCAGGGCAGAACCTGCCGATCAGCCTGGGCGTCGAGCCAGACGAAGTCCTCGTGGTTGCCCTTGATGAAGACCGTCCGCCGGGGAGCGGGGCGGCGTTCGGCCCACCAGGCCGGGAAGTCGCCCGCCCCCTCATGGCGCTTGGTCGCTCCATCGATTCGGCTCGAATCGGGCCAGGCGCCGAAGTCGCCGACGTGCAGCACCCACTCGAAACGGACCCCGAGCGAGACCTCGAAGTCGAGGACGTCCGCGTAGAGGCGATCGAGCGCCCCGTGGCTGTCGCCGGTGGCGCAGACGATCATGCCGCGCGCTCCTGGTGCGGCTCGCCGCTCATCGCACCCGCTTCGCGATCGCCTTACGGATCTTCTCGAAGCTCGGCGGCGGTCCCTTCTGGAGGTTCTTGCCGTCGACGAGGACAGCGTCGGCGATCCCCCACTCGGCTACCGCGTCCCGCGTCGAGGTGTCGATCTCGCGGAACGCGACCGTGTCACCGAACTCGGCCGCCGCGCGCTTGGCTCGCTCGTAGACCAGGTTCTGCGCCAAGCACCATCCGCTCGAGAAGGCCGTGACGTTCACCTTGCCGGGAATCGGCTCCGGCTTCTTCCCCGTCGGCGGCAACCAGTGCGGCGGCTTTGCATCGTCGGTGAACGGCTTCCAGAGCAGCATCGAGATGCCCTGGCGGTCGGCCTTGCGATAGCCGTGCTTCTTGAACCAGGAGGCCTTCATCCAGAATGGCAGCCACACGCCCCAGGCGGCCATGCCCTTGGCGCCGAGTTGCCGCGCATCCTCCTCGGCCGCGGAGATCAACGCCGCGCCCATCCCGTGCCCCTGGAAGTTGCCGCGCCCCTGCTTGTAGCCGTGAACGTGGATGCAGTAGACGAAGTAGAGTCCCTCGCCGCCCACGTTCGAATGCTCGATAGGGCCGTACTGGATCATCCCGCCTTCGACGTCGTTGTCATCCACGGCGAGCTTGGCGCGCAGGCCGAGCTTCTCGTTGCGGTCGAGCCACTGCCGGCGCTTGGGCCCGGCCTCCTTGGCGTCGTCGGACCAGTCCTCGAGGCACAGGCAGAAGAGGTCCTTCTTGTCCTCGGTGAGGTCGATGATCTTCATGCCGCGTCTCCTCGTGCCAGGGATGTCGGCGTTGACCGCGAGCAGTCCATCGCCGTATACCTGAGCCGCTCTAGTACCCTGGCCATGAGGACAAGATGCCAGAACGGAACGCCGAGAGGAAGATCCACATCCGCATAGGCGAAGACCTCCACAAGAGGCTCAGGATTCGCTGCGCCGAGCTCGACACGACGATCCAGGACTACGTGGTCGAGCTGCTCGATCGCGAGCTGTCCGAAGCCGCGCCCCGCCGCAGCGCCAAGAGCCACGCCTCGCCTGGCAGGCGGTGACCATGCCCAGCCGCGAGGACCTGCTCGCCGAGATCGCCCGCGAGGAGTCCCAGCTCGTTGATCTCCGTGCCGAGGTCGAGACGGCTGCTGCCCGACTCGCCGGTCTTCGTGAGCAGCTCGCGTCGCTGCCCATGGTCCAGGTTCCGATCCAGCCCAGGCTCATCGCCGACGTCGCCATCGCGCCGGCGACGAACGCCGCAAAGGTCGGCCTTTTCCGCTCCCTCTTCCGCGGTCGCGTCGACGTCTTCCCTCGCCGGTGGGAGAACGAGAAGAAGGGCAAGTCGGGCTACTCGCCGGCCTGCGACAACGAGTGGGAATGGGGCCTGTGCGAAAAGAAGAAGGGTCCCGGCGCCGGCAAGCGGGCGACCTGCGGCGAGTGCTCCAACCAGGCATTCATCGCGGTGTCCGACGAGGAGGTAGCGAAACACCTGCGGGGCGATCAGATCATGGGCGTCTACCCGCTCCTGGCTGACGAGACCTGCTGGTTTCTCGCGGCCGACTTCGACGATGCTACGCGGAGCGCCAGCGGAGCGGCATACAAAGGGCGAAGCCACACAACATCGCCCGAGGAGCCGCCGGAGGCGGCCCGCAAGGACAAGAAGACCTGGCAGGAGGACATCGCGGCTTTCGCGGAGACCTGCAACCTGCACGACGTGCCGGTCGCCATCGAGCGCTCCCGCTCGGGCAACGGCGCGCACGCGTGGCTTTTCTTCGCGTCGCCGGTGTCAGCGGTCGCGGCGCGCAAGCTCGGCTGCTTCCTCATCACGGAGACCATGGCTCGGCGCCACCAGCTCTCGATGGAGTCCTACGACCGACTCTTCCCCAACCAGGACACCATGCCCAAGGGCGGGTTCGGCAACCTGATCGCGCTGCCGCTCCAGCGCAAGGCGCGCGATGCCGGCAACTCGGTCTTCGTGGACCAGTCGTTCAATCCATGGCCCGACCAGTGGGCCTTCCTCGCTGGCGTGAAGCGCATCGACGCGACCCGCGTTCACGCCCTCGCCGACGAGGCCAGCCGGCGCGGCCAGGTGATCGGCGTGCGCATGAGCGACGTCGGCGACGAGGACGACCGGACGCCTTGGTAACGTCCTCCCTCCGGCCGCCCGAGAAAGACCGTCATCACCGAACCGCTGCCGCTGCTTGTGAAGGCCGTGCTGGCGCAACGGCTCTTCATCGAGAAGACGGGCCTGCCGTCGGCCCTGCTCAACCAGCTCATGCGGTTGGCCGCATTCCAGAACCCAGAGTTCTACAAGAAGCAGAGCATGCGGCTCTCGACGGCACTCACCCCTCGGGTCATCGCCTGCGCCGAGGATCTGCGCGAGCACATCGCCCTTCCGCGCGGCTGCCTGCCCGAGGCCGAGGAAATGCTCGGGGAGTATGGGACCAAGCTCGATATCGCCGACGAGCGCGAGGCAGGAACGCCCGTCGACTTCACCTTCCGGGGGACGCTCACGCCACTGCAAGAGCAGGCGGTCAAGGCGCTGCTCGCATACGACACCGGGGTGTTCGTCGCGCCGCCGGGAATCGGGAAGACAGTAGTCGGCACCTACCTCGTCGCCGCCCGCAAGACGAGCACGCTCGTCCTTGTCCACCGCAAGCCTCTCCTCGACCAGTGGATCAGCCAACTCGCCCTCTTCCTCGGCATCGAGCCAAAAGACATCGGCCAGATCGGCGCAGGCAAGGCCAAGCCCACCGGCCGGCTCGACGTGGCGATGGTGCAGAGCCTGGTCCGCAAGGGCTCGGTCTCTGATCTCGTGGCCGGCTACGGTCAGGTCATCCAGGACGAGGCGCACCACTGTCCGGCCGTGAGCTTCGAGCGCGTGCTCGCCGAGGTGAAGGCCAAGTACGTGATGGGTCTGACCGCCACCCCGCAACGCCGTGACGTTCATCATCCCATTCTCCCCATGCAGCTCGGGCCCGTGCGGTTCGCGGTCGACGCCAAGAGCCAGGCGGCACGGCGCCCCTTCGACCACAAGCTCGTCGTCCGGAAGACGGGCTTCTCGTCGACCGGGCTGCCCGATGGCGCGGGCATCCAGGAATTGTACGCAGCCCTGGCGGCGGACCAGCGCCGCAATGACCTCATCTTCGACGACGTGGTTCGAGCCCTCGAGGAGCGACGATCACCGATCCTGCTCACCGAGCGGCGCGATCACCTGGAGCACTTCGCCGAGAAGCTGCAGAGCTTCACCCGCCATCTGGTGGTGCTCCACGGCGGCATGAAGCCCAAGGAACGGCGTGGGGTGATCGAGCAACTGGCCTCGATTCCCAACGGCGAGGAACGGCTGCTCATCGCGACCGGCCGGTACATCGGCGAGGGCTTCGACGACGCGCGGCTCGACACCTTGTTCCTGGCGCTGCCGGTGTCGTGGAAGGGCACGCTCATCCAGTACACGGGTCGTCTGCACCGCCTCCACCCCGGCAAGACCGAGGTCCGCATCTACGACTACGTGGACCACGCGGTGCCAATGCTGATGAAGATGTTCGAGAAACGCCTGCGCGGCTACCGGGCAATCGGCTACGCCCGCGACGAGGCCCCGCTCGGTCTGCGGGAAGTCGAGGACGACGCCGTCGTCGAGTACGACGAGGACGTCCTGCGCGACCTCGAGGAGCAAGAACCATGACTATCCGGAAGAAGACGGCGAAGAAGCCCGGGCGAAGCACGCCACCGTCCGACGCCAAGCTCGACGAGATGATCGAGGAGGCCATCGTAGATGCCTACGGCGAGTCCGAGCAGACGGTAGGTTTCTACACCATGCTGGAAGACAACCTCGCGACGCCGTTCAAGACCGAGATGCTCGACGTCGAGGTCACGGTCGAGCGACTCAACATGACCGATGACGAGCAGATCGTCGCGGTCTGTTCCCGCGGGAAGTCGCGCCAGCGTGTCCCGATCCTCGACTTGCCGCTGCCCAGTCCCCCGCCAGAAGGTGCGGAGTGGATCACGGCCTTTCGGCGCTGGGCCAGAGGAGGAAGGTAGCCATGCCACGCCGGCCAGTCGCGATCGACAGAGCCAAGCTGCGCGCCGCCGTCCGCAAGCTTGGCCACGAATATGTCTTCTACATGCTGGATGACGCCATCGACCTCTTGCCGCCGGCCAAGCTCCACCAGATCGCCAAGAAGTACCTCGACATCAAGAGCCTGCGCCCTGACAGCGAGATCAAGACGAAGGCGAACCTGCTCGCGGCCGTGAAGGCCTTCGACAAGGTGAGCCGCGCCGGCGACTATTACGAGTCCTTCATGGTCAACTCCAAGAACTGCATGGAGCAGTCCACGGGGACGACGGCCTTCATCGCCGAGTACCGCCGACTTCTCGACCGCTGCGTGACCGAGGAGAAGAAGGCAAAGCCTGCCGAGGCGAGGGAGGCATTCGACATCCTCTTCGGGCTGCTTGACTACATCGACGAGTGCAACGACGACGTGATCTTCTTCGCCGACGAGGGCGGGTCGTGGCAAGTCGGCGTCGACTGGGAGCGGGTCCTGCCACCGTGGTTCAGGGTCTTGTCAGCCACGGCTTCTCCCGAGGAGTACGCCGAACGGATCACCGCGCTCCTCGAACACCACTACAACTACGGTCGCGACAAGATGCTCGCCGTCGCCCGCAAGACCGCGACGCCCGAGCAGCGCAAAGCCCTGGCTGCCGCGCGAGACCAGCAGGCGAGTCGGCGTCGGGGAGGGACAAGGTCATGAGCGAGTACCAGTACTACGAGTTCCAGGCGATCGACCGCCCGCTCACGGCGAAGGAGATGAGCGAGCTGCGGTCGTACTCGACGCGGGCGCGGATCACGCCGACGAGCTTCGTCAACGAGTACTCGTTCGGCAGCTTCAAGGGCAACGAGGACGCGTGGATGGAGAAGTACTTCGACGCGTACCTCTACCTCGCCAACTGGGGCACCCACGTCCTGAAGCTCCGGCTACCGTCTCGCTTGCTCGACGCATCGATGGCCAAGAGCTACTGCGGCGGCGACAGCGCTTTCGTCCGCGAGGAAGCCGGCAAGGTCATCCTGTCGTTCGTGTCGCAAGACGAGGAAGGCGGCGACTGGGTCGAAGGTGAAGGCCACCTCTCGTCGATGATCTCGGTGCGTGCCGAGCTGGCGCGTGGCGATCTGCGGGCGCTCTACCTGGGGTGGCTCCTGCGAGCGCAGACCGGGGAGCTCGACGATGACGACACGGAGCCACTGGTGCCTCCCGGTCTCGGGGAGCTCAGCGCCTCCCTGGAGAGCCTGGCCGATTTCCTGCGCATCGATGGCGACCTCCTGCATGTGGCCGCCGAGGCCAGTCAACCGATCGGTGACACCAGCCTCGACCGAGACGAGGTGCGTGTCTGGGTCGGCAAGCGCCCGACCAAGGAGAAGGACGATCTGATCACGAGCCTCGTGGTCGACACCGACCGCGCTCAGATCGCGGAGCTGCTGCAGCGGTTCCTCAAGGAACGGTCGGCCGGGGAAGGCGGCCCTGCAAGCACCGGAAGAACCGTGGGCCGGCTTCTTCAGGCAGCCGAGGCCTACACAACGGAGCGCAAGCGCATCGAGGCCGAGAAGCGCGCCAAGGAGAAAGCCCGACGTGCGCGCGAGGCGGCCACCGCCAGGGAGAAGCACCTCGACAGCCTCGTCGGCCGCGAGGCCAAGCTGTGGACCGAGGTCGACAGCCTCGTGGCCACGAAGCAGCCCAAGAACTACGACCAGGCGGTGAAGATCCTCGTGGACCTGCGGGACCTCGCCGCGCGCGGCAAGGGCGGCGACTTCGGCCTGCGCATCGAGACGCTGCGGCATGCCCAAGCGAAGAAGCCCTCTTTCATCGAGCGGCTCCGGAAGGCGGGGCTGTGATCCAGGTATCGATGCCGTCGCGCCGTTCTCTGCCTGTCAACTCGCCGAATGCCGATCCGTGAACACAGAAGACGCCGCCCCATCCTCATGCGGTGTTTCCGCAGTCACTCGCAATGCCTCGTCATTGCTCGACCTCAACGCCGGGAAGTCAATCGAAGTCATGCCGCTTGCCAAAGAGTGGGACGCCCAGCCGAACTACTGCGGAGCCAGCCCGCGCAAGAGCGCGTACCGGGAAGGGGTCACCTTCAAGGTGCTGCCGCTGCGGATGGAGTCGGACCTGGTCGACAAGCTGGACGAGGCCTGGAGGCGCCAGGGCCTGCACTCGCGCATGGACCTCTTCCGCAAGTCGCTTCAGGCCTTCCTCGCCAACGCCGGCGAGGCCGACGTCGCCGCCATGCTCGCGACCGCGGAAGCCTGATGACCCCGGGCGACTACCAGAGGCGGCGGCTGGTCGAGTGGGTGATCGCCGAGGTCACGAGGACGGCCGGCCGCCGCTACGCCATCAAGCTCGAGGCGCTGGACGACGAGAGCCTCCGCGAGCTCCAGCGTCTCCTCCGCGACCTCGACCACGAGAAGCAGATGGCCGTGCAGCAGGCACGGCTCCAGCCCTGGCGGCGGTGAATTGCGCGGGCGGTCTCCTGGCCCCCCGGCATCAGTCGGAACATCAGTCTGGCTGGACCACCGTGAGGAGTCCTGTCTCCTTCGCGTCGTAGCCGGGCACTCTGGCGATGAGCTGGCGCAGCCAATCGGACTTGACCATCTCGAAGAAGGCCTGGGTCGGTCTGTGATAGAAAGCCTCGTCGGTGGAGAGCAGGTCGTACCTTTCCCACGTCAGGTGGACGAACTCCAGGCCCAAGCTCCGTGCCGGCGCAAGCGCGCCGACACCGACATCTGCCCGTCCTTCGGCCACGGCAGTCGCCACCTCGAGATGGGTGGAGAGCTCCGTCTCATAGCCCGGCAGGCCGCGCTTCCCGAGCTTGAAGCCACTTAGCAGGTGATCGAGCAGGACCCGCACGCCAGAGCCAGCCTCACGGTTGGCGAGGCGAAGTCGCAGCCGGACCACGTCCGTGAACTCGACAACACGGCGCGGATTGCCACGCGGGAGGATAAGCCCCTCCTCTCGGTACGCGAGGGTCACCAGGAACGCGCGTGTGGTGGGGAAGGCAGTCGCCACGTGGGGCCGGTTGTAGTCACCGCTCTCGGGATCGAGCAGATGAATGCCGGCGACGTGGGCGCGCCGCTCCTTCACCGCCTTGATCCCGGCGACCGAACCGACTGCGGCCGAGGTCGCGAGCAGCGCTGGATGCCTGCGGTTGAACTCGCGCTGCAGGATCTGGAGCAGGAGGTCGTCGCTACCGGCAATGATGAGGTGATGTGGCTCAACCGCGGCGCTCTTATCTTCGGCTGCTGGCGCCAGCGCCTCGCGTGAGCACTTCTCGATCCACTCCAGCACGAGCCGGCGGGAGAAGACCCAGTGGCCGGTCACCCGCGTGCCGGGCAGGCGCCCTTGGCGCAGCAGGCGATAGACCTGCTTCTCGTGGATGCCGAGGTACTTGGCCACCTCGCGAGTCGTCAGCATGTCGCCGGCCATCGGCAGCTCCTACAAAAGTAATCCTAAGGTATTCCAGGTAGCACAAAGGAACAATGAGGAACTTCGGCTTGCTGTCCTGGCTCCCGCTGACCCATTCTGGACACGTACGCAAATGCTCGGGAGTTGGTGATGGATCGTTCGACCGCAAGAGACGCTGCCGATACCACCGGCGATGGGGCGCCCGCGCCGGCAGTTCCTTGGTACCGGCGCTGGGCCATCGGCAAGAACCGCTATGACCACATCGAGCTCGCCGGCTCGTTCGGTGACCTCGGGACGCTCATCCCCTTCGTCGTCGGCTACATCGCGGTGATGAAGGTAGATCCACTGGGCATCCTGTTCATGTTCGGACTCAGCGAGATCCTCGTCGGCCTCTTCTACAAGACCCCCATCCCGGTTCAGCCCATGAAGGCCATCGGCGGGGCTGCCATCGCCTCGGGTGGCGCCATGAGCGCGGGCATGATCTGCGGGGCGGGCTTGTTCACGGGGCTGTTCTGGTTCCTGGTCGGTACGACCAAGACGGTCAACCTCGCGACGAGGCTCGCGGCCAAGCCGATCATCCGCGGTATCGTCCTCGGGCTGGGGTTGATGTTCATCACCGAGGGCATCAAGATGATGCTGGTCACGCCCTGGCTCGGCGGCGTCGGGCTTGTCATCACCTTCGTCCTGCTCACCTATCCTCGGGTCCCTGCGATGTTCGCCTTGCTCATCGTCGGAGCGGTGGCGGCCTACGCGCTCGATCCGGTACACGCGAAGGAGGTGCTCTCAACGCCGCCGAGCTTTCGCCTACCCGAATTCACCTTCGCCCGGATGAGCTGGAGCGACTTCGTTGCAGGCACCCTCGTGCTCGCCATCCCCCAGCTTCCGCTGACCATCGGCAACGCGGTGATCGCGATCCGGGCCGAAAACAACGAGCTGTACCCGGACCGCCCGGTGACCGATCGCATGATGGCGGTCTCCCAGGGGCTCATGAACCTGGTCTCCGCGCCGTTTGGCGGCATCCCGCTCTGTCACGGCGCAGGGGGCATGGCCGGCCACGTTCGGTTCGGTGCCCGCACCGGCGGATCGCTGGTCATGCTCGGCGCGATCATGATGGCGCTCGCCCTTTTCTTCAGCGGCTCGGTGGGTCTGCTCTTCCAGATCTTCCCGAAGGCGATCCTCGGCGTGATCCTATTCTTCGCCGGTGCCGAGCTGGCCATCACGACCAAGGACATTGGAAGCAAGAAGGAGGACGTGTACGTGATGCTGGTGGTCGCTGGATTCGCGATGTGGAACATGGGCGCCGCCTTCCTCGCGGGCATCATCCTGTACCAAGCGCTCCAGCGAAGCTGGCTGAAGATCTGATTGGGCTGGACGTTGATCAAAGGACCAGCGCCGACACCACCGCGCCGCCCAGCACCACCCACACGACGTCCACCTTGCGCAGCAGGGCAAGCAAGGCGAGCCCCGCGAGGATAGCCGACCTGACGTTCCAGGGCGTCAGCCACGCGAAGTGGATCGTCACCGACACGAGCAGCCCGAAGAAAGAGAGCACGAGCGCCTGGCTGGCTCCCCGGAATCGGGTGGAGGAGCGAAACCGGCTGAACCAGGGTTCGACCAGCACCACCATCAGCAACGACGGCAGGAAGATGCACACCGTGCCGACGGCCGCCCCGACGACCCCAGCCACTTGATGGCCCACGAAGGTCGCGGTGATGACGATCGGGCCGGGCGTGATCTGTCCAAGCGCGATGCCGTCCATGAACACCGAGGCTGGCATCGACTGCCGACTTCCGACGACCTCCTGATACATGAGCGGCACAGAGGCGAAGCCGCCTCCGAAGGCGAACAGGTCGACCTTCATCATCACGACGCCGAGCGTCAACAGTCGCCGGTCGACAAGGAAGAGCGCCACAAGCAGGACGATGCCGAACGCCGCCACGAGGGCCGCCGACCGGAGAGTCGACCAGCCCGAGACTCGCGGCACCGACGCCGGTGCAAGTGCCTGCGAAGGTCCACGGAGCCACAGCGTTCCCGCCAACCCGGCACCGATGACGATCAAGAACGGGCTGCCGCCGAGGAGGAAGAGAATCGCCGTGACCGCGGCGAACATTCCTCCCCTAACTCCCTTCACCGAGGACCTGGCGAAGGTCCACGCGGAGTTGGCGATCAGCGCGACCACGATGGCGCGAAGGCCCGCAAGCATCGCGGTCACGGCGTGAAGCTGCAGCGCGTGTTCATACGCGACCGAGAGCCCCAACATCAACAGGAAGGCCGGCAGCCCGAAGCCGACGTAGGCCGCTACTGCGCCGCCAAGCCCGCGGGCGCGCAGCCCAACGTAGGCGGCGCACTGCATCGCCGTCGCCCCCGGCACGGCCTGGCAGAGCGCCACCCCGTCCTGAAACTCCTGCTCTTT
>Ga0208961_1000785_pt1 | contig 12045 bp, 9 predicted proteins | sample RifOxyB3_FD_184034 | JGI IMG/M metagenome (GOLD analysis project Ga0208961, IMG submission 184034) | Groundwater microbial communities from Rifle, Colorado - Rifle Oxygen_injection B3 (SPAdes) | ecosystem: Environmental > Aquatic > Deep subsurface > Groundwater | place: Rifle, Colorado, United...
ATGATGAGGCGTTCCAGAAAGTGTCGTCGGGCTTCAAGGCCGACGTGGCGCATCCCTGCTCGCAGATGGTGCAAAAATACCGCGACGCGGGCCTGATCGAGCCTTGGGATGTGTCGCGCATTCCCGAATATGCCAACATCGCCGCCCGCTTCAAGGATTCCAAGATTTTCGCGGATGACACCGGCGTTTGGTATATCCCCACCGACTACGCCTATACCGCGATTGCCTATAACACCGATCAGGTGAAGCCCGAGCAGGTTGCCTCGCTGAACGTGTTCATCGATCCGGCCTTTGCCGGCCGCGTGGCGCTGCCGAACAACACCGATGACACCTGGTCGCTGGCGCTGCTGGCCACCGGCGTTTCGGACTGGACCAACATCACCGAAGAGCAATTCGCCGCCGCCGCCGCATGGCTGCGTCTGGCGCATGCCAACGTCCGCACCTATTGGGCCGATCCGTCGGAAAACGCCCAGTTGATGAAAACCGGCGAGGTCGTGGTGTCCTGGTCGTGGAATGACGGCGTGGCTGCGATGAAGGCCGAGAATATCCCCGTGGCCTTCAACCGCACCCCGACCGAAGGTGTGGCGACGTGGTTCTGTGGTTATGTCAACTTCAAGGACGCCCCCGGCAGCGAAGACAAGGCCTATGACTTCATCAACGCCTGGCTGGATCACGGCTCGGCCAAGGGTCTGCTGGAAAACTTTGGCTATGCCCATTCCAATGACGCGGCAATGTCGATGATCAGCACGGAAGAACTCGCAGCGGGCGACGTCGATCCCGTCAACGGCATCTTGCTGAGCCAGGTTCCGATTGATCCGGCGATGCGTGATCGCATGACGCAGGAATTTGAACTGATCAAGTCGGGCTTCTGATCTTCTGACTGTCACCGAAATAGAACCGTCCGATCCTTCGGGCGGTTTTTTAATGCGAATATGCCATCTGATAAATGTGTCCTTTTCGCCCGCCACGTTTATCTCGGCCAAAACATTCGGAAATATCGTTGGACAAAGCCCGCCGCGCCGTTTGATCTTTCGAGATTGAAAATAGCCCCGGAGTGCCGAATGCCGCCTGTCCACCTTTACCCGCGTGCTGTCTGGCATCGCATGATGCCCCTTTGTCTGGCAGGCTTGCTGATATTGTCGGTAGTGATCGGGGCAACCTCGGCGCAGGCCAAGGGGGCATTGCCGGAACCCTATGTGTCCCAAGCCCTTGATGTCGTGCTGATGCCTGTCACCAAAGAGGTGCGGTCCAAGTTCAAGCTGGGCAAGAAGGCCGCAGGCGCGGTTGTGGTTTCAGTGCAACCGGGCGGGATTGGCGAGCTTTATGGCTTTGAACCCGGCGACGTGATTTCGCAGGTCGATGGCAAGCTGATCCGCCGCCCTGTCGATGTGGACAGTATGGTGCGCTATTGGCTGAACAAGGGGAACAGCTATTTCACCTTTGACGGCACCCGCAAGAACCGCAAGAAACGCGCCATCGTTGAAATTGCCGCCGAAATTTACCAGCAGCCCATTGCGCTTGAAACCGTGGGCCGGTGGCGCGGATACACCTCTCCAAGCTTTGATTACATTGAGTATTATACCTATTACGAGCCACGTTTCTACGAGATCTACGAATATTCGACCTATTATGTCGAGCAGGTGATCGTCACCGAAACCTATATCACCGCGATCGAATCCACCGAGACGGTGTTCTACTATGACGCCCCCTCCGAAGATCTGGTGTGGCACGACGAAGACTACATCACCGAGGTCGATGAATTCGTCTATTCCGAAGAATTCCGTTCGGAATACACCTCGACAGAGGTCTATTATGACGACCAGCCCGAGGCACATGCCTATGAAGATCAGGGCTATGACGATGCCGCAACGGCAGAGCCTGACGCCGAGGCGTATGACGAGGCATCGCAGGATCAGACCTATGAAGACCCTGCGGCAGATGAGCCTGTGCCAGAGACTTACCAAGACGCTTCGCAGGATAAAACCTATGCGGACCCGGAAGCGGACCAGGCTTATGAAGAGCCAACAGACGACCAAAGCTATGAAGAGCCCGTGCAGGATCAAACCTATGAGGAGCCTCTTGCTGAAGAACCGGCTTACGATGAGCCTGCCTACGAGGAACCCGCTGCCGAAGACCGAGACGAGGTCCATGCCGTTGTTGATGGCGAACGACAGCACGCCGGGCGAAGGGAAACCGATGTCGGCCTGTTCGACGGCCAGGAACTTCACCACGGCCGTCCCGTCGGATGGCCCCGGCTCCATGGCGGTTTCCACGCCAAGGTCGCCGAAATAGCCCATCTCCTTTGCCACCCAGTAGGGGTAATCGTCCATCACCTCGATCGTGCCGCGCGGGCTGATCCAGGTGAAGGGTGAGGCATAAGGCTTCGCCTCGGCCGCCGTGGGCGCGGTCAGTGCGCCGCCAAGGATCGTCGTGGTCACAAGGCCGCTTGCGCTGACCTGCAGCAGACGTCTGCGCGTCATCATATGGTGATCCATTGGATCTTCCTCCCTTTTCTTGATTGTGCCGCTGTTGGTGACTTAGGGACGGACGCGGCAGCCCGCCCCCCGATTGGCCCGGGTCAGCTTTCCCAGCCGGCCAGTTTCTTGCCCACCCAGAAGAAGAAGGCGTAGATCGTGATGCCTGTAACGGCGAGGATCAGGATGCAGGCAAAGAATTCCGGCATTCGCAAGGTCGAGGAATAGGTGGTCAACCGGCTGCCAAGGCCAAAACCGCCGCCCGACATCTCGGCCCCCACCGCAGTGATCATCCCGAAAATCGCGCCGATCATCAGGCCCACGATCACCATGGGCATCGCCATGGGGATGCGGATCTTGGTGAAGATCTGCAGGGTCGATGCGCCATAGGAACGGGCGAGCGAGATTTTCATCGTGTCCACGCGGCGGAAACCCGTGGCCGCGTTGATCATCACCATCGGGCCAGATGCCAGGGCCACTGCAATGATGCGGGGCGTGTAGCCGAAGCCGAAGTTGAGGATCAACAGCGGAACCAGCGCCAGCATGGGCGTGGCGACCAGAAGCAGGATGTAGGGCGTGATCACCTTTTCCACGAAGGGGAACTGTGTGATGACAGCTGCCAGGACTAGCCCCACTGACGCACCGATGGCATAGCCCGCGAACAGCTCGACCAGCGTATAGCCGTAGTGCTGCAGGATCGTCGGCATTTCGGCCGAGGCAAAGACGCTACCTATGGCCGAGGGCGTGGGCAGCACGTATTGCGGCACCTCGAAGAACCGCAACAGGAACTCGCCCCCACCGATCACGGTCACTGCCACCGCGATGATGGCGATGACCTCGCGCAGACCCTGACCGCCCAGCCCGCTGGCCAGCCCTGTTGGTGTTGCGATGCTGGACGCGCTCATGCTGCCCCCTTCGCCGCGTTCGGCGCTTTTGGCTGATGCTGGATGTCGTGCTTGATGAGGTTGACGAGGTCGAAGAACTCGCGCGTTTCCATCAGATCAAGCGATCGGGGCCGTGCGAAGGGCACATCCACGACGCGCGAAATCTGCCCCGGTCGCGCCGACATGATGTAGACCTTGTCGGCGAGATAGACGGCCTCGGCGATGGAATGGGTGATCAGGATCACCGTCTTGCGGGATCCGATGATATTGGCAAGGCGCGGATCAATCCCGGCTATTCCCTGATTGGCCGTCTGAAAGGCATGGCAGAACTGCGCGGTGTCATGCACGGGGCCGCCGCGATGCACAAAATGCTTTCCCCATGACGCATGGCGTGACCTGTCCTGGCATGGCGGCGGGTTGCCCACGCGCTTGGGGATAGTCGCGGCGGCTTGAAGGTCGTCAATCGGGCGTCATCCGGGCGGCTTGGGCCGGATCAGCGCAGGCAGGGTGCATTTCGGGATTGCCTGCACCCCGCTTGCATGCCATCCACCGTGCATTCCCACGCAGCCGCGCCGGTCGGCCGAACGGATTGTCCATGGTTACCATCAAACAAATTGCAGACGCCGTAGGGGTGTCTTCGGCCACTGTGTCGCGCGTGCTGAATTTTGACAGCACGTTGTCGGTCAGTGCCCAGACCCGCAAGTCCATCGTCGAGACGGCCGAGGCGCTGAACTATGCCACGCCCCGCAACCGCAATCGCAAGTCCGACCAGACAAGGCTTGGACAAAAGATCGCGCTGGTGCATTTTCTGCGCCCGGACCAAGAGTTGGTGGACCCCTATTATGTCGGCATCCGGCTGGGCATCGAAAGCCGCTGCAATGAGCTGAAACTTGAGGCGATGCAGGTCTATCACACCGATTCCGTGCCAGACCCCGCGCTGTTGAAAGCCGCAGCCGGGGTGATTGTCATCGGCCTGCACAGCGGTGCGGAAATCGACTGGGTCATGTCGCATAACCCCAATGTCGTGTTTGCGGATTTCTCTCCGGTTGGTGATGAACATGACAGTGTTCGCTGCGATCTGGATCTGGCGATGCGCAAATTGTTGCAGGCCCTGGATGATCAGGGCTATCGGCGGATGGCGTTCATCGGCTGGGATATTACCAGTTCCCGCAGCACCACCAGCATCTCTGATCGTCGTCTGCCCGCCTATCAGGATTGGATGCGCGCCAAGGGTCGGTACGAGCCTGACCTGTGCCGCATTGGCGATAACACCGAACAAAGCGGTTACGAGTTGACGCTGAACCTGCTGCAAAGCGGCGCGCGGCCTGATGCCCTGATTACAGGCAACGACAATATGGCGGTGGGGGCCTATCGCGCCATTCACGAATCCGGCCTGAAAATTCCGGGTGATATTGCCGTGGCCAGCTTTAACGACATTCCTGTGGCGCAGTTTCTTAATCCGCCGTTGACCACCGTGCGGTTGCCTGCCGAAGAGATTGGGCAGAATGCGGTGGATCTGCTGTTTGAGCAGTTGTCGGGGCGCAGCACGCCCAAATGCATCCTGCTGTCGTCGCGTGTGATCCTGCGGGCAAGCACGCGCGGCAAGGGGAAGTCGGGCGTGAAGTAAAATTTTACTAAATTTACTTGCGCGACGTATCGGAACGCGCTAGCCTTCCAGTTGCGAGACCAGAAAATGAGTCTCGGTCATGGGAGGAAAACATGAATCAAATGCTTATCCGCGCGCGAAAGTCGGTCTTCTTGGCCACCGGCATCAGCCTGCTGGCGATGACGTCGGCCTTGGCAGGAGAAGTCACAGTCTGGAGCTGGGACCCGAATTTCAACGGCGCGACGATGAAAGAGGCGGCGGCCCGTTATTCAGCTTCGCACCCCGATATGACGATCAATCTGGTTGATTTCGCCAAGGCAGACCTTGAACAGAAGCTGCAGGCGCAATTGGCATCCGGCACCACCGAGGGCCTGCCGGACATCGTGCTGATCGAAGATTATGGCGCCCAGAAATACCTGCTGTCCTTCCCCGGCGCGTTTGAGCCGCTGAATGGCAAGATCGACTACAGCGGCTTTGCCCCCTACAAGGTTGAGCTGGCCACCGTAGACGGCAACACCTATTCGATGCCCTTCGATTCCGGCGTGACCGGCCTGTTCTACCGCAGCGACATTCTGGCCGAAGCGGGCTATACGGCTGCTGATCTGCAAGACATCGACTGGGATCAGTTCATCGAAATCGCCAAGGTCGTCAAAGAAAAGACCGGCCATCCGATGCTGGGGATTGATCTGAACGACGCGGGCGCAGTTCGCATCCTGCTGCAATCCATGGGTGCGTGGTACTTTACCCCCGATGGCCAACCGGCGATTGCGGGCGATGCCAAGTTCAAGGCGGCGCTGTCGACCTATGCCAAGCTGTTGCAGGCCAAGGAAATCTACAAGCCGGTGTCCGGTTGGACCGAATACACCGGCGGCTTCGTCAGCGGCGAAGTGGCCTCTGTCTTCACAGGTGTGTGGATGACCGCTACCATCAAGGCCGCCAACATGTCCGGCCAATGGGGCGTGGCGCCCCTGCCGAAAATGCCGGGGGTAGAGGGTGCGACCCATGCCTCGAACCTGGGCGGGTCCAGCTGGTACGTGCTGTCATCTTCGGCTGAAAAGGACGAAGCCGTTGATTTCCTGGCCGAGGTCTGGGGCAAGGACGCCGATTTCTACCAGAAAATTCTGGTCGATCAGGGCGCACTTGGCTCGTATCTCGCTGCGCGGGAAGGCGAAGCTTACAAGGCCAGCGATGCCTATTTTGGCGGTCAGGCCGTGTGGCAAAGCTTCTCTGACTGGCTGGCGGCGGTTCCGGCTGTGAACTACGGCATCTTCACCAACGAAGTGGATGCTGCCGTGGCCGCACAACTTCCCGCGCTGGCCGAAGGTGGGTCGGTTGACGATGCCATCGCCGCGATTGACGCTCAGGTGCGCGCGCAGATCCAGTAAGCAAAGCTGACCGGGGCAGCGCTGCCCCGGTTGTCCAATCGCAAGACCACAGCGCCGCCGGGGCAGGGGCGGCGCTGTGATCCTTGGCCGCATTCTGGGGGGAGCAATGGCAAAATCGCGCATCGGTCGCGCCGAGCAACGCAACGGCTGGCTGTTCATCGCGCCAACATTGGTGCTGTTGGGCCTGTTCATGGTCTACCCGATCGTCTGGTCGCTGTGGATGAGCTTTCAGACCGGGCGCGGCATGAACCACAGCTTTGGCGGGTTCACCAACATCATCCGGTTGACGCAAGACCCGGTGTTTCTGCGGGCGCTGACCAACACCGGCATCTTTCTGGTGGTGCAGGTGCCCATCATGATCGTGCTGGCCCTGCTGTTCGCGGCGGCGCTGAACAACCCCAAACTGCGCTTTCGCGGCTTTTTCCGCACCGCGATCTTTTTGCCCTGTGTCACCTCGCTGGTGGCCTATTCCATCCTGTTCAAGTCGATGTTCGCAAGTGATGGCGTCATCAACGATCTGGCCATTATGCTGCATCTGATGGATGCGCCGATTTCATGGCTGGGCGATCCGTTCTGGGCGCGCACCGTGATCATTCTGGCGATCACCTGGCGTTGGACCGGTTACAACATGATCTTTTATCTGGCCGCGATGCAGAACATCGACAAGTCGATCTATGAGGCGGCGCGGATTGATGGCGTGCCGGGCTGGGCGCGGTTTCGCTACATCACGCTGCCGATGCTGAAGCCGGTGATCCTGTTCACCACGGTCATCTCAACGATTGGCACGCTGCAATTGTTTGACGAGGTCAACAACATCACCACCGGCGGGCCGTCGGATTCGACGCTGACGCTGTCGCTATACATCTACAACCTGACCTTCAAATTCATGCCCAGCCTTGGCTATGCCGCAACGGTCTCTTACGTGATCGTCATTCTTGTAGCCGTGCTGTCCTTCCTGCAATTTCTGGTCGCAAAGGATCGCAAGGCATGAGCCGGGTTTTTGCACAGGCCCGGTCCGGGCTGGTATACGCAGGGCTGTCACTGGCGGCTTTCGTGTCGATCTTTCCGTTTTTCTGGATGCTGGTCGGCACCACCAACACCGCCCCTGACATCATCAAGGGCAAGATCACCTTTGGCAGCGCCCTGTTTGACAACATCACCAACCTGTTTGCGCAGGTGGATATGGTGCAGGTGTTCTGGAACTCGACGTTTCTGGCGATCGTCGGCACCGTCCTGACCTTGGCGATTTCCTCGCTGGCGGGTTATGCTTTTGAGATGTTTCCCTCGAAAACCCGCGAGAGGGTGTTTGCGGTGCTGTTGTTGACGCTGTCGATCCCGTTTGCAGCGATCATGGTGCCGCTGTTCGTGATGATGGCCAAGCTGACGCTGATCAACACCTTCACCGCCATTCTGCTGCCCAGCATCGCGTCGGTGTTCATCATCTTCTACTTCCGCCAAGCCACCAAAGCCTTTCCGCATGAGTTGCGCGATGCGGCCAAGATCGACGGGCTGAAGGAATGGCAGATCTTCCTGTACATCTACCTTCCGGTGATGAGGTCCACCTATGCCGCCGCCATCATCATCGTCTTCATGGCGAACTGGAACAATTACCTGTGGCCGCTGATCGTGCTGCAAACCAATGAAAACAAGACGCTTACTTTGGTCGTCTCATCGCTCGCCTCGTCCTACTACCCGGATTACGGCGTTGTCATGGTGGCCACTGTTCTGGCGACCCTGCCCACCATCATCGTTTTCTTCCTGCTTCAGCGTCGCTTTGTCGAAGGGCTGACAGGTTCTGTCAAATAAGGTTGATCCAACATGCGTCTGCGCACTGACTTCAATGACAACTGGCTGTTTGAAGGCCGCGACACCGTGCGGCTGCCGCACAACGCCGTGGACCTGCCGTTTTCGTATTTTGACGAAAAGTCCTATCAGCGCCGCTTCAGCTATCAAAAGACCTTTGCCGCCGATCCGGGTTGGGCGGGCAAGGAAGTGTCGTTGCGTTTTGACGGGGCGATGGCCAATGCCATGGTGTCGCTGAACGGGGTCGAACTGATCACCCATGCCGATGGCTACACCCCGTTCGAGGCGCGTCTGACCGGGCGGTTGCAGCCCGGTGACAACACGGTGACGGTGGAAATCGACGGCAGCGAGAACTCCGATATTCCGCCCTTTGGCGGGGTGATTGATTACCTGACCTATGCCGGCCTCTACCGCGAGGCATGGCTGACCGTGAAGGCCCCGGTGTCCATCGGGCTGCACAAGATCGAAACCCCGGATGTGCTGGCGGCGCAGAAGTCGGTGACGGTGGATGTGGCGTTGGACAATCCGCAGGGGCTGGCACTGTCAGGCACGTTGACCGCCACCCTGCGCGACGCGGCGGGTGCGGCCTTGGCCAGCACAAGTGCTACGGTGACGGGCGACAGCCTGCGGTTGGCGATGGACGGGCTTTCGGACATCGCGCTGTGGGATCTGAAAACCCCGGCGCTTTATCATCTGGAACTGTCGCTGCAGACGCCGCAGGGCGATGATGCCACCTCAACCCGGTTTGGCTTCCGCCATGTGGCCTTCACCGCCGAAGGCTTTGCGCTGAACGGCAAGCCGTTGAAATTGCGCGGGCTGAATCGGCATCAATCCTTTCCCTATGTCGGATATGCTTTGGGCAAGGCGGCGCAGGAACGCGATGCGGAGATTCTGAAACACGAACTGCGGCTGAACACGGTGCGCACCTCGCATTATCCGCAGTCCAGCTATTTTCTGGATCGCTGCGATGAAATCGGCCTGCTGGTGTTTGAGGAAATCCCCGGCTGGCAGCATATTGGCGGCGCCAAGTGGAAAGCGGAATCGGTGGAAAACGTCCGCCGGATGATCCGGCGTGACTGGAACCATCCGTCGATCTTCATCTGGGGCGTGCGGATCAACGAGTCGCAGGACGACCATGACTTCTATGCCGAAACCAACCGCGTGGCGCGGTCGCTGGATGCGACGCGGCCCACCGGTGGAGTGCGTTACATCAGCGAAAGTGAGCTGCTGGAAGACGTCTACACGATGAACGACTTCATCCTTGGCAATGAAGAGCAGGGCGGCAACCGTCCGCGCACGCCGCTGCGCCCGCAGCAAGAGGTCACCGGGCTGGACCGCGTGGTGCCCTATATGATCACCGAATTTGGCGGCCATATGTACCCGACCAAAAGCCATGATCAGGAACAGCGGCAGGCCGAACATGTGCTGCGCCATCTTGAGGTTTTGAACGCCATGTATGGCGATCCGCAGATCGCCGGGGCCATCGGCTGGTGCGCGTTTGATTACAACACCCACAAGGATTTCGGCTCGGGCGACCGTCTGTGCCACCATGGTGTGATGGATATGTTCCGCGAGCCGAAATTCGCGGCTTCGGTCTATGCCAGCCAAGGCGATCCAGCCGAAGGTGTTGTGCTGACGCCCGTGACCTTCTGGGCGCGTGGTGAACGCAACATCGGCGGTGTGCTGCCGTTGATCGTGCTGACCAACTGCGACGAGATCGAGCTGACCTATGGCAAATTCGCGCCCAAGCGGATTGCCACCGCCCGCGCCCGTTTCCCGCATCTGCCCTATGCGCCGGTGATCGTGGATCAGACCAATTTCACCAAGGAAGAACTGGGCCACTGGGGCATGACCTGGGAGCCTGCGACGATCAAGGGCTTCGTTGACGGCAAGCAGGTGGCGCAAACGCAGTTTGTTTGCGATGCGGTGCCCACCACGCTGCAAGTGGTGCCCGATGCGGACCGGATCGGGGCCAATGATGCGGTGCGGGTGATGGTGCGGATGCTGGATCAAGCTGGACACAAGCTGCCATTCTATCCTGAACCCGTGACCATCACCGTGTCGGGCAACGCGCGTCTGCTGGGGCCATCCCTGGTGCCGCTGCGCGCAGGATCGACCGGGTTATGGGTGCAGGCGACGGGCGCGGGGCCGATAGAGCTGCGCGTTCACTGTGACCGTCTGGATGCCACGACCATCCATCTGACAGCCGAATAGGGGGATCGCATGACCGGGTTGAAACTGCGCAATGTGCGGAAATCCTATGGCGCTGCCGAGGTGATCAAGGGCGTCGACCTGGACATCTCGCCCGGCGAATTCGTGGTCTTTGTCGGGCCTTCGGGTTGCGGCAAATCCACCTTGCTGCGGATGATTGCGGGGCTGGAGGAAATCTCTGGCGGCGATCTGTTCATCGGTGACAATCGGATGAATGACGTCGACCCGGCGCAGCGTGGCATTGCCATGGTGTTCCAAAGCTATGCGCTTTACCCCCATATGACGGTGCGCGAAAACATGGGCTTTGCGCTGCGGTTTGCCAAAAAGCCCAAGGATGAAATCGCGCGTGCGGTGAATGAGGCCGCGCGGATTCTGGAACTGGGGCCGCTCCTGGACCGCCGCCCCAAGGATCTGTCGGGCGGTCAGCGGCAGCGCGTGGCCATCGGGCGGGCCATCGTGCGCCAGCCCGATGTGTTCCTGTTTGACGAACCGCTGTCCAATCTGGACGCCGAATTGCGCGTGCATATGCGGATCGAAGTGGCGCGTCTGCACAAGGAACTGGCCACGACGATCATCTACGTCACCCATGATCAGGTCGAGGCGATGACTTTGGCCGACAAGATCGTGGTCATGCGGGCGGGCGTTGTGGAACAGGTCGGCGCGCCGCTGACGCTCTATGATGATCCGAACAATCTGTTTGTCGCGGGGTTCATCGGCAGCCCCAAGATGAACTTTCTGGCCGGAGTGGTGGAACAGGACCGGGTGCGCTTGCCAGAGTTTGGCAATCAGTCGATCCCGCTGGGCCATCTGGCCAATCCGCCTGCGCAGGGCAACGAAGTGACGGTGGGTATCCGCCCCGAAGCCTTCAAACGCGGCGGCGCGGCGGGGCTGGAGTTGACCATCGAGATTGTCGAACATCTGGGCAATGAAAGTTTCGCCTATGCGCGGCAATCGGGGGGGCAGATGCTGACACTGGCCACCGAGGACGGGCGCGGTCTGCAACCCGGTCAACGGATCGAGGCGCGGTTCGATCCGGCGCAGATCATGGTTTTTGACAAGTCGGGTCAGCGTATCCGCTAGGTGTGAGTTCTCAGGAGGTTGTTCACCCGAAGCGGGGTTAGGCTGCAATCGCCAAACTCCAGCCGAGGACTCCGCAGGATGAACAACCCACTGTCGCGTTGTTCTTAAATCGGCTCTGCCTCAATCTGTGTGGCGGAGGGGCAGCATTCTTGCCCTCAACAGTTCTGGCCCGGCTCGGCCGTACATGGCGCGTTTGAGGGTCTTCAGACGATTAATCTGACCTTCTGCTTGGCCGTTGCTCCAGGGCATCTCGATAGCGTTTTTTACCGCATCGAAATCCCGGTTCAATGTGCGTGCGAAGCGCACGATGGGCGCCAGGTCGGTTTCGATCGCGTCGTCGATCCATGCAGGGAGCGGGTCTGCCTCGCGGCCACGCAGGATACCGTTGAACCGCATGACGAGGCAGCGCATCGTTGCGAAGGCGGGAGAGCCAGCCTTGAGCGCGTCGACTTTCCGCGCCTGATCTGGGGTGAGTTTTCCGCGGGGTTTGATACACAGCGCTGCCGCGATGACCGGGGAGATCGCGTGCCCCGTTTCCGGGTCCCGGACCGGTTCCAGGATCTGGTGCTCCAAGGCAGGGCCCTTCGCTTGCTTTTCGGCTC
>Ga0208961_1000788_pt1 | contig 11992 bp, 9 predicted proteins | sample RifOxyB3_FD_184034 | JGI IMG/M metagenome (GOLD analysis project Ga0208961, IMG submission 184034) | Groundwater microbial communities from Rifle, Colorado - Rifle Oxygen_injection B3 (SPAdes) | ecosystem: Environmental > Aquatic > Deep subsurface > Groundwater | place: Rifle, Colorado, United...
GGGGTCGTACGCTGGATTACCGGAACCCGTTATGCGCGCGCCCCAGTCCGAGGCAATCTGCGCCGAAGCAAGCTTCCCAGCCATGCATGTCCCGCGGGAAAGGGATGGAATACCCCACCACATGGATACCGCGGGCATGACCGTGAGGTCTTTTTTAACATACGCTGAATCGACCGCCACGTTCATGTCCACTGTGGCGAAATTTTCGCCCGCCCTGCACGTGCCAAACCCGTACTGCGAGAGCGAATCGACCCACAATATCCGCTCAAAGGACTGCGCGCTCTGCGCCGCCTTCCTGGCGCAGTGCTCACTGAACTTTTTCTCCTTCATTTCAGCGCCTAGTCTGGCCATGGCCTTGCTCGCCTGGATCCAAACGCCTTGGAGATAGGTCTCCTCGTGCACCGGCATGAGCCTGCCGTCTTCCACCCATCCGTGGCCGCCGCTGGTGTTCTCGATAAAGCCATTGCTGTCCGTGTCCATGCCCTCAGTGTATTCATAGGCGTTTTTTGCCGACTGCCACATGCTCTTCAGAAAAACCTTGTCGTTGCTGGCCCGGTAATATTCATCGAGCGCAACGCAGTAGAGGGGCGACGCGTCGGCTGACGCGTGAAAATAGGGATAGTCGGCGGCCCAATTGACAAATGGCACTGCCTGCGACAACTCGTGCATTATTTTTCCATCCGCCCGCTGGTATTTTCTGAGAAACGAGAGTTCTTCCCGCGCGCCGGAAAAATCGCCGGACCCGATAAGGGCGAAGGTCGTCCAGAGACCGTCCCTGCCGAAATACCAGGGAAAGCCCGGCCGGTTTGCCCGGCCCTTGGGGTCCGCAGTCGAGGGCCTGAATCCCGCGACAAGACCAGCGCCAAGATAGGGATGTTCGGCAAAGCCCTTGCAGATCCTGATCTTTGCCCAGGAAAAAGCGTCGTTCAACAGACGGTCGGGTGTTGTAACCTGCATGGTTTTGACCAAATACGCGTTATAATGGAAGGCCGCCTTTTTGTATTCGCTTTCAATGCCCTTGCGCAGGTCGCTGCAGAGATTGAGCACCCGCGCGGAATCGCCGCGTACGCTCCCGGTAAACACAATGACCATGTCCTGTTTATCAAAACGTGGACCCGTGGCGTCAAAGGAAAAACTACCATAGGTCCTCTTCTGCGTTGGCTTTTGCCAAAGGGTGCAGGCCGCGGCACCCTGTACCCCGATCATGCCAAAGAACCTGCTCCTGGCGTCAGTAAGGACAAAGGCGGAATCCGCGGCGTCGAACCGGACCGCCACGTCGCCGCGCACGCCCGGCCACATAAGGGAGAGTTCGCCGGAAAATGTAGCTTCGATGGAAAGGGGTTCGCGGGAATCCGCACTGAGCACGATGAACGCCGCGGGCTGCGAAACAGGCGCAAAGAGAGTCATGGTCACGGTGAATTTTTCGTGCTTGAACGTAAAAATCGTTGCCTCGGGCCGCACCGTAATGGTGGAGGCGAGTTCAGAACCGGTAAACCGCTGCGTTCCTGGACCGCTTCCCAGTTTGAAACTCATGATGGCCGCCCCTTTGCCGGTCACATCGAACGGCCGCGAGGCCTCAACAGGACGCGTGAGGACCAAACCGCTGTTAAACTCCTGGACAAGATCGGGAAATTGCTCAGAAAAAAGAGGTACAGATACGATAAAAATGATGTAAAGCAGTCTCGCGACAAATTGTTTCAAAAAGTCCTGCACGCAGGTATATATACATAAATTTTAGATTGATATCAATCTTTACTGTTATCGCATCGCTGGTCAAATAAATCAGTCAGGAAGGTCACGGACCGACGATACGATGGGTATGATCTCGTGCAGGTTGAGGGTGCTGAACATCTCGCGCACCTGATCGGATGTGGCAACAATGCACAATTTTCCGTTGCGTTCAAGAACATCCTTGTTAAAATGAATAAGAACGCTAATCAGCGAGCTCGAAAGATGTTCTGCCTGGGAAAACATGACCGCGATGGAGGTCTTGCCGCTGTTCAGCAGATCAAAAATCGTCTTTTCAAATTCCTGAAAATGGACGCGTATATCGAAAAACTCACGTATATGAATAACCGTGTACGAACCATGAATGGACAGTTCCATGCGCATAGCAGCCCCCTGCTGATTGCGGAAAAGATATAACATTTCGGAGATGTGTACAAAGAAAATAATTTATGGCTGAGCAATACAGAGTATCAGCCATGACGCGAAGGAACGTATTATACGCAGCCTTGCTTTAAAAAGTTCAGTATCCGGTCATTTTCAAGTCCCGCAATCCCAATGTCGTCCAAAGTAAGACCGCTTGCAAGAAAATCCTTTCCGCAAATAATGGATCCGAGCGTTATCATGGACTGGATGACCGGAACATCAACATTGAATCTTTTTGCCAGATGGTACCGTGCAACCGTACCAACGGGGATATCTTCCGTGAAATACCTATGGTTCACCGAATCGGGACCGGTAATCGGGGGCATAATGACATCAACAAACGGGACCCAGTATTCAAATCCCATTATGCTTCCTTTCCAGTAAAATTTTTCCTTACTGTGGTCTGACATGGTAACGCCCATTGCGGCGCCAATCCTCTTCTCCTCCTGATAAAACGCATATTGCACATGGCATACCGCGGGACTCATCCCGTATTTATACATCGAGTATTTTCCTTTTGGAATGCCCAAGGTACCCTCACTCTCGGACACCTCCATTGCGCCGACATTTAAAATTGACCCGGGTACATGTATCACGGGATTGGGGTTTGAAAGATCAACGCCAATAATGGTGTCACCCTGTTTCAGCTCAATCGCACCATCAAAAGGAGGTATAGATTTCAATACTTCGATGAACGCTCCACTGTCCTTGCTGGGGAATGTGTCCCACATGATCGAACGTATCCGCATAATGCAATCCAGCTTTCCCGGACTCTCCATACGGACCCCGTAGGGCATTGAACTCCATCCGCCAATGATTACCTGGGCAGTGCATCCTTTATCCTTCATCATTTTTCTCAATATCATGGAGCCGAAATTATCGGGGAATATGCTTATAATCTGCCCGTCTTTTAAAAAAGGGATCATTTTTTCAAAAAAAGGCCTGAGCCCTTTGGCCGGGACCGCCAAAATGATAAGGCCTGCGTTTGCTAATGCTTCTGATATTTCCGTTGTAACAATATGGATTTTGGCGGTCCCGGTTCTTTTAAACCATTTGAAATTCCTCTGTTCTCCGCCAAGCTCTATCTCATGGTTCTCCATGACCTTTCCAAGCATCCTTGGCGCGAATTCAGGCAATTCAAAAAGGTGCACGGTATAGCCGGCAAGGCTGAAATCGGCCGCAAATGTCTGGGCGCATGCGCCTCCGCCAAGAATCGCGACAGGCTTTTTTAAAATGTCGATGTTTGCCATTGAATAAAACTCCTCATTGATTGTATGATTTTACGGAAAAATACGTATGAGTCTTACCCGCGAACCAGACGATGGATTCTCCACGTTTTTCACTTAAAAACATTGAAGAATTTGCTAATAAAAGACTGTTCGAGATTCAATACTTCTTCCAGTTCGCCATGGTCGAGCCAAATGCCGCCGCATTCGGAACATTTGTCTATTTTAATGTGCTTGTAGTCCATCTCGATGAGACCCATGCCGCACTTGGGGCATGACATGTGATGGAGTTCCTTGAGCCGCTTCTTTTCCACGGCCTTCATTTCGCGATGTTTCTCTTCTTCGAGTCTTTTCTTGCGCTCAAATTCTTTACGCGCAAAATACTCTTCCTCTTTGGGCGTTGGTTTGACCGGCATAGTAAAACCCTCCTATATGTTGGTTAGACTCTATGTCTGAAGGATATACGTTTTTTGCGTAGATAAAATGCCATGTTAAGCCGCTTGTTTAAAGATATCGGGAATGCCTGTAGTTCTAAGGTCGATTGCGGCATTCATGAATTTCATCCCGATGTCGGTGATTTTGTATCGTCTGGAGCGGGGGATTCGCGCGATGAGTCCATGACCTCTCAACAGGCGAAGTTTCCGGTTGATTCTGGCGGAATGTCTTTTCCTTTCAGTCGGATCGTCGGGGACGATGATTTCCAGGCGCATGGCCAAGTCCGAAGCCCGGAAACCCTGGATGAAGTGTTCCCCGCGTACGACAGCCTTAAAGAGCGCCTGGTCCTTTTCCCTGAGGGGGTTGAGGCCCCGGATCCTCTGCTTGGCCAGTTTTTGCGGTTCACACAGGCGATCCAGTTGCCGGTAGGCTTCGGCCGGATTATCGACTTGCGCCAAGGCTTGAAGATAGGCGCGGTTCGCCCGGAGACAGATTTCCGCGTATCGTTTCAAGCTGTCGATTCTTTTGGGCATCTGGAACCAATCGATGGCCCGTTTTCCACGACCCAGTCGGCTGATACGGAACTCCCGGGGACGGTTGATGACCGTCTCGACGCGCAGTACAATCCCATGTTTGTTGTACATTTTGAGCCAGTTGCCCCGTACGGTATGCTTGATTCGGGTCACGGTGGGCCGGTACTTGGCGTCCGTTTGAATCACGCTGTTGAACGAACCGTGAAGCTTCCGACCCATGAAGCGCATGACGTCTTCGGCTTGTGTGCAGACAGCGGCGTGCTTCTGCCAATTCAAATACAGTTCGTCCAGTATGTCGTGATTGCGGAACATCACGTCCGTCGCATACTCGGCTTGGTCGATGACCCAGTAATATTCCATGCCCTCAAGAATCGTCTTGAACAGAGGATTGATCCTGTGGGCGAAGGCGTTCAATATCTTTCTCCAAGGCAGCGTCGGGAACCGGTCGGCAATGGCCTGCGCTTTGGCGCAGTCCTCAACTTCCGCAAAGGTGTTTTCCATTTGTTTGAAGGAAATACCTTTTGCGGTCATCTGGCGGGCCAACCAATCGTGCCCATTCACATAAAACTGGATGGAAAATGGCATCCAAGTGCTCAACCGGATGTGCATGAATCCGAAATGCCGGTCCAGGTAGTAGAAGTACAGCGTCAGGCAGCGCGGCGAACTCTTTTTCAAGTGCGGTCGTCCTTCACCGTAGCGAAGCGCGAAGGTGTGGTTCTCCTCGTTCATCGCCAGAACACAAATCAACCCCTCGGTAATCCCGTCCCGTTCTGCAATCTTCCGGACGTATTCCTCCTTACGGACATAGCCGTTCAGGTATTCGTAAGGTCGATTCATCTTCTGAGCCATCTGTTGTGCATAATTCCTCAGTGTTTCAGTCTGCGCTTTCGTAAAATCCTTGAACTCTTTCAGAAGGATTTTCCTGTACGAGAAGAATTTCTCTGCTGCCTCCGGATAGCTCATCGGCAAATATCCCTTCAAGATAAGCCGGTCAGTTACCGATATTGTTCCTGTAATCGAAGCTTCGTGTTTCTTCAAGAAATCATTCATAGCGTTCACCTCCGTTTTGGGTCTGTGATAACCCCTTTATCGGAAAGTGAACGCTATTCTTTCATAAATTCATTAATCTTGGTTCCGGCTATGCCGGCTTAGGGACACTAAAATAAATGAAAATAAATTGGATAGATTTTAAAATTGGAAGGTCTAATTAATGATGAAATGGTATTTCTACTAAGGAAGTTTGTGGTTTTAATGAAAAAAAGTCTGTTCATATTTCTATTGCTTCTTGGATCTGAAGTTTTTGCATTAGATAGCCTCAGTGTTTATGGCAATTTCAGCCTTGTTCCAGCTTATGGCAATAGATACGATGTTTCCGCAGGTATGGAATTTTATTTTAAACAGCACTTCTATTCCAATCACAAATTGTTCTACGACCGCTTTGAAATGCTGCACCAAATAAGTAATATCGGCTATTTTAATCCCAATTTCAGGATAGGGTTTGCACTGGCCATTAACTATGCCGGCAAATACTTAGACGGCATAAAATTTTCACCGGGCTTTGATCTGTTCCTTGGTTTTAAGGATGCTACAAACCTTGCTCTCACCGGTACATTTTATAAAAGTGGTGATAGGGACGATGAGAATAATATCACCCACTATTATTCCTTTAATTCTCAACTTCAGTTGGGGGCAAAGAAACTTCGCTTTGTTCTTATAGCAGGCGCGGCACCATATGGGCTTTGCAACGGCTTTTCGTATCAACAACCATATTCTGATTTTGGCAGACTTTGGGGTATGAATATCGATTTGGTGCTTGGTTTTCGCAGTAACTCATTTTATAATTCGCAAATAGGCCTTTTGTTTTACAACCCCATGCTTTTTCATAAACTACCAGTAAGCATTCCGGATTATGATATATGGTCCACGGGTGCTTTGGTCGAATTAAAGAAGGAAATTATTCCATCATACACATTGATTGCGTATATAGGGTATTTGTTCGCAATAGAAGACTCCGGAGTAGGCGCTGATACCGGGGTGTTTGATTCTATCGTGCTCAAAATAGGCTGCACAAAGAAGGTGTTTTAATGGTATGTTTTAATTCAATAAAGGCTGGCCTTTTTACTCTACTGATTCCGGTTTTTTTCTTTGCGTGTTCAAAGACCGGGACGCAATTTGAAGTTTTTGATGTTGCAATTGACGCGGATACGCTCTTTGGATATGTAATGGTGGATATTGCTTCAGGGGAAACTGATGCGTTGGGCGATGTGTACGCTCCTGAATCAATGGAAAGGGCCCTCTATAAGGTAAATTTGAGGTCAGGAAGTTACGAGAAAGTGCATTCGTTTGATAAATACTATAGTTTTGCCTCTGAAGGCGGGAATGGATGGGTTGTTTTGCAGGATAGGTCAGGTAAGATGCTTTTATATAACAATGCCCTATCTGAACAGTACAATATGCCTGATAATATCAAGTTTTGCAGAATGAGTGCGTATGATACAAATGTCTTTACTTATTTAATCGATAGCACTGTGTATGGGTTGGATTTGCGGACATTCACCGTATCTTCATTGCATCATTTTAATGACAATGTGACTTACTATAAGTGGAGTGGCGAAGTGTTTTATTCTTATTATTCATCTTATTCTGGATATGGCTATTCTGCTATTAATACCATAATTGAGTCTGACGCTGAAGTAATGAGGTATGGCCATTATTCGGATTGGGATAATATTTTTTCGAGTTCTTTTCGGAAGATGCAAATGAGTATGGATGCGTCAAACGTTATCAGAATTGTTTATCCTGATCGATCAGAGATGAAAATTACTTTAGAATAAGGTTAAAAGTTCCAAGGAGATAGATAATGTTAAAATGTAGGGTTATTGTCCTGTTAGGGTTTCTATGCTTGCCTGTGGCCGCTCAATCTTTTTACCCGCATGCGATAGGGAACAAATGGCGTTATTCTGACTCGCTGTCCATTGAAATTACCGGAACGACCACCTTGCAAAATGGAACCAATGTTTATAAATTCCAGGCGATCAAAACATTTGAAGGAACAACGGATACTTTTTATTACTATCAGAATATAGCCGGGAACGAGATTCACCAGTTTCATTCGCTGGACGATGTGCATGTTATTGTTTTATTGAGAGGCCCATATGCAACTGGAACTCGTTGGATAGATACCAATCCACAAGGCGAACCAATCGACACCCTCGAAATTATCGAGGCTACGGCATCTCTCTCAACTCCAGCTGGAAATTTTACAAATTGTTTAAAGATTAAATCCTATAACAATGGAAATATCGCCTATCTATGGTACGCACCCAATGTGGGTTTCCTTAAAATACAAAATTCAGAGGCTTGCGAGGGTGGGTGCGGAGATAAGGAATTGATCTCGTACACGATTAACTAGCAGGAGAGTGTAATATGGCTGGCTTTGTGTTTTGTTTTTGCTGCTGTGCGCTGGTGTTTACCGCGTCTTTTGGGCAGAATGTTAGTGATATCTTGCATCAAATGACCCAGTCGCAAGGTGAGATTAACACATATTATGCCAAGATAAAAACGACTACTGTTTTTAACAAGCAGGCATTTACCGTTTACTCTCGTATTTATAAGAAAGGTAATGACAAGTCGAGGATCGAGAACGACTTGCCAACAGGTGGCAAACAAATTCTTATCACAAACAATGGCAAGTGCAGTATGACGAGTCCCATGCTAAAAACGCCGGTTGTAAAAGATGTCGGAAGTACATCTACTCAGGTTGATCGGTCTCAGGAAATATCGGATTTCCTCAATAATGTTAAGGACAATACGCTTGCCATAGTTCACGATTTTGGATCCGGACGCTATGAACTGCTTGGAGAAAGCAAGGGAGGGGATACCCGAGTTCATTGTGTCGACTTTATCATTGATGTGAATAAAAAGTGTATTGAAGAACTCAAGTTGAAGGATAAGAATAACGAGATATTGGCTGAATATATTATTTCCAGTGTTAAAATAAAAAACATGTGGACTGTAAACAAAATGATCATCACTTCTAATTCCAATAATGGAATGGCTATAAAAATAGATATAGATTATGAAAACATAAAAATAAATGAGGAAATGAACGAAAGTTTGTTTTTCATTAACGGGTAGGACTCTTTTATGGGAAAATCTTTTTTTAAGCTTTCTATAGTTGCCATCTCACTTAGCACACTTCTAGTTCGTTGTAGTTGTGATAATTTCGAGGAAAAATACGCCAAGACATACTATTCATTCCCTGTCTATGTAGGGAACGATAGTATCGCGTATCTTGAAGAAAGATATGAATGGACAACCAATTCCGAGGGGCGTTCTTTCCCTGTGGGTGGAGGGGGAGAAGATGTAACGGGCAAATCAAATAAGATTATAATAATGAATTCTAGCGGCACCGATATTGGCACAATCTTATCGAGTGATCAAAATGAGGGTATCCTTGATCTTGGTTATAATAAGGCTAAAAAAGAGTTGTTTGTGTTAAGAAATACCACGGTTACGGTAATGAATCTTTCTGGAAATGTCTTAAAAGTTATTTCCGATACATCAGCAAAAACAACATCAGCGCATTTTGGTCCATTCGCACCTAGTGGACTATTTTATACAATTCATGGGCATTTTGGTAGTACAAGTTATTATAGTGTGAAAGATACAACGGGTCAAGCACTATATACCAATGATTTCGATTACTTATATGATTGGAGTGACTCTGGTTTTATCGTTGGACCGAAGAGTATTAGGGGAAATGGAGGTAGAGTTTTTAGAGATTCGAATGTAACGATAGGAATAAATAATTATAGATATTATCTGACCGATTATCCTTCCGTAGAATGGTATGTTAACTCAAAGGATACTGCACGGATACTTTATTATAAAATACTGTTTAACGACACTGTATACGTTTCCGATCTTTCGACTCCTTTCACAAGAAAACCTATTGGCAATGGTGGTATTTTTGATGTTGGTAATCCATCAACTCACAGGTCCTCGTTTTCTACTATTTTTGACAAATCTATACTTGATGAAGATGATGTCGGAATTAAGATTTACAACTTCGATGCTAAGTCATGGACAACGCTTCGAATGAATGCAGAAACGAAATTATAAGAGGTGGATGATTATGAGAATACAGATAGTCCTTTGTTGCTTGTTTGTGTTGGCTTCATTGTCTTTTTCCCGGCCGACATCTACATGGAATGATTACCTGATTATACTCGTACATGGAGTATCAGGTGACCCTCAAAAACATGCTTCGGCAATCTGGGATGAAGATATTGATGGATTTGTTGATGTCACAGGAAACATGATTACTTCTCTGAAAAGTTTAGGAGTTGATGAGAATAATACCTATTATTATAATTTTTCTGATCCAAATGAGAATTTTTTTGATTCTGATATAACTTTATCGGCGGAGCTTGGCAATAGACATTTGTGGCGGAATCCGCAAGCAACAAGTTCAAAATATGAATCTCGGTTATCCAAAGGTGTTAAGGACAACGGTATAGTGCGTCGTTATAGGAAAGACCCAACCGACGAAGATGATACGGACGAACATTCAAATCGTCAAAAGGCAAGTGTTCCCCCTTTAAATGATATGTGCTGGATAGAACAATCGATCAAGAATTGGGAACAGAAGTATTGTGATAATCAAAGTCCTAAATTGGGTTTTCCCGATGAAGTTAACAAAATACCCTTGGATGCTTATCCGAAGAAAATTATTCTGATTGGCCATTCGATGGGGGGCCTTACAAGCCGTAGTTATATCTTTAGCCCCTTTTATCGAGGCGATGTAGATAAACTGTTGACTATTAATACTCCTCACCATGGTTCTGATATCCTGCCCCTAATGGCAAATAATGCTTGGGCTCAAGATGCCCCTCAAGCTGTGGCTCTGACAACGCTTCATTTTATTGAAGATTTAGCATTGATATATGCAATTGAGGAATTCCAAAAATGGTTATTGCCAAAACTAAACCTTGGTTTTGATCCAACTCCTTTTGATAGAAAACTACTTTCAGCATGCGCTTCTGCTGGCGCTTCCGCAGGTCTCATGACGTTATTTGCCTACGGCACAAATTCACTTTTTGGATATGAAGGCAACGAAGATGCCGTTTTAGATATGATTCCTTTTAGTCCTGAATTGCTTGAACTTCAGGAAAAGGATCAAAATAGTTTTCTTGATCCAAATTATAAATTACCTATGTTTCGCATAGTTTACGGAGATGGCGTTCCAACACCAGCGCCGTTGGACCCCGCATATAATGGTTTCGATCCCATTATAAAACAGTCTGTGGATCATATTGTTGATGTATGCGATAATGCCTTACGATCGAAAGTGAGGCAAAAGCTTGGGTTTGATTTACCTGTATTAAAATTTGCTCTTAATCCAGATTACTGGGAAAAAAGCTGTTTTGATAGATCGTTGATCGATATTTTGGGAGGGGGCTTTGATCCCTCAGATGTGGCCGAACCCTTCAAAATGAGCTTCGTAAATACTGGGGGGGCAGATCTGGGACTATTCAAAATTGGTGATTTTTCAGAAGATGGTGATATGTTTGTTCCTGTAAAAAGCCAAAAAGGTGAGTTGATACGAGCCTTTCAAACGGGTAATACTAAAAAATATCATGTTGATTTTAACAGATATGAGAAGGAAGATGAAGACTTGTATACACTTTCTGATATGGAAGATGACCTCGAGGACTATGAGTTAATATTTGTGGGGCTGGATTTTGCAAAATTGTTTGCTGATCCCGCAACAAAAAAAACAATTGACGGTGTAAAATTAGGCATTGGTGCTTTGGAAATACTCTCCTTAGCAGGAACAGTAAAGAACGAGATCGATCTTAAAGGCACTTCCTTTAGTACGATATTACCTTACCTCAGCGCTCATGGAACCTCTGTTGGTGCAACTCATAATTCACACTTTACCCGTTTGGCTGATATTTCAACTGAGAAGCCTGGTGTTACAATTCTCGAAGATGCGTTATATGAAAAGCCATTTGTTTCGGTAGATTCGATTGTGCTTTATGGAGCAGACGCAGCTGCGGCTGTGACTGTTAAAAAAATGTCCTTTGGGTCATCGGATAAAATATCCATTATATATTTGAATGCTACGCATGAGAATCCGCCATTAGCAACTGATTATTCAACTCAAGAGATAGATTTATATCAATTCACAAAGGGTACAGGAAGCACCACGATCGTCGCTGAGCGGCTTTCCAAGGAAATAAACGATTTAGCATTGGCGGATGGTAATGTTTACGCATCATTTAATGGACCTATTGTGTCCATTTTTGATGGAAGGTTGGCTTTCAAATTAGATATTACAACAACGACCTCTACCGATAACATACAAATAGGGCGAAATGGGAACACCCTTATGCACATAGCACGGTCTGTTGTCAATGTTAGGGTGGATAGAATCGATTTTGACGGTGGTTCCAACGATGCTAACGCCAAAGTATTTGACGGCGCTGCAATGGTATCTGCATATCTTGAGGACGATGGCATACAAATTAATGATAAACAAATAAGTTATTCCAATTTTAACGGTGCTACGGTTAATGATGTCGCTACAAATCTGAAAGATGCCATTAATAATAGCGGACTGCCCTTTATTCATGCTGAAAT
>Ga0208961_1000793_pt1 | contig 11972 bp, 9 predicted proteins | sample RifOxyB3_FD_184034 | JGI IMG/M metagenome (GOLD analysis project Ga0208961, IMG submission 184034) | Groundwater microbial communities from Rifle, Colorado - Rifle Oxygen_injection B3 (SPAdes) | ecosystem: Environmental > Aquatic > Deep subsurface > Groundwater | place: Rifle, Colorado, United...
CGAGCCGATGTCGACAGTGAACCCCGAAGGCATGCTGGCGTTCGCTACCTGGGACGGGAAGGTGTAGGTGCTGGTGGGCGGCAGCGTGACGGTGAACCGGTACGTGCCGGGTGGCACGAGCGGGAAAGCATATGCGCCGTCCGCACCCGTGGTGACCGTGTTCGGCTGCGGCTCGTTGCCAGGCAGGTCCGGCAGCACGGCAGGCAAGCCGGTGGCGGTGTCGATGATGGTCACGACCGCGCCCTGGATGGGTTCGCCGGTGACCGCGTCGAAGACAACGCCGAGCGGGTCGATGAGGGCACTGGTCTCCGAGACTGCCGATGTGTCCAGCGGGTCGGTATAGACGGCTTCGAGGGAGACGCCGGGGGTAGTGCCCAGCGAGAGGATGCCGTCGTTGAGCGTGCCGGTGGCGCGAGTGTTGCTCGGGATGCAGGCGCGGAACACGCCGGTGTCAGGGCCGGTTTCCGTGAGGGTGACGGTCTCCTGGTCGCCGGGACTGAGCCCCAGCGTTTTCACGACCGCGGTCACGGTCTCGATGCGTTGCGGGTCGGTGTTCTGGTCCAGGTCGGTGACCTGGATGCCGATGCTCTGGCCGCGCCGGAAGGTCGCGGCTTCGGCACCGGTTTCGCACGTCTGGAACTCGATGGTACCGGGTGTCCGAGCCTCCACCCTACTGAAGACCTCATTCGAGGTTGCCGCCGCCGACTCCTGGTCGCTGGAAATGAGGCCGATGTTGCGCAGGCGCGCGCCGTCGGTGGTCGCGGCGATCTTGATCTGGAAGGTGATCTGACCGCTGGCGCCCGCGGCGAGAGTGCCGAGGGGCCAGGTGATGCGGGTGCCGTTGACGGCGGCATTGCTGCCGAGTGAGGCGGGAACGAGTTCCGTACCGACGGGGATATCATCCTCGATGCGGAGGCCCGTGGCAGCGGAACTGCCGGTGTTGCGGTAGCGAAGCGTGTAGGTCAACAACGTCCCGACGCGCACCGGTTCCGGCGCTGCAGATTTCAGCAGCTCCAAGGAGGAAACGGCGCCGACCAGGGTGCGCACTTCCGGACTGTTGACCGTGACGACACTCCCATCCGCGAACCGGTTTTCGGCCTGAGCACGGTTGACGATGGGCGTGCCTGGCGGCGTGGCGGCCGGAAGCAGGATGCTGGCAAGCAACAGCATCCCGACCGGCAGCCACCTCGCGGCAGCCGTCGTCAGCAACGTCTTGATTGGCCGTTCCCGGTACACCATGCAGTTCCCGTTTTGCGGGCCGCCGCCGGATCCTGTCAGGGGACAGGACGGGCGGACGAACCGTCAGAGCCGAAACTCGACCTGCGCGAGTCTACTGGATGGTGACGGTGAACTGCAGGATGAGAACGCCGCCGGCGCCCAACTGGCCGTGATCGGTGATCACCGCGTTGGAGCCGGTGTCGTAGTAGGCGCCGTCGAGATCGGCGTCGTCGGACCGGGACACCAGCGGGTTGCCGCTCTTGATGGACCCGGCATTGAACGTGGTGTACTGCGGGACCAGGTCGGTGATCACCACGGTTTTGGCCACACCGGAACCGGTATTGGTGACCGTGACGGTGTAGGTGAGTTCCGTTCCCGGCGGCTGGTTGCCGATGGGCGATACGGTCTTGCTGATGGTCAGCACCGGGGCCGTGACCGTGGTGGTCAGGGTGACCGGGTCGGACTTGGTCGGGTCGTTGCTGGATGTGGCGGTGACGACGGTGGTGTCGACCGTGCCGTCCGCCGTGCCGGCGGGGATGGTGGCGACGGCGAGGATGTGCAGGCTGCCGCCGGACACGATACTGGGGGTATCGATAGAGCCATCGTGGTCAGAGTCCGTCAGTTGATAGTCGCCGTCGTTGCCGGCAATGCCGTCATTGTTGGCGTCCACCCACAACGTCCAGGTCAGTCCGCCGGTGGTGGTGTCGGCCAAGTGGAAGATGTCGGGTGCGTTGCCGTTGTTCGTCAAGGTGAAGGGGTAGGTGACGGTGTCTCCGGGATTGGCGGTGCCGGTGCGGTCCGGGCCGAGAGTGAGGGTGGCGCTGACCGCCACCTGGAACACGGGTGTCGTCGACTGTTGGGTAGGTTGCTGGTTGCCGGCAATGGCATAGTCGACCTCGGCGGTGTTCTGAACCGACGTGCCGGCCGCCACGCCGGCATTGATCGTGACCTTGAAGTAGATCACGCCCGAGCCGCTGGGGTCAGGTTCCGGCGCCGAATCGCCCCAAGGCACGGTAATCTGGCCCACGTTACGCACATTGTAGTCAGGGTCTGGCCCTGGTCCGTCATCGCCGACGCCGTCGTTCTTTGCCGTGGCCGTGGCGTAGGTGCCCCCGACCGGCCCGATCCGGGTCGAGCCTGCCACATACGTCGTGTTGGGAGGCAACAGATCTCTTATCTGCACCCCCTGAGCCGTAGCGCTGCCGGTGTTGCGGCCCGTGATGGCGTAGGTGATCTCGTCCCCGGGCTTGTAGCCGGTGGCGGCCGCGATGGCCTTGGTGACCGTGAGCACGGCATCCTGGACATTGACCGTGTAAACGCCGGTGTCCTCGGGGTTCGGGGCGAACCCGGAGGTCGCCGTCAGCGTGGTTGCGCTCTGGGTGTTGTTAGCTGTAAGAGCAGGCACTTCCACCTTGACGATGACATGGTACATTCCATCCGCGGGAAGGCTGCCGGTGCTGGAGACCACGGTTGTCTCACCGGGATCGAGTACGCCGTTGTTGTTGGCGTCGAGGTAGATGGTGGTGGTCCAGCCGCTGGCGTTGGGCGCGGTCAGTGCGAACGTGTCAGGGCCGTTGCCGGTGTTCGTGATGATAGCCGCGAACATCCCGGTTGTGCCTTGTGCCACTGACGTGGCTGAGGTAGCCGGGGTCACATCGACGCCTGCGACTTGGCTGACCGTGGTGGTGACCGGGGTCGAGTAGACACGCGGCAGGGAGTTGTTGTTAGCGTCCTTGTAGTCGACGTAGGCTTGGTTCGTGATGACCGTACCGGCCGCGGTGCCCACGGCGTTGACGGTCACTGCCCCGGCGAAGACCAGTACGGCGGCCGCCAGGAGCACGACGGCGAGGGCGCGGTTCCTCTTGGTGGACTGGGTCATTCCTCGAGTGCTGATGCGCTTCGTTGCCTGCATGTTGCGTTTCCTCCTTGGAGCGTTTCTTCGTTGCTGCTGAGTTTCTGCTTGCTTGCTTGCCGATCACTGGCCACTGGTCCCCGACCACGGACCACTGATCACTGACCACTGCTTACTGATCACTGATTACTGCTTGCGATTCGAGAATCTGCGGTCTTGCTGCCGGGGTACCTCCTTTCCTTGTTTGAGTTGTGTGGAGAAATCTGGCCTCGTGGGAGTCCGGCCTCGGTGGCTCGGCGCGTCTCGCGCCGAAGCGGGGTGCGTCGGCCGGTCCCCGGCCGAGGGACTCGGGCCGGGACGGCCCCGAGCACCCTGCCGCGGTCCCGGAGGTCCCGCGCCACTGCCCGCCGCTGCGGACAGCCGCGAGGGGTTGCATCACTTCACTCGGACCTTGAAACTGACCTGGCCGGCGGCGCCGGGTTTGAGCGCCTGTTTGACGGTCCACTTCACGTGCGTGTAGGCTTCGGGTGGGACCTCCTTGGCCTCGGTCGTGCCGTCGGGTTTCTGCACCGTCTGCTTGAGCGGTGCGGTGGCGAACGTCGTACCGTTGTCGGCGCTGAACGTGATGACGGTGTCCGCGCCTTCGGCGCTGTCGGCGACGTAGACGGTGCCCTGCGGCACGGGGTCCACGACGTTGGCGTTGGTGAGGTCGCCCTCGCCCTTGTTCGTGTAGGTGATCACGAACCGCAGGATGTCGCCGCGGGCCGACGTCTCAGCCGAGGCGTACTCGGTCACGGCCTTGCCGTCCTTCTCGACCGTGACCTCCTTGGTCATGTCGATCTTGAGAGCCAGGGGTGCCGGCTTGGGCGTCTCGGCGGCGGCAACGGGCGCGGCCGGCACGGTGTTGACCTGCTGGGCGAGGGCGGTTGCGGCAGCGAGCACGAAGGACGCGACGACCGGACGGATGCGTGAATGCCGATGCGGGGTCATGGTTCAGCTCCTCAGTTGATGGTGACCTTGAAGAACACGATGCCTTCGTCGGGACCGGAGTTCGGCACACCGTTGTCCGCGGCGACACTGGTGATGATGAAGGTGACGGAACCGCCGCTGACCTGGGCGCCGTCCCCGTCCGCGGCGCTGTCGGTCTTGGGTGTGGCTGTGGCGTACATGGCGCCCGCGGCGCCGACCCGCAGGCTGTTAGGCACGTACGTGGTGTTGGCGGGAATGCTGTCGGAGATCACGACCGCCGTCGCCAACGCGGTGCCGAGGTTGTGGTAGTACACCTTGTAGATGAGCGTCTCACCCGGCGCGGCGGCCGCCTTGTCGACCGACTTGGTGATCTGTATCTGCGGCCTGTGCACCGTGAGCGTGTCCGTACGCGCTTGGTTCTGCTGCAGGTTGGCAGCAATGGCGTCCACGTAGGTCGCCGTCACCATGGTGCCGAGCTCGACCTGGAGGCTGCCGTTGTTGATCACGGCCGCCGCCGTCGACGTCGTCATCGAGCCGGTGAACACCCCGGTGTTGACCCCCGTCTCCGTGAGCGTGAGCTGCTCGCTGTCGCCGTTCAGGGAGGTGAGGCCGACAACCACGGTGTCGGCTGCGGTCGGGTTGTGGTTCTGGTCCAGATCGTCGACCCGCACATAGATCGTGTCTCCGGCCGTGACCTGCGTGACGTCACCGCTGCCCGTCAAGTCCGCCACAAACCGGACCGTGCCCGTCGACGGTCGTGTCCCGAAGGGAGTCATGAAATCGGAGAAGCCGGTGAGCAGATCCGCGGGGCCGACCAGGTCGGCCCCGCTTTGCGAGAGATTGTTCGCACTGCTCGAACTGCCCTCGAAAAGCCGCAACGGCGAGGAGTCTGTCAACCCCGTGTACTGCTTGAACGTCGCGTACGGGAAACGCCAGTCCAGGAAGTAGTCCGTGTCGCCGTTGAAGGCTGTGTCCGCGGCGGTGATTTGGTAGTTCCCCGACAACGCCATGCTGTACTGCAGTATCTCGGGCCTGTCCGAGGGATCGCCCACGGTGCCCTGAACCGTGTTCTGCCAGAGCGCGACGGTCTCGTTCTGGGAGACCCCGTCGACCATCAGGAGCCATTCGTAGTTGCCGGCGTTGTTGTTCGTGTCAAACTCAATCCCCCAGCCGTAAGGCTCCAGCAGCCCCTGACCGCCCTGCCCGGCAGGACTCTGATCCAGGCGCATGCGGAAGTAGATGTAGGTGCCGTCGTTGGCGATGAACCCGGCCGCGTGTGTCGCATCAGAGACCACGTTTCTGGAGCCATTGGCATCGCCGTTCGGGTCCTGCAGGATACTGCCTTGCCGGTAGACCGGGATCCACTGGGATTGCGTCGGCCAGGCGAATCCCGGTAGACTCAGGAAGACCAGGGCACCGGCGAGGAGCAGCGTCAGCCTCAGCCGCAGACCGCGCGAGAGAATCGGGAGTGTCATCGGGAATTGCGGACGGTGCGAACCGTCCTGGTGGGCAGGCACAGGTCCTGTTCGAGTGTGGGCGCTGCTGTTCTGGCGGCTGGCCGCTGCCGCGGCCGGCGCGACCGCACAACTGCCCAGAGTCGCGGCGGCCAGCAGAACCGGACGACACCAGGAGACAACTTGTGGCGGGCGACTACTCAAGCGCGGCAGTCCCTTTCCCTACGGGGCGGGTGAGTCCCAGGCCATGTCATCACCACCCCGGCCTCCCGAGCAGTTGCGTGAGATAGCACCGTGAAGGCGACACAGACATATCATATTACCCATGTACGCGCGCGGCGAGACAGGTAGTATGGGGTGAAACCCTACCCCCTGTCGACCTGTGCAATGAGCCTGCCGGGTAATGCGTCAGCACCCCCCGGGCGGCGGGCCGCGCGGTCATAGGTTGATGTTACTCACACTCGTCCGCGCCGCCACGCCCCGTAGGGCGGCCAGCTCTCTCGGCCGTTTTCGGCGTTACCCGGTCGTTACATAGGTCAGGGCTATGCGCCTCCCTCGTGCCTTGAAACCGGCTCAAGATAGCTGGCCGCAAATGCCAAGTAATTCTTGCGCGGGCCCTTACCAGAGGGGGCGGTAGGGTAATACCGAATGCCCCCCAACTTAAGCCGCTGCCTTGCCAGGGTGGCCGCCAGGTCTCCCGGCCTTGCGGATCTCTGGTCTGGGGCGTCCCGGGAAGCCACCCAGGTGAGGCCGCCTGGGTGCCACCTTGCCGAGGCAGGGGGTACGGTTTCTACGTGGTCTCTCTCTCGGCCACTTGGCTTAAGTTGGGAGGCATTCGGGTAATACCCTATAGACAGAGGGATGGCCCTGACGGTATAGTCAAACAGAGAGGACACGGCGGAAGGAAAGCAGTGTTGCAGCGCGATGGAGTTGTCGATGACCATGAAAGTGCATCGTCCCAGTCGAGTCTCTCTGCAGGCGATCCTGGCCGTGGGACTTATGGTCTTGGGCGGAGGGGAGTTAGGGGTTTGTGCGGGACCGCTGCTGGTGGTCGAACCGGGAGAGGTTTGCGATCTCGGTCGGGTCAAGGAGAACACGGGTTCTTACGATTTCCTGTTCAACTTACGGAATGACGGGGATGCTGAGCTGACGATCGCGAAGGTACGTCCCGGTTGCGGTTGCACGACGGTGTCGCTGGCCAGGAAGGAACTGGCAGCGGGGGAGAGTGTAGAGTTGAAGGCCAAGCTGAAGACGGAGGGCAACGAGGGGGAGATGTTGAAAGCGATCTGGGTCGACAGCAATGATGAGAAGAATCCGCAGTGCCTCCTGACTATCAAGGTGCGGTTGCCATACATGGAACGCGGCCCGCGCCTGTATCCGAAGGGCGGCTACTACACCGCCGCGCTGCGTGAGCGGGGGACTCGGCTTCAGGTTACGGCCGCCGTCGAAAATTGCGATGCTGAGACGCCGGTCAGACTCCTTAATGCTGAGTTGCCGGAGGGGTGGACGTGCAGTGAGCCGTTCCCGATCACGGTGGCGCCGGAGCAGCGCGTCGCCTTCTCCTTTGTCAGGCCTGTCGCGGCGGGTGAGCAAGTCCCGGCGCTCATGGGGGTCGACTTCGTCATCCTCACCGACTATCCGGACCCGGCCAAGGCGACGCTGAAGGGCCGGATGAGCTTTGCACCCCTGAAGATTTCTGTGTCGCCGCCGTCGAAGTAGGCGGAGTGCGGCTTCAGGTCCGTAGTTCCGCGTGTACCCCGTCTGGGCCGCGCGTGGCCAGGCGGGGGAATCCGGACCGCCTGAAGGCGGTACTACGAACCTGGGATGCGTGAGGCTTGTAGTCCCGCGTTTACGCGGTCCGGGTGGCGCGTGGCCCGCAGCGGGCCCCGGGACGCCTGAAGGCTGCGTTGCGTCAGGCTCGTTACGGCAGGTTGTAGCTGACGATTTGCGGGCCGGCGGTGAAGAAGACCTGGCGGCCGCGGAGGGCGTAGCCGCCGTGGACGCCGCCGGGGTAGGGCGCCAGGAGGCGCGGGCGGCGCGTGGCCGGGTCGATGTCGAACACGCCCTTGCCGGCCAGGCCGAGCAAGCGTCCGTCCGGACCCGGGAACACGGCGTTGAAGATGATGCCGCCGAGGTCGTGCGCGGCGCTGTCGATGACCTTCTGTTCCTTGGCATCGAACACGAACAGCTTCGCGCCCGCGAACCCGTAGACCATGCCGTCGGCGCCCACGGCCAGTGCGTTGATCGCACCCTCGCCGGGCACGGGCACGGTCTCGAACAGCTTCTCGCGTTTGACCGGGTCATAGATGAACAGTTTCGCTTCGGTCTCGGTGCTGTGACTGCCGCCGCCGCCGCCGACCGTGGCGCCGCCGACGATGCGGCCGTCGGGCAGCAGGGCGAGGGCGACAACGCTCTGGTCCTTGACGAGGTGCAGGTATTGATCGACCTTGCCGGTGGCGGGGTCGAAAACGCAGAGCGGTCCGCCGAGCAGGCCGTACCCGGACACGGCGCCAATGTAGACTTTGTCCTCCGGGCCGGCGATCATGGCCATGGGGCGCCAGCCGGCGTTCTCACCGTCGTAGTGAACCAGCCAGGGATTGCCGGTTGGTTTCGCGTCGGGCGCCCACGGCTGTCCCGGCCGGTAGATCATCAGCGGCGCATTGCCGCTGTAGGCTGCGCCGATCAGCACATCCTTGTGCGCCAGGAACGAGTAGAACTCGCCGCCGCCCGGCTGGCCGATCTCTTCCCACTTGTCGCTGTCAGGGTCCGCCCAGAGGAAGTGGATCGGCATGGCGGTGCTGCCGTACAGACGCCCGTCCGGTCCGAGCCCGATGCGGAACAGGGACTGGCTCTTGCCCAGGTACCCGGTGTCGTGCTTTTCGGCCTGGTTCGTCTTGGGGTCGGTGACGGACACGGTGCGACCGTCGTAGCTCACGGTGCGACCGTCGGCCAGGCGCAGCGGCTCCGGACCGCGCACCTGGTCGGGTGGAATGGGGACCGCGTTCCAGCCCTCGAGGCGGAGGTTCTGGCTGCCGGCGGTCCCGTACACCACGCCGTCCGAACCGCGCGCCACCGAACCCCACCCACCACCGGCGAGGTCCGCAGGCAGGACGTCGCGGTGCGTGCCGGTCGCGATCTCGTAGGCGACGATGTGCCGTTTCTCCGAGCCGATGCCGACGTAGACGAAGCCCTTGTCGTCCGCCGCCACCGACCGCGCGTACAGTTGGGCGTCGTCCATCCGGCCGAGGTCTTCACCCTTGCCCGTGGCCGGATCGAAGCGCACCAGCTTGGCGCTCGGGTAAGTGCAGCCGTAAAGCTTCTTGTCGGTGCCGAGCGCCAGTTGCCAGATGTACTGTTCCGTCTCGCTCGGGCGCCCCAGGTCGACCAGTTTGCGCTGCGCCCAGTCGAGCCGCAGCACGTGTGCGGTCGGCAGCGTGCCGACGTAGACCTGCCCGTCCGCGCCGAGCGCCATGGCCCACGCGCCGATTTCGCCAGGTATGGGGCTAGGGAACACGTCCGTCTTCCCGGTCAGCGGGTCAACGGCGACGATGTCCAGGGTGTCGCCGCCGTAGATGTGCGAGGCGTAGACGCGCTGCGTGCCCGGTTCGGCGCCGGGCCCGATCAGGGTCTTCAGGCAGCCGCCGATGCCCAGGAAACGCCCGTGCAGTTTGAAGCCCGGCGGTGGCGTTTCCTGCGCGCCGGCAGACACGGCCAGGGACGCTGCAGCGACAGCCACGACGGACGCGGTGAGCCATGTGTTCATAGGGACCTCCCGGTTTTCACGGCGTCTGGCGACGGACACGGATGGCGCGCGGCGTGGCCACGGTAGTACTGCCGGCAAGTTCCGCCAGAGCGTAGTTGTCCAGAACGCGGCGGAGCAGGTCCAGTACCGGCCGGATTCCATCCTCGTCCGGCCGCAACAGCAGAATCCCGGCATGTGTGCCCGGCGCATACTCCCGCAAGTCGCTGAAGCCCTTGTCGGCGGTCACCAGAAACCGCTGTTCCGTCTGAACGGCGTCCCACAGCGGGCGATCTTTCCAGCCGCCCATTCCCTGCGCGAACACGCTGGCCGCGTCGTAACCATTTTCCTGAAGCAACCTTACGGCGTCACTGGGCAGGTCTTCGTCAACCTTCACGCGCATTCGTCCCCCCTACGCCGGCAACGGAGCCAGGACTTCCTGGTGCACCGAATCGGCTGCATAGGCGAGGGCAGCCTGGATGTCGATGGCGGTCAACTGTGGATAGGCTTCGATGATTTCGGCGGGCGTGGTTCCGTCGGCCAGGCTCCCCAGGATCATCGCCACCGGCACTCGTGTCCCCTTGATGCAGGGATCACCATGGTGCAGGTCTGGTGCGAGAACGACTCTGTCTTGCCATCTTACGCGGCTCATCTGCGGTTCCTCCGAGGTGACCGGCGGCCCTTTATCTTCAAAATGAAGATACGCTGCTGACACTGGAAATCAAGATGCCGACTCAACCCCGCGACCGTGTGCTGGTGGGCCCGGCGTCGGTCGCTGCATGGTCAAGCGACTCGACCCTACTTGTCTGCTGCGCCCGGTTCCGGCGTGGCGTCGGCAACGGCTGGCTCCGCGGGCTGGAGGGCGCGGGGCGACTTGTCGATGACTTCGAGCGTGGCGATGTCGGCGCCGGTCGAGGCGCCGAGCTCCTTGAACTTGCGCGCGGTCACCAGCACGCGGCCCTCGAACGACGCCACGGAGCGGTTGTACGCGTCCACAGCCTTGTCGAGCCCTTTGCGGATGTCCTGCAGGTGGTCGGCCAGGATGCGCATGCGGTCGTACAGCGTCTTGCCCAGGTCGCAGATGGCCTGGGCGTTCTTGGCGAGCTGTTCCTGGCGCCAGCCGTAGGACACGGCGCGCAACAGTGCGATCAGGGTCGTGGGCGTGGACAGGATGACGCGCTGCTCGACGCCGAACTCGATCAGGGTCGGGTCCTGTTCCAGCGCGGCGCTGAAGAAGGTCTCGCCGGGCAGGAACATGACGACGAACTCGGGCGTGGGCTGGAACTGGTCCCAGTAGCTCTTCTGGCCGAGCTTGGTGAGGTGGTCACGGATTTGGCGGGCGTGGTCCTTAGCTTCTGCTGCCGCGTCGGTTCGTCCGTCGCCGAGAGCGAGTCCAGGTACGCGGCTAGCGGCGCCTTGGCGTCGACCACGATGTTCTTGCCGGACGGGAGCTTGACGATCAGGTCGGGCCGGAGCCGGCCGTCCTCGGTGGTGGTCGACTCCTGCTGGACAAAGTCGCAGTACTCGACCATGCCGGCCATTTCCACGACGCGCTGCAGTTGGATTTCACCCCAGCGCCCGCGCACCTGCGGTGCCCGCAGGGCTTTGACCAGGTTGGCCGTCTCGGTCTGGAGCTGGGTCTGGGTGGTGGCCAGGGACTTGACCTGCTCGGTGAGCCCGGCGTATGCCGCGGCACGGGTTTTCTCGATCTCCGCCACCTTGCCGTCCACCTTCTCGAGCGAGTCCTTGAGCGGCTTGACCAGGTCGTCGATGGCCTTCTGGCGGGTGGTGAGGTCGGTCCGGGCGCCTTCCTGGAACTTCTCCAGCGTGGTCTTGGCGAGTTCCAGGAACGACTGGTTGTTGCTCTTCAGCGCCTCGGCCGAGAGCGCCTTGAACGCATCGGTGAGCCTTTGTTGCGCCTCGTTCAGCAGCGCGAGCTTTTCCTCGGTCGCTTTGCGCTCCTTGGCGATCGCGGTGGTGAGTTCGGCCTGGGTTTCCTTGAGTCGGGTGATTTCGGCGCTGAGCGCGGCGAGCTGGCGGTCTTTCTCGACCAGGTCGGACTCGAGTTTCGGCAGGCGCGTGTTCTTCTCCTCGGCCGTGGCGCGCCGCTCGCTCTCCAGCGTCAATTGCCCGCGCAGGTCGGTCACCAGCGCGGTGGTGTCCTGTTGCGTCCGAGTGAGCGCTTGGATCTGCTCGTCCCGCGCCTGGAGACGCTCGGACAAGGTCGCCTTTTCGGCCTGCGCTTCCGCCCTGGCCGCGTCAGCGGCGGCCTGAACCTTGCCCTTCAGCACGAGCCAGGCCGCGACGCTGCCCACGGCCAGGCCGATCACGAGCATGACGATTTCGCCAGTCATGGTGGAGTCACCTCTTCTCGCCACTTCTCTTCGCAGCGGGTCGGACGATGAGGAGTCTGAAGACTCCCATCAAACTACGCACGCTGCTTCCCGCCGCCACCCAGTTCGTCTGGGGGGGCGACGATTGGGAAAAGGGGGGAGAGGGCCGCCCCCCCCTTTTCCCCAATCGTCGCCTCGCGGGCACAAGGCCCGTGGCGGCGCGGAACACTGAATGCGCCCGGTCGGACCCCGGAGGCGGGGACAGGAATGAGTACTGCCGCGACGGTGCGGTGTCAAGGCGGGTTCGGGTCGATCCGCAATGCGTCAGCACGTCCCGGCCGGTGGACCGGCCGATCATAGGTTGACGTTACTCGCACCGGTTCGCGCCGCCGCGGGTCTTGTGCCCG